>Ga0136622_10000439_pt1 | contig 17011 bp, 15 predicted proteins | sample AntDrymUQ4482106_2_FD_104803 | JGI IMG/M metagenome (GOLD analysis project Ga0136622, IMG submission 104803) | Polar desert sand microbial communities from Dry Valleys, Antarctica - metaG UQ448 (21.06) | ecosystem: Environmental > Terrestrial > Soil > Desert | place: Antarctica: Dry Valley...
GGAGATGACCAGGGGCGGAAGGAAGCGCAGCGTGGTAGGGCCGGTGGCGTTCATGACCAGGCGCTGCTCGGTCAAGGCGCGGCGGACCAGGGCGGGCGCGTCCGCGTCCACCTCCGCGGCGAGCATCAGCCCGCGGCCGCGGACCGAGCGCACGGCGTCCATTCCCTCGAGGCCGTCGGCCAGGCGGGAGCCGAGCGCGACCACGTCGCGCAGCAGCTCGGGCCGGTCGATCACGTCGAGCGCGGCCAGGGCCGCAGCCGCGATCACGGGGCCGCCGGCGAACGTGGAGCCGTGGTCGCCGGGGGCGAAGACCTCCGCCAGCTCCGGCCGGGTCACGAGGGCACCGACGGGCATGCCTCCACCCAGGCCCTTGGCGGACGTGAGGACGTCGGGGACCACGCCGGTCTGCTCGTAGGCCCAAAGCGTTCCCGTGCGCCCCATTCCGCACTGGATCTCATCGAAGACGAGCAGCGCGCCGCTGCGGTCACACGCCGCGCGAGCGGCGCGCAGCAGCTCGTCGGGAAGGGTGTGGACGCCGGTCTCTCCCTGGACCGGCTCGAGCAGGACCGCCGCGGTGCGATCGCCCACGGCGGCGTCCAGCGCCCCGGGGTCGGCCGGCAGGACGTGAAAGCCCGGCACCAGCGGGGCGAACGGCTCCTGCTTGGAAGGGTCGGGAGTGGCGGAGAGCGCCCCGTAGGTGCGCCCGTGGAAGCCTCCCTCGAACACCAGCACGTCGCCGCGCGGGCGCGCCTTGCGCGCCAGCTTGATCGCGGCCTCGTTCGCCTCGGCCCCCGAGTTGCACAGGTAGACGCGCCCGCCCAGCGCCGACTCCGCCAGCCGGCGCGCCAGCTGCATGCCGGGCTCGGTGTAGTAGAGGTTCGTGACGTGCATGAGCCGGCCTGCCTGCTCGCGTACCGCCTCCACCACCGCCGGGTGGCAGTGGCCCACGTTGCACACCGAGACGCCCGCCAGCAGGTCGAGGTACTCGTTCCCCTCGTCGTCCCACAGCCGGCAGCCCTCGCCACGGACGAACTCCACCGGAAAGCGCCGGTAGGTGGGCAGCACGTGTTGGCTCTCGAGTGCCTGCAACTCGGCCAGGCTCATCCCGCAGCGCGGATCTTCGTGCCGATGCCGGCATCGGTGAACAGCTCCAGCAGCAGCGAGTGCGGGACGCGCCCGTCGATGATGTGCGCCGAGCCCACTCCCCCCTCGATCGCCTGGGCGCAGGCGGCGAGCTTGGGGCGCATGCCACCCGACACGCCCTCGAGCGCCGCATGCACCTCGTCGGCCGCCGCCTCCGAGATGACGCTGTCCGGATCGGAAGGGTCCCGAAGCCAGCCCGGCACGTCGGTGAGGTAGACGACCTTGTGGGCGCGGAGAGCCCGCGCCACGGCCGCGGCGGCCTCGTCCGCGTTGACGTTGTAGGAGTGGCCCTCGACATCCGCCCCGACCGAGGCGATGACCGGGATGTAGTCCGAGGCCACGTGCTCGAGCACGTCGACGTCGACCCGGGCGATGCGACCCACGAAGCCGATGTCCTGACCGGCCGGGCCGGTCTTGCGCTCCGCGCGGAACAGCAGGCCGTCGTCGCCGCACAGCCCCACGGCGCCCTGTCCGTGGCGGCCGATGCGCAGCACGATGTCCTTGTTGACCTTGCCTACCAGGACCATCTTCGCCACTTCGACCGTGGCCGGGTCGGAGACCCGCAGCCCCTCGACGAACTCCACGGGCAGCCCCAGGCGCTCCATGTACGTGGTGATGTCCTTCCCGCCGCCGTGAACCACGATCGGGTTGAGGCCGACGTACTTGAGAAGGACGACGTCGCGGGCGAAGTCCTCGCGCAGCTCGGGGTCGGACATGGCGGCGCCGCCGTACTTGATCACCACGGTGCGACCGTGGAACTCCCGGATGTAGGGGAGCGCCTCGAGAAGGGTGCCGACGTCACGCATCAGGAGGTGTACTCGGCGTTGATCGTTATGTAGTCGTGGCCCAGGTCGGAGAAGAAGACCTCGGTCTCGGCGCCCTCGCCCGGCAGGCCTACGACGTACTCCACCTCGTCGCGGGAGACCTTTCCGGCGAGATCGGACTGGTCGTACGGGACCGCGCCTCCTCCCGAGCAGAGCTTCACGCCCTCGATGGCCACGTCGAAGGGCAGCGGCGCCGTGCCGGGAAGGGCCATGCCCAGCGCCTGGGCGATCCGCCCCCAGTTGGGGTCCCCGCCATGGAGCGCCGTCTTGACCAGCGGCGAGTCGGCCACCGCGCGCGCCGCGGCCTCCACGTGCAGCGGATGTCCCCCGTGCACGACGACGCGGCCAACGCGGCGTGCCCCCTCCCCGTCGGCCAGGACCATCAGCGCGAGCTGGCGCAGCAGGGCGTCCAGGGCCTCGCCGAGGCGAAGCTCGTCCTGGGTCTCGGGCGCGACCTGCACACCGCTCAGGCCGCTGGCGAGAAGGAGCACCGTGTCGTTGGTGGAGAGCTGGCCGTCGACCGAGGCGCGCTCGAAGGAGCGGGCGCACGTGGCACCGAGCAGGAGGTCGGCAGTCTCGGCGGACATGGCGGCGTCGGTCTCGATGAAGCAGAGCAGCGTGGCGAACGCCGGGGAGATCATCCCCGCGCCCTTGGCCTGTGCGGCCAGGCGGACCGTTCCCCCGGGCAGCTCCACCTCGAGCGAGGCGTGCTTCGCGAAGGCGTCGGTGGTGCGGATGGCCTCGGACATCGACGCGTCGCCGGTTTCCCCGAGGAGCCTCCGCGCGGCGGCGAGGCCGCCCACCACCGCCTGCGCGGGGAGCGGCACGCCGATCACCCCCGTGGAGGCCACCGCAACCTGCTCGGGCGCCACGCCGGCGGCCGCAGCGCCCGCGCCCTGCACCTTCGCGGCGTCATCGAGGCCGCGCCGCCCCGTCGCGGCGTTGGCGTTGCCGGAGTTCGCAACGACGGCACGCAGCGCGTCGAGCCGGCAGCGCTCCTGGCAGAGCAGGACCGGGGCGGCGAGCACGCCGGAGCGCGTGAACCGTGCGGCGCTGGTGGTCCCCGGCGCGTCGGAGACCAGCAGGGCGACATCCGGAGCCCCGGAGGGCTTCACGCCTGCGGCCACCCCGGCCGCGCGGAAGCCCGCCGGCAGGCCGGCGACCTCCCGGACGTGGGCCGGACGCTCCACCCAGCGCGAGGCGAAGAAGCTCACGCGCGCGCCTCGCGGGGCGACGCCGTCTCGCCGAGCCCCTCGGCCTCGTCGAGGCCGAACATGAGGTTGAGGTTCTGCACGGCCTGGGCGGAGGCGCCCTTCCACAGGTTGTCGATCGCGCCGAAGGCCATCGGTCTTCCGGTCCCTTCGTCGACGTGCACCGAGATCCGGCAGATGTTCGTAGCGTGGACGTCGCGCACGCCGGGGGGGCGGTCCACGACCTCCACGAACGGCTCGTCCTGGTAGGCCTGCTCGTAGAGGTCGCGCAGCTCCTCCGCGCCCACGGCGCGGGCGGGGTCCACGTAGCAGGAGACGAGCTCTCCCTGGTCGAGCGGGAGGAGGTGAGGAACGAAGGTGACGGGCGCGGCGGGCCCGAGCGCCGCAAGCTCCTGCTCGATCTCGGGACGGTGACGGTGCCCGGCGACGCCGTAGGGAAGGACGTTCTCGTCCATCGAGACGAAGTGGGTGGTCTCGGTGGCGGCGCGTCCGGCGCCCGAGACGCCGGACTTCGCGTCGACCACCACCCCGCGGAGGATCCCCGCCCGGGCCATGGGAGCCAGGGAGAGCAGCGTGGCGGTCGGGTAGCACCCGGGGTTGGCGACCAGCTCGGCCGCGGCGATGCGCTCGCGGTGAAGCTCAGGCAGTCCGTACGCGGCGTGGTCGAGCAGCTCCGGCGCGGCGTGGTCCCCGTAGAAGCGCTCGTAGTCGCCGAGATCGCGCAGGCGGAAGTCGGCGGACAAGTCGACCACCACCACTCCCCGGCGTCGCAGCTCGGCCACCGTGGCGGCCGCCGCGCCGTGCGGGTAGGCGACGACGGCCGCGTCGGCGCCGCCGTGGCGGTCGAGGTCGAGCTCCTCCAGGACGAGCGGCACGCGATGGCGCGGATAGAGGTCGTCGAGGCGGCGCCCCGCGTCCGAGCGGCTCGTTACGGCTACGAGCTCGAAAGACGGATGACGGTGCAGCAGCGCCGCCGCGAGCGCGCCGGTGAAGCCCGACGCCCCGATGACGCAGACGCTAGGCACGCAGGCTCGCCCCCAGCTCCGCCTGGAGCGCGGCCAGGATCTCGGCGCGGCGCTCGGCAGCCTCCTCGTCGGTGAGGGTGCGGTCGGGTGCGCGGAACTCCAGGCGCATGCCCAGCGAGGTGCGGCCCTCCCCCGCCTGCTCGCCGCGGTACACGTCGAAGACCTCGACGCGCTCGAGCGTCGCGCCGCCCGCGGCGCGCACGACCTCCAGGACGCGGCCGGCGGGGACGTCGTGGGCGACGGTCACGGCGATGTCCTGCCGGACGGAGGGGAAGCCGACCAGGTCGCGGAACATCGGAGTCACCCCCGCCAGGGGGGCCAGGGCGCCGAGGTCGACCTCGAAGGCCGCCGCGCCTGCGTCGACCTCCCACGCGCGCGCCACGAGCGGGTGGATTTCCCCGACCCAGCCGACCCGGGCGCCGTCCACCAGCACCGCCGCGGCCTGGCCGGGGTGCAGGAAGGGCTCGGTCGCCGCCTCGACGCTCCACCGCGCGCGCAGCGTGTCGAGCAGGCGGGCGAGAAGGCCCTTGGCAGCGTAGAAGTCCGCTCGCGGCGGTGCGGGGTCGCGCCACGTCGGGGGCCGCGCGGCGCCGACCAGGATCGCGGCGATGTGCCGGCGCTCATCGGGCAGGCCTCCATCGTCCCCCGTGCGGTACACGGGGCCGTACTCGAACAGCCGCAGGTCGGCGTGGCCGCGGGCGAGGTTGTGCCTGGTGGTGTCGAGCAGCGACCCGAGCAGAGCCGGGCGCATGACCGACTGCTCCTCGGACATGGGATTGGCCAGGGCGACCAGCCGGCGGCGCTCGTCGCCCGCGGGCAGGCGCAGACGATCGGCGATGTCGGGAGCGGTCAGGCTCCACCCGACCACCTCGTGCAGCCCCGCCCCGGCGAGGGCGTCCTCCGCCCTGCGGCGCATCCGCTGGGCGGCGTCGAGCCCACCGCCGGCGGCACGCGGCGGAAGGGTGGCGGGGAGCTTCTCGAATCCGTCGACGCGTCCCACCTCCTCGACCAGGTCGATTTCCCGGCCCACGTCCCCGCGGCGGAAGTGCGGCACGCTGACGTCCAGCCCCTCCGGCGCCTCGGCGGTGCCGAAGCCCAGCGATTCGAGGATGGCGGCCGAGCGCGCGCGGGTGAGCTCCGCGCCGAGCAGTCCGGTCACCCGCGCGTCGCGCAGGCGGATGGGCGGCGGGGCTGGACCCGGGCCGCCGACGTCGATCGTCCCGGGCACCAGGCGAGCCCCGCACACCTCGACCATGAGCTTGGACGCCAGTGCCTGGGCCTCCATCGCCTGGTCGGGCGAGAGCTGCTTCTCGAACCGGGCGGACGCCTCGGTGCGCAGGCCGAGGCGGGTCGAGGTGCGGTGGACGTTGGGCCCCACCCAGGTCGCGACCTCCATCAGCACCCGCGTGGTCTCTCCCGACACCTCGGAGCGGGCGCCACCCATGATCCCGCCGATGCCGCTCGGCCCCTCCTCGTCGCAGACGAGCACCATGTCGCCGTCGAGGCGGCGCACCACCCCGTCCAGGGTCTCGAGCTCCTCGCCTTCGCGAGCGCGGCGCACGATCAGCCGCCCGCCCGGCACGCGGTCGAGGTCGAAGGCGTGGAGCGGCTGGCCGCTCGCAAGCATCACGTAGTTCGTGATGTCCACCACGTTGAGGATGGGGCGCTGGCCGGCGGCCATCAGCCGCGCCTTCAGCCACGGCGGCGACGGTCCGACCCTCACTCCCTCGAAGGCCCGCGCCGTGAAGCGCGGGCAGAGGTCGGGGTCCTCGACGCTGACGGCGGCACCCGCCACCTCGCCCGCCGAGCCGGGATCGTCTTGCCACGGCGGCGGGGCCAGGGGCGTTCCGGTGGCCGCGTGCACCTCGCGCGCCACCCCGTAGACGCCGAGGCAGTCGGGACGGTTCGGGGTGATCTCCAGCTCGAGGACGTCGGTCGCGATGGGGAGCACCTCCGCCAGTGGCGTGCCCGGGCGCAGATCCTCTGCGAGCACCATGATCCCTCCGTGGTCGATCCCGATGCCCAGTTCGTCCTCGGCGAGGATCATGCCCTCAGACTCGATCCCCCGCAGGGTGGCAGCCCCCAGTGCCTGGCCTCCGGGCATGATCGCTCCGGGGCGGGCAACCGCGACCGTCTGGCCGGCCGCGACGTTGGGAGCACCGCACACGATCTGGGCCATGTCGCCGTCCCCCACCGTGACGCGGCACACCGTCAGGCGGTCGGCATCGGGGTGTTGGGTGGCCTCGAGCACGCGCCCGACGACGAACTCCTCCTCAGAGCCGACTCCGTGCCGCTCGATGCGCTCGACCTTGGTGCCCGTCATGTCGAGGCGGTCGGCGAGCTCACTCGTGGAGAGCGCGGGCGCGCACCAGTCGTGCAGCCATTGGCGAGGGACCCTCATCCGAACTGCTCCAGCATCCGGACGTCGTTCTCGTAGAACAGGCGCAGGTCCGGCACCCGATGCTTGAGGAATGCCACGCGCTCGATGCCCATGCCGAACGCGAATCCCTGCACGCGCTCGGGGTCGTAGCCCTGCTCGCGGACGTATTCGAAGACGTTGGGGTCGACCATGCCCGCGCCGAGGATCTCGATCCAGCTCGAGCCCTTGCAAAGCCCGCAGCGCGATCCGTCGGCCAGGACCCCGCCCGCGCAGGCAAAGCAGGAGACGTCCACCTCGACGCTGGGCTCGGTGAAGGGGAAGAAGTGGGGACGCAGGCGCACCTCGCGCTCGGGACCGAAGATCGCGCGGGCGAAGGCCAGCAGGGTGCCCTGGAGGTCCGCGAGGGTGATGTCCTCGTCGACCGCCAGGCCCTCGATCTGGTGGAACTGCGGCGTATGCGTGGCGTCGGCGTCGCGCCGGTAGACCCGCCCCGGGACGATCACGTAGACCGGCGGCGGCTGGCCCTCCATCACCCGCACCTGAACGGGCGAGGTGTGGGTGCGCAGCACCAGGCTGTCGGGCGCGAGGATGTCCTCCGGGCCTGTGGGTCGGGCGTAGAACGTGTCGCTCCACTCGCGAGACGGATGGGTGGGCGCGGTGTTGAGCGCGTCGAAGTTGTAGTGGACGAGCTCCACCTCGGGGCCCTCGGCCACCGCGAAGCCCAGGGCGGCGAAGACGTCCTCGATCTCGCGGCGCGTCTCCGTGAGCGCGTGCAGGCGCCCGGGCGGGTGCGGGGGATCGCCGGGCAGCGTGACGTCGAGCCGGTCGGCGGCCAGGGCGGCGTCGAGCTCGGCGGCCTCGAGCTCGCGGACGCGATCCTCGATGAGCCGCTCGAGTGCCTGGCGGGCACGATTGGCCGCCTGGCCCACCTCGCCCCTCTGCTCCGGCGGCAGCTCGCGGACGCCGCGCAGCATCTGGGGAAGCTCGGCCTTGCGCCCCAGGAAGCGGATGCGGACATCCTCGAGAGCATCGGTCGACGTCGCCGCGGACACGGCGCTCTCGCCCTGGGCGCGGAGCTGCTCGATCCGCTCGATCATGGGGCGGCCATCCTACGTCCGGGCAGGAAGCCCTCCTCGGACCCCACGCCCCGGGTGAGCTCGTAGAGGGCGACCGTGGCCGCCATCGCCGCGTTCAGCGACTCCGAGCGGATCGGGATGTGCGCGACCTCCTCACAGCCGGACACCACGTCAGCCGGGAGCCCGTCGCGCTCGGCACCGACCAGCAGCGTGACCTCCCCGTTCGCAGGCCCGGTGAGGGGCTGCCCCTCCCCGGCGACCAGCGCCACGCGGCGGCCAGGCAGGACGGCAGGCTCGGCGCGGGCGAGAGGCACTGCGAACACCGCGCCCATGCTCGCGCGCACGGCCTTGGGACCGTACGGGTCGGCGCAGGCCGGGCCAAGCGCCACGCACGAGGCGCCGAAGGCCAGGGCCGAGCGCAGCACCGCGCCCACGTTGCCCGGGTCGGAGATGCCGTGCAGGTATACGCAAAGCGGTCCCGTGGGCGCGCCCCAGCGCTGCTCGTACACGGCCAGGGCGCGGGTGCCGGAGCCCAGGGTCGAGACTGCGGCCAGAGCGCCCTGCTCCACCTCGGTCCCGGCCAGGCCGCTGCCGGTGGCGGAGTAGCGCTGCAGCGCGGCCCACCCGTGGGCGTCCGCGGCGGCCAGAAGGTCCTCGCCCTCGGCCACGAAGCGACCCGTGCGCTCGCGCGCCCGGCGGCGCTGTAGCCGGCGGACCTCCTTGAGTCGCTCGTTGTGGGGGCTTGAGATGGTGGTCATGTCGGGGAACGAAAAAGGGCGCCGTTCTCGAGGAAGCGGCGCCCGGTCGAGGAAGTGCGTGCGGTGCGGCGTTCAGCCGGCCGACGCCTCGCGGGCGCGCTGCGTAAACCGCCGGAAGGCCTCGGCGTCGCGAACCGCTAGGTCGGCCAGGATCTTGCGGTCCACCTCGACGCCCGCCAGGGTCAGGCCATGCATGAACTGCGAGTAGCTCAGGCCCTCGCGGCGCGCGGCGGCGTTGATGCGGGTGATCCAGAGGCGGCGGAAGTCGCGCTTGCGGTTTCGACGGTCGCGGTAGGCGTAGGAGTCGGCCTTCATGACCGCCTCCTTGGCGCGCTTGTACGAGGAGTTGGCGTCGCCGCGGTAGCCCTTGGCCAGGGCCAGGGTTGCCTTGCGCTTCTTGCGCGCGTGCGTGGAGCGCTTGACGCGGGTCACTTGCCCGTCCCCAGCAGCTTGCGGACGGTCTTCGTGTCGCTCTTGGCGATCTCCGCGGGCCGGGTGAAGCGGCGCTTGCGCTTGGGCGACTTCTTCTCGAGGATGTGGCTCGAGAAGGCATGGCGGCCGCGGAGCTTCCCGGTGGCGGTCTTGCGGAAGCGCTTCCTGGCGCCGGAGTGGGACTTCATCTTCGGCATGGGAGCGAGTGTAGCTGCGCCGGCGCAGTTACCCCTACGCCTTCTGCGGCGCCAGCACCATCGTCATGTTGCGCCCGTCCTGCTGCGGGCGCTGTTCGACGACCGCCAGCTCGGCGAGGTCCTCGGCGAGCCGGTCGAGGATCATCTCCCCCCGCTCGGGGTGGGTGACCTCGCGCCCGCGGAACATGATCGTCACCTTCACCTTGTCCTTGTGCTTGAGGAAGCGCTCCACGTGCCCGCGCTTGGTCGAATAGTCGTTGTCCGCGATCTTGGGACGGAACTTGATCTCGCGGATGACGACGTTCTGCTGGTGCTTGCGCGCCGCCTTCTGCTTCTGCTCCTGCTCGTACTTGTACTTCGAGTAGTCGAGCACCCGGCACACCGGCGGGCGCGCCTCGGACGCGACCTCGACGAGATCGAGGTCGCGTTCCTGGGCGTAGGCGAGCGCATCGTCTCGTGAGAGCACGCCGATCTGCTGCCCGTCGTCGCCGATCAGGCGAACCTCCGGGACGCGGATCCGATCGTTGATGCGCGTCTGGTCCCGCTCGGGCGGGCGCCGGTCAAACCTCTTGGGGACCGGCACTAGGTCGTGCGGCGGAGCGTCAAGCGGCTCGGAGCGCGGCTGTGGAGGATGGCATCAACGGGGGCGAGCATAGCAGCGGGTTCGCCCTGATCGGAGGGGTAGCGCGGCCTCAGCTTCGCGCAGCGACCGCCTCGGCCACCCGGGTGGCGAACGTCTGCACGGACTCCGGGCCGAGGTCGCCCTCGCGGTGCTCTCGAACCGAGACCTCGCCGGCGGCGACTTCCCGGTCGCCGACGATCAGCATGTAAGGGACCTTGCGCAGCTCGGCATCGCGGATCTTGCGCCCGACCGACTCGTCGCGGTCGTCGAGCTCGGCCCGCAAGCCGTTTTCGCGCAGGCGATTCAGGACGTCCTGCCCCCAGGCCGCGTGACGGTCGGCGATCGGGAGCACGATCGCCTGAAGCGGAGCGAGCCACAGTGGAAGCTCGCCGGCGTAGTGCTCGATGAGGATCCCGATGAAGCGCTCGAACGAGCCGAACAGCGCGCGGTGGATCATCACCGGCCGGTGCTCGGCGTTGTCCGCGCCCGTGTACTGGATGTCGAAGCGCTCGGGCATCGAGTAGTCGAGCTGCACGGTGCCCAGCTGCCAGGAGCGGCCGATCGAGTCCGTCATGTGCAGGTCGATCTTGGGCCCGTAGAAGGCACCGTCGCCCTCGTTGACCTCGTAATCGAGGCCCTGGTGGCGCAGCGCGCCGTGCAGCGCCTCCTCCGCCCTGTCCCACATCGCGTCGGTTCCGATCCGGCTCTCCGGGCGGGTGGACAGCTCCAGCCTCGGGTCGAACCCGAAGAGGTCGTAGAGATGAAAGGCGAAGTCCAGGCAGCCGACGACCTCGGCCTGGATCTGCTCCTCGGTGCAGAAGATGTGGGCGTCGTCCTGGGTGATGTGGCGGACGCGCAGCAGGCCGTGCAGCGTCCCGCTGGGCTCCTGGCGATGCACGAGGCCCGCCTCCGAGAGCCGGATCGGCAGGTCGCGGTAGGAGCGCCGTTCCGCCCCGTAGAGGTGCACGTGCGCCGGGCAGCTCATGGGCTTGAGGCCCATGGCCCGCTCCTCCACCTGGGTGAAGTACATGTTGTCGCGGAACTTCTCCCAGTGCCCTGACTGCTTCCAGAGGTCCACGTCGTAGAGGATCGGGGTGCGGACCTCGCGGTAGCCGCGCGCCGCGTTCTCCTCCCGCCACAGGTCGTACAGGGAGTTCCACACGCGCATCCCCGCCGGCTGCCAGAACGGCGAGCCCGGCGACGTGTCGCTGAACAGGAACAGGCCGAGCTCGCGGCCGAGCTTGCGGTGGTCGCGGGCGCGCGCCAGGTCGAGGCGCTCGAGGTGCTCCTCCAGCTCCTCCTTGGAGAGGAACGCCGTGCCGTAGATGCGCGTGAGCATGCTCCGGCTCGCGTCGCCGCGCCAGTACGCCCCGGCGATCGACTGCAGCTTCAGCGCCTTGATGCGCTTGGTCGAGGGGCCGTGGGGACCCTTGCATAGGTCGGTGAACGGCCCGTTGCTGTACAGGGAGACGGTCTCGACGCCCTCGTCGCGAATCAGGTCCTCGATCAGCTCGACCTTGTAGTCCTGCTGCTCGGCGCGGAACCGCGTGAGCGCCTCGTCGACGCCGACGTCCTCGCGGGTGAAGAGCTCGTCGGCCTTCACGTGCTCGCACATCCTCTCCTCGATGCGCTCCAGGTCGGCGTCGGAGACCGACACCCCGTCGGGGAACTCGAAGTCGTAGTAGAAGCCCTGGTCGATCGGGGGGCCGATCGAGATCTTGACCCCCGGGTACAGCTCCATCACCGCGCTGGCGAGGACGTGGGCGGCGTCGTGGCGGATCAGGCCCAGGGCGTCGGGGCTGGTCGGTGTGACCACCTCCACCGGGGACCCGTCCTCCAGCGGGCGGGCGAGGTCGCGGACCTCGCCGTTGACCCGGACGGCGAGCGCAGCCCGGGCCAGGCCGCTGCCTATCGCGGCCGCGGCGTCGGCGCCAGTCGCTCCTTCGGGGAGCTCGAGCGGGGTGCCGTCGGGGAGGAATACCTGCACCCGCCGGATCCTAGTTCCGGCGTGCAATGCCGCTTGCAATGCGATGCCGTCACAGCGGGTCCGTCCGCAGGCCTTCTAAGGTGGTCCGCCTCTGAACGGTTCCCGGACCTCGTGTCCGAGGGACGCCGCGCCCCCCGCCGGCCAAGCCGCCGGCGTCTCGATGTTCGGGGCCGGGTCCCGGCGCTCGGAGGAAACGAACGGCATCCGCGCGCCGGCGCCCCTGCGTCTGCGCTCCTGCCGACCGGAGGAAGCATCCAGTGCTGTCTGCACACACGATTGCCGCCGTGGCCGTGACGATGGTCGGGCTGCCGGCCGCACCGGCCTGGGCCGACGAGCCCCGGACCGAGTCCACCGCCTCCCCCGCAGCGTCCCTCCGCGCCCCCCTCGGAGGAAGGCTCAGCGCCGAGGGCGTGCTCCAGGACGGGCGCCGCGAGCTGCGCGAGGCGCGGATCCACCGCGGGCTCTACGCCGAGCATGCCCGGTTGAAGCGAGAGGTCGCGGACGCCCGCGCCAAGCGCGTGGACAAGGCGGGGCTGCGCGCCGCGCGCACCTGGCGCATCGGTCGCCTGCAGCACGTCAACGAGGAGCTCCAGCGCAAGGCGGGGAGCGACCTGGTCGCCGTCCCGGCCCACCTCGAGGCCATCGCCTCCTGCGAGTCGGGCGGAGACCCCCGGGCAATCGGGGGTGGCGGCGCGTACCGCGGCAAGTACCAGTTCGACATGGGCAGGTGGAACTCCGTCGGGGGGAAGGGCGACCCCGCCGCCGCGCCCGAGGCCGAGCAGGATCGGCGCGCGGCGATCCTCTACGCACAGGCGGGCGCCTCGCCCTGGCCTGCCTGCGGGTCCTAGCCGATCCGGCGGCCGTGAAAGGGACGGGACGAGGCGGGGCGGGCCTATCCTCCCGCCCGTGCCGCTGCGCGACGAGTTCCCGGTCCTGCGGCGCGTCGCGTACCTGAACGCGGGCACCGACGGGCCGGTCCCCAGGCGAGCGGTCGCCGCCGCCCGCGCGGAGCTCGAGCGCGAGATGGCCGATGGCCGCTGGAAGGCCCACTTCCAGCTGCGGGCAGAGCTGAGCAGCCGGCAGCGGTCCGCCTACGCCGCCCTCCTCGGTGTCGAGCCGGGCGACGTGGCGCTGACCACCTCCACCAGCGAGGGTCTCGGCCGGGTTCTCGCCGGACTGGACCTCGGGCCGGGAGACGAGATCGTGACGAGCGACGAGGAGCACCCCGGCCTGATCGGGCCTCTCCTCGCCGCGCGCGAGCGGCGAGGGGTCGCCATCCGCCCGGTCCCCTTCCCCGACGTGGCCGATGCCGTCGGCCCGGACACGCGGGTCGTCGCCTGCTCCCACGTCAGCTGGGCGACCGGACGCGTCGCGCCCCCTGCCCTCGCCGAGGTGGACGTCCCGGTCCTGCTCGACGGCGCACAGGCCGTGGGCGCGATCCCCGTCGACGTGCGGGCGCTGGGCTGCGCCGCATACGCCGGCTCCGGCCAGAAATGGCTGTGCGGGCCCGACGGCACGGGGATGCTCTACATCTCCGCCGACTTTCGCGACGAGGTGGGGATGGTCGACCCGGGCTACCTCTCCTTCGTGGATCCCGATCGCGGGTTCGAGGCCGAGCTCCATTCCGACTGCCGCCGCTACGACGCTCCCTCGATCTCGGCCGAGGCGACCGCCTTTGCCCTGGCCTCGCTCGACGTGCTGGGCTCCGAAGGGTGGGAGGGAGTCTTTCGGAACGGTCCCGCCCTGGCCGCGCGGCTCGCGGACTCCCTGTCCGAGCGTGGGCTCGAGGTCATGCCGCGCGACCGGACCACGCTCGTGTCCTGGCGGCCCCCGGGCGACCCCGAACCCGCCCGCGAGCGCCTCTCTGGCGTGGGGGTGGTGGTCCGAGACCTGCCCGGTCGCGGACTGCTGCGCGCCTCGGTGGGCGCCTGGAACGACGAGGAGGACATCGAGCGGCTGCTCGCCGGGTTGTGAGCGCTTCAGCGCTTCTCGGCCACGACTATCAGCTGGCGGCCGTCGTGGCCGTGCGGGACGTCCTCGATGCGCTCGCGCACCGGACGCAGGCTGCGCAGCAGCGTGCGGATGTCCTCGACGCTGAAGGCGTGCGGCTCCGCCGGGTTCGGCGTGTGGTCGACGTCGACGTTGAGGATCAGCGTCCCCCCGGGAGCCAGGACGCGCTCGGCCTCGCGCAGCACCGCGGGCGGATCGGTGACGTGGTCCAGTGAGTTGCGCGCGACCACGACGTCGACCGATCCGTCGAGCAGCGGGAGCACCTCCGCCCCCACCGGCAGGTACAGCGCGTCGCTCGACAGGAGGAGCCCGTGGCGGTCAAGGTCCCGGGCGAGGGGCTCGATGCCGAGGCTCACCCGAGCGCCGCAGGCATCGGGCAACCCGACCGGCCCGGGGCCGATGTCCACGACGACCTTCCCGGAGAAGAAGGCCGGGTCGTCGATCTCCGCCTCGGCGAGCACGCGCCGCACTTGGGCTCTGGCCTCCTGCCAGCGGCGGCCCTCGTAGCTGTCGGCCACATCTTCGTCACCGATGAGCTCCAGCCCGTTGGGCGAGAAGAGCTTCCCCGACCGCAGATGAGGCTCCCACACATCCAGCCACCAGCGCAGCTCGACATCGGGATCGCCGCCCCCGGGGAGGCGCTCGCGGCGCAACCGCCCGGCGGCGCGGCGGGCCTTGTCGAGCGGGCCGCCCATCGCCGGAGGATGTCAGAAGATCACGCAAACTCCGGGGTCAGGGTCGGAGTTGCCTTTCGGCCGTCCGTGGTCGCGTGCACACTCCGACTGGAATGGAAGAAGACGCCGCGACCCGCGTCGAGCCGAAGGAGGTCGCGGTCGCCGTGCTTCAGTGCGAGACCTGCCGGACCAGGACCTACAGCGAGGTCGCGGCCCGCCGACCGCACCTCATCGGCCCATGTCCGTGCGGCGCCCGGCGCAACGTCATCGAGGTCATCCACGACCGGGAAGAGCTGGGTCGCCGGTAGGGACCCGGCAGTAGGAGCATTGCTAGGTTGAGCGTCGGTTGAGTCGCAACGGAGGCGTTCTTCCGTTGCGGCATGTCACGGAACGACATGGTCCTCCCCGCGCCGATCAAGGCCCCGCTTCCTGCCGGAGCCGCACGCACCACGATTCTTCGCGTCCTGGCGCTGTGGGCCGTGCTGCTCGTGATGGGCGCCCGAGCGGGCTCGGCCGGCGCCGCCGAGGTCGGAGCCGTCAGCGACATCACCTGGGGTACCTCGCGGGCCGAGATCGTGCGCACGGTCGCACTGATGCAGGAGGCCGGCGTGAGATGGACCCGCGTGAACCTCAGCTGGAGCGGCGGTGAGCCGGCCGCGAAGGGACGCCTCAACGAAGGATGGCTGGCCCAGGTGGACTACGCAGTCGCCAAGGCCCGAAGTGCGGGTATCGAGGTGCTGATGCCGATTGCCGACGGCGTCCCCTACTGGGCCTCGGCCGATCCGCGGAAGCACCGAGGTAGGTCCGGTGAGCGGTGGAACAAGTACTACCGCCCGTCCGATCCCGCCGAGTACGCCGACTTCGTCCGCCGCATGGTCCATCGCTACTCCGCCCAGGGTGTCCACGCGTACGAGGTCTGGAACGAGCCCAATCGCCGTCAGTCCTGGCCGCCGCGGCCCAACGCGGCGCAGTACACGAGGCTGCTGCGGGCCGGTGCCGCCGCGATCAGGCAGGCCGACCCGTCGGCCACCGTCGTCCTCGGTGGCCTGTCCGAGAGCGACTCCGCCTACATGGAGCAGCTCTACGAAGGGGGCGCCGGGCCGCACTTTGACGTCGCGGCCATCCACCCGTACACCGGATCGGCCGATCCCGGGGCCTGCTGGGTGGATTCCGCGACCCAACGCAAGAGCAAGGACGCCTTCTGCGGCATCGAGGCAGTGCACGACGTGATGGCCGCCAACGGCGATGGCGACAAGAAGCTCTGGCTGACCGAGTTCGGCTGGTCGAGTGCCACCGCGCCCGGCACCGACGGAGTCGGCGAAGCCCTCCAGGCCGCCTACCTCTCGGCCGCCTTCGCCAAGCTCGAGACCTACTCATACGTGGACAAGGCCTTCTGGTACGGGATGCGCAACACCTACTGGCTCCGCGACGACCCCAGCCAGTGGGAGGCCAACGCCGGCCTGCTCCGCACCGACTTCTCACCCAAGCCGGCCTACCTGGCGCTCAAGGACTACGCGGCGGGCCGTGTTGGGCCGCCCTGATCTCTCGCGCTGCCGTGAGGCCGAGCCAGGCGACTCTCAGAGCGGCTGATGGGATTCGAACCCACGACCTTCTGCATGGCAAGCAGACGCTCTAGCCAACTGAGCTACAGCCGCGCGGGCGAGGATCATAGCCCTGTCGGGGTGAACGGTTCAGCAACGCCTGGCCCGCCCAAGGCAAGGCGACGACCGGAATCGAACCGGTGTGAACGGCTTTGCAGGCCGCTGCGTAACCACTCCGCCACGTCGCCGGGAGGCCCCAGGGTAGCGGCCGCCCGGTGCTAGCCTGCGCGTCACCAGGGCGATTAGCTCAGCTGGGAGAGCGCCGCCTCGACAAGGCGGAGGTCGCTGGTTCGAGCCCAGCATCGCCCATCGCGCACTCCCGTGACGCCGCGGATGGCCGGATGCGGGCGCGCCCCGTAGAATCGGCGCCAACACCCCCGGAGCGAAGGAGCCTGACATGGACGAGCCCCGCGAGAGTTACACCTCATCCGACACGCATGACCCCAACGATCCCGGCGGCGGGAGCACCGGACCGACCGGACCGCAGGGGACGGCGGGGCAAGAGATGTGGGAGAAGCGGCTGCAAAAAGAGAAGGACGAACGCGAAGCCGAGGGCGGCGATCCAAACGCCCGTCAGGAGCCATCGCGGGAGGGAGGACGCCGGGACGACAAGCCGGAGGAGCCGATCCCGTTCAGCGGCGACACCGACAAGGCCGCCCCCCTCGAGGCGGAGGAAGACAAGGGGGGCACGGGCGGGGACGTCGACGTCCTGCCGGAGGCGGGCGGCTACTACCCGGGCCGCGATCCGAAGAAGGACATGCCTCGCATTCCCACGATCCCGGAGACCCAGGACGACCCTCGCAGCCACGATGCCCCCCCGGACCCGAACAAGCCGGAGCGCTCGGCAAGCGAGTAGCGGCGGCTAGGACCGCGCGGCGTCGAGCTTGCGCTCGAGGCCGGCCACCCCGTCCCCGCCGTCCACCCGCACGCGAGGCAGCTCGAACGGGTCCGAGCCGGGCCCGGCCATGCCGGGCTCGGTGGTCGTCGCGCCCTTGAACCCGGCCGAGCGGACGACCGCGACCACCCGCCGGTCGAACCGGCCGGCGGGGTAGCAGAAGAAGTCGGCCGGCA
>Ga0136622_10000441_pt1 | contig 17005 bp, 15 predicted proteins | sample AntDrymUQ4482106_2_FD_104803 | JGI IMG/M metagenome (GOLD analysis project Ga0136622, IMG submission 104803) | Polar desert sand microbial communities from Dry Valleys, Antarctica - metaG UQ448 (21.06) | ecosystem: Environmental > Terrestrial > Soil > Desert | place: Antarctica: Dry Valley...
CCCTCGCCGAGCACCGCACCGTCGTCGCTCACGACGAGCGCGCCCACGAGCGGATTCGGGCTCACGCTGCCGCGTCCGTGCTCCGCCAGCGCGATCGCGCGGGAGAGATGTGGGAGATGGGCATGCAGGCGCGCCGACAACGTCTGAGAGAGGATATTGACGCGCGCTGGCCGCCGGTCCCCGCCGCTACCGTACTGCGCCATGTCCGACGTCGACGAGACCGTCCGGGCGGGCTCCGGACGACCGCAGGACGCCGACGACCGGACCGTCAACGGGCAGCGCGCGCTCCCGGCCGCACCACGCTCCCGCAAGCGCCGCGGGCCGCGGCTGACGCTCGTCGGCGCAGTGCTCCTCGCGGTGCTGGTGGTGGGCGCCGCGCTGCGCTTGTGGAGCGTGCGTCATGGCCTGCCCGCGGTCCACAACGTCGACGAGGGCGTGCACTTCGTGCGCTCGGCGGTCTGGTTCTTCAGGGGCGACTACAACCCGCACTATTTCCTCAACCCGCCCGCGTACTCCTACCTGCTGCACATCGTGTACGCGTTCAGCTTCGGCGGGATCCCGCCGTTCGGTGCCGGCGAGGAGGTCATCCGCCGCTTCAAGCGCGACCCGAGCGAGCTCTACACGATCGGCCGCATCGTCGCCGGGATTATGGGCGTGCTCGCCGCAGCGCTCCTGTACTCCGTGGGCAAGCGGCTCTACGGCGCCGCGGCCGGGCTCGTCGCGGCGACGCTGATGTCGTTCAGCTTCCTGCCCGTCTTCTACGGCCACCTGGCGCTCAACGACGTACCGACGCTGGTGCCGCTGACGGTCGGCCTGCTGGGCGTGGTGCGGATCTACCAGCGCGGGGAGTGGACGGACTACGCGCTCGCGGGGGCCGGGCTGGGCTTCGCGACGGCGTTCAAGTACACCGCCGCCGCGCTGCTGCTCCCGATCGGGCTCGCGTGGGGGCTACGCGTCTGGGCGGACCGCACGCGGTTCCGGCCCGAGCTTCGGCGGCTCGTGCTCGCCGGCATCATCGCCGGGCTCGCGTTCACCGTTGCCAACCCCTACGCCCTGCTGGAGCCGCGCAGCTTCCTGTACGGCGTGCGCGAGCAGCGGACCTATGCCGGCGACGTCGAGAAGATCGGCCTCGAGGACGTGACGGGCTGGGGCTACTACGCCTGGACGCTGACGTGGGGGTATGGCTGGTTCCCGCTGGCCCTCTCCGCGCTCGGCACGGTCTTCGCGCTGCGCCGCGACTGGCGCACAACCTTGCTGCTGCTGAGCTTCGTGCTCGTCTTCTGGCTCTTCATGGGCATGCAGACGCGCTTCTACGGTCGCTGGCTGCTCCCGGTGTACCCGTTCCTCGCGCTGCTGGCCGGCTACGCCGTCGTGCGGCTCGCGTGTCTCGCGCGCGGGCGCTGGCGCACACCTTTGGGGATCGCGATCGTGGCCGCGGCCGTGGCGGGGCCGCTCGCCTCGATCGTCCACGTCAATCAGGTGCTCGGCAAGACCGACACGCGCAAGCTCGCGCGCAAGTGGCTCGTCGCGAACCTGCCGCGCGGCGAGCGCGCCGTGATCGAGGCGATCGCCTCGCCCGGCTTTGCGCGCGTGCGCGAGCACCGCAAGGCCAAGCTCCGCTGGCCGGCGTTCCGGATGCCGCCCGGACGCAGCGAGGACATCGCCATGAAGCTGAATCCCGGCCTACTCGACGCCTACGCGAACCAGGGCTTCTGCGTCGTCGTCGTGGGCAGCATCCAGAAGGGGCGCGCCTTCAAGGATCCGGCCCTCGTCCCCGGTGCGATCGCGTACTACGAGGCCCTCGATGCGAACTCGCGCAAGGTGGCCAGCTTCAGCCCGATGAAGCGCGGCGAGCCGCTGCCCGAGTTCAACTTCGACCTCTCCTACAACTACTCCCCGCGCGGCTATGAGCGGCCCGGGCCGCAGGTCGACATCTACCGGCTCCAGAACGGCTTCTGCGCGACGCAGGCGGTGTTGCGCGGTGAGCCCGGACGGCGCGGCAACCTGCCGCCGCTGCCGCCGCCGCGGCTCGCCACCACGTCGCCGTTCCTGAACCCCGTGCGCAGCCGCCAGCGCGGCGACTGTCTCAGCACGTCGTGGCGCTGCCCCGGCCCGTGGCCGGAGCTGCTCGACTCCCGACGCTGACGCTCGCGGTACCGTCTCGGGCACGGATGAAGTTGCTGATCCAGATCCCCTGCTTGAACGAGGAGGAGAGTCTTCCCGTCACGCTGCGCGACCTTCCGCGCGACGTGCCCGGCTTCGACGCGGTCGAGTGGCTGATCATCGACGACGGCTCGACCGACCGGACGATCGAGGTCGCCCGCGAGCACGGGGTCGATCACATCGTGCGGCTGACGAACAACAAGGGCCTCGCGAGCGGCTTCCAGGCGGGATTGGACGCATGCTTGAAGCTCGGCGCCGACGTGATCGTCAACACCGACGCCGACAACCAGTACGACGGCCGCGACGTCGTCACGCTCGTCGCGCCGATCCTTGCGGGCAACGCCGACATGGTGGTCGGCGACCGCCAGGTGCAGACGATCGACCACTTCTCGCCGGCCAAGAAGGCCCTGCAGCGGCTCGGCTCCTGGGTCGTGCGCCAGGCGTCCCAGACCACCGTGCCCGACACGACCTCGGGCTTTCGCGCCTACAACCGCGAGGCGGCACTCGGGCTGCAGGTCGTCTCGAAGTTCACCTACACGCTCGAGACGATCATCCAGGCGGGCAAGATGACGGTCGCGATCGACCACGTGCCCGTGCGCACGAACCCGAAGCTGCGCGATTCGCGCCTGTTTCCGTCGATGTGGACCTACATCCGCCGCAACGGCGTCTCGATCTTCCGCATCTACGCGCTATACGAGCCGCTGCGCGTGTTCATGACCGCGGCGCTGATCGTCGGCCTCGGCGCGATGGGCGTGTGGGGGCGCTTCTTCTACTTCTGGGTCACCGGCGACGGCGCCGGCCACGTGCAGTCGCTGATCCTCGGCGCGGTGCTCTTCAACGCGGCGATGGTGCTGGCCGCGCTCGGGGTCCTTGGCGACCTGATCAGCGGCCAGCGGATCACGCTGCAGCGGATCTTCGAGCGCGTGCGGCGGATCGAGCTCGAGCTCGAGGTGCCGCCGTCGCACTACGAGCCGGGCACGCCTGCGACCGGGCGCGAGCCGACCACCGGCGCCCACGCCGGTGGACATGGGAAGACCGAGGAGCGCGAGGCGGTGCAGCTGTGAGCACCACGGTCACGCGCGACGCCGAGGGCACGGTCACCGGTAACACCTACGACAAGTACGGCTCGACCAACCCGATGGTGCGGCGCCTGATGGCGGCGTTCCAGCGCTCGCTCGGGGAGCTGTTCGAGCAGGTCGACCCCGACTCGGTGCTCGACGTGGGCTGCGGCGAGGCGATCCTGACCCACCAGTGGGCGGCCGCGCGGCCTGCGACGCGGGTCGTCGGCTTCGACCTCGAGGACCCGCAGATCCAGCGCCACTGGCAGCAGCGCACGGCGCCGAACCTCGAGTACCGGATCCTGCGCGCACAGGAGGCGTTCCCGTTCGAGGACGGCGAGTTCGCGCTCGCGACCGCGGTCGAGGTGCTCGAGCACGTGCCCGATCCCGAGCGCACGCTCGCGCAGATGGCGCGCTGCGCGCGCGGCGGCCATGTGCTGGTCTCGGTCCCGCACGAGCCGCTCTGGCGCGGGCTGAACGTCGCCCGCGGCGCCTACGTGAAGCACCTGGGCAACACGCCCGGCCACGTCAACCACTGGTCGCGGCACGGTTTCAAGTCGCTGCTCTCGCGCCACGGGGAGGTCGTCGAGACGCGCTCGCCCTTCCCGTGGACGATGCTGCTCGCGCGCGTGTGAGCGGCCCCTCCGCGGCGGCCAGTCCTCCCGCGGGCAGGGGCTATGGGCGCGGCGCGCGCGTCCTCTCGCTCGGCATCGCCACGACCGGCTTGGTCACGTTCGCGTACTTCTCGGTCGCGTCGCACCTGCTCGACGACGAGGAGTACAAGGCGGTCTCGCTGCTGTGGTCGCTGCTGTTCGTGACGGTCTCGGTGATCTACCGCCCGATCGAGCAGCTGCTGTCGCGGACGATCGCCGACCGGCGCGCGCGCGGGCTCGAGCACGACCACCCGCTGCGCACGCCGCTGCTGATCCAGGGCGGCTTCGCGCTCGCGTTCGCGGCGGTGGCGCTCGCGCTGCGCGGGCCGATCGAGGACGGGCTGTTCGACGGCGCCGGCGCGCTCTACTGGATCCTGGTGATAGCGGTGCTGGCGTATGCGGCGAGCTACTTCGCACGCGGCTGGCTGGCCGGCCACCAGTGGTTCGGCCTCTACGGCGGGCTCGTGTTCCTCGAGGCCGGCTCGCGGCTGCTGTTCGCGCTCGCCGTCGCGGTCGGGATCGCCGAGGGGCAGACCGCGGTCGCGCTCGGCATGGCCGCGGCACCGTTCGTGTCGCTGGTCGTCGTCCCGCTCGCGTTCTCGCGCCGGCCGGGCGCAACGGAGCGGCGCTGCCGTGATGCCCAGAGGACAGCGTCTGCGGGCACAGGTGCCCAGCGGACAACGTCTGCGGGTACGGGTACCCAACGGACACCGTCCGCGGGCACAGGCGAGCTGGGCGTCGCACGCGGCGGCCGCTTCGCGCTCGCGGTGCTGGCGATCATGCTCGCCGAGCAGACATTGCTCAATGCCGCCGTGCTGACCAGCGACCTGACCGCCGAGGACGCCGTCGTCGCCGGTTTCGTGTTCAACGTGCTGCTGATCGCACGCGCGCCGCTGCAGCTCTTCCAGGCCGTCCAGGGATCGTTGCTTCCCCACCTCGCGGGCCTGGAGGCGAGCGCAGGGCGCGAGGAGGCGAACCGTGCCGTGCGCATCACCGTGCTCGCGATCGCGGGCTTCGCGCTGTCCGTCGCGGCCGGGCTGCTCGCGCTGGGGCCCTGGGCGATGGACCTGGTCTTCGACGACGCGGCGACCTATGGGCGCTGGGGTCTGACGCTCGTCGCGCTCGGCATGGGCTTTCACCTGATGGCCGGGACGCTCAACCAGGCCGCGCTCGCGCGCGATCGCGCCGGAGGCGCTGCTGCCGCGTGGCTGCTCGCTGCGCTGGCGTTCGTCGGCTGGCTGCTCGCGCCGGTGATCGACGACGAGCTGCTGCGGGCAGAGGTTGGCTATCTCGGGGCGGCGGCGTTGCTGTGCGCGAGCTTGACGATCCTGTATCGCCGCGTCGGGTAAGGTCGGCGGGACATGGCCTATACCCTCGAGCACGACGCGATCGACCCGGGTCACCTGATCACGATCACCGGCGAGCTGGACATCGCCGCAACGCCGGAGCTGTCGACCGTGCTGCTGATGACCGCCGACTCGCCCGGCGGGCTCGTCGTGCTCGACCTCGCCGGCGTCGACTTCATCGACTCGACCGCACTCGGCACGCTGCTCAAGGCGGGCGACGCGATCGAGTCGGCCGGCAAGCGCCTGCGCATCGTCTGCGCCGGCGGCCCGGTGCGCCGGCTGCTCGAGATGACGAACCTCACCAACCGCTTCCAACTCTGCCCGTCGCGCGACGACGCATTCGCCGCGGCGTAGAGCTCTCCGCCTCAGCAGAAGCGCGGCAGGTGGTGCGCGAGCTGCGCGCTCCACGAAGGCCAGTCGTGCGCGACATCGTAGCCCCAGAGATCGAGCTCGTGGCGTAATCCCTTCTCCTCCAGCAGGCCCGCGAAGCTCTTGGAGCTCTCCAGCGCGCCCGTCGTGTCCTCCCACTGGCCCTGGCCGCAGACGATCACCAGGTTCAGCCTTGTGCGCAGCCAGTCGAGGTGATCGCCGTGCAGATGGCGCACGTAGTCGGAGGGGTTGTTGAAGTAGACGGCGTTGCCGCGATCGCCCCAGCCGACGGCCGAGACGTCATAGATGCCGCTGTGGCAGATCGCGAGCGGGAAGAGGTCGGCGCGCTTGAGCGCGAAGTTGGCTGCGTGGTACGCGCCGAAGCTCGGCCCGGTGACGGCGATCTCCGGCGCGCCGGCGCAGTCGTCGCGGATGAACGACGCGACCGCGCCGATGATCCACTCCTCGTAGGCGCCGTGGCGGCGGGCACGTTCCTCCAGCGGAATGGACTTGTCGTGCCAGGTCTGCCCGTCGACGGCGTCGACGCAGTAGAGCTTGACCCGGCCCGCCACGATCAGGTCGGCGATCGCCTCGACCATGCCCATGCTCTCGTAATCGTGGCTGTAGCCCTGCTCGGAGGGGAAGGCGAGCAGCGGCCGGCCATGGTGGCCGTAGGCGATCAAGCCGAGACCGTCGGGGTGTAGCGGTACGAAGCGGCGATCCATGTCCGGCGCGAGGATATTCAGTCCGGCCCCGGCGGAACGGGTTAGGGTCGGCAGATGACATCGCGCGCGGCCGCCCTTGCCGCCCTGGCCGCAGGGCTCCTCCTCGCCTGGCCGGCCCCCGCGTGCGGCGGCGTGATCGTCGAGCGCGAGAAAGCTGGCCTTCATCCTCGGCGAGCAGCTGCTGCAACAGGGCCGCCAGTTCGATCCGGCTTCACGCGTGCAGACGGGGAAGATCATCGCGCACAACCGCGAGGTGACCGGCAGCCTCAACATCCGCGGCGGCACCGCGACGCTGACGGCGGTGGTGACGAACGTCGCCACGGGCGCCACCCGCTCGGTCACCCGCAGCGGCCCCGCCGACAGGCCGTTCGAGCTCGAGCAGTCGATCGTCGAGGAGGTCACGCGCCTGATCTGCGGCGACAGCCCGCCGGCGGCGTACGTCGGGCAGGCGTCAGGTTCGACCTCCGGCTCGTCGGGCTCCTCATCGCAGACGTTGTCGTGGAACGGCAACGTGCGCCCGCGCCACACGGGCGACGTGATCGGTGCCGTCGGCAGCGACCCGGAGGGCGAGTACGCGCTCTACGCGCCTGAGTCGGGCGACATCCACGTGATCCTCGACGGCGTCGACGGCGACTGCTCCTACCACGGCGAGACGGACGTGACGATCGCACCGGCAGCGGAGATCAGCCGCGTCCAGCAGGGCGTCGGAGCACCGTCATACAGCCTGCAGGCCAAGTTTCCGGTCGACACGCCGCCACTGCCCTACACGATCACCGGTCCCGATCACTGCCGCGGGGGCGGTTCGGGGCTCTTCCCGATCTTCGGGCGGGTGTTCCTGAACACGCTCGTCACGCAACGGTCGTCGTCATCCCAGCTCGCCGGGACGGTGACCGCGCCTCTGCTGACGAAGTGGAGCTGGTCGCTCGCGCCGCAGTCGAGCTAGGCGCTACTCGGTCGTCACCGCGCGCAGCACATCGACCTTGGATGCGCGGCGCGCGGGCGGGATCGCCGCCAGCACGCCCGCGATCGCCGCCAGGATCGACAGCGTGATCAGCGTCCCGATCGGGAACGTCAGCACGAAGCCCTCGTCGGCCAGCGGGCGTGAGACGACGACGGCGAACACGATCCCCAGCACGAGCCCGAGCACGGCGCCGATCAGCGCGGTGATCACGGACTCGGCGCGCACCATCCGCCGCACCTGGCGCTTGCTCATGCCGACGGCACGCAGCAGCCCGAGCTCGCGCGTGCGCTCGTGCACGGCCAGCGCGAGCGTGTTGACGATCCCGAGCAGTGCGACGATCACCGACAGCGAGAGCAGCGCGTAGACGAGCCCCAGCAGCTGGTTGACCTGGTCTGCTGACTCGTCCTTGTACTCCGCCAGCGTCTGCGCCTTGGCCACCGGGAAGTCCGCCAAGGACTCGCTCGCCGCCTTCGCGAGGACTCCGGGCTTGCCCTTTCCGCCGACCAGGATGAACGCGTCGTCGGGCTGGTTCCAGTCGTTCGTCATCGTCGTGTTCGTGACGAGAAACTGGCCCAGCATGCCGACCTTGTTGTCATAGGTCCCGGCCAGCTCGTATTCGATCTGCTTGCCGGAAGGCGTCGTGACCTCGAGCTTGTCGCCGAGCTCGAAGTCGTTGCTCTTGGCCCACGACTCCGACGCGAATGCCTGGTCGTCGCGCAACGAGGCGAGCGCCTGCAGCTCGCCGCGTGCGATCTCGGGCTCGAAGAGCTGCGTCACGGTCGCCGGATCGACGCCGGATGCCGGGACCGAGTCGCCGGCGCCCTTGACGTTGGCCTGGTCGAAGCGCAGCGGCGACACGACCGTCACGCCCTCGGTCTCCGAGAGCTTCTCGGACACGCCGGACGGCACCGGCGAGAAGCCGTCGTCGTGGGTCACGATCAGCGCCGAGCGGCTCAGCTGCTCGTCGATCACCTTGTCGATCGACCCGCGCAGGCCGGCGGCGAAGATCGCGGTGAAGACGACCAGCGCCAGCCCGATCATCAGCGCGGAGGCGGTGATCGCGGTGCGCTGCGGCTGGCGCTCGGCGTTCTCGCGCGCAAGGCGGCCGGGCATCCCCTGCAGTCGCTCCAGCGGAGCGCCGATGAGGCGGGCGAGCGGCCGCACGAGCACCGGTGCGAGCAGCGCGACGCCGAAGATCATCACGATCATGCCGAGCCCGAGCAGCGCGGCCGCGCCGGAGCCACCGACACCGCCGAACAGGCCGAGCAGCAGCGCCGCCAGCCCGACGCCGATGACCGCGGTCGACACCAGCAGCCGCTTGCGGCTCACCCGGCGCGTGCCGGGCAGGTCCGCGTCGCGCATCGCCTCGACCGGCTCGACCTGCGTCGCGCGGCGCGCCGGGACCAGTCCCGAGACGAGCGTGGCGATCATGCCGACCAGCAGGCCGACGATGACGGTGCGCGCGGCGATCACGGTGCCCGTCGAGGGCAGCTCGATGCCGAAGGAGGCCAGCAGCGAGCGCAGCGCCGGCGCCAGCACCACGCCGGCGAGGATGCCGGCGACCGACGCCAGGAACCCGATCACCAGCGTCTCCACGATCACCGAGTTGAGCACCTGCCGGCGCGACGCGCCGAGCGTGCGCAGCAGCGCGAACTCGCGCGAGCGCTGCGCGACGGTCACCGCGAACGTGTTGAAGATCAGGAAGCCGCCGACGAGCACCGCCACACCCGCGAACACGAGCAGGCCGATCTTGAGGAACCCGAGCGAATCGGTGATGTCGGACGTCGACTCCTCCGCCTGCTCCTTGCCCGTGCGCACCACCGCGGTGTCGCCGATCGCGTCGCCGATTGCCGCCTTGAGTTGCTCCGGGCTCGTGCCGCCCTCGGCAGCGGTGACGATCTCCGAGACCGCGCCCGGCTCCTGCGCGATCTTCTGCACCTCGGCGAGCGGCATGTTCATGCTCTGGATGCCGATCGACTTCTGGTCGCCGACGTTGCTGATGCCGGAGATCTCGTAACTCGTCGCGGCCGCGCGGCCGCCGATCAGGATCTCGTCGCCGACCTCGTAGCCCTCCCTGTCGGCGGTTGCCTCGTCCAGCGTCACCTTGCCGGGCTGCTCGGCGGGACCGCCCTCGACGTAGGTCAGCGGGTCGAAGCGCTCCTCGTTGGACGAGAACACGATCGACGGCGGGCCATTGCCCCCGATCCGCTCGCGCTTGTCGTTGAAGATCGACACCACGGTCTCGAAGCGCGCTTCGGCCGCCTCGACGCCGGGCACGGCCTCGACCTGCTCGAGCATGCCCTCCGGCAACGGCTGGATCCGGCCGCCGAAGTCGCCCTCGACCGCCTGCTTGGCGGTGACGTTGACGTCGACGCCCTTGGCCACGCGCTCGAACAGGTCGGTGAACGAGGCGTTGATCGTGTCCGTGAAGATGAACGTGCCCGACACGAAGGCGACGCCGATGACCACGGCGAAGCCGGTCAGGGCGCTGCGGAGCTTGCGGGCGAGCAGCCCGCGGATCGCCATCCGGGTCACCAGTGGTCCCTCCCGTAAGTCCTGACGTGAGGAACCACTACGCGACCTGCTTCATCAGGTCCAGCAGGCCCTCGGCGGTCTCGGAGGCGCCGTCGTGCACGACGCCGCCGTCGCGCAGCATCACGACCCGGTCGGCGGAGGCCGCCGCGCCCGGGTCATGCGTGACCATGATCACGGTCTGGCCGAACTCGTCGACCGCCCGGCGCAGCAGGCCGAGCACCTCGCCCGCGGACTTCGAGTCGAGGTTGCCCGTCGGCTCGTCGGCGAACACGACGGCGGGGCGCGCGATCAGCGCACGCGCGATCGCGACCCGCTGCTGCTGACCGCCTGAGAGCTCGGCCGGCCGGTGCGTGAGGCGATCGCCGAGGTCGACGGCGACGACGAGCGTCTTGAACCAGCCGTCGTCAGCCTTCGTGCCGGCCAGCATCAGTGGCAGCGTGATGTTCTCGTGCGCCGTCAGGACCGGGATCAGGTTGAACGCCTGGAAGACGAAGCCGAGCTTGTCGCGCCGCAGCGAGGTGAGCTTCTTGTCGTCGAGATTCGCGAGCTCCTGACCGGCTACGACGACCGAGCCCGAGGTCGGGCGGTCCAGGCCGGCGAGCAGGTGCATCAATGTCGACTTGCCCGAGCCCGACGGGCCCATGATCGCCGTGAACTCGCCCGGTGGGAACGCGAGCGACACCCCGCGCAGCGCGTGCACGGCCGCCTCGCCCTCCCCGTACTGGCGATGCAGCTCGGAGGTCGAGACGATCGGGGCATCGGAAGGCGCGGTCATGGGCCCAGGATGGTGGAGCCAGCCGCCGCCGAACAGGGAGAAGACCGCCCCGGGAGCGGTGCGGGCAGCCGCACCCGCCCGTCGAGCGTCAACTGCCGCCGCAGGGGATCAAGCAGCCCGCAGGTAAGCCAGCACCGCCAGCACCCGGCGGTGGTCCTCGACCGTCGGCGTGAGGTCGAGCTTGGAGAAGATCGACGTCACGTGCTTCTCGACCGCGCGCTCCGTGACGACGAGCACCTCGGCGATCGCGTTGTTCGAGCGCCCCTCCGCCATCAGCCCGAGCACCTCGCGCTCGCGCGGGGTGATCGACTGCAGCGGGTCCTCGCGCCGGCGCCGCCCGAGGAGCAGCGCGACGACCTCCGGGTCGAGCGCGGAGCCGCCGTTGGCCACGCGCCGCACGGCGTCCGTGAAGGAGTCCACGTCCGCGACGCGGTCCTTGAGCAGGTAGCCCGTGCTCTCCGTCGACTGGGAGAGCAGCTCGAGCGCGTAGGCCTCCTCCACGTATTGGGAGAGGACGAGCACCCCGGTGCCGGGATGCTGCTTGCGGATCGCGTGCGCGGCGCGCAGGCCCTCGTCGGTGTGCGTCGGCGGCATCCGCACGTCGACCACCGCGACGTCGGGCTTGTGCGCCCCGACCTTGCGCAGCAGGTCCTCGCCGTCCCCCGCCTGGCCCACGACCTCGAACCCGGAGTCGTCGAGCAGCCGCACGAGGCCCTCTCGGAGCAGCACTGAATCGTCGGCGATCACGACTCGGATGGGCGCGTTCATACGGGGATCTCAGCACGAAGCAGTGTGCCCGCGCCCTCCGGTGAGCTCAGCTCGAGTGTTCCGTCGAGCGCGGAGATGCGATCGGCGAGCCCACGCAGGCCCGATCCGCGGTCCGGATCGGCCCCGCCGACGCCGTCGTCCGCGATCTCCACGATCGCGTGCCCGTTGCTGCGCGAGACCGAGACGCGCGCCTGCGAGGCGTGCGCGTACTTGACCACGTTCGTGAGCGCTTCGGCGACGACGAAGTAGGCCGCCGCCTCGACGGAGGGGGGCAGCTGATCGGGCGGCGTGCCGTCCAGGTCGACCGGGACCGGGGAGCGCCCGGCGAGTGCCTCGAGCGCAGCCTTCAGCCCGCGGTCCGACAACACCGCGGGATGGATCCCGCGCGCCAGCTCCCGCAGCTCCTCGAGCGCGCGACCGAGCTCGTCCTGGGCGCCTGCGAGCAGCCCCTCGGCGCCCTCTGGATCCTTGCGCAAGCGGCCCTGAGCAAGGCGCATCGTCAGCGACAGAGCGACCAGCCGCTGCTGGGCGCCATCGTGCAGGTTGCGCTCCAGCCGGCGGCGTTCGGCGGTGCCGGCCTCGACGATCCGGGCACGCGAGCGGCGCAGCTCCTCGACGCGCGCGCGCAGCTGCGCCTGGAGGCGCTCGTTCTCGATCGAGAGGCCCGCGGCGACCGCGACGGAGCGCACGAGCTCGTCGTCCTCGCAGAGCGAGCGGTCGTGGATGATCGCGCCGACGCGGCGACCCTCGCGCTCCACCGGCGCCCAGGCGCGTGCGGGATCGTCGTCCGGGGGCAGCTCTGCGGGCTGGCCGGCGGAGTCGACCCAGCGGCTGGAGTCCTCGAGCCAGTAGACGACCTGCAGGGACCGATCCCCCAATGCCCTAGAGAGCAGATCGCGCAGACCGGTGCTGTCGGGGGCGTCGCCGAGCTTGTGGAGCAGCTCGGACACCGCGCCGGCCTGTACGACGCGCGAGCGCAGCAGGCCGAAGACGAAGCCGAACGGCGTGAGCGCGAAGAACAGCAGCCCGAGCACGCCGGTAACGCCCGAGAGCGAGTCGGGCCCGTTGACGGCCTCCGTCGTGAGCTGGCCGGCCAGCACCACGAGCAGGCAGATGCCGGACCACAGCACCGGTGCCATCGCACGGCGCTGCGGCTGCCTGGCCGCCTGCCAGCGCCAGACGAGCACGTAGAGCACGTAGCCGACGATCACGACGGCGAGCGCCGAGGTCGCGGCGTCGAGGATGTCGAAGACGACCGGATCGGTGCCGAGGCGGATCGCCGACTCCGGCTCGTCGTCGCCGCCTCCGAGCTGGCTCGGATCGGCGAACAGCATCGTGATCCCCGGCCCGACGATCGACAGCGGGTAGCCGACCGCGAGCACCTTGCGCAGCTGCGGCGAGTCGATCCGGCCGTCGGGATATGCGAGCAGCATGTGCACGAAGACCGCGACGTAGAGGCTCGAGAACAGCACCCCGAGCGTGTAGAGCAGCGACGAGTCAGAGGCGGTGAGGACGCTGAGGAAGTACGCGAACCCGACCGCCGTCATCAGCACGCCGAAGCGGTTGTCGGGCCGGCGCCACCACGCGAACAGCCCGGCACCGATGAACGACCAGCCGATGAACAGCGCGAGCGTCGCCGTGACGCCACGGTTGCCGACGTGGTCGGAGGACAGCACGATCGCCAGTGCGACGATGCCGACGACGATGCCCTCGATCGCGACGAGCCCGAGCGCGCGCCGCAGTCCGCTCACGAGCCCAGCAACTCCTGCACGCGCTCTCCCGAGAGCTCGGCCTTGGGCACGAATCCGCAGGCCCCCGAGGTGCTGACGAGCGGCCCGAAGTCCGAGCCGTCCCGGCTCGAGGTCATGATCACCGTCGGATGCTCGGCAAAGGCGGTGATCTGCTCGCAGACGTCAAAGCCGTCGATGTCGGGCAACTGGACGTCGAGCAGCACCACCTCCGGCCGCAGCCGGCAGCACTCATGCAGCGCCGAGGCGCCGTCCACGGCCTCGCCCACGACCTCGAACCCGTCGGACTCCAGCACGACACGCGCGCTCGCCCGGAAGGACGGGTGGTCGTCGACGATGAGGATGCGATGGCCCATGAGCTTGTGAACGATTGTGGACGCGTGCAGATGCCCCGCACATACGGGTGACCACACTCAGGCCCGGACAGTCGCCGCCACGCGTCGGAACGCCTCGGCGGGGTCGTCGGCTCCGAATATCGACGAGCCCGCCACGAACAGCGTCGCGCCGGCCGCCGCGCAAGGACCGGCGGTCTGCGCGTCGATCCCGCCGTCGACCTCGAGTGACGGTTCGTCGCCCACCAGCGCGCGCAGGCGCTCGAGCTTGCCCAGCGAGCCCGGCAGAAAGCGCTGCCCGCCCCAGCCCGGGTTGACGGTCATGCACAGCACGAGGTCGAAGTCGCCCAGCAGCTCGAAGACGGACTGGATCGGCGTCCCCGGGCAGAGCGCGATGCCCGCCTTGCAGCCGGCGTCGCGCACGGCCGCGAGCGCGTAGTCGGTGTGCGGCGTCGCCTCGACGTGGATCGTGATCCCGTCGGCTCCCGCCCGCGCGAAGTCCGCGAGATGGCGCTCGGGGCGCTCGACCATCAGGTGGACGTCGAGATACGCGCCCGCGTCGTGCACCTGCCCCGCCAGCGCCTCGACCACCTGTGGCCCCATGCTCAGCGCGGGAACGAAGCGGCCGTCCATGACGTCGACGTGGATCGTGCCGGCGCCGGCCGCGAGCACCGCCTCGACCTGCTCGCCCAGCCGCGCGAAGTCGGCGGCCAGGATCGAGGGCGCGACGCCTACGGGCACGCCTGCCATCAGATCGGCTGGAGCATCGAGCTACGGCAGTGGTTGCAGGCGTAGAGCGCGGTGCTCGACATCCGCACGATCGTCGAGTGCTCACCGCAGTTCGGGCAGACAGAGGCGAGCTCGAAGCGGCGCAGGCAGTTCACGCAGCGGTAGCGGCCGGGCAGGTTCGAGGCCCGCAGCCAGGGCTCGTGGCAGGACGGGCAGACGTCGCCCAGGTCGACCGCCGCGTCGTCGCTCACGAGCCGCCCTCGCGGCGCAGGCGGGCGATGAAGAAGCCGTCGGTTCCGTCGCGATGCGGGAGTGACTGTGCGAGACCCGGCACGTGCGCATGCTCCCACAGCGGAACCTCGCTGCGCAGGCTCTCGGCGTGGAAGTCCCGGCGCTCCTGCAAGAACGCGTGCACCACGTGCTCGTTCTCGACGGGCGAGATGGTGCACGTCGAGTACACGAGCGTGCCGCCCGGGCGCGGCGCGTCGGCCCCGGCGCGCAGGATCGCTGCCTGCTCGCGGGCAAGTTGCAGCGGGAGCTCGCGCGACTTGCGCCAGCGCGCATCGGGCCGCGAAGCGAGCGTGCCCAGGTCCGAGCACGGCGGGTCGACGAGCACGCGGTCGTAGTGCCCGCGCTCCTGTGGCAGCGTCGCGTCGGCGGTGCGCACCTCGACCGGCGCTCCCATGCGGGCCGCCGTGCGGCGCAGCGCGTCCGCCCGCCCGGGATGGCGCTCGATCGCCACCAGCTCGCCGGAACCGGCCATCAGCGCGGCCATGTGCGTCGTCTTGCCGCCCGGCGCGGCGCAGAGGTCGAGCACGCGCTCGCCCGGGCGCGGCGCGAGCAACCGCCCGACCATCATCGAGGCGCGCGATTGCGGCATGAAGCTGCCGCGCTCCCACTCGGGCGATGCGAATGCGTCGAACGGCCCCTCCAGCACCAGACCCTCCGCGAGGCCCGGTGCGGGATGCGAGGCGACGGGCAGCCGCGCTGCGAGCGCGGCCGGGTCCGCGCGCAGGGTGTTGACGCGCAACACGGCCTCGGCCGGCCGGTTGTTCGCCGCCATCAGCGCGCGCGCGGCCTGCGGGCCGAGCGCGTCCCACCAGAGGGCCGCGATCCACTCCGGGTGCGAATGGCGCAGTGCGGCCTGGGCCGGTGTCGCGTCGTCGAGCGCCGCCACCAGATCTTCGACCTCGCGGGCGCCGCGGCGCAGCACCGCGTTGACGAGCTTCGCACCCGCGGGCGAGTCACGCTTGACCAGTTCGACCGACTCGCCGACGGCCGCATGGGCCGGCACCCGATCCGCGTAGGCGAGCTGGTAGAGGCCGAGCCGCAGCGCCGCCAGCACGAGCGGCTCGAGCCGCTCCACCGGACGTTCCGCAAGCGTCCCGATCAGGTGGTCGAGCGTCGCCCGGCGCTGCACCGCCCCGTAGGCCAGGCGCATCGCCAGTGCGCGCTCACGCGCATCGAGCCCGAAGCGGCGCGCTTCGCCGTGCAGGGCACGGTCCGCCCAGGCGCCGTCCTCGAAGACGCGGCGCAAGACCGCAAGCGCGCATGCACGCGCAGGCGTTGCGGCAGTCCTTCCGGAATCCGGTTTGATCGATTTCACACGGACCTACCGGTTCGGGGAGGGTGAGTGAGCTCGTTGATGACGTCGATTCGGATAGAACATCCGTCCAGAAGGGTTCGCGGACCCGGCTTTCGAGGAACCTCCAGGCGAGCGTAGAACTTGCCCACTGGGAGTGGTGGATCACGGATGAGGCAGTGAGCGACCACGACAGCACCCGTAGGGCCGAGCCCGCAAAAGGCGGTTCGCACGCGCGCGACCTGCGCGTCGCCGGCGGCGCCTCGGCCGGCCTGGTCTCCGCGATCCTCGTAGGTGGCGCGCTGCTCGCACCGATCGTGGACCGGAACGGGCCGGCGATCCGGCAAGAACGCGGCCAGGTCGTCACGGTGCAGCTTGCACCGCCGAGCGCCGCCGAGCCCGGCCGGGACCGTGACGACGCCGGCGAGACCGGCGGGCGCACGCCGGTCGCCGGTCCGGTTGCGCTCGCGCCCGCGGCGATCCCGGGCGCCGGCGCCATCGCACTCCTGACGGGCGCCGCGCCCGGCCGCGCCGCGCCAGGAGCGGTGCCGGAGGCCGAGAGCGCGCCCGAGTCGGTCGCCGCCGGCGACGGCGACGGCGCCCGCGCGATCGCCGACGCCGTCTCCAACCGGCTCGCCAGGGACTCCGACGGCGACGGGATCCCCGATCAGCGCTGGCGGGCCTACGGGATGCCGGCGGACACGCGCGCCGGCGCAGACCAGGACGGCGACGGGATCACGAACGCGGACGAGCTGGAGATCCACACCGCGCCGAACACGGGCTACACCGCCACGGGCGTCGCGGACGCAAACCTCGACGCCGACGGCGACGGCCTGCGCAACGGCCTGGAGGCGCGGGCCGGCACGAAGCCTTACAGCGACGACTCGAACGCCGACGGGGTGGCTGACGCCCAGGCTGACGCCGACGGCGACGGGCTGACGAACCAGACCGAGCAGAGCGCGGGCACGGCCGTCGACACGCCGGACTCCAACGGCGACGGCACCGCCGACGGTCAGACCGACGGCGACGGCGACGGGCTGACGAACCAGACGGAGCAGGCGGTCGGGAGCGATCCCGCCGTTGTCGACTCCAACGCCGACGGCATCGCCGACGGTGCCACCGACTCTGACGGCGACGGCCTGACCAATCAGGCGGAGCAGACGGTCGGGAGCAATCCGGTCGTGGGCGACACCGACGGCGACGGCGTGAGCGACGGCGCCGCCCCGGTCCCCGCGGTTCCTGCGCCCGCCCCGGCCCCCGC
>Ga0136622_10000442_pt1 | contig 17000 bp, 17 predicted proteins | sample AntDrymUQ4482106_2_FD_104803 | JGI IMG/M metagenome (GOLD analysis project Ga0136622, IMG submission 104803) | Polar desert sand microbial communities from Dry Valleys, Antarctica - metaG UQ448 (21.06) | ecosystem: Environmental > Terrestrial > Soil > Desert | place: Antarctica: Dry Valley...
GGCGTCGTTGTGGCAGACGCACAGCCTGGAAGGAGGACCGGATTACCTCGTCAGCCGTTCACAACCTGTGTGGGCGGGACAGCTAGATGCTTGATCGGGAATTGACGCGCAGCCGGGGGCGGTCACGACCAAGCCGGGTGACTCACGCACTCGTCGTGCAGGCTGGTAAGCCTGGACGACGAGGGAGGGTGGCGATCCGGCGCCGTGCCGTGGCCGTCATTCGGTCCGCCGTGAATTTCCGATCAAGCATCTAGGCGACCAGCGACCGCTGCAGAACGGCCTCCACATCGGCCGACGGCATGGGCGGCGAGAAGAAGTGGCCCTGGCCGTACCGACACCGCAGGCTGCGCAGGCGATCGCGCTGCGATCTCTCCTCGATCCCCTCGGCCACGGTGTCCAGGCCGAGCGTCGAGCCGAGCCGCACGATGGCTGACGCGAGTCGCTCCTGGTCTGCGCTCGTGCTGATCTCGTCGACGAAGGGCTTGGCGATCTTGAGGACATCCACGGGGAAGCGGCGCAGGTAGTTCAGCGAGGAGTACCCGGTTCCGAAGTCGTCGATAGCGATCCGGACGCCGAGACGCTTGAGATCCTCGAGCCGAGTGATTACGGGCTGGGTATCGAGCAGCATGCTCTCCGTGATCTCGAGCGTGAGCGCCGACGGCTCGAGCGACGACTCGCGGAGCGCGGCCATCACCTCCGCTGGAAGCTGCGAGCTCGCAAGCTGCGTCGCGGAGATGTTCACGCTGATCCCGAGATCGCGATGGCCGAGCCCTCGCAAGCGGCGCCCCTCGCGACAGGCGTTCTGGAGCACGAAGCGACCGAGCGGCAGGATGAGCCCGGTCTCCTCGGCCAAGGGCACGAACTCGTCAGGCAGGACGAGGCCGCGCTCCGGATGCTGCCAGCGAACGAGCGCCTCGACACCCACAATCGCGCTCGATTGCAGGGCAACGATCGGCTGATAGTGGAGCTCGAACTCCTCGGCCAGCACCGAGCGCTGCAGATCGGCCTTGAGCGCGAGCCGCTCGAGCACGCGCTCGTGCATCGTCGGCTCATAGATCGCATACCGCGACTTCCCGTCGCCTTTGGCCCGATACATCGCGAGATCGGCGCTGCGCAGGATCTCGCTCGCCGAGTCGGCCCCCGCGCCGAGCGCAATCCCGATGCTCGCGTCGACGGTGATCTCGGAGCCGAGCACTCGGAGTGGCTCCGCCATCCTGGCCAGCATGCGCCGCGCGACGGTGACGGCGTCATCCAGGCTGGTGATGTCCTCGATGAGAACAGCGAACTCGTCTCCTCCCAGCCGCGCGCACGTGTCCTCGGGGCGTAGACAGCTTTCGAGACGCTTGGCGATCACGACGAGCAGCTCGTCACCCGCGGCGTGGCCGAGGCTGTCGTTCACCGTCTTGAAGTCGTCGAGGTCGATGAGGAAGACCGCGAACAGCTTCGGGCGACGTAGGTTGCGCGCGAGAACGTGGGAGACGCGATCGCCGAAGAGCGAGCGGTTGGCAAGGCCGGTAAGCGAGTCGTGGAACGCTTGATGCGCGAGCTCGGCCTGGAGGCGCCGCCGCTCGGTCACGTCCCGAGCGGTCATCACCACACCGCCGATGTTCTCTTCGCCCAGGAGATTGTTGAAGACGCTCTCCAGCTGGCAGGAGGATCCGTCCAATCGCTGCAAAGCGAGATCCCGCGGCATCGGCACTCCGGGCGAGCTGCAGACCTCTGCGAAGAATCTCCGCAAGCTCTCCGCGTCGACCGGATCGAGCAGCTCGGTGACGCGCCTGCCGACGAGCTCGTCCTCTCCGTATCCGAGAACCCGCTCGACGGAAGGCGTGTGGTACCGGATCGTCAGGTCCGGCGCGAGTAGCGCGATGACGTCGCTCGAATTCTGGACGAGAGAGCGGAAGCGCTCGGCGCTCTGGCTCGGCGCTCTGGCGCTCGTGGAGATCGAGGGCAAGCTCGGCGCCTTCGAGTGCCATCGCGACCTGCGCGGCAAGGATCTCCAGGCCTTCTCGGGCGCTCCTCGGAATCTTTTCCCGCGTATGGATCGAGAAGGCGCCCCGCGCCATCCCCTGGGCCGCAAGCGTGATGACCGTCAGCATGCCCTCGCCTTCGACTCTGGCGGGGCCGTGGTCGAGCATCAGCTCCGAAAGCGCGCCTGCAGCGGCCACCATGCGATCGTCTCTGTCTTCGATTGCCAGACCAACCGTCGTCCCATCGGCATCCACGATCTCGAGGGCGGAGTCGACCGCGACTCGATGGATGTCGTCGGAAGTCCACGCGACGACGAGCGCCGCCGCAGCCTCTGCCAACGCGTGCTCGCGCCGCTCCGCGCGGGCATGCCGCGCGACCAGCCCGGCCAGGCGGACGATCACGAGCCCGGACAGTGTCGCCGCGGCCCCGACGATGACCAGGAGCTCGCCGCTCCCGTCGCGTAGGGCCGCGACCGCGAGCATCGCGGGAGCCATCAGCGTCGCGACCGAAAGGAGCGCGAGGCGCTTGCCTGTGAGCCGCCTTTCGGGATCCACATTCGGCTCGGTCAGCTCGGTCATCGAAGGGTGAAGGGCAGCCGTCCCCCAGAGCACCGCCGCCAGCACGAAGAAGAGGTCGATCGAGTCACCGGCTCGATACCAGCCATGCAGCGAGCCGAAGCCGTACAACGCGTCGCCGACGAGCTGGAACAGGAGGGCGGTCGTGACCATCGCGAATGCGGGCGAGCGTGGCCCCGATCCAAGCACCATGCGCGCCGCAAGCGAGAGGAGAAGGACATCGAGCACCGGGAACGCGAGAGCGACGACGATGTCGAGCGCGCCCGAGTCGGGCAGGAGGCGCGGCTGCACGACGAACGTCCACGCGACGATGGCGACGCCGACCGTGACGATGCCGGCGTCGACCAAGCTTGCCCAGTCGCGGCCGGGCGCCTGCTGGCGAATCATCAGCAGCAGAGCCGCCGCGAGGACGACATACGACCCCAGTGCGAGGAAGTCGCCCGAGGACGGGAATGGAACCGTCTCCGACTGCTCGAGGCTCACCGCGTAAAACGCATCCGCCGCGATCGCGCAGAGCCCGCTGACGGCCACGAGGAACCAGGGCGTCCGCGAACGAGGGCAGTGCAACCAGACGCCGACGAGGGTTGCCGCGACGGCCGCGATCGGGAAGAGCTGGTACCAGCGGTCGTAGACCGCGCTCTCCCGCGGCAGCGACACATACGCGAGCGCGCTCGCGGCCGCGATCAGAAAGAACGCCCGATCCGGGCGCGCAATCGCCATCCTGCGCCTATCGGCACAGGGTGGCGACTTGCTTACCCGGAAATCTCGTAGGGGCGGGGCTTGCCTCGCCCTCCATGCTCCATCGACGAACGAGGGCGAGGCAAGCCTCGCCCCTACACCTGCGCTACGACAGATCGCCCTCAGGCGTCATCTCGTCGACGACCTCGGGCATGGCCTGGGCAAGCTCGTCCGCAGCCTGGCTCGTGGTTATGCCGAGCTTTGCGGCGATCCCGGCAACCACGTCGTTTCCGAGCGCCTTCTCGATCTGTTCCCCGACGACCGGAAGGTTCTCGCCCTTCGAGATCCAGCTGGACACCTGCTCGTCGAGCCCGCTCTGGCGAAACTTCTGGGTGACGCCGGACAGGTCTCGTTCGCGGATGAGCTCTCTTACCTCGTCGATCGCGCTCATGTTCGTCTCCTTCTGAACGACAACGAGCGCCGGACGATATCTACGAGCGTGCCCAGGCGGCGAGCGCTTCGATCAACGCTCTGAGCCGCACGCCGTCGGTCGTCAGCACGTACTCGACCCGCGGTGGCCGGGCATCCGTCACCTCACGTCGCAGCACACCCCCGCGCTCGAGCTCCACGAGGCGCTGCGCCAGGGTTCCGGGCGGGATCTCCCCGAGCGCCTGCCTGAACTCCCCGAAGCGGGTGCAGCCCTGGTGGGAGGCGTACAGGATCGAGACCGCGTAGCGACGCTCGAGGAGGTCCGCCACGCGGCGGACCTCCTCGGGTACTGCGTTCTGTGTCCTACAGCGCCACACGAGGTGACCGCCCGTCGATCGGGGCGCGCAGGGTGGCGCGAGGCAAGGACGCAGGGAGTGCCCATATGAGACATATGGGCACGGGTTTTCGGGGCCTCCAGGAAGTGCGCAGCACTTCCTGGGGCAGGACTGAGGACGCAGCATTTGCGGCGCCCTGCGCGGCCCGACGACATGGCCGGCCGCCTCGTGTGTCGCTGTTAGAGCGCCACATTCGACTCGACCGGCGCCTCCTCGAGCGCGAGCGAAAGCACCTCGCCGATCGACATCACGGGATGGAACGCGACGTCCTCCAGCACGTTCTCCGGGATCTCCTCGAGATCGGCGCGGTTCCGCTCGGGGATGATGATGTCGGTGATCCCGGCTGCATGCGCAGCGAGCACCTTCTGCTTCAGCCCGCCGATCGGCAGAACACGGCCCTGGAGCGTGATCTCTCCCGTCATCCCCACGGTGTGCTTGACCGGGCGGCCCGTGAGGAGCGATGCGATCGCCGTCGCCATCGTGATGCCCGCGCTCGGCCCGTCCTTCGGGATCGCGCCGGCTGGGACGTGCACATGGAACGAGCGGTTCTCGAATGCCTCCTCGTCGAGGCCGAGCCGAGTCGCGAGCGCGCGTACCGTCGAGATGGCGATCTGCGCGGACTCCTTCATGACCTCGCCGAGCTGGCCGGTGAGGACGAGCTTGTCACCGTCCTTGTGGGACGTGGCCTCGATGAAGAGGACATCTCCGCCGGTGGCAGTGGCGGCGAGCCCCGTCGCAACCCCGGGGACGGCGGTCCGCTCGGCCACCTCGCGGTAGAACTTCTGCCGGCCCAGCGCTTCGCGGACTTCATCCGCGTCGATCTCGACCGGCGGCTCTACCGACTCGGAGGCGATCTTGGTCGCAGTTTTGCGAAGCACCGTCCCGAGCTCTCGCTCGAGCTGGCGCACGCCCGCTTCCCGCGTGTACTCGCTGACGATGAACGCGAGCGCCTCGTCCGGGATCGAGACCTCGTCCTCACGCAGGCCGTTTCGCTCCCGCTGCCTGGGCCACAGGTAGTCGCGGGCGATCGCGACCTTCTCGTCGGTCGTATAGCCGTCGAACCGGATGACCTCCATGCGGTCGAGGAGCGGGCCCGGGATCGTCTCGGCCATGTTCCCGGTGGCGATGAACAACACCTCGGAGAGATCGAGCTCCACGTCGAGGTAGTGGTCGCGGAACGAGTGGTTCTGCGCGGGGTCGAGCACCTCGAGCAGAGCCGACGAAGGATCGCCGCGCCAGTCCGCGCCGACCTTGTCGACCTCGTCCAGCATGATCACCGGGTTCATCGTCCCCGCGTCTCGGAGCGCGCGCACGAGCCGCCCCGGAAGCGCGCCGATGTAGGTGCGGCGGTGCCCCCGGATCTCGGCCTCGTCGCGAATTCCACCGAGCGACATGCGGACGAACTCGCGACCGGTCGCCCGTGCGATCGACTCGCCGATCGACGTCTTGCCCGTGCCGGGCGGGCCGATCAGCGTCAGGATCGCGCCCGAGCGCCGATCCATCGCGACGCCACGCTCCTTGCGCAGCTTCGCCACGGCGATGTACTCGACGATTCGCTTCTTGACGTCGTCGAGGCCCGCGTGATCCGCGTCCAGCACCTCGCGCGTGAACTGTGGATCGAGGCGCTCCTCGGAGCGCTTACTCCACGGCACCGCGAGCAGCCAGTCGAGGTAGTTGCGGATCATCGACGCCTCGGGCGACTGGTCGCCCATGCGCTCGAGTCGCGAAAGTTCGCGCTCCGCCTGCTCGAGGATTCTCTCGGGCATCTCCGCATCCGCGATCTTCTGGCGGTACTCCTCGACGACGGAGCCCTCGTCCTCACCGAGCTCCTTGCGGATCGAGTCGAGCTGCCGACGCAGGATGTACTCGCGCTGCTGCTTGTCGACTCCTGACTCGACGTCCTCCTGGATTCGCTTCCGAATCTGCATCAGCGCGAGCCGCTCCCGCTGGAGCTCGAGGGCGAGCTCCAGACGCTCACGCACGTCGACGGTCTCGAGGAGCCGCACCTTTTGCTCGAAGCTGATGTCGGGGGAGTAACCCGTTGTGTCCGCCAGTGCTCCGGGCTCGGAGATCGAGCGGACGAACGCGGCGATGCGGCCGTCGTCTCCGCGCAGCTCGAGGATCTCCTCAACGACCGCGCGGTACTCCCGCTCGAGCTCGCGGATTTTCCCGTCCGCGCTTTCCTGATCCGGCCGCTCCTCGACGTCGACGAACAGGCGGCCCTGACTGTCGGAGCCCGCTGCGCCGGCGACGCCTCGGTGGAGGCCATTCAGAGCAACCGCGCGGCCGCCTCCGGGAAGCCGAATGCGGTCGGTCACCTCGGCGACCGTCCCCACTTTCGCGTACTCGTCGTCGTGCTTCGGCACGAGCAGGACGCGATCCTCGTCGCCGACGTCAACGGTGAGGGTGACGTTCATGTTGGGGAAGACGACGATGTCTTCCAGGGGGACGAGCAGCAAACGCATCTGATCTTCGGTCTGGTTCTCGCTCACCAAGTCTCCTTCGTACGTCTTGTGAACTTGCTTCGAAAAGTGTAGCGACTGTGTTTGGGCGACCGTCGAGCCGATCTCAGCCGCACAGACTGTCGGTAAGACTGCGGCCGCGAAGCGCACGCATTTAGGGATCTTCGCGCGGCCGGAATTCGCGCTACCGGAAGTGCTCGAGCGTGAGTGAGGCGACACGGCCGGCGAGAACATCGGACGAGGATCCGATTCCCCACGAGCGGTAGGTCATCACCCCTGCGACGAAGACCCCACCGCGCCAGAAGACGAGCCCTGTGTCATGGCGCGCCTGGGAGATCCAGCCCGCTTTGTGCAGCACGTCGACTCCGCGGCGTTCTCCGACCACACGGTCGAGCTTCGGCACGTCCCGAACGTGCGCGGTGAGCCAGAGCAAGTGGCGCGCCTCTACGGGCGTGATCCCCGGCTGCGCGACCCGCAGCGGTCCGCGGCTTCCCGAAGCGAGCCAGAGCGCCCGCCACAGCGAGGCCATGTCCCAAGCAGTCGTGTACTTGCCGACGCCGAACGCGGGCGCCTCGTCCACGCCGACCGGGATCGGGCCCGACAGCGAGCGCACCTCGCTGGCACGCGCAAGACCGAAATCCGCTCGCGCGGATTTCGGTCGCGCGAAAATCCCTAAAGGCGTCCGCTTCGCGGCCGCGGCGCTCCTTTTCGCACCGGTCGTCTCATAGCCGCCGTACATGATCGAGTCGACCAGCCCGATCGAGCGCATGAGGGAGTTGACCTGCTGCGAGCCCGCGTACGTCGATCCCGCCAGCCAGACCTCGAGAGCGTTCGCGGCTGCGTCGTCCGAGACGGTGATCATCTCGCGTAAGAGGCCGCCGACATACGACCCGGGAGGCGGAATCCCGGAGTGGCGCGCCAGCACCGCCGCGGCGATGGCGAGCTTCAAGGTGGAGGCAGCGGGAAAATGCGCCTTGGCGTTCCAGGCGGCGCCGCTCCCTTCGCCCGTCAGGCTCTGCACGTAGAACCCGGCCGTTCCGTTGTAGTTCCTCACGAGAGCGCGCAGCCGGCGCGCGAGCACGGGGTCCTGCCTCGAACGAACGAAGCGCGGGCGCGCGGCGGCGGGAAGGCCGTACACCTGCCGCACGGTGCGAGAGGAGCGGCGGCCGTCGCCCGCAACCGTCGTCACCCGGACGCGCAGATCACCGAGCGGAAGCACGACCCTGAGCGAGAACCGGCGACCGCGGAGCGGCTTCGAGGCAAGAACCCGCCCGTTCGCGGCGACGAAGACAAACCGCGTCCCGCGCGCGGCGCGTCCGGTGATGACCCCATAGGACACTTGGCGCGACGCAGGTTGCTCGATCGCGGGCGGTGGCAGCGGAGGAGCGTCGTCCACGCGGTAACGATAGGCCGCCTGAGGTGACGTGGGGTCAAGCTTTAGCTCGACCTCGACTTGAGTGGGTTCCGCCAACCTCACACCGGGGTCGAGCTGAAGCTTGACCCGGGGACTTCGGTTCCGGTGTCTAGCCTTGTGCGCAATGCCGTCGGCCACTCCGATTCTCGCTCATCTGGACCTCGATGCCTTCTTCGCGGCGGTCGAGGAGCTCGAGGATCCGGCGCTTCGCGAGCAGCCTCTCGTCGTCGGCGGTGATCCGCACGGGCGAGGCGTGGTCGCGACGGCGAACTACGTGGCGCGGGCGTTCGGGATCCACTCCGCGATGAGCGCCGCCGAGGCCCTACGGCGCTGCCCTCACGCCGTCTTCGTCAGACCGCGCCACAGCCTCTACAAACAGTACTCCCGAGCGGTGTGGCAGACGATCGCGGAGGTCGTCCCTCGCATCGAGCGCACCGGTATCGACGAGGGATACCTCGACCTCGCTTCGGTCGCCCGGGACTTCGTGCGCGCGCGGGCCGTGGCTTCGGCTGTGCAGACCTCGGTGCGCGCGACGACCAGCCTCACCTGCTCGCTCGGGGTCTCGACCTCGAAGGTGGTCTGCAAGATCGCGTCGGATCGGCGGAAGCCCGGCGGTATCACCGTCGTGCCACCCGGCCACGAGGCGCGGTTCCTGGCGCCGCTCAGTGCGCGCCTGCTTCCCGGCGTCGGCCCGCGCGCCGAGGAGCGACTGAGACGCGCGGGGATCGAGACCATCGGCGCCCTCGCCGCGCTTGCCGACGCCGAGCTCAAGACGCTTCTTCCCGGCTCGGTCGGGCCGCTGCTCCGGGATCGCGCCCGCGGGATCGACCCGCGCGACCTCGAGCTCGCCGGCGAGACCGTCTCCGTGTCTGCGGAGGACACCTTCGCGCGCGATATCTCCGAGCGAGTTCAGCTCCACGCCGAGGTACGCCGTCTAGCCGAGCTCGTCGCCGAGCGGCTGCGCGACTCCGGTCTCTCCGGCCGCACGGTGACCGCGAAGCTCCGGTACGGCGACTTCTCCATCCGGACGCGCTCGGCGACGCTGTCAGCGGGAGTGGACGAGGCAGAGGTCATCGGAGATCTCGCGTGCGGCCTCCTCGATCGTGGCCTTCGCGACCGACCCGGCGCGCTGCGACTCGTGGGCGTCGGTGTGTCCGGCCTCTCGCCCTACCGACAGCTCACCCTCGAGTCCTAGGAATCGACTACGCGGGGCCGGTGCGACGACGAGTACACGTCCTTCCGTGCGATCAAGCCGTCCTCGAACGGGAAGATGTCGACGCCATCCCACTCGAGTCGGCGGCCCTCTCTGCGGTCGCGCTCGCGCTCCACTCGTTGACGACGAGCCCGTCGCGCACGTACATGCGCCTTCCCTGGAAAGCCAGGTCCGGCCAGTTCTCGAAGATCCCCGCGAGGTGCCGGGCGACTGCGTCACCCTCCACCCGCTCGCCGGCCGTGTGATTCTCGAACACCATGCCTGGTGCGTGCAGCGCGACGATCGCCGCCACGTCGTGCGCGTTCCAGGCGTCGTTGTAGCGCTCGATCACCTTCTCTAGCTCGCCTGCCGTGCTCCGTTCGTCCATTCCGGGCGATTATCGCGCAGCCGCCTAGACATTGACAAACGTCGATTTCTCGCATAGCGTCATACATCGATGAACGTCGATCAGTTTCCGTTGCTCGTCCCGATCGACTGCTGCCGTCCTCTCGACGAGGACGGCATGACGAATGAAGACGCCCAGGCGACCGCCGCGCTCTTCAAGGCGCTCAGCGATCCCGCGCGCGTCCGTATCGTCAACCTCCTGGCCAGAAACCCGGAATCGGTGTGCGTCTGCGAGCTCACCCCCGCTCTCGGTTTGTCACAGCCGACGGTGAGCCATCACCTGAAGAAGCTGGTTCAGGCCGGTCTTCTGCAGCGGGAGCAACGGGGTGTCTGGGCCTTCTACACCCTCGACCGCGACGGCCTCGAGCGCGCGGCGAACGTCCTCGATCTGAAGGGAGTTGTGGTATGAGTGCGGATCTGCGAGAGGAAGTACGGGAGCGCTACGCGGAAGCCGCGCTCGGGCTCGCCGAGGGCCAGGGCTGCGGGTGCGACTGCGAGAGCATCGGTTGCTGCGGCGACGAGGCGACGACCCTCTTCGGCAAAGGCCTCTACGACACCGAGGTGCGCTCCGGGCTGCCCGAGGATGCGGTCACCGCCAGCCTTGGATGCGGCAACCCGCTTGCCGTCACCGCACTGCACGAGGGCGAGACCGTGCTCGACCTGGGCTCCGGAGGCGGCATCGACGTCCTCCTCTCCGCGCGCCGCGTTGGCCCGAAGGGAACCGTCTACGGCCTGGACATGACGGACGAGATGCTTGCGCTGGCACGGCGGAACGCCGCCAAAGCGCGCGCGACGAACGTCCACTTCCTCAAGGGCCTCATCGAGGCGATCCCGCTTCCCGCCGAGAGCGTCGACGTTGTCATCTCGAACTGCGTCGTGAACCTCTCTACGGACAAGCGAGCCGTCTACGGCGAGATTCAGCGCGTGCTGCGACCTGGAGGGCGGGTCGGGATCACGGACATCGTGGCCGAGGACCGGCTCTCTCCCGAAGACCGCGCCGAGCGCGGAAGCCATGTCGGTTGCATCGCCGGGGCGCTCTCCGAGGAGGAGTATCGCGAGGGGCTCTCTAGCGTCGGGCTCATCGATGTCGAGGTGGAGTTCACGCACCGCGTCGCCGACGGGATGCACGGGGCGATCGTGCGCGCGATGAAGCCGCGCTAGATGGTTGATGCCACGAGATCGCCTGCTCCGGGGCGCGAGCTGGCCGCTCGGGGGCGCGAGGGGAGAGCGGCGGCGAGGCTAGAAGCCTCGGGGTCGCTCTTCCCTCGCGAAGCGCACGCCTGGGCTGGGGCCGGTTCGCGGCTCCAGCCCAGGCGGAAGCGGCCCCGACGCGCCAGCTCGCGCATCCGGGCGCGCGAGGTCGTGGCATCAACCATCTAGCCCTCCGCCTCCGTCTCGCGCGGTCCAATGCGCCCGCTCAGTCGCTGGAGGAAAAAGCCGCCGACGAGCAGTAACCCGCCGACGAAGATGAACGAGAACGCGCGCGCCACCGAGCTCAACTCGGCGAGGTCGTAGAGGAAGATCTTCGCGAGGCTCAGGCCGAAGAGCGCGAGCCCGCCGTAACGAAGGAGCGCTGAGCCGCGCAAGAGCCCGGCGACGAGGAGCCCGAGCCCGAGGAGCGCCCAAAGTCCACTCACGGCGGTATGACCCCGCTGGAAGTCGGCCTCGACCGATGACCCGGAGACCCTCTCCGCCACGTCAAGGATTCCGAGGGAGACGGCGTACAGCGCGAGCGCTCCTGTCGCGACGCCGAAGAGCACACGCACCTCAGCATCGACAGCCGTAACGGCGGCGACCCCGAGAGCAAGCACACAAGCGAGGAGCACCCACAGCGACTCCGCCGGAGACTCCGAAGCCGAGAAGAAGTGTGAGGCGGGGTCAGCGCAAAGAGCGTGGCGACCGTGGTCACGCCGGACACCACGCACCCGGCGAACCAGAGCCGCGCTTCGCCTAGCGGCCTCGCCAGCAACGCGAGCGCTGCGCCCGTGAGTGCGACGAAGAACGCCGTTGCCCGCCAATCGCCGAGCAGAACGCGCTCGGTGGCAAGGAGCGCGAAGAGACCGTTCACCCAGACGATCGTCGTCAGGTTGCGGAAACGCGGGTCACGCCAGCGAAGCGCGGCCAGCCCGAAGGCGGACAGAGCGCAGGCGCCGGACGCCAACGCGAACCTGAGCTCGAGCTCGTCCTCCTCGAGCCACGGCTCGATCCCGAAGACGAGCGCGGCGGCAAACGTCAAGATCGTCAACGCCGCTGCTGCGAGCCAGAAACGGGACTCACGGAGTGGCCGCGCGAGGCAGCCGACGCCGAGCGCAGTAGCCGCAACGAGGACTGTGCGGGCGACACCGTCGTCGACGAACAGAAGCTCGGCGCCGACGAAAGCGACGAGCGCGAGCAACCAGAGAATGGTCGAAACGTTGCGCAGTCCGTCCCGTCCAAAGACTCCCGCGGAGAGACCTGCATACACCGCACCGATGGAGAGCGAGCCGATTCCGGTGCGTGTGTCACCCGTCGCGAGCAAGTCGACTCCGACGAGCGCGGTCATGAAGGTGATACCGGCGGTGATTCCACAGACGACGTCGAGCATCCCCCGCTCCCGCTGCGCCACGCGCAGCACATACGCGCCACCCAGCAAGCCGGCCGATGCAGCGAGGATCGACCACCCTCCGCTCGATTCCCCTCCGACCTCGAGCTCCTGCCCGTCGAAGGCGAGGGACTCGACGAGGACGATCACGAGCCAGCCGAACGCGGCCAACGCGAGGGAATCCGACCGCAGGCGGGCGGCCGCGGCGAGGAACGCGGCGCCAACGGCCGCGGCGAGAACGCTTGCGGCGACGTGGCCCCACTCGAACGAAAGCGAGACGAGGAGAAACGAAGCAGACAGGGTCGCCAGCGCGGCGCCGGCCAGGACGAGCGCCTCGCGCAGGCCGCGCCGATAGGTGTCGAGCCCCTCGCGGATATAGCCGACGAACGCGAACAAGCCGGCCTCGGTGCGCACGCGGTACGCGGTCGGCGCGAGGAGGCCCGCACCGATGGCGCCGGCCGCCGCCGCGGCGAGCGGCAGCGCACTCTCCAAATGATCGGCGCCCTCGTCGAACAGATGCTCCGGATTGCCGTCCGAGACGAGCGCGCTCACCGTTGCGACGATGGCATAGGCGATGCCCATCGCCTGCAAGCGGGCGTCGCGGAGCCGGTGCGCGACCACGGCGAGGACGAGAGCCTCGGCGGCCCACGCGATCGCCAGCGCCGAGTCCGAGAGCAGGTAAGCGGCGCCCACGGCGCCGAAAGCGAGCGCCGAGGCGCCAAGGGTGAGCGCAAGATCGGGCATTCGCCGCCAGTGAACCGCCGCGAACGCGACCGCCCAGACGCCGCCGGCGACGAGCAACGTCACTCCTCGCTCGGTGCGATCGTCGAAGATCTGGATCGCGAAGACGAGCGCGATTCCGAACGACGCGAGGGCGTAGCTGAGTGCGAGTGCGTCGACCTCGCCTTTCGCCGCCCGCAGTTGAAGCGCGATCGCGGTTCCGAGAAGCGTCAGGACGAAGACGGCAGCGACGGCGACCGTTGCCTCCGGCAAGCTGGGCTCGGGGTCCGCCGCGAGCCACTCCACCTGCGCGCCGACGAGCACCGAGACCGAAACGAGCAAACGGTTCCAGCGGCGCGGGACCGTCACGGCTGCCGCCGCGACGAGGACGAGCGCGGCAAAGGCGGCCGACTCCCAGCTCAGGTCCGTGTCGAGCGCCTGTAGCGCGGGCGCGAGCCCGGCGCCGAGCAGGCCGAGCGCCGCGACGAGCTGCGAGTCCCACCGAAGCGCGACCACAATGGCGACCGCGGCGATGGCGCCGGCAAGCGGAAGGGCGAGCCAGTCCGGCACGAGGTCGTAGCGCGCGGCAGCGGCCGCGAGTGTCGCGTACGCGCCGGCGATGCCCGCGCCCACCGCCGCCAGCGCGGACCAGTATTGGCCAGAGCGCGCCCTGAGAACGAGCCCGGCCACGAAGACGAGCGTCGCGGCAGTTCCCCCGAGCGCAACGCGAGCCTCGGGTCCGATCCATCCGCGGTCCGCGGCGAGCACGAAGAACAGCCCGATTCCGAGCGTCATGACGGCGCCCCCGGCGATCGCGAAGCCCCGGGCTCCTACGAGATCCCAGTCGCTCGCCAGCTCGCCGAGCGTACGGCCGGGCGGCAGTGGAGGTGGCGGTGGTGTGGAAGGCGCGGGAGGCGCGGGAGGTGCGGGAGGCCGCGAAACTGACGGAGCAGGCGGAGCTGATGGAACTGACGGCGCGGGCGGCGCGGGCGAGGCCGGAGGACGAGTGGGAGGCGCCGCCGGAGTGCCTTCCGTGAAAGGTGTTGGCCAGAACGGAGGCTGCTCCGTCCATGCAGCCGGTGGAGTCTCGGCCACTCGTGGAGCCTCCGGAGCGACAGGCGCCAGCTGCGGCGGAGCCCCGGGTCGGCCGACGAGCACGCGGATCGCGGCGAGCTCGTCTGCAAAGCGTGCGAGCGCTAGCTCGAGTCGATCGAGCCGTGCTCCGAGGTCGTCCGCTCCGGGTCGGTCATCTGAGGTCACGAGACGTGCAAAGCATCCCGGATCGACCGGCCGACCTCAACGCCGGCTTTGCTATGTCAGGCGAGCAAACCGCGATGACGCGCGAGGGTCTCGAGGATACGGTCGACGTCCTCCTCGACGTTGTAGAGGTGGAGCGAGACGCGCACGTTCGCGTCTCGCTCCGACGTGACGATCCTCTCACGCTGGAGCTCCTCGACGAGCGCATGCGGGTCGGTCGACGCGACGCACACCAGCGGGCCGTACTCCCCGTCTCCGCGCGGCGTGGCGACGGTTGCCCCGAGCTCGTCCAGCCCTTCGAGCAGCCGGTCGGCGAGGCTCTTTACATGCGCCTCGATCGCCGGGACGCCCACCTCCTCGACGATCCCCATCCCGGCAAGGCCCGCGTAGATGTTCGGCACGGGCGGCGTTCCCGCGTCGAAGCGGCGCGCGTCTGCGGCGGGCGAGTAGTCCGATATGTCCATCCGGAAGATGTCCTCGTCCGCGAACCAGCCGGTTTGGGTTGGCAACAACCGCTCGTGCAGGTCGCGATGCAGGAACATGAACGCGAGACCGGAGGACGCGAGCAGGTACTTGACCGTTCCTGACGTGAGCAGATCGACGCCGAGGGCGCCGACGTCGAGCGGGATCGCGCCGGCGGCTTGGTAGCTGTCCGCTAGACAGAGTGCTCCCCGCTCGTGGGCGAGGCGCGCGATCTCGGCAACGTCGAGCCGATAGCCCGTGCGATACGAGATCGCCGTGCAGCAAACGAGCGCCGTTCGCTCGTCGATCGCCTCGGCGAAGCGCTCGACAGGGATCCGACCGTCGGGATTCGGACGCACGTGAACGACCTCCGCGCCCCGAAGCTCCTGCGCGTGCGCGATCTGGCCCACGGTGGGGAACTCGAACTCGGAGATGACGATGCGGTTCCTCCCGGGCTCGAGCGGAAGCGCGCTGACCAGACTGCTCACTCCTTGCGAGACGGAGGTGATCACCGCCACCTCCTCGGGCGCGGCGCCGATCAACCGCGCGAACGAACCCCGGGCCGCATCCGCCCGTTCCACCCAGTGCTCCCACTCGGCGCCGTGCTCGTCCCAGCCCGCGAGGTATTCCTCGTAGGCCTGCCGGACGTCGACCGAGAGTGCGCCCTGCGAGCAGGAGTTGGCGTACGTCGTGTGCTCGAAAATCGGAAACCGCACGCGAATGCCGGCTCCGACCCCTTGTGACACTGTGTCACTTGGCTTCATCGACCGAGGTACGCCTTCCGCAGCTCCTCGTGTTGAAGGAGCTCCGACGCCTTTCCCTCGAGCACGATGCGCCCCGTCGAGAGGACGTACCCGCGATCCGCGATCGAGAGGGACACGTTCGCGTTCTGCTCGACGACGAGGAGCGCGACACCCGCGTCGTGCACCTGCTGAATGATCTCGAAGCTCCGCTCGACGAGGATCGGAGCGAGCCCCATCGACGGCTCGTCCATCAAGAGCAGCTTGGGCCGGGCCATCAGCGCGCGGCCCATCGCCACCATTTGCTGCTCGCCGCCGGAGAGCGTCCCCGCAAGCTGCCTGCAGCGCTCCGAGAGCAGCGGGAAGAGCGCGTAGACGCGGTCGAGATCCTCCGAGAGGTCGGCGCGCGGCCTCAGATATGCGCCCATCTGGAGGTTCTCGAGCACGGTCATCGGCCCGAACAGCCTGCGGTTCTCGGGAACGATCGCCATCCCGCGCTCGATCCGTTGCGACGTCGACAACCTCGTGACGTCCTCGCCCGAGAGGACGATCGAGCCCGAGCGCGGCGGCACGAGTCCGAGGACGGTTTTCAGTGTTGTCGACTTGCCGGAGGCGTTCCCCCCGAGGAGGCAGACGAGCTCGCCCTCCCCCACCTCGAGGTTGACATCCTGGAGGATGTGCATCTGCCCGTAGTAGGTGTTGATGCCCTCGAGCCGGAGGAGTGGCTCTGGCTTTCCGTTCGCGACGCTCACGTCCGCTCCGCCGCCGCCGACGTCCCCAGGTACGCCTCGACGACCCTGGGATCGGTGGCCACCTCGCCGAAAGTTCCCTCAGCGATCTTGATGCCGTGGTCGAGCGCGACGACGCGATCCGAGATGCCCTCCACGACATGCATGTCGTGCTCGATGACGAGAATCGTGTAACCGCCCTCCTCGCGGAGCCGGCCGATGAGCTCGGTCATCTCGTGCGTCTCGACCGGGTTCATGCCCGCGGCGGGCTCGTCGAGCAGAAGCAGGCGCGGCTTGGTCGCAGTTGCGCGCGCGATCTCGAGCCGGCGTCGGTTCGCGTAGGAGAGGCTGTAGGCGGGTTGCCGCCAGCGGTAGCCGACCAGCCGGTCGCCGAAGAAGGCGAGTCGTTCCTCGGCGAGCTGCTCGATCTCGCGCTCCTCACGCCGCATGCCCGGCGTGCGGAGAACGGAGCGCAAGACGCCTGCGCGCGTGTGGCCGTAGGCCGCGGCCATCACGTTCTCCTTCACCGTCATGTTCAGAAACAAGCGGAGCGTCTGAAAGGTGCGCGCGATGCCACGACGCGCGATTTGATGTGGATCGAGGCCGAGGATCGATTTCCCCTCGAACAGGATCTCTCCCGCCTCGGGTGGATAGACGCCCGTGATCACGTTGAAAAGCGTTGTCTTGCCGGCCCCGTTGGGGCCGATGACGCTGACCACCTCGCCCTCACCGACGACGAGGTCGAGCCCGTCCAGGCATCTGATACCCCCGAACGCGAGCGAGAGGCCCTGCACTTCGAGCAGCGGCATTCGCTCCTCAGCGCTCACACGATCTCCACGCGCTGCTTGCCGAAGAGGCCCTCCGGCCGGTAAGCCATCAGCCCGACGAGCATTCCGCCGATCAAGACGAAGCGCGCGACGGCAGGCTGCGCGACGAGGATGTTCGCCCACACACAGGCGGCGAGATAGAGCACCGGGACGAGCCCGACCAA
>Ga0136622_10000443_pt1 | contig 16992 bp, 16 predicted proteins | sample AntDrymUQ4482106_2_FD_104803 | JGI IMG/M metagenome (GOLD analysis project Ga0136622, IMG submission 104803) | Polar desert sand microbial communities from Dry Valleys, Antarctica - metaG UQ448 (21.06) | ecosystem: Environmental > Terrestrial > Soil > Desert | place: Antarctica: Dry Valley...
CGCACAGGGAACCTTCCGGGCCGGCTGGCGTTTGTTGAGGTCGCGACGCGCAGGGGCGGCCTGGAGCGGACATGGCGGGTCATCTTCGATGAGCCACAGTTCGATGCGGGGGGGCGGTCCGTACCGCGAATCCCAGGTCTTGGAGCGGTACCTGCGCCCGTGCTAGGTCCACTCGTCGGCACACGACCGAACGGATACCGTGAAATGACCGAAAACCGATTTCCCTCTATTGGCGAGCGTTCGATGATGGAGGGATGGGCTACAACGACGCCGACACCGAGCATGTCGTCGAGTACATCCCATTGTCGTCGGGGCGCAGACCAACCTCCGGCAGCTACCGATGGCTTTGTCCCTGTGGAGCGGGAGGTGGCGGCAGATGGCACGCCTCCTACGAGGAAGCCGTCAAGGCCGCCCGCCGTCATCTCGAGCGAGCTCCGGAATGATTGAAATGGAGGGCCGAGCCTGCACGGCTCAGTTGACCCAGCTCGGTGTGGGTCGGGCAGGGAACAAACGGAGCAGCACCGACTCGTGGCGGGAGGCGCTGGCGGCTGCCGGCGGCTGATACTGTCGGGCGCGACCGACATCCTTTAACGAGCCGTCCCGAGAGGCGGAGAAGGAGGTCAGGCCCGCGAATGCCTGCCGACGCAGCACCGCTTCGGGACTCCGTTCCCGCTTCCCCCGAAGGACGCACCGTCCTCGACGCGCGTGACATCTCCCGCGCTCTGACCCGCATCTCCCACGAGATCCTCGAGCGCAACAAGGGCGCCGACGACCTCCTCCTGCTCGGCATCCCGACCCGGGGTGTGCCGCTGGCCCGGCGGATCGCCGAGAGGATCGCCTCCGCCGAAGGGTACGACGTGCCGGTCGGCTCTCTCGACGTGACGATGTACCGCGACGACCTGCGGATGCGACCCGCTCGCACCCTGCTCCCCACCGAGATCCCCGAGGACGGCCTCGACGGGAAGGTGGTCGTGCTCGTCGACGACGTGCTGTTCTCCGGCCGCACGATCCGGGCTGCCCTCGACGCGATGAACGACGTGGGCCGGCCCCAATCGGTGCGTCTCGCGGTGCTGGTCGACCGCGGACATCGTGAGCTGCCGATCCGCGCGGACTTCGTCGGCAAGAACCTGCCCACCTCCCTGGGCGAGAAGGTGAGAGTCAGGCTCGCGGAGTTCGATGACGTCGACGCGGTCACGATCGAAGGGACCCCATGAAACACCACCTGTTGAGCGCGGCGGACCTCGACCGCACCGAGGCCGAGCTGGTGCTCTCGACCGCCGAGGAGCTGCGGTCGCTGGCCGACCGGCCGATCAAGAAGCTGCCCGCTCTGCGTGGCCGCACGGTCGTCAACCTCTTCTTCGAGGACTCCACGCGGACCCGGATCTCCTTCGAGGCGGCCGCGAAGAGGCTCAGCGCCGACGTGATCAACTTCTCGGCGAAGGGCTCGAGCCTCAGCAAGGGGGAGAGTCTCAAGGACACCGCGCTCACCCTCGAGGCGATGGGTGCCGACGCGGTGGTGATCCGCCACTGGGCCTCAGGTGCACCACACCTGCTGGCGAACTCCGGCTGGGTGCGCTCGAGCGTGGTCAACGCCGGCGACGGCACTCACGAGCACCCGACACAAGCCCTGCTCGACGCCTTCACGCTGTGGCGCCACCTCGGCAGCCTCGACGGTCGCCGAGTGGCAATCGTCGGCGATGTGCTGCATAGCCGGGTGGCGCGCTCGAACGCGATCTTGCTGCGGACGCTGGGTGCCGAGGTGACCCTCATCGCGCCGCCGACGCTGCTCCCCGTCGGGGTGGGCGGCTGGGGCGTGGAGACGTCCTACGACATCGACGCCGTGCTCCCGAAGGCGGACGCGGTGATGATGCTGCGGGTGCAGCGGGAGCGGATGAGCCGCGAAGGTGGAGGCTTCTTCCCCAGCGCGAGGGAGTACAGCCGCCGCTACGGCCTGGACTCGCGCAGGATGGGGCTCCTGCAGGACCACACCGTTGTGATGCATCCCGGTCCGATGATCCGGGGCATGGAGATCACTGCGGACGTCGCCGACTCGGACCGGTCGGTGATTGTCGAGCAGGTGACCAACGGCGTCGCCGTACGGATGGCGGTGCTCTACCTCCTGCTCAGCGGGAACGAGTCTGGAGGAGCGGAGTGAGTACGTCGACGAGCTACCTGGTCAAGGGCGCGAAGCTGCTCGGTGGCAAACCGACTGACATCCTGATCGAGGACGGGGTGTTCGCTGCAGTGGTCTCGACAAGCTCGACCACCCGTGAGCGAGGCTCGACCACCCGTGAAGGAACCTCGACCACCCGGGACGGTACCGAGGTGGTGGATGCGGAGGGGTGGGTCGCCCTGCCCGGGCTGGTCGACCTGCACACGCATCTACGTGAGCCGGGTCGCGAGGACGCGGAGACCGTGGAGACGGGCACGCAGGCGGCGGCCCTGGGCGGGTTCACGGCGTTGCACGCGATGGCCAACACCGACCCGGTCGCGGACACGGCCGGTGTCGTCGAGCAGGTCTGGCGGCTGGGCCGAGAGGCCGGGCACTGCGACGTGTTCCCCGTCGGTGCGGTCACCCTGGGCCTGCGCGGGGAGCAGCTGGCCGAGCTCGGTGCGATGGCGGACTCTGCGGCACGCGTGCGGGTGTTCTCCGACGACGGGAAGTGCGTCTCGGACGCGGTGCTGATGCGCCGGGCGCTGGAGTACGTCAAGGCGTTCGGAGGCGTCGTCGCGCAGCACGCGCAGGAGCCCCGGCTGACCACGGATGCGCAGATGAACGAGGGTGAGCTCTCCGGGCGTCTCGGCCTACGCGGTTGGCCCGCCGTCGCCGAGGAGGCGATCATCGCCCGCGACTGCCTGCTGGCCGCCCACGTCGAGTCGCGGTTGCACGTCTGCCACGTCTCGACCGCCGGCTCGGTCGCGATCATCCGCTGGGCAAAGTCCGAGGGGTGGAATGTCACCGCCGAGGTCTGTCCGCACCACCTGCTGCTCACCGACGAGCTGGCGGCAACGTACGACCCGGTCTACAAGGTCAACCCGCCGCTGCGGTCGGCGAGCGACATCGACGCGCTCCGCGTGGGGCTGGCCGACGGCACCATCGATGCCGTCGCCACCGACCACGCACCACATCCGCACGAGGACAAGGACTGCGAGTGGCAGTCCGCCGCCTTCGGAATGCTGGGGCTGGAGACCGCGCTGTCAGTGGTGCAGGAGGCGATGGTCGACACCGGGCTGCTGGACTGGGCCGGTGTCGCCGAGCGGATGTCCTTCCGGCCCGCGCAGATCGGCCGGCTCAGCGAGCATGGACGCCCCATCGCCGTCGGTGAGCCGGCGAACCTGGTGCTCTTCGACCCCTCGACCTCCACCGTCGTCGACGCCATGGGGACCGCGTCGCTCTCGCGCAACACCCCGTACGCCGGTCGGGCACTGCCCGGATCGGTGATGGCGACGTTCCTGCGAGGTCGACCGACCGTCCTGGACGGGAAGCTGGCGTGAGATGGGGGCGCTCCCGCAGGCATGACCTGCCCGAGCTCGTCCGCGCACCGAAGGTCGACGACCTGCCTCCCGCGAAGCTGCAGGCCGGTGGGCGCTACTTCGGCACCGCGATCAGCGGAGCCGGGGGAGAGCGGGTGGTGGCGAGGGGACTCGGCGCCCGCAGCAACGCGCGGATCTCGCTGTCGGCCGAGGCCCTCGACGTGATCCGTCTGGCCGGAAGCTTCCGGATCCCCGCCGATGCGCTGCGCGGGGCAAGGCGTGGCCAGGGGATCGGCGGCGGTAAGGCCGTCCCACCGGACGGACTGCTGGTCGTGACCTGGCAGCACGGCCACTACCGTCTCGAGACAGGTTTCCGTCTCAACAACACGAGTGCGTACGACGGGTGGGTCCGCTCGATCGGGAAGATCGTCAAGGAGAGCACTTCATGAGAGCGATGCTCGTGCTGGAGGACGGCCGCACCTTTCACGGCGACTCGTTCGGGGCCGAGGGGGAGACGTTCGGGGAGGCTGTCTTCTCGACGGGGATGTCGGGCTATCAGGAGACGCTGACCGATCCGTCGTACCACCGCCAGGTCGTCGTCATGACCGCCCCCCACGTGGGCAACACCGGGATGAACGACGAGGACCCGGAGTCGCGCCGGATCTGGGTCAGCGGGTACGTCGTGCGCGACCCGGCGCGGGTGCCGAGCAGCTGGCGCTCGACACGCACCCTCGACGGGGAGCTCCGTGACCAGGGGGTGGTGGGGATCGCCGGTGTCGACACCCGCGCGCTGACCCGCCACCTCCGGGAGCGTGGGGCCATGCGGGTCGCCATCTCCACCGTCGAGACCGACCCGGGCGCCCTGCGCGACCGGGTTCTCGACTCGGCGCAGATGGAAGGCAGCGAGCTGGCGCACGAGGTGTCCACGCGCGAGGCCTACGTCGTCCCCGCGGTCGGCGAGAGGCGGTTCACCGTCGCCACGCTCGACCTGGGCGTCAAGTCGAACACCCCGCGGATGCTCGCCGAGCGCGGCGTGGAGGTGCATGTCATCCCGGCGGCTTCATCCCTCGACGACGTGCGCGCGGTCGCCCCGGACGGGGTGTTCTTCTCTAACGGTCCCGGCGACCCCGCGGCCACCACCGGTCAGGTCGAACTGCTTCGGCAGGTGCTCGACAGCGGCACGCCGTACTTCGGGATCTGCTTCGGGAACCAGCTCTTCGGTCGCGCCCTCGGTTTCGGCACCTACAAGCTGAAGTACGGGCACCGCGGCATCAACCAGCCCGTCCTGGACCGCACCACCGGACGGGTGGAGGTCACCAGCCACAACCATGGGTTCGCTGTCGACGCTCCGCTCGAGGGGCGCACGACCACGCCGTACGGCGAGGCAACGGTGAGCCACATCTGCCTCAACGACGACGTGGTGGAGGGGCTCGAGCTGCGCGACACGCACGGTGCACTCCGAGCGTTCTCGGTGCAGTACCACCCCGAGGGCGCCGCAGGTCCGCACGACGCGGCCTACCTGTTCGACCGCTTCTGCGACCTGATGTCCGAGGCCGCTCGGACTGAGCCCGCGAAGTACGAGCGCCAGCCGAGGAGGTTGAGGAGGCTCGGCGCGCATCGCGAGCCTGCGAGCGGGACGCGCGAGCCGTCTCGAAACCCGGTGACGGGAGTGCCGGACTGATGCCAAGGCGGAGTGACATCGAGTCGGTGCTGGTGATCGGCAGCGGGCCGATCGTGATCGGGCAGGCGTGCGAGTTCGACTACTCGGGCACCCAGGCCTGTCGCGTGCTCAAGGCCGAGGGGCTGCGGGTGGTCCTGGTCAACTCGAACCCGGCCACGATCATGACCGACCCGGAGTTCGCCGACGCGACCTACGTCGAGCCGATCACCGCGGAGTACGTCCTCAAGGTGATCGAGCAGGAGCGGCCGGACGCGCTGCTGGCCACGCTCGGTGGGCAGACCGCGCTCAACGTGGCGATGCAGCTGGACCAGGCCGGTGTGCTGGAGAAGTACGGCGTCGAGCTGATCGGCGCGAGCATCGAGGCGATCGAGCGCGGGGAGAACCGGCAGACGTTCAAGACGATCGTCGAGGACCTCGGTGGCACGGTGGCCCGCTCGGTGATCGCGCACTCGATCCCGCAGTGCCTGGCCGCCGCGGACCAGCTGGGCTACCCCATGGTCGTCCGGCCGTCCTTCACGATGGGCGGCGCCGGCTCGGGGATGGCCTACGACGAAGAGGACCTACGACGGATCGCCGGCGCGGGGCTCACGGCGAGCCCCACCACCGAGGTACTGCTCGAGCAGTCGATCATCGGCTGGAAGGAGTACGAGCTCGAGGTAATGCGCGACCGCGCCGACAACGTGGTGATCGTCTGCTCGATCGAGAACGTCGACCCGATGGGAGTGCACACCGGCGACTCGATCACGGTCGCCCCGGCGATGACGCTGACCGACCGCGAGTACCAAGCCATGCGTGACCTTGCGATCGGTATCATCCGCGCGGTCGGTGTCGACACCGGAGGCTGCAACATCCAGTTCGCGGTCAACCCGCGTGACGGGCGGCTCGTGGTGATCGAGATGAACCCTCGGGTCTCGCGAAGCAGCGCCTTGGCGTCGAAGGCCACCGGTTTCCCGATCGCGAAGATCGCGGCCAAGGTGGCCATCGGCTACACCCTCGACGAGATCCCCAACGACATCACCCGGGAGACCCCGGCCAGCTACGAGCCGAGCCTGGACTACGTCGTGGTCAAGGTGCCGCGCTTCGCCTTCGAGAAGTTCCCGACCGCGGACCCGATCCTGACCACGCACATGAAGTCGGTCGGCGAGGCGATGGCGATCGGGCGCAACTTCACCGAGGCGCTGCAGAAGGCGTTGCGCTCGCTGGAGAACCCCGACGCGGTCTTCGACTGGAGTGGTCCCGACAAGCTCGACCACCCGGGGGAGGAGCTCGACCACCCGGAAGCGCTGAGGCCGCGGGACGGGCGGCTGCGCGCGGTAGTCGACGCGATCCGGGCGGGCGCGAGCATCGAGCAGCTGCATGACGCGACCGGGATCGACCCGTGGTTCCTCGACCAGCTGTTTCTCCTCGACGAGGTCGCGACCCGGGTGGCGACCTCCGCTGAGCTCGACGTGGCGACCCTGCGGCTGGCGAAGCGACACGGCTTCTCCGACGCGCAGATCGGGACGATTCGCGGCATGCCCGAGGACGTCGTCCGCGGTGTGCGACACGCGCTCGGGCTGCGCCCGGTCTACAAGAGCGTCGACACCTGCGCCGCGGAGTTCGCCGCGCGGACGCCGTACCACTACTCCTCCTACGACGAGGAGACCGAGGTCGCGCCGCGGGAGAGAGAGGCGGTGGTCATCCTCGGGTCCGGCCCGAACCGGATCGGGCAGGGCATCGAGTTCGACTACTCCTGTGTGCACGCGAGCCTGGCGCTCGGCTCGGGCGACGGCGGAGCCGGCTACGAGACGGTCATGGTCAACTGCAACCCGGAGACAGTCTCCACCGACTACGACACCAGCGACCGGCTCTACTTCGAGCCGTTGACCTTGGAGGACGTCCTCGAGGTCGTCCACGCAGAGCAGCAGGCCGGCCCGATCGCCGGGGTGATCTGCCAGCTCGGCGGCCAGACCCCGCTCGGTCTCGCGCAGGGTCTGAGCGATGCGGGGGTGCCCCTGGTCGGTACGCCGCCCGAGGCGATCCACCTCGCCGAGGAGCGGGGTGCCTTCGGCAGGGTCCTCGCTGAGGCCGGTCTACCCGCGCCCAAGCACGGCACCGCGACGTCGTACACGCAGGCCAAGGAGATCGCCGACGAGATCGGCTATCCGGTCCTGGTCCGGCCGTCGTACGTCCTCGGCGGGCGGGGGATGGAGATCGTCTACGACGACGAGGCGCTGCGCGGCTACATCACGCGGGCGACCGAGATCAGCCCCGCCCATCCGGTGCTCGTGGACCGCTTCCTCGATGACGCGGTCGAGATCGACGTGGACGCGTTGTACGACGGCGAGGAGCTGTTCCTCGGCGGAGTCATGGAGCACATCGAGGAGGCCGGGATCCACTCCGGGGACTCGAGCTGCGCGCTTCCCCCGATCACGCTGGGCAGGGCGACGATCGAGCGGATCCGCCGGTCCACCGAGGCGATCGCCGCGGGCGTGGGGGTGCGCGGGCTGCTCAACGTGCAGTACGCGATGACCTCCGACGTGCTCTACGTGTTGGAGGCGAACCCTCGCGCGTCCCGCACCGTGCCTTTCGTGTCGAAGGCCACCGCCACGCCATTGGCGAAGGCAGCCGCGCGGGTGATGCTGGGCGAGAGCATCGCGTCGTTGCGCGCCACCGGGCTGCTCCCCGCCGAGGGTGACGGCGGAGACCCGCCACCGGACGCTCCGATCGCGGTCAAGGAGGCGGTGATGCCGTTCAACCGGTTCCGCACTCCCGACGGGCGCAGCGTCGACACCGTGCTCGGACCGGAGATGCGGTCCACCGGCGAGGTGATGGGTCTCGACGCGGTGTTCGGAACCGCATTCGCGAAGGCGCAGACCGCCGCCTACGGCTCGCTGCCGTTGTCCGGCCGAGTCTTCGTCAGCGTCGCCAACGTCGACAAGCGGCACATGATCTTCCCGATCAAGCGGCTGGCCGACCTCGGCTACGAGATCCTCGCGACGCAGGGCACTGCGGAGGTGCTGCGACGCAACGGCGTGGCCGCGACGGTCGTGCGCAAGCACCACGAGGGGGTCGGACCCGATGGAGAGCTGACCGTGGTGGGACGGATCCTGGGCGGCGAGGTCCAGCTCGTGGTGAACACCCCACATGGCACCTCGTCGAGTGGGTCCCCCCGCCTCGACGGCTACGACATCCGCACCGCTGCGGTCCACGCGAACATCCCGTGCATCACCACCGTGCAGGGTCTGGCCGCCGCCGTGCAGGGGATCGAGGCCATGCGCGCCGGTGACATCGGCGTGCGGTCGCTCCAGGACTGGCACGGCCGATGACGGCATATCGGTGGCTGTTCGACCATGTCCTGGTGCGGATGGATGCGGAGCGGGCGCATCGACTCGGCTTTGGTGTGCTGCGAGCGACGCGGCCGATCAGGAGTGGTCTCGACAGTGCGCCGGTTGAGGCGATGGGGTTGCGGTTCCCGGGGGTCCTCGGGCTGGCCGCAGGTTTCGACAAGGACGCGAAGGGGATCGATGCGCTCGCGGCGCTGGGCTTCGGGTTCGTCGAGGTCGGCACGGTGACCGGCGAAGCGCAGCCGGGCAACCCGCGGCCACGGCTGTTCCGGCTGCCGCGCGACCGTGCGGTCGTGAACCGGATGGGGTTCAACAACGAGGGTGCCGAGGCGGTGGCCCAAAGGTTGGCGCATCGCCTGGCCCGGCGTGACGCCCGCATCCGACGGCAGGGACACCGCAGCCGTCCCGTGGTCGTCGGGGTCAACATCGGCAAGTCACGGGTCGTGCCGGAGCGCGACGAGGACGCCGTCGTCGCCGACTACGTGAAGAGCACCCGGCTGCTGGCGCCGTACGCCGACTACCTCGTGGTCAACGTCAGCTCCCCCAACACCCCCGGACTACGCGACCTCCAGTCGGTGCAGCGACTGCGCCCGCTGCTGACGGAGGTACGACGCACCGCCGAGGCGACGTGTTCGCGACCGGTGCCTCTCCTGGTCAAGATCGCGCCCGACCTGAGCGATGACGATGTGCTCGCCGTTGCCGACCTCGCCGGCGAGTTGGGTCTCGACGGCATCGTGGCCACGAACACGACGGTGAGCAGGCAGGGGTTGACCTCCAGCGCGGCCGAGGTCGCTCGCGCAGGACCGGGCGGACTGTCCGGGGTCCCGCTGCGCGGACGGTCGCTGGAGGTCCTGCGTCTGCTGCGCGAGCGGGTCGGACCAGACCTCACCCTCATCTCCGTCGGCGGCATCAGCACGGTGCGCGACGCCCGGGAACGGCTCGACGCGGGCGCCAACCTGCTCCAGGCCTACACCGCCTTCGTCTACGAGGGCGCCCTGTGGCCCTTGCGGCTCCAGCGGGAGCTCGGTGGCGTGGAAGCGCGGGCGGTCCGGTGACCCCGAGCACTCCGGTCCAGGTCACCGCGCGGGTGGTCGGCGTCAAGCGTGCGTCCGTCTACCGGCAGCTGAGCATGGTGGCGCCGGGCATCCCGGAGCGTTTCCGTCCGGGCACCTTCGTGACCGTGCGCGTGGGCGGGGACCTCTCCTCGCGGCTGCTGCCCCGAGCGTTCGCGATCTACCGGGTGCGCGCGAGCGGCTCCTCCGGGGGCACCGTCGAGATCGTCTTCGAGGTAACCGACGACGACACGCGCTGGCTCTCCGAGCTGGATGCGGGAGCCAAGCTCAGTGTGGTCGGGCCTCTCGGTCGACCGTTCTCACTGCCACGCGAGCCGGTGGTGTGCACGTTGGTCGGCGGTGGTGAGGGGAGCGCTCCGCTCTTCCCTCTCGCGGAGGCTCTCCGGGAGCGGGGCTGCAGCGTGCACATGCTCCTGGCCGCGGCCACCGAGTCACGGCTCTTCGGGGCCATCGACGCGAAGCGTGGCTCCAAGACGCTTCTGGTCAGCACCGAGGACGGCTCGGTCGGAGTGCGGGCCGGGGTGGGCGACGTACTCCCCACCCTGATCGCGCGCACCCGCAGCGAGGTCGTCTACAGCTCCGGACCACCCCAGCTGCTGCACGCGGTGGCCAGCGCGGCCGCGGCGGAGGGCGTTTGGAGCCAGACGGCCCTGCGGACCGAGATGCCGTGCGGCACCGGGATCTGTCTGGGCTGCCTGGTGCCGGTGGTCGACGAGGCGGGTGAGCCGACGATGCTCCGCGCCTGTGTCGAGGGGCCGGTCTTCCGAGGTGACCTGGTCCGGTGGGACGAGCTGTTCGAGCGTCGTGGGGAGCCCGCCCGATGAGCGCGCTCGATGCAACCCCCGACCTCAGCACCGAGCTCGGTCCGCTCTCGCTGCCCCATCCGGTCATGACCGCGTCCGGGTGCGCGGGCCGTGGTCGCGAGCTCGCGGGACTCCTCGACATCGGCGAGGTCGCGGCGTTCGTCACCCCGTCGCTTCGCCTCGAGCCGACCTCGGGTGACCCGCCGCCGCGCGTGGTCGAGACCGCCAGCGGCGTGCTGAGCGCGACCGAGAGCCATGAGCCCGGGATCGAGGACTTCCTCGCGGGCGACCTGCCCTGGCTGGTGCGGCGGGGGGTCACGACGGTGGCATCCGTGGCCGGGTCCACCCTTGAGGAGTACGGCGAGCTCGCCCGGCGTCTCGCCGCGAGTCCGGGGATCAGCGCCGTCGAGGTCAAGCTGTCGGCGCACAACGACGACAGCGGGGGACGAGCTTTTGGGGCCGATCCCTACCACGCGGCCAAGGCGACAGCGGCCGTGCGCCGCGACAGCACCGCGGGTCGGCCGGTCTTCGCGAAGCTGATCCCGGACGTGCACAGCGTCGTGGACGTGGCGACGGCGGTGGTCGAGGCCGGCGCCGACGGGGTGGTGCTGATCGACAGTCCGCGTGGCATGGTGATCGACTCCGACACGATGCGCCCCGCCCCCGGAGTAGGCGCCGGCCGGCTGGGGGGTCCCGCGGTGCATCCGCTTGCCGTGCGATGCGTGTGGGAGGTGCATGCCGCGCTGCCGGGTGTACCCCTCATCGGCGTCGGCGGGATCATGTCCGGTGTCGACGTGCTGGGGATGCTGCTTGCCGGCGCCAGTGCCGTCCAGGTCGGCTCGGCGACCTTGGCCGACCCGACTGCCCCCGCGCGCATCCTCAGCGAACTGCGCGAGGAGCTCGAGCGGCGTGGTGTCTCCCGGGTGGAGGAGATCGTGGGTCGCGCGCACGAGCTGCAGGGACTCGAGGGAGTGCGGGCATGAGCTTCGGCGCCCGGCTCCGGGCGGCGATGGACGCGCGGGGCCCGGTGTGCGTGGGGATCGACCCCCATCCGGAGTTGATGGACCGCTGGGGCATGACCGACAGCGCCGTCGGGCTGGAGCGCTTCGCGCTCACCGCCGTCGAGGCGGTGGCGTCGGCGGCGGCCGCGGTCAAGCCGCAGTCGGCGTTCTTCGAGCGTCATGGTGCGGCCGGCATCGCGGTCCTCGAACGCGTGATCACCTCGGCGCGCGAGATGGGGGCGCTCGTCGTACTCGACGTCAAACGTGGTGACATCGGGTCGACCGCCCAGGCCTACGCCGACGCCTACCTGGAACCCTCGTCCCCGCTCGCCGCGGACGCGATCACCGCCAGCCCGTTCCTCGGCGTCGGCTCCCTCGACCCGATCCTCGACACCGCCCTCGCGAACGACGCGGGCGTGTTCGTGCTCGCGCTGACCTCGAACCCCGAGGGACCCGAGGTGCAGCACGCCGTCACGCCGGACGGGAGGACAGTCGCCGGGCTCGTGCTCGAGGCGGTCGCGGCCCGCAACGAGGACGCGGACGGTCTCGGCTCGATCGGCGTCGTGGTCGGCGCCACGATCGGTGAGACGCAGGAGAACCTCGACGTGAACGGGCCACTTCTGGTCCCCGGGGTCGGCGCGCAGGGCGCAGGGCCCGAGGACGTACGCCGGGTGTTCGGCGCGTCCCTCGGGAACGTCCTCGCGAGCAGCGCGCGCGAGATCCTCGCGGTCGGACCGGACCGACCGAGCCTCCGAGCGGCCACCCTGCGCTTCGCGGAGACATTCGCCGCGCTCACCTCCGACCCGCCTCCATCCTCGTGAGCCGCCGGGCTCGCGTCATCGGATCCGTGCTGGTGATCAGCGCGTGGACCGGGCTGCTGACCGGCTGCTCGGACGCCACCGAGGACTACTGCGGGGTGCTGGACGACCAGCGGCAGGCGCTCACCGAGCTGGCCGGCGCCGGGTCCGGGTCCGGCTCGGTCACCGAGATCCTGGACGTGATCGGGCTGCTGCGCGAGGCGTCACCGGAGGACCTGCGCGACGAGTGGGACACGCTGTTCTTCGCGTGGGAGGGCCTGGTCGAGGCGTTCCAGGCAGCCGGGGTGACCCCCCAGGACTACCGTCCGGGCGAGACGAACGGCGACCTCACCGAGGCCGAGGACCAGGCGATCCAGGGCGCCGCCGCCGACCTGCGATCGGCGCGTGTGGTCGAGGCCGCCCGCGGCATCGAGCAGCACGCGGACGAGGTCTGCGACGTCGACCTGGGACTGTGACTGACTCCTGGGCAACCAGGGCGTCGCCACTGGTTGAGCAATCGGGAGACACACCACTAAGGTCAGCCAGACGGGACTCCCCGAGCACGAGACTCCGCAGCCGACGAGATGACGAGGACCCACCGTGGCTCTGCCGCCGCTCACTCCGGAACAGAGACAAGCAGCACTCGCCAAGGCAGCAGCCGCCCGTCGTGAACGCGCCGAGGTGAAGAACCGGCTCAAGCACTCGGGGGCCTCGCTCGTGGACGTGATCCACCAGGGGCAGGACAACAACGAGGTCATCGGCAAGATGCGCGTGCTGGAGCTGCTGGCCTCGATGCCGGGGCTGGGCAAGGTACGTGCACGCCAGCTCATGGAGCGGCTCAGCATCTCCGAGAGCCGCCGCGTCCGCGGCCTCGGCGCGAACCAGGTCGCCGCGCTCGAGCGCGAGTTCGGCGCACGTGAGTGAAGCGGTTGCGCCCGAGGGTGATCGGAGTGCCCGAGGCACGCTGACCGTCCTCGCCGGTCCCACCGCCGTCGGCAAGGGCACGGTCGTGGCCGACGTACGCGCTCATCACCCCGAGGTCTGGATCTCGGTGTCGGCCACCACCCGGGCACCCAGACCCGCCGAGGTGAACGGTGAGCACTACTGGTTCGTCTCCGATGCCGAGTTCGACGAGCTGGTCTCGCGAGGCGAGCTGCTCGAGTGGGCCCTCATCCACGGAGCAGCGCGCTCGGGCACGCCGAGGGCGCCGCTCGAGGCGGCCCTGGCAGCCGGGAGGTCTGCATTGCTCGAGATCGACCTGCAGGGCGCCCGCCAGGTGCGCGAGTCCACCCCCGACGCGTTGTTCGTGTTCCTCGCCCCGCCTTCGTGGGAGGAGCTGGTGAGTCGGCTCGTCGGCCGGGGCACCGACGACGAGGCCGAGCGGGAGCGCCGGCTCGAGACCGCGAGGGTCGAGCTGGCCGCTCAGGAGGAGTTCGACGCGGTGATCGTGAACAGCGAAGTTCACGCTGCGGGCGAGGAGTTGGTAGCCTTGATGACACGCGCACGCACTCCGCGCTCCCATCTCTAGCTTCTGTGAGGCATTACCGCGTGTCTGGAACCATGCCTGTGGCCGAGGGCATTACCAACCCTCCCATCGACGACCTGCTCACCAAGACCGACTCGAAGTACAAGCTGGTGCTCTACAGCGCCAAGCGCGCGCGGCAGATCAACGCGTACTACTCGCAGCTCGGCGAGGGGCTCCTGGAGTACGTCGGCCCGCTGGTCGACACTCACGTCCAGGAGAAGCCGCTCTCGATCGCGCTCCGCGAGATCAGCGAAGACCTGCTGACCTGTGAGGACGTCGAGCCCGAGGACGCCTAAGTGGTGCCCGCGGCGGGCCGCCCGCACGTCGTACACAGGGTTGTGCTGGGCGTCAGCGGCGGGATCGCCGCTTACAAGGCCGCCGAGCTGCTGCGACGGCTCACCGAGTCCGGTCACGACGTCACCGTCGTGCCGACCGCGGCCGCCCTGAAGTTCGTCGGTCCGGCCACCTGGGCGGCGCTGTCGGGCAAGCCGGTGGCTCATGACGTCTGGGACTCGGCCCACGAGGTGCCGCACGTGCGCATCGGGCGCTCGGCCGACCTCGTCGTAGTCGCCCCCGCCACGGCCAACCTCCTCGCCAAGGCCGCCCATGGTCTCGCCGACGACCTGCTCACCAACACGCTGCTGACCGCGCGCTGCCCGCTCGTCTTCGTGCCTGCGATGCACACCGAGATGTGGGAGCACCAGGCAACCCAGGACAACGTGGCCACGCTTCGGCGACGCGGTGCGCTGGTGGTCGAGCCAGCCGAGGGCCGGCTCACCGGACCGGACAGCGGCAAGGGTCGGCTTCCCGACCCCGACGAGATCTTCGAGCTCTGCGCCGACGCGCTGGCGCGGGGCGGGTCCAGTCTCGACCTCACCGGCCGCCATGTCGTGGTGTCCGCCGGCGGGACCCGGGAGTATCTCGACCCGGTGCGGTTCCTGGGGAACCGTTCCTCGGGTCTCCAGGGTTATGCGCTCGCCCGCACCGCGGTAGCCCGAGGTGCAGAGGTGACCCTGGCGGCGGCGAACGTGTCCCTGCCCGACCCGGCTGGCGTCAAGGTCGAGCGTGTCGAGACGACGGCACAACTGCGTGAGGCGATGCTCCTGGCGGCGCCGTCCGCGGACGCGGTGGTAATGGCGGCGGCCCCCGCCGACTTCTCACCACGGCAGGTCGCCGCGGCCAAGATCAAGAAGTCCGGTGACGGTGCCGCGCCGCACCTCGAGCTCGAGCAGACCCCCGACATCCTCGCCGAGCTCGCGCGCGGGCGGTCGAGGACCGGCCAGGTCGTGGTCGGGTTCGCGGCCGAGACGGGGGACGAGACCGGGACGGTGCTCGAGCACGCGCGCGCCAAGCTGGCTCGCAAGGCATGTGACCTGCTCGTCGTCAACGACGTGAGCGGGGGCAAGGTGTTCGGCAGTGACGAGAACGAGGCCGTCGTACTCAGCGCGGAAGGGGAGACCACCTCCGTCCCCCGCGGGTCCAAGTCCGCGCTCGCGCACGCCGTCTGGGACGCGGTTGCCCGCAGGCTCGGCTAAGGTGCAGGGCGAGACAGCGCGGAAACGGCAGCGCCGGTGCGGTGCGGACAGGGGTACGACAAAGTGACTGGGCGTCTTTTCACCTCCGAGTCGGTGACGGAGGGTCATCCGGACAAGATCGCGGACCAGATCAGCGACACGATCCTCGACGCGCTCCTGAAGGATGACCCGCATAGCCGCGTGGCAGTGGAGACGTTGGTGACCACGGGCCTGGTCGTCGTCGCGGGCGAGGTCACCACGGAGACCTACGCCCCGATCCCGCAACTGGTGCGCGACCGGATCCTCGCCATTGGCTACGACTCCTCGAACAAGGGCTTCGACGGCTGGTCGTGCGGGGTGCAGGTCGCCATCGGGGCGCAGTCGGGCGACATCGCCGCCGGTGTCGACGACGCCTACGAGGAGCGCCACGACCACTCCGTGGACCCGCTGGACCGCCAGGGCGCCGGTGACCAGGGGTTGATGTTCGGCTACGCGTGCGACGACACGCCGCAGCTGATGCCGCTGCCGATTACGATCGCCCACCGGCTTGCGGAACAGCTCTCCGAGGTGCGCAAGAACGGCACGCTGTCCTACCTGCGGCCGGACGGCAAGACCCAGGTCACCATCGAGTACGACGAGGAGGACCGCCCGGTCCGGGTGGACACCGTCGTGGTCTCGACGCAGCACGCCAAGGACATCGACCTCGACGAGATGCTGACCCCCGACATCAAGAAGCACGTCGTCGACGCGGTCCTCGCTGAGTTCGAAATCGCGTCGGAGGACTATCGGCTGCTGGTGAACCCGACCGGTCGCTTCGAGGTCGGCGGTCCGATGGGCGACGCGGGACTGACCGGCCGGAAGGTGATCATCGACACCTACGGGGGCATGGCCCGGCACGGCGGAGGGGCCTTCTCGGGCAAGGACCCGTCGAAGGTGGACCGCTCGGGGGCCTACGCGATGCGCTGGGTGGCGAAGAACGTCGTCGCCGCGGGGCTGGCCCGCCGGTGCGAGGTGCAGGTCGCCTACGCGATCGGCAAGGCGCAGCCGGTGGGGTTGTTCGTGAACTGCTTCGGGACCGAGACGGTGCCGGTGAACACGATCCAGAAGGCGGTGCTGGAGGTCTTCGACCTGCGGCCGGCCGCGATCATCCGCGACCTCGACCTGCTGCGGCCGATCTACGCACGCACCGCCGCCTACGGCCACTTCGGCCGAGAGCTCCCCGAGTTCACCTGGGAGCGGACCGACCGCGTCGATGCACTGAGGTCCGCCGCCGGAGCCTGAGCCACCGGTGGTTGCGGGTGCCCGTGGTTGGGGTGCCGGGAGTGGCGGTACCGCCGGCCGTCCGTCGCTGGGGCGGCGCGTCGGCCGATCGCTGTGCGCTCTGGTCGGCGTTCGCTTCGGCCGCCGCGGCCAAGCCCTTTGACGCTCCTTGACGCCCACCGGTGCCGCCACGCCCGGCCGCGCAACCACAGGCGCGTTCTCGAAACCACGGCTGGGGTGCCGGTCCCGCCTTCTCCGGCGGTCGTCCGTCGCTGGAACGGCGCGTCGGCCGATCGCTGTGCGCTGTGGTCGGCGTTCGCTCCGGCCGCCGCGGCCAAGCCCTTTGACGCTCCTTGACGACCACCGGTGCCGCCACTCCCGGCAGTGAAACCACCCTCACCATACCGGTGGTTGAGGAGGGCGAGGCGCCAGCCGAGTCCGTCTCGAAACCTGGTGACGGTGGCGCTGTCGGTGACGGGGAGTGGTCTCGACAAGCTCGACCACCCGAAGGCAACCTCGACTACCCGAAGGCAACCTC
>Ga0136622_10000444_pt1 | contig 16975 bp, 15 predicted proteins | sample AntDrymUQ4482106_2_FD_104803 | JGI IMG/M metagenome (GOLD analysis project Ga0136622, IMG submission 104803) | Polar desert sand microbial communities from Dry Valleys, Antarctica - metaG UQ448 (21.06) | ecosystem: Environmental > Terrestrial > Soil > Desert | place: Antarctica: Dry Valley...
CGATGTACCGCCAACGGTGACGTGGTGCCGAAGGCGTCGACGAGCTCGGCAGGGTGTCCGGCGAAAGCGGCATCCATGGCGTCGACGGAGCTGAACGACACGACTTCTGTCACGGTGCACTCCTCGCGTGCGTCAGGGGACCGGCACGGCGGACCTGCGCCGCGAACCGGGTGTGGGGCGCTGAGCGTGCGACGACCTCGGCATCTTCCCACGTATCGACATCGCGCATCGACGGTACGTCGGCGACGCGCGCGCCCGACCGCTCCAGCGCAGCCCTGGTCAGGGCGCCGGTGTCGTCGGCTGACATGGGGACGTCTGCAAGACACTGGGCGAGATCCGCGCGACGTACGGCGAGAACCCACCAGCCGCCGTCCTCGGCGGGGCCGAGTGCGGCGTCGTGGGTCTGCAGCGCGTCGGCCGCCAGGTGCAGGTGTGCCGGATCGAGGTGCGGGGTGTCCATCCCGACCTGTACGACCCCGTGGCCGGCATCGGCATCGGCGTGCGCCGCCACCAGACGGTGGGCGAAGTCGTCGCCACGTTGCGCGATCACGCGATGCGGTCCGATGGCGGCCGCGATTTCCTGTGCCGCGGCGGCGTCGGCGAGGGACCCCACCATCGCGACCACGACCGGCCAACCCGTCCCGGCCGCCACCTCCAGGGTGTCGAGGAGGGATGCTGCGGCAATGTCTGCGGCTGCCTCATATCCGATATTCGTACCCAATCGGGTCTTGGCTTGGCCGGCAACCGGCGCTTTGGCCACCACGAGCAGAGTCGGCGCCGTCATCGGACCACCTGTCGGCCGGTCATGACCTTGGCGAAGTCGACCACCACGCGCGCGGTGCCGCGTACCGAGCCCGACACCTTGGAGCGTGTGCCCTTGGCGCGTTCGCGGTAGTCGATGTCCACCTCGCGTACCGTCCAGCCGGCCTGCGCGGCCTTGCGCATGAGCTCCAGCGGGTAGCCGAACCGGCGGTCCAGGATGTCGAGGTCGAGCAGGTCCTGGCGCGGGCACACCCGCATCGGGGCGAGATCGTGGATGGCGAAGTCGTTGCCCCGGCGCAACCACCAGGAGAGCACGGCCGTTCCGGCGCGGGCATGCCACGGCCACACGCCTTTGTCGACGGGACGGCGACGGCCGACTGCCATGGTGGCCTGGCCCGAGGTGACGATGGCGAGCAGCTCGGACATGTCCCCCGCGTCCATCGACGCGTCACCGTCGATCACGCCGACGAAGTCAGCGGTTGCGGCGAGCAAACCGGCGTGCACGGCCGCGCCGTAGCCGGGCCGTGCCTCGTGCACCACGCGCGCGCCGAGGCGGGTCGCCACCTCGGCCGTACCGTCGCTCGAGCCGTTGTCGACGACGATGACGTCGAAGCCGTCGGGTACGGCCGCAAGGACGACGGGGAGGGCCAGAGCCTCGTCGCGACACGGGATGATGAGGTCGCATCGAGGGTGCGCGGTCGACCGGGCTGAGCTGTCGTTCATCACCTCGAACCTACAAGTTCAGCGGACTGCTCGTCGACTCCCACGCTGGCGGGCCAATCTCCTCGTGGCCGGTCACCGCTGGCGCAGGGGGGCGGTCGCCAGCTCGGCGATGCCTTCGTCGGGGCCGATCTGCGCGTTGAAGCCGAGGCCGTCGCGCGCCGCCTGCGGCGAGGCGGCCACGTGGCGCACGTCGAAGGCCCGGTAGTCGCCCGTCACCACCGGCGCCTTGCCGCCGGCAGCCTCGCTCAGACGTTCGGCCATCGCACCGATGGTGTACGTCGTCCCGGAGCACACGTTGTAAGGCGTGACGCCTTGGCGGTGGTCGCCGACCCGCTCGACGGCAGCGAGGTTGGCCTGCGCCAGGTCGCGCACGTGCACGAAGTCCCGCACCTGCCGGCCGTCCTCGAAGACCGCAGGCGCCTGCCCGCGCGCGATCGCGGAGCGGAAGATCGCCGCGACACCGGAGTACGGCGTGTCGGCGGGCATGCCGGGGCCGTACACGTTGTGGTAGCGCAACGCGACGCAGCGCGCAGCCTCCAACGTGCACCAGGCGTCGGCGTAGTGCTCCTGCGCGACCTTGGAGGCGGCGTAGCTCGTCCGCGGGGCGAAGACCGTCTCCTCGCCGATCAGGTGCCAGGTCACCGGGCCGTCGCAGAACGGGCAGCGGGGGTCGTACCTCCCCTGGCGCAGGTCCTCCTCGCGGCGCGGCGCGGGAGGTACGTCGCCGTCGCGTTCGCACGTGTAGCGGCCGTCGCCGTACACCACCATCGAGGAGGCGAGCACGAGCCGACCGATGCCGGCGCGCGCCATCGCGGCCAGCAGCACGGCGGTGCCGTAGTCGTTGTGGGTCGCGTAGTCCGGCAGGTCCTGGGCGTCGACGCCGTTGCCGACCATCGCCGCCTGGTGGCAGACGACGTCGACCCCCGCGAGCAGCGGTTCGAGGTCGGCGGGCTCGCGCACGTCCGCGCGCACGACTCCCGGCGGGAGCCCCGCGTCGGTGCCGTGCGCCTGCGACAGCAGTGCGTCCAGACCCACCACGTCGTGGCCCGCCGTGCGCAGCGCGTCGGCGACGTGCTGGCCGATGAAGCCGGCCGCGCCCGTGAGCAGCACCTTCACGGCAGCACCACCGGGAGGTCCATGCCGTCCAGGAGGTCGGCGCACGGGCAGCCCCGCTCGAGCGAGACCTCGCCGGCGACGGTACGCAACGAGGTGCGCAACATGTCCATGTGCGCACCGAAGACCGCGAACACCTCTGCCTGGCTCACCGAGCTGTCCGCGTCGACACCGGCGTCGTAGTCGGTCACGACAGCGACCGTGGCGTAGCAGAGCGCCAGCTCGCGGGCCAGCACCGCCTCGGGATGGCCGGTCATGTTGACCACCGCCCAGCCCTGCGCGCCGTACCACTGCGACTCAGCGCGGGTGGAGAACCGGGGCCCCTCGATCACGACCATGGCACCCCCGTCGACGGGCTTCTCGTCCGCCCCGACCCCGGACAGCAGGCTCGTACGCAGCCGCGGGCAGTACGGGTCGGCGAACGAGACGTGGCACGCCCCCTTGTCGAAGTAGGTCTGCACGCGGTTGCTCGTACGGTCGATGAGCTGGTCGGGTACGACGAGCGTGCCCGGGCCGAGGGCGCGTTGCAGGCCGCCGACCGCGCACGGCGCGAGAACCTGGCGCACGCCGAGACTGCGCAGCGCCCACAGGTTGGCGCGATAGCTCACCATGTGCGCGGGAAACTCGTGGTGCATGCCGTGCCGCGGCAGGAAGGCGACCCGCCGTGGGCCCTCGGCGGCCTCGACCGTACCGATCGCGACCGGAGCCGACGGCGGTCCGTACGGGGTGTCGACCTCCACCTGCTCGGCGTCGTCTAGGAAGGTGTAGAAGCCTGAGCCGCCGATCACGGCGATCTGCGGGGCGTCGGGGGCTGGCGTGCTCGTCATGGTGCTGAGTTTGCCAGCGCCTCGCACGATGTGTGCAACGCCCCTAGGCTGACCGCATGGCTGCGTCCCCCCTGACCAAGTTCCTCGACACCGTCCTCGACAAGGCTGTCGCACCGGGATACTCCCGCCTGGGGTACGCCGCGCGGCAGGCGTGGTGGCCTGCCGACCCGCCGGCCGATGCCCTGGCCGGCAAGCATGCCGTGGTCACCGGGGCGAGCTCAGGCATCGGTGCGGCGATCTCCGTCGGACTTGCCCGTCTGGGCGCCACCGTGCACGTCGTGGGTCGCAGCGCCGAGCGCTTGGAGCCGGTGGCGGACCGGATCCGCCGCGAGATTCCCCGAGCCGAGCCGGTCGTCGACGAGTGCGACGTCAGCGACTTCGACTCGGTGCGTGCGTTCGCCGCGCGTCTCGGCGGGCGTACCGAATCGATCCAGGCGCTGGTCCACAACGCAGGTACGATGTCGCAACGGCGCACCGAGACCGCCCAGGGCCACGAGCTGGCGCTCGCCACTCACGTGCTGGGGCCGTTCCTGCTGACCGAGTTGCTGCGGGAGAAGCTGTGCGCCGCCGACCGCGCCCGGGTGGTGTGGATGTCGTCGGGCGGGATGTACACCAAGCCATTCACGCACGACCTTGCCGAGGACCTTGAGTTCCGGCAGGACGAGTACTCCGGAACCGCGGCGTACGCCCGGTCCAAGCGGATGCAGGTCGTCGTTGCGAGGATGATGTCCGAGCGGCTCGCCGGCGGCGACATCTTCGTGCACAGCATGCACCCCGGCTGGGTCGACACCCCCGGATTTCAAGACGGGTTGCCGCGGTTCACCAAGCTGACGAAACCGATCCTGCGCACTCCCGAACAGGGCGCCGACACCGCCGTGTGGCTGTGCGGCTCGCCTGAGGCAACGGTGGCCTCAGGCCTGTTCTGGCACGACCGCCGCGCCCGGCACACGACCTACGTGCCCGCACAGATCGAGGAGGCCGACGACCGGCAGATCCTGTGGGACTACTGCTGCGAGGCCACCGGTATCACCCCCGCCTGACCCTCCCCCTCCGCGTCCGTACGTGGATGATGGCGCGCCCGTACGTGGATGATGGCGCGCCGCGCATACTGGGCGCGTGAGGCACAGCGAGCTCTGGGACCGGATGGACCACCACCTCGGCACGGCGTACTCCAAGGCGTGGGCCGCGGACCAAGTGCTCCGCGAGCTCGGCGGTCGTACCGTCTTCCAGGCACTGGAGGACGGCGAGCCACCGAAACTGGTGTGGCGCGCGGTGTGGGCAGCGCTCGAGCTACCCGCCGCCGAGCGCTGACGCGCCACAACTCACGTACGAGCGCGCCACCATCCACGTACGAGCGGGATCAGCGCAGGAGGAGGGTGTCGATGCGGTGGGCGGCGATGCGCAGCCCGACGACGCCCATGACCACGAGGTAGGCGACGTGACCGACAGCCTCGACCCCGACGGTGCCGGTGGTGAGCGCGCGCTCGAGCGCGACCCCCTGGTAGAGCGGAGTGGCCTGCACCACCCAGCGCAGCCCCTCGGGGTAGGTGGCAAGTGGGTAGAACGTCGCGGAGAACAAGAACATCGGCATGATCGCCAGCTGGACGAACTCAAAGTCCTGCCATGAGCGCATGAACGTCGTCAGGGCCATCGCCATGCCGGCGAACGCGAAGCCGATCAGCATCGCGGCCGGTAGCGCCAGCCAGGTCCACCAGGACGACGTCAGGTCCATGGCGACCATGATCAGCACGAACGCGGCGGAGTAGACAGTGCCGCGGCCCAGCGACCAGACGATCTCACCGACGGCGATGTCGCGGGGCCGCAAGGGCGTCGCCAGCATCACGTCGTAGAGCTTCTGGTACTTCAGCCGGAAGAAGACGCCGTACGTGGAGTCGAAGATGGCGCCGTTCATCGCCGACGCCGCGAGCATCGCGGGGGCGATGAAGGCGGTGTATCCGATCGGCGTGCCGTCGGACAGCGTGAACGCCGGCACCAGGGCAGCGAGGCCCACACCGATCGACAGCAGGTAGAACAGTGGCTCGAGCATGCCGGTGAGGAAGACGAGCCATGCCTTGCGGTAGACCACGAACGTGCGCTCGATCACGCGGGTCCATCCCCCGCGGACCAGCGGCATCGGGGTGAGGCGCAGACCGAGGATCGGCGTCGGTGTCGGTGGGGTCATCGCTCAGCCGTCCGCGAGCCGGGCGGTGAACTGGCGTCGGGCGAGCAACCATCCGGCGACGACCCATACTGCGAGGTAGCCCGCGTGGCCCGCCAGTGGCAGCCAGGCCACGACACCGGTGGTGCACATGCGCGCGGACTCGACGCCGTGCCAGATCGGCGTCAGGTACGCGACCCATTGCAGGGCCTCGGGCATCTGCGAGACCGGGAAGAACGCCCCCGAGAACAGGGTCATCGGGATGATGCCGAGCCGGAACAGCAGGGCGAACGGTGTGTCGTCGTCGATGCTCGCCGAGAGCGCGAACACGGGCAACGCATACGCCAGCCCGAGCAGGGTGCACATCAGCACGGCGCCCACCCCGCTGGCGACGCTCGAGACGGTGCCGAAGGCGACCAGGACCGCCATCATCACCGCGCAGGTCAGCACCAGGCGTACGAGCAGGAACGCGACGAGGCCGTTGAGGACGTCGACGATGCGCAGCGGCGTGGCGATCCGGGCGGAGTAGACCGGCTCCCACTTGAACGACACCCAGATCGGGTACGTCGACTCACCGACCGCCATCGTCATGGCGTTGGTGGCGAGCATCCCGGGTGCGATGAAGGCGAGGTAGCTGATCCCGATGGTCGACGACCCGCCGTCGTCGATGTAACCACCGAGCCCGAGTCCCATCGCGAGCAGGAAGAAGACGGGCAGCACGGTGTTGGAGACGATCGAGCCGCGCCAGGTGCGCCGAAAAAGGGTACGGAAGTAGTCCCACTGCCGCGCCACCATCTCCAGGCTGCCTGGTTGCGTGCTCATGCTCACTCCCCCAGCGATCGACCGGTGAGGCGCAGGAACACGTCTTCCAGAGTGGACCGGCGCACGAGTGTGCTCTGCGGGCGGATCCCTCTGGCGTGGACGGCCTCCAGGACGGCGTCGCCGGAGTCCGCGTACAGCAGGATGCGGTCGGGCAGCACCTCCATGCGCTCGGCGAGGCCCTCGGCCTTGTCCGCGGCGACGGCGTTGTCGCCGACTCCCATGCGGATCTCGGCGACCTCGCGGGTGGAGTAGGCCTCGATCAAAGTGCGGGGAGAGCCTTCGGCGGCGATCGCGCCCTGGTCCATGACCACGAGCCGGTCGCACAGCTGCTCGGCCTCGTCCATGTAGTGGGTGGTGAGGACGATGGTGACGCCGGTCTGCTTGAGCCGGTAGAGCTGGTCCCACACCACGTGCCGGGCCTGGGGGTCCAGGCCGGTCGTCGGCTCGTCGAGCAGCAGCAGGCGCGGTTCGTTGACGAGGGAGCGGGCAATGGTCAGGCGTCGCTTCATGCCGCCGGACAGGGCAGTGATCTTGCCGCCGGCCTTGTCCGCCAGGTGCACGAACTCCAGCAGCTCGTCGGCCCGCTGCCGACACCGCTGCCGGGACATGCCGAAGTAGCGGCCGTAGACGACGAGATTTTCCCGTACGGTCAGCTCGGTGTCGAGGGTGTCCTCCTGCGGACACACGCCGATCTGCGCCCGGATCTGAGGCCCGTCGGTGGCGGGATCGAGGCCGAGGATCCGCAGCTCTCCGCTGGTGACCGGCGAGACCGCCGCGACCATGCGCATCGTCGAGGACTTGCCGGCACCGTTGGGTCCGAGGAACCCGAACGCCTCGCCCGGTGCGACGTCGATGTCGATGCCGCGAACGGCCTGGAAGTCGCCGTAGGACTTGGTCAGCGCGCGCGCACGGACGAGCGGTGCGGTGGTCGGGTCGGGCACGGCTCGAACCTAGACGACGCGGCCGACAAGACCCAGCGGTTGTTGTACGACCGAGGGCTCGCCGATGTCTCGTGGCACTTACGCACATCCGTTCACGAGGCGGCGTGTCGCCCCGAATTGGTAAGTCCCAGCGCCGAGGACGTAAGTCTCACGGGGAGGGGGATGCGGCGGGAGGCGGGACGTGGCGGGAACGGACCGGCAGCGGGCGGGCGACTGTCGGTGGCGTCGGGGAGGATGAGTGGGTGCAGGACATCCTGGCCCGCTTCACGCCGGCGACGCGCGACTGGTTCGCCGGCGCGTTCGACGCGCCGACCGCCGCGCAGGTCGGCGCATGGGAAGCGGTCTCGCAGGGTTCGCACGCGCTCGTCGTCGCACCAACCGGGTCGGGCAAGACCTTGGCGGCGTTCCTGTGGGCGATCGACCGGCTCGCGTCCTCACCGCGGCCGATCGACCCCATGACACGCACCCGGGTGCTCTACATCTCCCCGCTCAAGGCGCTCGCGGTCGACATCGAGCGCAACCTGCGAGCACCGCTCGTCGGCATCACCCAGACCGCTCGCCGGCTCGGCGCCGAGCCGCCGCAGATCAGCGTCGGGGTGCGGTCGGGCGACACCTCAGCAGGCGACCGACGGGCCCTCGTCAGCAATCCCCCGGACGTCTTGATCACGACGCCGGAGTCGCTGTTCTTGATGCTGACCTCCGCAGCCGGTGCCACACTGCGATCGGTCGACACCGTCATCGTCGATGAGGTGCACGCCGTCGCCGGTGGCAAGCGCGGCGCCCACCTCGCGCTGTCCCTCGAGCGCCTCGACGACATGCTCGAGACCCCCGCCCAGCGCATCGGGCTATCCGCCACCGTGCGTCCGCACGAGGAGGTCGCGAGATTCCTCGGCGGGCAGGCGCCGGTACGCATCGTGGCGCCGCCGGCGGACAAGCGCTTCGACCTGACGGTCGTCGTACCCGTGGAGGACATGACCGACCTGGGCTCGGCCGCGCCGATCGACGGGTCCGCGGCCGGTGCCGTCGAACGCCAAGCCTCGATCTGGCCCCACGTCGAGGAACGGGTCGTCGACCTGGTCACCGCGCACCGGTCCTCCATCGTGTTCGCCAACTCCCGCCGGCTCGCCGAACGACTGACCGCCCGTCTCAACGAGATCCACGCCGAACGCACGGAGTCCGCTGCTCCGGTCGCGGTTGCAGACGCCGACCCGCATCGTCCACCAGCACAGCTGATGGGCCAGGCCGGCGCCTGCCGCGGCGTCGAGCCGGTGCTGGCGAGGGCGCACCACGGATCGGTCAGCAAGGAGCAGCGCGGTCTCATCGAGGACGACCTCAAGACCGGACGTCTCGCGTGCGTCGTCGCCACCAGCTCCCTCGAGCTCGGCATCGACATGGGCGCGGTCGACCTCGTCGTCCAGGTCGAGTCGCCGCCATCGGTCGGCAGCGGGCTCCAGCGCGTCGGGCGCGCCGGCCACCAGGTCGGCGAGGTCTCCCGCGGCGTCGTCTTTCCCAAGCACCGGGCCGACCTGCTGCAGGCCACGGTGACGGTGGAGCGGATGCGGACCGGCGCGATCGAGGCGTTGCGGGTGCCGTCCAACCCGCTCGACGTCCTCGCCCAGCAGACTGTCGCCGCGTGTGCGCTGGAGCCGGTCGACGTCGAGCACTGGTACGCCGCGGTGCGCCGGGCAGCACCGTTCGCCACACTGCCGCGCTCGGCCTATGAGGCGACGCTCGACCTGCTGGCGGGGCGCTACCCCTCCGATGAGTTCGCCGAGCTGCGACCGCGGATCGTGTGGGACCGGGTCGCTGGCACGCTCACCGGCAGGCCCGGCGCGCAGCGGCTCGCAGTGACGTCAGGCGGCACCATCCCAGACCGCGGGTTGTTCGGCGTCTTCCTCGTCGGCTCCACCAAGGGCGCCCGCGTCGGTGAGCTGGACGAGGAGATGGTCTACGAGTCGCGAGTCGGCGACGTCTTCGCGCTCGGCGCCACCAGCTGGCGGATCGAGGACATCACCCACGACCGGGTCATGGTCAGTCCCGCGTACGGCCAACCGGGCCGCCTCCCGTTCTGGAAGGGTGACGCCGTCGGACGACCCGTCGAGCTCGGGCGGGCTGTCGGCGCGTTCACCCGCGCACTGAGCAGCGCGGGTGAGCAGTCCGCGCGCGAGCGGTGCGCCGCTGCCGGTCTCGATGACTGGGCGACGGCCAACCTGCTCTCCTTCGTCGCCGAGCAGCGAGAGAGCACCGGCCACGTGCCGCACGACGAGCTGCTGCTGGTCGAGCGTTTCCGCGACGAGCTCGGAGACTGGCGGGTCGTACTTCACTCGCCGTACGGGATGCCGGTCCACTCACCGTGGTCGCTCGCCGTCGCCGCCCGCATCCGCGAGCGATACGGCGTCGACGGCGCCTCGATGGCCGCCGACGACGGCATCGTGGTGCGACTGCCCGACACCGAGGACGACCCGCCCGGCGCCGGGCTGTTCGTGTTCGAGGCAGACGAGATCGACGCGCTGGTGACCGAGGAGGTCGGCGGCTCGGCGCTGTTCGCCGCCCGGTTCCGCGAGTGCGCCGCCCGTGCGCTGCTGCTGCCGAGGCGCAACCCGGGAGCGAGGTCGCCGTTGTGGCAACAGCGCCAACGCTCCGCACAGCTGCTCGAGGTCGCCCGCAAGTACCCCAGCTTCCCGATCGTGCTCGAGGCCGTCCGCGAGTGCCTGCAGGACGTGTACGACGTGCCCGCCCTCACCTCGCTGATGGGTGACGTCGCCACCGGCCGACTGCGGGTCGTCGAGACCACCACCGTCGCACCCTCACCGTTCGCCAGGTCGCTGATGTTCGGCTACGTCGCGGCGTTCCTGTACGAGGGCGACAGTCCGCTGGCCGAGCGGCGCGCGGCGGCGTTGGCGCTGGACTCGACGATCCTGGCCGAGCTGCTCGGTCGGGCCGAGCTCCGCGACCTGCTCGACGAGCGCGTCATCGAGCAGACCGAGGACGAGCTCCAGCGGCTCACCGCCGACCGCATGGCACGCGACGTCGAAGGTGTCGCGGACCTGCTGCGCCTCATCGGACCGCTGACGACGCAGGAGGCCGAGGCGCGTACGACCGAGCCGGTGACGCCGTGGCTGGTCCAGCTCGCGGAGCACCGCCGAGTGCTTCGCGTCTCTTACGCCGACCGGCAGTGGTGGGCCGCGATCGAGGACGCCAGCCGGTTGCGTGACGCGCTCGGCGTCCCCATCGCGATGGGCACCCCCGACGCGTTCGTCATGCCCGTGGACGACCCGCTCGGTGACCTCGTCGGACGCTACGCGCGCACGCACGGCCCGTTCGTTCCTGAGTCCGTGGCCGAGCGGCTGGGCCTCGGCGTCGCGGTGGTGCGGGACGTCCTCGCGCGGCTCGCGACCGACGGGCGGGTCGTTGAGGGCGAGTTCCGGCCCGGCCACCAGGGCAGCGAGTGGTGCGACGCCGAGGTGCTGCGCCGCTTGCGCCGGCGGTCGCTGGCGGCGCTGCGGCACGAGGTCGAGCCGGTCGAACCCGCCACGTTGGGACGGTTCCTGCCGGCCTGGCAGCACGTCGGCGGCCGGCTACGGGGCGTGGACGGAGTGCTCAGCGTGGTCGAACAGCTCGCCGGGGTTGCCGTGCCCGCTTCGGGGCTGGAGAGCCTGGTTCTCAGCTCGCGCGTCGTCGACTACGCGCCCGCCATGCTCGACGTGCTCACGTCCTCCGGTGAGGTGGTGTGGGCCGGCTCCGGCGCACTGCCGGGCAACGACGGCTGGGTCAGCCTGCACCTCACCGACACCGCCGAGCTCACCCTTGCCGAGCCGTCGGCGTTCGACCTCGACCCGCTGGAGCAGCACGTCCTGGAGACGATGACCGGCGGCGGGGCTTACTTCTTCCGCAACCTCAGCGAGGCGGTCGGCTCCACAGACGACACCGCGTTGGCCGCGGCGCTGTGGCAGCTGGTGTGGTCCGGTCGCCTGTCCAACGACACGCTGAGTCCACTGCGAGCACTGCTGGGCTCTGGTCGGACCGCTCATCGTGGCCGGGTGGCGACGCCGCGCTCGCGCACGCACCGCTCCCGCGGCATCGCACGGCCGTCGATGCCCGCACGCGCTGGTCCCCCGACCGCTGCCGGCCGGTGGAGCCTGCTCCCGGTTTCGGACGTCACGCCGACGCTGCGGGCGCACGCCGCCGCCGAGCTGCTGCTCGACCGCCACGGCGTCGTCACGCGCGGCTCGGTGACGAGCGAACGGGCGACAGGAGGCTTCGCTGCTGTCTACAAGGTGCTCAGCGGTTTCGAGGACGCGGGCCACTGCAGACGGGGCTACTTCATCGAGTCGCTCGGCGCCGCACAGTTCGCCTCCGCCGGCGCGGTCGACCGGTTGCGGTCGTACGTCCGCGAGCCCGACCGCCCCGCCGCCAGGTCCGCGATAACCCTCGCGGCGACCGACCCGGCCAACCCCTACGGCGCGGCGCTGCCGTGGCCAGACCCACCCGGTGCGCACCGACCGGGACGCAAGGCGGGCGCGCTGGTCGTGCTGGTCGACGGCCACCTCGTGCTCTACGTCGAACGCGGCGGCAAGACCCTGCTGACGTTCGATGAGGACGCCGGGCGGCTGCAACCTGCCGTCGACGCCCTCGCCATGGCGGTCCGCGATGGCGCCCTCGGGAGGCTGACGGTCGAGAAGGCCGACGGAGTCCAGATCCTCGGCACCCCGCTGGCCGGCGCTCTCGAGCAGGCCGGGTTCCACGCGACTCCACGCGGGCTACGCATCCGCGCCGGCGCCACCTTCGGACGTGCCGATGCCTGAGGGCGACACCGTCTACCGCACAGCCGCCAACCTGCACACCGCCCTCGCCGGACACCGGCTCACCGGGTGCGACATCCGCGTCCCCCGGTTCGCTGCCGTCGACCTCACCGGCGAGCGCGTCGATTCCGTTGTCAGCCGAGGCAAGCACCTGTTGATCCGGATCGGGACGTGCACGATCCACTCACACCTCAAGATGGAGGGCACCTGGCACCTGTACGCCCCAGGTGGTCGGTGGCGGCGGCCGGCGCACCAGGCCCGGATCGTGCTCAGGACCGCTGAGCGGATCGCGGTCGGCTTCAGCCTCGGCCAACTCAACGTCGTCGGCACCGACGAGGAGGACGACATCGTCGGTCACCTCGGTCCAGATCTGCTCGGGGATGACTGGGACCCCGGGCGTGCCTCGGCCGCAGTCGCGTCCGATCCGGCACTGCCGATCGCGGTGGCCCTGCTCGACCAGCGCAACCTCGCCGGCATCGGCAACGTCTACGCCAACGAGGTGTGCTTCGTCAGCGGCATCCATCCGGCCTCGCCCGTCAGCGCCGTCGGTGGGGTGAGCGACATTGTCACACTGGCGCGGCGGATGTTGCGGGTCAACGCCGGCCGGGTCCAGCGCTGTACGACTGGGGATCTGCGCCGCGGCCACGAGGTGTGGGTCTACGGCCGTGTCGGCCAGCCCTGCCGCCGGTGTGGCACGCCAATCAGCGAGGGCGAGCTCGCCATCGACGCGCTGACCTCGCGGGTGACGTACTGGTGCTCCCGCTGCCAACCCGCGCCGTGACGCTCAGGCAGCGAAGGCTTGCGGCGTGTTGCGGGCCCGGCCGATGTCGACGCTGATGACGGTGGGCCCGGCCGGTGCGCGGACGCCTTCTTCGAGCTCGAGGATGGAACTGACGTCGCGCAGCACCTGCGAGAGTGGCACCTCGAGCGCGCCGCACAGCGCCGCCAACAGCTCCGAGCTGGGCTCCTTCTGGCCGCGCTCGACCTCGGAGATGTAGCCGAGGCTTACTTGGGCGCGGGCCGAAACGTCGCGCAGCGTCAAACCCCTGGCGACGCGCTGCGTGCGCAGCACCTCACCGATCAGGTGTCGCAGAACGGCCACAAAACCCACCTCCAGTCCTCCGGTGCAACCGCGTCGCAGCCGACCTTGTTCCTTCATCCTGCCAGGACGGTAGCAACCAGTTGGGACAACACCGCGTCGACGGCGGCACTACGCACCTCGTCGCGACCGCCTGGCAGGTCGAGCGGCCACGACCGGGCACCGCTGGGCGAGGCGACCGCGACGAAGACGGTTCCGGCCGGCCGGCCCTCGCTCGGGTCGGGCCCCGCGACGCCGGTGGTCGACACGCCGTACGTCGCGCCGAGCCGGTCGCGTACCCCGACGGCCATCTCCTCGGCGACGATCGCGTCGACCGTGCCGCGACTGGCGACCACGCCCGGGTCGACGCCGAGCAACGAGGTCTTGAGGTCCGACGCGTACGCCACCACTCCCCCGCGCACGACGTCGGAGGCACCCGCGACCGAGACGAGAGACGCGCAGACCAGCCCACCGGTCAGCGACTCCGCCGTGGCGACGGTCGCGCCGGCCGCGCGCAGGACGGCGACCACGTCCGCCGGTGCGGTCACTCAGCCGGCCTGGCCTCGCGCCGCATCCACACCGCCTGGGCGACGTAGTCCGCGGCAGTCACCAGCGTGACCACGACCGCCGCGGCCATCACCACGTGCGTGGCCGCCTGCAGGACGGTGGCGAACGCTGAGTCCCAGAGGTCGAACGGCATCACGTACGCGCCGATCGCGACCGCCTGCAGCGTCGTCTTGATCTTGCCGCCGCGGCTGGCGGGCATGACGCCGTAGCGCATCACCACGAAACGCATCACCGTGATGCCCCACTCGCGGACGAGGATCACGATCGTCACCCACCACCAGAGCACCCCGATCACCGAGAGCCCGACGAACGCCATCCCGGTCAGAGCCTTGTCGGCGATGGGGTCGGCGATCTTGCCGAAGTTGGTGACCAGGCCGCGGCTGCGCGCGATGTCGCCGTCGATCCGGTCGGTGATCATGGCGAGGATGAACACCACGCACGCGACCACCCGCCAACCGACCCGGTCGCCGTCGTGCATGAGCAGCAGCCACCCGAACAGCGGCACCATCACGATGCGCAGCACGGTGAGTGCGTTGGCGATGTTGAGGTTGCTCACCTCAGGCGGGTCGGCAACGCCAGCGTCGCTCCTGGAGTCGTTGTCCATCGCAGGTCTTCTCCACCGTTGCCGTGCAGGGCGGCGCCGAACCGTCCGGCGCTACCGCCAAGTATGTCGTACGGCCCGCAGCGCCCGGCTAAGGCGAAGCTCAGGATCGCCCGAGCACGATCCGGCCGCGCTCACCGTCGGCACCGAGGCGTCCCTTGTCCTTGCCGTTGACGCGCGCGCGGACCGCCCCGGCGTCGTCGCTGACGATCCGGACCCGTCCGTCGACCGACAGCCGCTTGACGTCTCCGGCCGTTACCGTCCCCTTCCAGACCACCGTGCGATCACCGTCGCGGACGACGACGGCGGTGTCGCCCGCCCGTCCCTTGAGCACGACGGCGTTGACCGTCGCCGGCCCGATGTCGGCGGGACCGGCCGGCTGGTCGGCCTGCGGTGCGGCGACCGGAGGAGTCGCGGTGGATGCCGGCGCCTCCGCACGCCCGGTGAGCAGGTTGCCGAGACCCCACACGATGGCGATCACCATGACGACGCCGAGCAGCGCCGCCCAGTTCGGCCCGCCGGAGGTCAGGCGGATCGACGGCCGCGGCCCGGTCGCCAGCTCGGCCTCGAAGACCTTGCGCGCCTCGATCGGCGCGTGGGCGTACGTGTCGTCGTACAGGGTGATCAGCGTCTCACCGTCGAGGCCGAGGACGCGGGTGAGGCTGCGGATGTGGCCACGGGCGTAGAAGTCGCCGCCGCACGGCGTGAAGTCGTCGACCTCCATCGCCTCGATGACGTGCGGACGGATGTGGGTACGTGTGGCGAGGCCGTCGACGGTGATGCCGGAGAGCTCGCGGGCCGCACGCAGCCGGTTGCCGATCACCGGGTCGGCAGCCGCCTGGGTCGGCCACGCCTCCACCGGTGCGGCGTCCAGCGCGACGGCAGGACGGTGCCGGGGCCGGTCGCCCGTCGGCTGGCCGACACGGGCGAAGTCGAGATCGACACCCCGTCGGGTGCCGACCAGTTCGCGGATCTCAGGCAGCGGGTCGTCGAGTGGTTGCGGATCGGGCTGCAGCGCTGTGCTGCCCACGCTGCTCGGACCCGGTCTGGTCAGGTTGGCCCGGATCGCGCGTCGCGCAGAGCTCGCGACCACCGAAGGCACGGCGCGTACGGCGATCTGCGGCCGCGCAGACGGCGGTTGCGGCTCGGGCGTCACCTCGGCGGCAGGGGCGGCAAGCGGGGCGGGTGCGGGTCTGAGGCTCGATGCCGCCGATGCCGCCGATGCCGCTACGACGACCGACGTCGGCGCAAGTGTGCGTAGCGACGCAGCGAGGTCTTCGGCGATGGCAAGACTAGAGACGCCCAGCGGTATCAGGAGCGACCTGGCGTCGGCGGTCTCGATCTCCACGCGCCCGTTGCGGAGCACGGACGGACGAGGTAGGACCGTCACGGCGCTGATCTCGCGCCACGGCACACCGGTCCAGCTACGGCGGCTGCGGAAGCGTACCCCTTGGTCGTCGGCGACCAGCAGCGCGAGACGGGAGTCCCACGCCCCGAGGCCGTAGCCGAGCCCGATCAGGGTGAGCATCGCCACGACGAGCCACCCGCCGGCACCGGCGCTGTCGCCGGACAACCCCCGCCAGGCGTACGCACCGGCCACCATCCAGGCGCCCAGCCCCAGCAGGGCGAACACCGCGCCGCTGCGGCGTACCTCGACGATCTCGCGTCCGCGTCGGTGCACGGTGGCTCACTCCCCCGCAATGGTGGCGAGGACCTCGTCGAGGTCGTCGGGTCGGATCAGCACGTCCCGCGCCTTGGAGCCCTCGCTGGGCCCGACGATGCCGCGTGACTCCATGATGTCCATCAGCCGTCCGGCCTTGGCGAAACCCACCCGCAGCTTGCGCTGCAGCATCGACGTCGACCCGAACTGCGTCGCGACGACGAGCTCGACCGCGGCGACGACGAGGTCGAGGTCGTCGCCGATGTCCTCGTCGATCTCGCGCTTGCCCGGAGCAGGTGCGGTGACGTCCTCGCGGTAGGTCGGCTGTAGCTGCTCCTTGCAGTGCTTGACGATGCTCGCGATCTCGTTCTCGGTGATCCAGGCGCCCTGCATCCGCATCGCCTTGTTGGCACCCATCGGAAGGAACAGGCCGTCGCCCTGGCCGACGAGCTTCTCGGCGCCGTTCTGGTCGAGGATGACGCGGCTGTCGCCCAGCGACGACGTCGCGAACGCGAGCCGGCTCGGCACGTTGGCCTTGATCAGACCGGTGACGACATCGACGCTCGGCCGCTGGGTGGCCAGGACGAGGTGGATGCCCGCCGCCCGGGCGAGCTGGGTGATCCGTACGATCGCGTCCTCGACGTCACGTGGGGCGATCATCATCAGGTCGGCGAGCTCGTCAACGACGATGAGCAGGTACGGGTACGGCGCGAGCACCCGCTCGCTGCCCGGCGGTACTTGGAGCTTGCCGCTGCGCACGGCCTTGTTGAACTCATCGACGTGCCGGAAGCCGAAGTGGGCAAGGTCGTCATAGCGCAGGTCCATCTCGCGCACCACCCACTGCAGTGCCTCGGCTGCCTTCTTCGGGCTGGTGATGATCGGGGTGATCAGGTGCGGGACGCCCTCGTACGCGGTCAGCTC
>Ga0136622_10000445_pt1 | contig 16952 bp, 13 predicted proteins | sample AntDrymUQ4482106_2_FD_104803 | JGI IMG/M metagenome (GOLD analysis project Ga0136622, IMG submission 104803) | Polar desert sand microbial communities from Dry Valleys, Antarctica - metaG UQ448 (21.06) | ecosystem: Environmental > Terrestrial > Soil > Desert | place: Antarctica: Dry Valley...
CCGTCACGACGCCGAGTTCGAGCATGCCGTCGTCCGGGCGGGCGTCGGGGAACACCTCGACGCCGCCGAAGACCTCACCGAGGTTCCCGACCAGGACGCATGTCGCCCGGCCCTCGTACCAGTGAGTGCCGTCGACCTCGATCGCGGCGCCGAAACTCGCGGCGCGCAGGTTGCGCGACCCGCTCCACAGATACGCCGCGCGCCCGATGCGCTCCTTCAGGTCGTCGGCGTTACGGATCATCGCCGCATCGAACCCGGCCCCGGCCATGACCGCGAAGCGCTCGTTGCCGAAGCGGCCGACGTCGATTCTGCGGCGGTCGCCCCTGAGCCCGACCGCGACTGCGCGCTCGATGTCCTTTGGGATTCCGAGATTGGTCGCAAACAGGTTCGCTGTCCCGGCCGGAAGCACGGCGAGGCTCGCAGGCGAGCCGGCGAGCACGTCGATGCACCGGCGCACCGTACCGTCGCCGCCCCATGCGAACACGAGCTCGGCGCCCTCGTCCAGCGCCCGCCGAGCCTGCTCCGGCGCTGCCTTGGCCTTCGGCACCTCATACCAGAGGGGCGCCTCGACGCCCGCCGCCTCGAGCACGCGTCGAAGCTCGGGCAAGCCGCCGTCGAGGGTCTTCTCGGCATGTGCCACGACCGCGACCTTCATGCGACCGGCTGCGCGCGGCTCGACGGGGCAAGCTTCGTTTTCTGCGGGCTGCGGGCGTCGCGCGCGGCGCCTGCCGCGCGGCAGGCGAACAGCAGCACGAGCAGCGCCCCGATGCCCACGACGAGCCCTCCAGCGACGTCGAGCGGGTGGTGCATGCCGCGGTACATCCGCGCAGCTGCCACGAAGACGGGGACCAGGATCGCCACGGCCCAGGCGAGGATGCGCACGGCGCGCGTGTGGAACCGCGACGTGATGAGCAGGACCAGGCCGACGTAGACGGCAATCGACGCCGCGGTGTGACCAGAGGGGAAGCTGGCGTCCGCGGGCAGGTCCTCGAGCCGCTTCACCTCGGGACGTTCGCGCGGCACCGCAAGCGACGTGACGCGGTAGGTCGCCGACTCGACCACCAGCGCGCAGGCCGCGAAGGCCGCGACCCGCCACTTGCGCAGCAGCGCGAACACGAGGCCCACGGCCCCCGCGAGGATCGGCAGCAGCGGAGCGCCGCCCAGCGTCGAGCCGACTTCGGAGGCATCCGTGAGGAACGGCGTGCGCTCCGCGACCAGCGACTTGACGACGCTGTCGTCGGTCCGGGCCAATCCGCCCGTGTGCAGCAGCACGTCGGTCACAAGCAGCCCGAGCGCGATGGAGAGCAGGCCGAGCACGACGAAGCCCGCGCCCACCGCTGCGAAGAAGACCGCCGCCGGATGCCGTCCGTGCAACCGCCCCGCGAAGCGCTCCGCCGGTCCGCCCCGGCGGGCGTCCAGTAGCGGCACCGCCCACCGGTTCTGGTTGTCGCCGCGTCCGTGCGACTTGGAGCGTGCGCCCGCCTCCATCGGCCTTCCTCTCCCATCTAGTGGGTACAACGCCACCCGAATTGACCGACTTCCTGCCGGCAACCTACCCATGACGCTGCTCGTGTTAGTCCTCCTCGCGACGTCGATCGGCGGCGCGGTGGCCGCGCTGACTTGGCGCTCGTCGAGTGCCGCGCACCGGATGGCGCCGCTGGTGGCCGAGACGGCGCGCAGGGCCGGCGCTGCGATCCGGCGTCGTCGCGGCCGGCGCGACTTGCTCGCCGCGAAGCTGAATCCGGAGGCGGCGACTGGGTTGGCGCTGACGCTCGCGCTGGCGGCGATCGTGGGAGGAGGCGTACTGCTTGGGCTGCTCACCTACCTCGTGCGAGGCAACACCGATCTGATCCGACTCGACAACAGCGTCGCCAACTGGGGCGACCGGCACGCATCTGCCGTCGCGACCTACGGCCTCGACGCGATCACCCAGCTCGGTGAGCCCGTGGTGGTCGCCGCGCTGGCCGCTGTCCTTGCCCTGGTGGAGACGCTCAGGACCCGGAGCCGCTGGGTGGTGCCCTTTCTCGCGCTGGTCGTCGCCGGGAACGGCATCCTCACCACGACTGTGAAGAACCTCGTCGACCGCGTGCGCCCGGCGCTGAACCCGATCGCCGAGACGCTCGGGCCTTCGTTCCCGAGCGGCCACTCGTCCTGGTCAGCGGCGTTCCTCGCAGCGGCGGCGCTCCTGCTCAGCAGGGGCCGCAGCCGGCGCGCACGGGCGGCGATCGCCGGGGTGGCGGCCGGGCTGGCCGTCACGGTGGCCGGCAGCCGCGTGTTGCTGGACGTGCACTGGCTGAGCGATGTGATCGCCGGGCTGGCGCTGGGCTCGGCCTGGTTCGCAATCTGCGCCGTCGCGTTCGGTGGACGCCTGCTGCGGTTCGGAGCAGCGGTAGAGGAGGCTTCCCGGGCCGCGGGCGGCCGCGGCAGTGCGCATCCGCCGCCGTCAGCGGCGCGATCCGGCCGCTGAAGCTCGCGGCGTCGGCGCGGCCGAGCAGATCGGCGCGGGCCCGGCGAAGCCCCGAGGCTGCGAGAGTACCGATCGTTCGCCCGCCGCACCGTCAACGCCGCCACCTGCGCAGCTCAAGCCGAAGGCTCCTTCGGCCAGGGGAAGGCTAGGCCGTAGATGGCTGTCGGCACGGCCATCAACCAGCTGGGCCGCGGCGACGGATTCGGCGAAGCGCGCTCGTGCGCGACACCGAACGGACGCGACGGTCACCGCCCGTGAGCCGAGCGACGCTGGGCCGTGGTCCGCGACGACTTCGTCGCTGCGGTGACCGGCCACGCCGCCGCTGCAAAGGCAGCCGAGCACCTCGTGGTGACCCGTCTGGGAAGCGCCCGCCCGGCGCTCGGCACGCTCTGAGTCACGACGCTCCCTGACCGCGTGGCCGCCCTGGACGCCAAGCCAGTCCCCACGGCGGGATATACTCCGTCCTTGGTGGGCGGCGTGTTTCAGGTCTTGTGACGGGCACCGATTGACGATTCGAGCAGCGCGACCTGAAAGGGCTCCTCGGGACATGAACGACCGAGTCGTTCTCATCGACGGGCCCTGCGAACTCGCACTGGCTGCGCCGCTCCGCGAGGCGGCGGCCGAGTCGGACTGACGCGTCATTCGAGTCTGAGCGAGGGATACTCCCGAGATCACGATGGTCTGTTCGAGCTGTGGCGCCGAAAGCCGGCAGGAGTGGAAGTTCTGCGTCAACTGCAGCGCGCCACTGCGGCGCGCCTGTTCTTCCTGCGGTGCATCGGCCGATCCGGCGGATCGGTTCTGCAGCGAATGCGGCGGCCTGCTTGCCGCACCCGAAGAACGCGGCCGACCGCCGGCCCCGGCCGCCGCCTCTCCGGCCATCGAGCGCCGACTCGTGTCCGTCCTCTTCGCCGACCTCGTCGGCTTCACCACGCTCTCGGAGGGCCGCGACGCCGAAGAGGTGCGGGATTTGCTTTCGCGGTACTTCGAGGACTGCCGTCGCCTGATCGAGCTCTACGGCGGGACGGTCGAGAAGTTCATCGGCGACGCGGTGATGGCAGTCTGGGGCGCGCCCGCGGCGCAAGAGGACGACGCCGAACGCGCGGTTCGCGCCGCGCTCGACCTCGTCGTCGCCGTCGAGACCCTCGGCCGGGAGGCCGGGGCGACCGGCCTTCGCGCCCGTGCGGGGGTGCTGACCGGCAAGGCCGCGGTCACCCTCGGTGCCGAGGGACAGGGAATGATTGCCGGCGACCTCGTCAACACCGCCTCGCGTGTCCAGTCGCTTGCCGCGCCCGGAAGCGTCCTGGTCGGTGAGGCGACGCACCGGGCGACGGAGGCCGCGATCGCCTACGTCGACGTCGGCAGCCACGAGCTGAAGGGCAAGGCCGAGCCGGTACAGCTCTGGCGGGCAGATCGCGTCACGGCCGGCCGCAGAGGCGCCAAGAAGTCGGGAGGGCTCGAGCCGCCTTTCGTCGGACGCGAGCGCGAGCTGCGCCTCGTCAAGGAGCTTTTCCACGCGTCTGCCGAGGAGCGCAAGGCGCAGCTCGTCTCCGTCATCGGGATAGCAGGCATCGGGAAGTCGCGCCTCGCCTGGGAGTTCTTCAAGTACGTCGACGGCCTCGTCGAGGAGGTCTGGTGGCATGGCGGGCGCTCGCTCGCCTACGGTGAGGGCGTCACGTACTGGGCGCTCGCTGAGATGGTGCGCATGCGGGCCGAGATCACGGAGGGCGAGGACGCGGCATCGGCGCGCAACAGGCTCCGGGACGCGATCGAGCTGCATGTGCCCGACGCCGATGAGCGCGACTGGATCGAACCAAGGCTCGCGCAGCTCCTCGGGCTCACGGAGCGCTCGGCGAGCGAGCGCGAGGACTTGTTCGCCGCCTGGCGCCTGTTCTTCGAGCGGATGTCCGCCTCCGCGCCGCTGGTGATGGTGTTCGAGGACATGCAGTGGGCCGACCCGTCGTTGCTCGAGTTCATAGAGCATCTCCTGGAGTGGTCGCGCAACCATCCGATCTTCGTGCTGACGCTTGCGCGACCGGAGCTCGCCGAGCGTCCGAGCTGGGGCGCCGGGAAGCGCAACTTCACATCGCTCGGCCTCGAGCCGCTCTCGAAGACCGCCATGGAGCAGCTGCTTTCGGGGCTCGCGCCGGGATTGCCGCGGACGCTGCAGGCCCAGGTGCTCGGACGGGCCGAGGGGGTCCCCCTGTACGCCGTCGAGACCGTGCGCATGCTGCTCGACCGGGAGCTGCTCGAGCGCGTCGGCGACGAATACCGTCCAACCGGTCCGATCGAGATCCTCGAGGTGCCCGAGACGCTGCATGCGCTGATCGCCGCCCGCATCGACGGCCTCAGCGCGGCCGAGCGGCGCCTGATCGCGGACGCCTCGGTCCTAGGAAAAATCTTCACGAAGCAAGCCCTCGCTGCCGTCGGTGCCAGCGACAAGGACGAGCTTGAGCCGCTCCTCGGAGGACTCGTGCGCAAAGAGGTGCTCTCGCTTCAAGCCGATCCGCGCTCGCCCGAGCGCGGCCAGTACGGGTTCGTGCAGGACCTCCTTAAGCGCGTCGCCTACGACACGCTGGCCAAGCAGGAGCGCAAGGCGCGCCACCTGGCCGCAGTGGCACACCTCCAGCAGGCGTCCGGAGGCGAGCAGGAGCTCGTCGAGGTGATTGCCGCGCACTACCTCGACGCGTACGAGGCGGCGCCCGAGGACGACGACGCACAAGCGATCAAGGCGATGGCTCGTGGCATGCTCGCGCGGGCCGGTGATCGCGCAGCCTCGTTGGCGGCGAGTGGGGAGGCTCAGCGCTATTTCGACCAGGCGGCCGAGCTCGCGGACGGTCTGCTCGACCGGGCACTGTTGCTCGAGCGGGCCGGGCAGATGGCGTGGGTCGGAGGGCGCGGCGAGGTCGCCACCGCCCGTTTCGAGCGGGCGATTGCAGTATTGGAGGCCGAAGGTGAGCGGCATGCCGCGGCGCGCGTGTCCGCGCGGCTAGCCGAGATCACCTGGGCGGCCGGCCACATCGATGCTGCCGTCGACGGCATGGAGCGGTCGTTCGCCGTGCTCGTCGAAGACCCGCCGGACGCGGATCTGGCGGCGCTCGCGGCGCAGCTCGGGAGGCTGCTCTATTTCGTGGGGCAGCCCGAGCGCGCAGCTGAGCGGATCGAGCAGGCGCTCGAGATGGCGGAGTCGCTGTGGTTGCCGGAGGTGTTCTCGCAGGCGCTCAACACGAAGGGGGTCGTGCTGAGCATGACGCGAGGACGACCCGAGGAGGGCCTCGCCCTGCTCATGTACGCGCTCAAGGTAGGGCTCGAGAGCGACGCCCCGTCGGCCGCGCTTCGTGCCTACTTCAACATCGCCAACCTCCTCTACTACCGCGACCGCTACGACTCGTCGCTCGAGCAGGCGCGCGACGGCCTCGCCCTGGCCAGCCGGTTCGGCGACCGCAGCTGGGAATGGAGCCTGCTGGGCGACATGGTCGCGGCGCTCTTCCTCAAAGGCGAGTGGGACGAGGCGCTGGCGCGCGCCGACCAGATCCCGCACCTCGAGGCCTTCGAGGCCACTGAGGAGTTCACGGGCGTCAGGTTCGCGGCCGTCGAGCTGCTGGTGGCGATCCCACAGATCTATCTCGCCCGCGGAATGCTCGCCGAAGCGGACGAGCTGCTGCGGCAATACCGGGGGTTCCAGGGCTCCGCCGACGTCCAGGAACGGACGGCCTTCGCGGCCGCGGCGGCTGCCGTGCTCCGCCGCAAGGGGCGGCTCGAGGAGGCGCTCGCGTCGGGCCTGGAGGCCTTCGAGGGGCGAGCGCAGATGGGGGCGAGCGCCTTCTATCCGAAGCTCGGCTACGTCGAGGCCGTCGAGGCCGCGTTCGGGCTCGGCCACCTCGACCGTGTCAAAGAGCTGCTCGACACCGCCGGCGCGCTGGGTGCGGGCGAAAGGACCCCGTTCCTCGATGCCCAGACAGCCCGGTTCCGAGCCCGGCGAGGAGCGGCCGCCGGCGACGATGGGGGCGTCGAACGAGACTTCAAGGTCGCGATCGGGCTGATGCGAGAGATCGAACTCCCCTACTGGCTCGGGCTCACGCTGCTCGAGCTAGGCGAATGGCTTGGCCAAGCAGGACGCGCGAGCGAGGCGAATCCACTCCTCGACGAAGGGCGGGGTCTGCTGGAGCGCCTGGGCGCGAAGCCTTGGCCCGAGCGGGCTGAGTCGGCGCTTGGGACCGATAGCCAGCCGGACACCCTCACCCACGGAACCCGGTAAAGGGTGTCGGCTGACGGTGAAGAACTCCCGGCTCCGCCAGGCCCGAGATGCGTCCTCGAACCTGCGTGGCCGCGATCTACGCCGCACGCAGCTGTCCCTCGCGGCCGCCTGCACCGCCGAGCGGGCGCTGACGGTCGGACTGGCGGTTGTTGCGTTCCGGACGGTGGAGCGGCCGCGGACGGTGCGATCACGCTGCTCCGCTTACTGCCGGGGGCGCTTGCCGGCGCTTCTTGGCGCCGCTCGCCGATCGCCTGCGGTGGGAGCGTGTGATCGTCGCGATCGGGCGGCCACGCTGCGGCGCTGGGGCTGCTCGCCGTGGTCGGAGTGGTCAACGTATGGTGGACGTTCGGGCTTCAGCCTGATGGCGCGGCTCGCACCCGACGAGATCCAGGCCGCGCGTTCGGGATCTCCGACGCCCTCATCGGCCTCTCGGTCGCGCTCGGCTCGATCCGTGCGCCGGTGGTCATCGATGCGTCGGACGTGCGCGGCGCGCTCTCGTGCTCGGGTCTGTCTGCCCGGCGGTGGCCGCTCTCTCGTGGCGGCGCCTGCGCAAGATCGACCGCACGAGCGAGACGCGCGACGAAGAGCTGGCGTACCTGCTGGCGGTGCCCATGCTGAGGCCGTTGCCGTTGCCCGCGATGGACTATCTGGCGCGCCACCTCATACGACGGCGGGTGCCCGCCGGAGCCGTAGTCTTCGAGCAGGGCGCTGTGGCCGACCGCTTCTACGTCATCGCGCTCTCCGCATCTCCGCAGCTGCTCCGGACCATGCCTCGCGCCACACGCCGCGCATCAGAGCGCCTGCGACGCTGGTCACTCCGAACAGAACTTCACTCCGCCGGGGAGCGCCGCACGGCAGTCCGCACCCGTCAATTGCGCTCCTCGCTCTCGAATGCCGCAGCCGATCCGGCGGACCCTGCGCTGTTGAAGCGTCGCTCGGTCCTCGGCGCCGCGCAGGTTGCCTGACGCACTCCTGTCCGCCACACTGCGCGGCGTGAACACCGGGCGCGCGAGGCACACCGGCCTCCGCACCCTTTTCGGGACGTGGCTACTCGCAAACACCGCGGTGTGGTCCTTCACCCTCGCGCTCGGCGTCCACGCCTACGTGGTCGCCGGTCCGGGCGCTGTGGGCCTGGTCGCGGCGGCGCGGCTGCTGCCTGGGGCGCTAGCGGCGCCCTTGGCCGGTCGCCTGGTCGACCGGGCCGACAGGTCCCGCCTGGCGGCCCTCGCCGCCGGGGGTCAGGCCACCTGCCTGGGGCTTATCGCCGGTGCGATTGCCCTCGAGGCGCCGCTGGCGCTCATCGCCGTCCTCGCCGCGGCGTGGAGCTGCGGGCTCCGGGTGCTGCGGCCGGCGTTGCAGGCGATGCTGCCGACGCTCGCCCAATCCACGCGTGAGCTCGCCCGCGCGTCGGCGCACTGGTCGGCCACGGACAGCAGCGGCTTCCTGCTGGCGATGGCCGGGGCGGGCGCCGGGCTGGCCGCGTACGGTCCTGCGCCCGTTGTCGCGGTCGCCGCCGTGCTGTCCGGCATCGCCGGGGCGTGTGCGCTGCGCCTGCCCGCGGTGCCACCGATCCCGCCCGAGGAGACGGCCGAGCCCGAGAGCCCCCTGGCGGCCGCACTCGGGGGCCTGCGGGCCATTCGCACCGAGCGGGCGCTGCGAGCGCCGCTCGGGATGCTGGCCGCGCTGCTGCTCCTGGAGGGCACCAGCGAAGTGCAGCTCGTAGTGCTGGCCATCGACGACCTTGGCATGGGCGAGGGCGGGCCGGGTCTGCTCAACGTCGGCTTCGGCGTCGGCGGCCTGATCGCCAGCGTGCTGCTGCTCGTCCTGCTTCGCCGTCGCGGGTATGGGCTCGCGCTCCTCGTCGGCGCCCTCGTCTTCGCCGCCGGCCTGGTGCTCGTCGGCCGCGGCGGGGCGGCGGTGGCCATCGCCGCCCTCGTGCCGATGGGCATCGGGTTCAGCCTGGTCCAGACGGGCGCGATGGCCGTGGTGCCGCGGCTCGCCGACGACGCGGTGATGGGTCGCGTGTACGCGCTCTTTGAGGTCCTCAACGCCGGCGCCGCGGGCGTGGGGTCCCTGCTGGCACCGCTGCTTGTCGAGCTGCTGGGCGCCCGCAATGGCCTCGCGGTGACCGGGGTGGGCTTCGCGCTAGCGACGATGCTCGCGCGTCGCAGCCTTGCGAACCTCGACGCCGGCCAGGAGCAGGCCGACCGGATCCGGGCGCTCCTGCGCGGCCTCCCGGCGACGGCGCCGCTCCCGCTCCCCATGCTCGAGCGCCTCGTCCGCGGGGTTCGGCCCGTCTCCGCCCGTCGCGGCGAGGTCCTGATGACCGCCGGCGAGCCGGGCGAGGACTTCATGATCATCGAGTCAGGCCACGTCGAGATCGTCGAGTACCAGCGGGTTATTGGCCCGGGTGACGGCTTCGGCGAGATCGCGCTGCTCCGCGACGTGCCGCGGACGGCGACCGTCCGCGCCCTAGACGATGTCCACCTCTGGGCGCTCGGGCGTCGGACCTTCCTCGCGGCGGTCACCGGATGGCCCGATGCGCGACGTGCCGCAGACGACGTCGTCGAAGGGTACCTGCAGCGGCCCGCGTCCAGCTGACCGACGGCGAGCCGCGCAGTCCGACCCGGCGCGCGCCGCAGCGGTCGATGGGCAACCGCCGGCTCCCGCTGTCGGAGAGATGCGGGCATCCCCGGCGGGCCCTGGCCGGGTCCCGCTTCGGGACGAGGAGCGAGCGTCTCGAAGCCGCGTCGACCCGCGCCCGCTTGTGACGAGACGCGGGCATCTGCCGGCGGGATCGGCTCCAAGTCGCTCCTCGCATCTCTCGACGGCCAAGAGCCCGGCCTTCCCTGCACGCCTCTTCGAACGTGACGGACCGGCCAGGAGCGCGACCGAGCACGCGGGCGGCTTGACGTACCGAAGGCAGGGAACGACCGCCGGGTGCAAGTGACCGGGTGGTCGTAGGTTGTCCGAAACGGCTCTACAACGCGATCCTCTACTCCCGACACGCGCACGGATTGCACCCCCGCGAGGCACCCCGCCCGTTCCACATCTGCGCGGTAATACGCTTTGCAGGGTCTTCGCATCGGGGAGACAGGATTTGAACCTGCGACCGCCCGACCCCAGCCTGAACAATCCAGGCGTACCCGATGCGATTCAGCGTTCTCGAGCCGTTTCAGTTGCTCTCAGTTTGGTTCGGTTGCGCTCACTTTGATCCCCGGATTACACCCCGTTGCCGTAACCATCGCGAGGGAGGTGGCGCTTCCGCCTCCACGCGAATAGCAGTCGAGCAGGAACGGCTCGCCGCCGGTCACCCCCAGCGCCGTGAAGCCGAGCTCGCGCGCCTCGAGCGCGCGCTCGACCATCGCCTCGGGCGCCAGCAGGCGCCGCTCGACACCTGGCGCCGACTCGGTCAGGCAATAGGTGCAGCGCAGGTTGCAGTGGTAGTTCGCGTAAAACCACAGCCGCCCGCCGATGCGGCCGTCGTCGATCGCGTCGGCGATGCCGGTCAAAGCAGCCCCGCGGAAGCCAGCCGCTGCAGCGTGGCCGGGCTCGTCGGCAGGGCGAGCGCGCTGCAGTAGCGGTTGAGCATCACCGTCGCGGCACACAGCAGTGTGAGCTCGACGACCTCGGCCTCGGAATGATGCGCGCGCATGCGCTCGCCAGCGTCAGGGGCAACGCCGCCACGATCGCCGGCCACCGCATCGACCCAGGCCAGCAGCACTCGCTCGTCCTCGCGCTCGAAGACCTGCGTCCAGGGCGGCTGTCCGCGCAGCGACAGCAACTCCTCGGCACTCACGTCGCTGTCGAGCGCGACGGCCGAATGGGTCTGCACGCAGTACCGGCACTCCAGCAGCGCCGAGGTGCGCACGATCACCAGCTCCTTCGTCCGAGCGGGGATCGATGAGGGCGAGAGCACGCAGGCGATGAACGGCAGCGCGACGTCGAGCGCCTCCGGAACGTGCGCAAGCGAGGTGACGATCGGGCTCGTGCCGGATTCGCCGTAGTAGCGGCGCGCGAGCAGCGGCGCCTGCTCGGGCGCAACGGCGGTGACGAGCCCCTCGGCCGTCACGTGGCGCCGGTCCGATGTCGCGGCGATCGAGCTGATGCGCCATCGGTCGCAGGGACGGTGCCCAGATGAGTCAGCGCGCGCGCTACCACGATCCTCAGCGTACTCGCTTCAGCGCGGCGGGAATCGACGGTAATGGACTCGTAACGGGCGGGCGCGAGACTTGGGCGTAGAACTCGAGCCAGTAGGAGCACGCGATGATCCGGACGGCAATCTTCACCCTCGCGCTCGCCGCCACGCTGCTCGCGGGATGCGGGAGCGACGAGCGCGACCAAGCCGCGGCCGCCGCCGGCCCGGCACCGAAGACCGACACGGACGGCACGGCGAGCAAGGCCCGCTCGTCCGCACCGAAGAAGACGTCGGCGGCCAGGCGCGGCACGACGATCAAAGCGGTGAACTCCCAGTTCGGGAAGATCCTCGCCGACGGACGTGGGCAAGCGGTCTACATCTTCGACAAGGAAACCTCCTCGAGGCCCAAGTGCTATGGCGCGTGTGCGAAAGCGTGGCCCCCTGTCCTCACCAACGGCCGTCCGGTGGCCGGCAAGGGCGCCCGCGCCGCAGGGCTCGACACGACCCGCCGGCGAAACGGCGGGCGGCAGGTGACGCTGAACGGACAGCCGCTCTACTACTACGTCGACGATGCGCCTGGCCGAGTGCTCTGCCACAACGTCGACGAATTCGGCGGGCTCTGGCTCGTCGTGCGGCCCGACGGCACCCCCGTCTCCTAGAACTCGCCTTCTAGGCGTTTGCTGGGCAGGTTGTCCGCGGTGGTTGCAGCAGTTTGTCGTGGTGCTCACGGATTGAGGCCGAGTGCAGAGTCGACCGGCAAGCCGGCGGCACGCCAGGCCCGAAAGCCGCCGATGACGTCGGTGGCGTGTCGGAGTCCGAAGTCAAGCAGCGTGGCGGCGGCGAGGCTGGATTGAAAGCCTTCCTCGCAGAGCAGCACGATCCGCGCGTCGCGCCGCGCGAGCGTCGGATCGCGGTACGGACAGGCGGGGTCGAGGCGCCACTCCAGGACGTTGCGCGAGACGAACTGGCTACCGGGTGCGACACCGTCCTGGGCGCGTTCGCGGTCGGAGCGGATGTCGATCAGGTGTGCGCCGCGGCCCATCCAAGCGAATGCCTCGCTGGGGGTGAGCCGTCGCAGTCGCGCGCGGGCACCGTCGAGCAGCTGGTCGACGGTGACCGGCGTGTCGGGCGGGATCTGAGGTGCCGGGCTTACGAGGACGTCCTAGTCTTGTCTGGCAACTCGAGGTGGCAACTCGCCGACCGACCTCGTGCTCCGACCACACCCTACAGGCATGACCTCCCGGCCGGCGTAGGTGACGCGCTCGGGCCGCAGCGGCTGCGGTTGGTTATGGTCGGGTCGAACGCGGCGCCGTAGGCAAGCGTCTCAGACGGCGCGGTGATCGCGGCGGCGAGGGACCGATAACCGTCGGCCCGTACCCTCGGGCATCGGAACATACCCCTCGTCTCGGATCCTTGGAGGGCCGGAGTCTACGTCGACCCTGGGGGTTGCCAGGCGCGCAGGATCGGCTGGGGTTGGTGACTCGCCCCTGGAAGCGGAGTGGCGAAGGAGTCGAACCTTCCCAGCATGGGGTTGCCACGCCTCACCGGTTTTGAAGACCGGCTGGGGCACCGGCCCCGGCCACTCCAGGCTGGTCAGACTACGGTGATGGCACCGGGCCGCCCGCTGATCAAGCGTCCCACCACCGGGCCCGGCAGGCGGTCCGCGGTCTGGGGCGGCACCGCGGCGAGCAGGCCGCCTGAGGTCGTCGCGTCGCAGATGAGGCGCCGGCGCCATGCGGGAACGCGATCCTCCCAGCGGGTGAAGCCGTCGGCGTAGGCGAGGTTGCGGCCACTGCCGCCTGAGACCGCCGCCTCATCGACCAGCAGCTCCTCGACGCCCTCGATCGCCGGTACTGCCGCCGCGTTCACCTCCGCGGCGACGCCGCTGGCTCGCGCGAGCGAATGCAGATGACCGAGTAGGCCGAAGCCGGTCACATCGGTCAGAGCGTGGGCGCCGGCCGCGCGTGCCGCCTCTGCGGCGCGAGCGTTGAGCACCACCATGACGTCGACGGCGGCCTGCAGCAACTCCGGCGAGCACGCCCCCCGCTTCCAGGCGGTGGAGATCGCACCGACGCCGAGTGGCTTGGTGAGGACGAGCATGTCCCCGGGCATGCCGGCGGCGTTGGTGAGCAGCGCGTCGGGCGCCACCAGTCCCGTGACGGCGAGCCCGTACTTGGGTTCAGGATCGTCGATCGAGTGGCCGCCCACGATTGTCGCGCCGCCCTCGCTGCAGACGTCCAGGCCGCCGCGCAGGATCTCTTGCAGCACGTCGGGTCCGAGCCGCTCGAGCGGGAACGCCACGAGGTTGAGCGCGGTGATGGGCCGGCCGCCCATCGCGTAGACGTCCGAGAGCGCGTTGGCGGCGGCGATGCGGCCGAAGTCGTACGGGTCGTCGACGATCGGCGTGAAGAAGTCGACCGTCTGTACCAGGGCCAGCTCGTCCGTGAGCCGGTACACGCCTGCGTCGTCCGCGGTGTCGGTGCCGACCAGCACGTCCGAGTTTTTCGGCACCCGCAGCGCCCGAACAATCGGCAGCACGTCGCCCGGGCCGAGCTTGCAACCGCAACCGGCGCCGTGCGCGAGTGAGGTGAGCGAGACGGTCATCGTCCGCCGAGTCTACGAGCGTGCTCGGCCGTGGCGGCGGAGCACGCGCCGGTCGTCGGGCAGTCGCAGCGTCACGCGCGCGGTGTCGAGCTGCTCGAGGAGCGCCTGGGCGTACTTGCGCGATGTGCCCAGCTCATCGCGCAGGCGCGCCATCGTGATCGCTCCCTCTGCGTCGATGATCGCCTCGACGCGGTGACGAACCTCCGCCAGCACGTCGGGATGTGCGTACATCGATCGCCCAACCCGGACCGCGCGCCCGGCGGCACGCAGCGCGCCGAGCTCCGCGGCGGCGCCGCCGAGATCCTCCGTGCGCGGCGGCTCGTGGCCGGCGGCGCGAAGCCTCGCCTCGAGGGCGAGGGCGGCCGTCGAGAGCGCCGCTTCGCAGCGGACACTGCCGCGGCCGGCCTCAACATCCCGGCGCTCGGCCACGCCGCGGTCCGGCCGCTCTGCGGGCGATCGTGCAAGCGGAACGCGCGGTGATGCGCCCGCGCGGAGCGCTTCGAGCCGCGCGCGCACCGTCGCGCTCGCCGCGTGACGAGGCGGGTGCGCGTCTAGGACCACACCGCCGCCGAGCGTGTCAGGCGGGGCGAGCGAGCGGACCACCAGCCGGTCGCCGGGCGCGACCAGCAGCGGCTGCTCGAGCCGCGCCTGCCAGAAGTCGCCGCCGAGGGGAACCAGCCGGGCCGGAGCGTCACGCGCGCCGTGGTGGACGTGCACGCGCGCCGCCGGCTCGCGCGCCAGCCGCAGCGCCGCGTCAACGCGGTGTGTCGGCGTCGGCCCGTGCTCGGGGTCCGTGACGACGTCGCCGCGCGAAACGTCCGCCACGGCGATGCCCGCGAGGTTGAGCGCCACGCGCTGCCCCGCCAGCGCGCGCTCCACGGGCTCGTCGTGGACGTGCACCGCACGGACCCGTGCCCGCAGACCGCTGGGCCGCACGACCAGCGTGTCGCCGCGCGCGACGGCGCCCGACCACAGCGTGCCGGTCACCACCGTGCCCGCGCCGCGCACCGTGAACACGCGATCGACGTGCAGCACAGGCGCCCCGGCGCGTCCGGCACGCCCCGGCAGGGACGCCGCGACGCGGTCAAGCGCCGCCAGCACCGCGTCGACGCCGACGCCCGTCCGTGCCGAGCAGGCGACGGCGACGGTGCCCGGCAGCAGCGCCGCGGCCTCCGCGGTGGCTCGGGCGGGAACCGCCAGGTCGGACTTGGTGACGGCGACCACGCCGTGTGTGACGGCGAGGCTGCGCAGCACCTCGGCGTGCTCGCGAGTCTGCGGCATCACGCCGTCGTCGGCCGCCACGACCATGAGGAAGAGATCGATGCCCGTGGCACCGGAGACCATCGTGCGCACGAAGCGCTCGTGGCCCGGCACGTCGATGACCGACAGCCGGCGGCGGCTGGGCAGATCCAGTCGTGCGTAGCCGAGCGCGATCGAGATCCCGCGCGCGCGCTCCTCCGGAAGCCGATCGGTGTCGACGCCCGTCAGCCGGCGCACGAGGGCCGTCTTGCCGTGGTCGATGTGGCCCGCCGTGCCAAGCGTGAGCGGAGCCGCCGTCATCCGAACGCCGCGGCGACCGCCGTCGCGGCGGCGTCGACCTCCTCGGGTGCGAGGGTGCGCGGATCGAGCAGCACCCGGCCATGCTCGATCCGGCCGACGACGGCGGGATCACCGGCGCGCAGCGCGGCCGCCAGAGCGTCGGCACCCGCAGGGCCGGGGTCCAACGACACAGCGGGGCCCGGCAGCTCGAGCAGCGGCAGCGCGCCGCCGCCAACGCGGGCGACCGCGCCGATCACCTCACCGCCCGTCGCCGCGGCCAGGCGATCCGCTCGCGACCGCAGCTCGGCGTCGTCCACCGTCAGCATCGCCAGCACGGGCAACGCTGAGCGCGCCAGTGCCGGATCGCGGTAGAGCGCCAACGTCGCCTCCAGCGCGGCGAGCGACAGCTTGTCGATCCGCACGGCGCGCGCGAGCGGGTGACGACGACAAGCGGTGACCGCGGCCTCCGTGCCGACGAGGATGCCGGCCTGCGGCCCGCCGAGCAGCTTGTCGCCCGAGAACGCCACCAGCGCCGCACCCGCTCGCACGGAGCGGCGCACGGAGGGCTCGCCGGCCAGCACGTCCAGACCGTCGGCGAGCACGCCCGAGCCGACGTCGTCGATGACCGCGACGCCAAGTCCGCACAGCGCTTCGACGTCGACCTCCTCGACGAAGCCGACCGCACGGAAGTTCGACGGATGCGCGCGCAGTAGCGCGCCCGTCTCCGGTCCCAGCGCCGCCTCATAGTCGGCGAGGCGAGTGCGGTTGGTCGTGCCGACCTCGACCAGGCGCGCGCCGGCTTGCGCCACGACCTCCGGCATCCGGAAGCCGCCGCCGATCTCGATTAGCTGCCCGCGCGAGGCGATCACCTCGCGCCCCGGCCCCGCCAGCGCCGACACGGCGAGCAGCACCGCGGCCGCGCAGTTGTTCACGACCGCCGACGCCTCCGCACCGGTCAGTTCCCGCAGCAGCCCCTCGACGTGATCGTGCCGCGAGGAACGACCGCCGCCGGCAAGGTCGAGCTCCAGGTTGGTGTAGCCCCGCGCCGCACGGGCGACGGCTGCGCGCGCCGCCGGCGCCAGCGGTGCGCGGCCGAGGTTCGTGTGCACGATCACGCCCGTCGCGTTGAGCACGCGGCGAAGCGACGGCCGCAGCCGCTCGCGCGCGCCGGCAACGAGGTCGACCTCGTTCTCGGCGCCCGCCAGAATCTCGGCGCGGCGGTCGCGCAGCTCGGCGCGGGCCACCGCCGTGGCGAGGCGATCAACGGGCGGCAGCGCACGTAGGCGATCGTCCACGACGCCAGCCTACCCCCACGTGGTTGCCGGACGGGCAGACACGAGCCCGGACTTGACCGCCGTCCACGGCGGGCGGACGATCGCCGCGTGGCCGAGACGACGCTCACGCGGCGCGCCGTCGTTGAGCCATCGCTCGTGCGAGCCGTTCGATGTCTTCCCGCCTAACCGAGTCCACCCGCCGGTCGGCGAGTGCGGGCGAGACGTGCACGCGCTGCATTGACTCGAGATTGCGGCGGTATGAAGACCGGATGCCCTCGAGCTCGAGCCGCTCTCGCAGCGCGTTCGCGGCCTCATCCACGCACTTCGCGCGCTCGACGGCGGGCCGAGCGGCTTGAGCGGCGTCGGCCTCCACGAGTCGTCGCAGATCACGCTCGGCCTCGGCGCGCGTGAGCCCGTCCTTCTCTCCCCGCGCCCGGAGCCCTGCCGATCTGCCGATTGACGAAGCGCCCGTCGTAGCTTCGCCACCGGCCGTACTAGGACCCCCACTTGACGTAGGGATGTCCGCTCCCATGCGAACGCTTCACGACGCTGAGAGGCTCGAGCGCTCGAAACTGGCCCCGGCCGTGCAGATGATTTCCCGTTTGATCCCCGTCGGGATCCTGACGACTGCTGCCGAAGAACGAAAAATAGACGCTGAGCAGGCCTTTCGTGTCA
>Ga0136622_10000448_pt1 | contig 16911 bp, 19 predicted proteins | sample AntDrymUQ4482106_2_FD_104803 | JGI IMG/M metagenome (GOLD analysis project Ga0136622, IMG submission 104803) | Polar desert sand microbial communities from Dry Valleys, Antarctica - metaG UQ448 (21.06) | ecosystem: Environmental > Terrestrial > Soil > Desert | place: Antarctica: Dry Valley...
CCGGATCCGACCAGAAGCGCCCGCACCGGGCGAGTCTAGGGCCTGTCCGGAAAGTGGTCACGGTGGATGGCACTTAAGGCGTGCCGCGAGGCAAGGACGCAGGGGCGCGCCGATATGCAGGCATATCGGCGCGAGTTCTTGGGGCCCCAAGGACGTGCGCGGCACTCCGTCCCAGAGACCACTCGCCAGCAGTGGGTTTGTGCCAGTCACTCCAACGTAAGGTTCGTCGCATGGACTACACGGACTTTCAGCAGTGGCTCGACGCGTACATCGAAGCCTGGAAGACGTACGACGAGGCCGCGATCGGCGAGCTCTTCAGCGAGGACGCCCGCTACCGGTATCACCCGTGGGAGCTCGACGACGCGGTTCAGGGACGGGAGGCGATCGTCACGAACTGGCTCGAGGATCGAGACGAGCCCGGCTCGTGGACGGCCGAGTACCGCCCGTGGGCGATCGACGGTGACCGGGCGGTCGCAGCCGGTGTCTCCCGCTATCTGGCGGGAGACGGTGAGACGGTCGAGCGCGAGTACCACAACGTGTTTCTCTGCCGCTTCGACGACGAGGGCCGCTGTTCCGAGTTCACCGAGCTCTTCATGCGCCGCGACGACGCGTAGGGCGAGGCTCGCCTCGCCCTGGCTGCTCCACCGACGATCGAGGGCGGGGCAGCCTCGCCCCGAGGGCGGTTTCCGGGTTGAGCTACTCGAGAGCGAGCACGCGCTCCCGCGCGGCCCCCGTGCCGACCAGCGTGACGGGCACCTCGAGTGCGCGCTCGACGAACGACACGTAGCTCTGCGCCGCCCGTGGCAGCGTCTCAGCGATCTCCTCCTGCCAGCCGGAAAGCGTCTCGAAGACCGGCTGGCAGTGGTGAAAGTCGCTCTGATGCGAGGGAAACTCCTCGGTCTCGGCGCCGTCGGGCAACGCGTAGCGGACGCAGACCGGGAGCTCGGCGAACTCTGAGAGGACATCGAGCTTCGTCAGCGCGAGTGACGTGATGCCGTTCACGCGTACGGCGAAGCGGAGCGCTACGAGGTCCAGCCACCCACAGCGCCGGTCCCGGCCGGTCACCGTCCCGAACTCCTGGCCGATCTCACGCACTCGCTCGTTCGCCGGTCCTTCGATCTCGCTGGGAAACGGCCCCTCACCCACCCGCGTCACGTACGCCTTCGCCACGCCGAGGACCTCGTCGATGCGGTTCGGGCCGATGCCGAAGCTGACGGCCGCCCCCGCCGCGATCGGGCTCGAGGACGTGACGAACGGGTACGTGCCGTGATCGAGGTCGAGCAGCGTCCCCTGGGCGCCCTCGAACAGGACGCGCTCGCCGCTCTTGAGCGCCCGGTGGACGAGCAGCGACGTGTCCGCCACGTACGGGGCGAGCCGCTCGGCGAGGCGAAGCTGCGACGCCACAACCTCCTCGACATCGTGGGGCTCGAGGTCGTACACGCGCTCGAGCCACACGTTCTTCTCCTCCACCGCGAGTTCGAGCTTCTGGCGCAGGATCTTGGCGTCGAGCAGATCCTGGACGCGAATCCCGATCCGCGTGGCCTTGTCCGCATAGGCCGGGCCAATCCCGCGGCGGGTCGTTCCGATCTGGAGGCGACCTAGCCGGCGTTCCCGAGCGCCGTCGAGGGCGACGTGCCAGGGCATGACCAGATGGGCGTTCCCCGAGACGAAGAGCACGCCGTCGGTTCGGTGACCGCGGCTCTCGAGGTCGTCGAGCTCGGAGACGAGCACCCCCGGATCGACGACGCAGCCCGCGCCGATCGCGCTCCGCTTTCCGGCGACGATTCCGGACGGGATCTGGCGGATCTTGTACGTCTCGCCGGAGACGACGATCGTGTGCCCCGCGTTGGGACCGCCTTGGTAGCGGCACACGAGGTCGGAATCCTGGGCGAGCAGGTCGACGATCTTCCCTTTGCCCTCGTCTCCCCACTGCGCCCCGACGATGACCGTGGCGGGCACGTGCCGGAGTGTCGCACGCGCCGCGGGCGGTTACGCGCGGGCAGCAATCGCCGGCTCGAGCTCGTCGATGGCCACGGCATCGACGGTCGCGACCGCCGGCAGGCCGTGCGGGCAGCTCGACTCCACCCCGCCACGCGAGCCTGCGATCTCGTCTGCTCGACCGCCGATCCTGCGCACGGCCGCGAAGAGCGGGATCGCTCCGGCGGTCGCGAGCCCGCCGACGACGAACGCCGAGGCGACCGAGCGCGCCTCGCCGAGCGCGCCCAGCCCGACCTGCGCGCCGACACCGCCGGCGCCCGAGACCATCGAGTCGAAAGAGACGACGGTCGCGCGCTGCTCGGACGGGACGAGCTGATGGAGGTACGCCTGTCGAACCGGGCTCGTCACTCCGAGCCCCGCCGTGACGAGGAGCAAGGCGGGAAGCGCGATCCAGAACGAGCCGGCGACACCGAGGACGATCGCTGCTCCCGTCTGAACAGCCCCGGCGATGAGAAGCAGGGTGGTACGCCGCCCGCAACGCTGAGATGCCACGCTCACGACCTGATTCCCGACGATCGTCGACAGGGCGATGGCGGCCGCGACGACCCCGACGACCCAGACCGCGTCTGACTCGAGCAGGTCCAGGAGGTAGGGCTGGGACGCGTAGAACGCCCAGCTCAGGAAGCCCAGCTGGAGGAACGACGCGAGCATGAGCAGGCGGAGTGGCCGCTGACCCCAGCCGAAGGCGACTCCGGCGCGCGCGTTTCTCGCGATCTCCGCAGGCAGCTGGCCCGCCGGAACGGAACGGGGTGTGAAGCCGACATCGTGCATCACGAGGAAGGCAACTACGAACACCGCCACGAGCAAGGCCGACCTGAGGACGTAAGGAATGCTGAGGTCGATCTGCCCTAGGAATCCGCCCCCGATGGTGCCTACGAGCATCGCCGACCCGGTGACCTGCGACCCGCGCGCGAACACCCGGTCGAGGACGCCTCGGTAGCCCGTCGCGGCGAGCGCGTCGACGAGCCATGCCTCCATGGCGCCCGAGTAGAACGTGAACCCGAGAGCCATGACCACCGACGCGAGCGCGAACGCGATCACCCCGGCGTCCATCTCCGCGAGCCCGACGTAGGCGAGGGTGGACACCCCAGCACGGACACGCTGAGCAGGAAGGAGATCCGCCGGCCGAGCGTGTCCGCGACGACGCCCGTCGGGATCTCGAACAGCACCGTCCCCAGCGAGAACGCGCCGTTGGCGACGAACACCTCGAAGAAGCTGAGCCCCGCGTCGAGCAGGAACAGCGTGTTGACACCCCAGATTGCAGCCGCCGAGAGCGTGTACAGCCCGGCGAGCGTGTAGTAGCCCGCGATCGTCCTGCCGCTCGACGGGGCACGCGCTTCGGAGTCGACAGTCACCTTCCCCAAGACTAGATACGGCGTTATCGGCGGCTGAGAATCGGTTCCGGGTCTCTGTCGATCCGACGTCCGGCTAGATCCGCAGCGGGAGGGCCCAAGTCATGTAGATGAGCGCCGTGACGAAAAACCAGACGCCGGGACTACCTCGATCTCGGATGCTCAGAACGAGCAGTCCGACTGCCGGAACGAGGCCGAAAAGAGCAATCAGAAGCTGAATATGTCCGCGGGGGCTGCAGACACTGAGGACTCTTCACCACAATCGATGAGCCAGATTCCAAGTGCCACGAGGACCGCTACCACCGCGCCGGGAAACGTGACAATCGCGACGGGCCGCCAATGTCGAGGTCTCATGGCTGCTCGGTATCGCCGTCGACTTTCGGAACTTCTACAACGAGTCTAGGCAGCGGCCAAGTCGGCGAACTTCGCGTACCGGCGCAGGAAGGAGAGCTTGACCATGCCGGTCGGGCCGTTTCGGTGCTTGGCGCAGATCACCTCCGCGATTCCCTGCTGGTCGGACTCCTCGCCGTTGTAGTACTCGTCGCGGTACACGAAGAAGACGAGATCCGAGTCCTGCTCCAGCGAACCGCTCTCCCTCAAATCGGAGAGCAGCGGGCGCTTGTCCTGGCGCTGCTCGACCGCACGCGAGAGCTGCGACATCGCGAGGATCGGCACGTCGAGATCGCGTGCGAGCACCTTGAGCGCGCGGGAGATCTGCGAGACCTCCTGCACGCGGTTCTCGGCGGACGAGCCCGAGGTCATCAACTGGAGGTAGTCGACGACGATGAGACCGAGATTCGGCTCGCGCGACTTCAGCCGGCGCGCCTTCGAGCGGAGCTCCATCATCGTGGTCGAGCCCGTGTCGTCGACCCAGATCGGCGCTTTCATCAGGCGGTCGCAGGCGGTCGTCAGACGGGGCCAATCCTCGGGGGCGAGCCGACCGGTGCGCAGCCGCTGCGACTCCACCTTTCCCTCACTGCACATCAACCGCTGCGTCACCTCGGCCTTCGACATCTCGAGCGTGAAGAGCGCGACCGGCGTTCCGTGCCGCACCGCCAAGTTCGCTGCGATACAGAGCCCGAGCGCCGACTTCCCCATCGAGGGTCGCGCGGCGAGGATCACCAGGTTGCCAGGCTGGAAGCCCGAAGTGATCAGATCGAGCTCACGAAAGCCACTCGGGGTCCCCGTGACCTCGACACCCATCTCCACGAGTTGGGAGATGCGCTCAAAGCTCTCCTTGAGAAGCGTCTCGATGTGGGAGAAGTCACTCGTGACGCGTTGCTGGCCGAGCTCGAACACCATCTGCTCCGCTCGGTCGACGAGATCCGTGACCTCTCCGGGCCGCTCCTGGCCGAGCCGGGTGATCTCCTGGCCGGTGCGGACGAGCCCCCGCAGGGTCGCCATCTCCTTGACGATGCGGGCGTAGTGCTCGACGTTCGACGTCGAGGGGACGAGCGCGGCGAGCTCGGCCACCTTCGCCTGCCCACCGATCGCGTCCAGCTCCCCACGCTCGTCGAGCTCGTTCGAGAGCGTGATCGCGTCGACCGGCTCGCCCTTCGCCCATAGGGCGAGCGAGGCTCGAAAGAGCTTTCCGTGGCTCTCGCGGTAGAAGTCCGACGCGTCGAGGATCTCTGAGACCGTGCCCACAGCGGTAGGCGAGAGCAGCATCGCCCCGAGCACCGACTCCTCGGCTTCGAGGTTCTGCGGCGGCACGAGCGCGCTCAGGCGCTCTGGGGTTATCGGTTGGACTCTTGCCATGGGTACGGAAGTCAAGCCGTCGGCGACACGTCCGTCCAATCCGCCCTCGATAGCCGTTCGAGGCGTCTCACTGCAGGGAGAAGGGAACAGACGTTCTTATGTTATCCCCGACATCGGACGCCCTTTCGACAGGTCCGGCCGGGTTGTCCAGCCGGAAACAGCCGCTGCGAGCGGGAAGTTCCGGTAACGCTCAACAGGCCTGTGGACAGACTTGTGGGTAGCGGGCGATAGCGAGTGCCTGTCACCCGAGGTGCAAGGGCCGCGCGTTTCGTCTGCGTCTACGCGGGCTCCCTCGAGCTGGGCAGAGCGCCAGCAGCGGGTGCCTTTCACCTGGAGGTGACAGGCACCGTGCGTTTCGTCGGCATCTACGCGGGCTCGGTGGAGGATTCGTGGTACTCAGCTACCACAGAGTCAGCCTCGAGAGGCTCGTCCGCGACGAGCTCCTCCTCGGCGAGCTCTTCCTCCGCGATGGCCTCCGCTACCACCGATTCGGCGTCCGCATGCTCTGCGTCCGCCGCGGCAGCCGCCTCGGCCTCGGCTGCCTCGAGCGCCACGAGCTCCTCCTCCGGCGGAAGCTCTCCCCCTTCGGGAACTACGAGCGCTTTGACCTCGACCTGTACGTCCTCGAAGAGCGCGATCGGGATCGAATAGCGGCCGATGCGCTTGATCGGGTCGATCCCGACCTTGCGCCGGTCGACCCGCACCTTGTGCTGGCTCCAGATCTGATCGGCGATGTCGGTCGGCGTGACCGAGCCGAACAGCGCGCCGGTCGGGCCGGACTTGACGTCGAAGCGGAGAACCGCCTTCGAGAGCAGCTCGGCGATCTCCTCCGCCTGCTCGGTGCTGCGAGCCTCGCGCGTGGCACGTTGAGCCTCGACGCGCCCGAGCTCGGCCACTCGAGCGGGCGTCGCCACCTCGGCGAAGCGGCGCGGAAGCAGGTAGTTCCGCGCATAGCCGCGCGCGACGTCGACCACGTCCCCGCGTAACCCGAGCTTCTCGACGTCCGTGAGCAGGATGATCTGCATCGGCTACTGCGACACGTAGGGCAGGAGCGCCATCTCCCGCGCGCGTTTCACCGCGCCGGCAACCTGCAGCTGATGACGCCGGCAGGCGCCGGTGATACGCCGGGAGCGGATCTTCCCTTTCTCCGAGATGTAACGGCGGAGCTGGGCGAGGTTCTTGTAGTCGACCTCCGCGACCTTGTCGCGGCAGAGGTGGCAGCTCTTCCTTCTCCCCGGAGCGGTGGTCGGCCCGGTACGCCTGCGCTGTTGCGGTTTCTTGCCGGCCATCAGCGAGCGGCCATCTAGAACGGAATGTCGTCGTCGGCGGGTGAGGGCGGGAAATCGGCCCCGCCGGCGCTCGCGGTTGCGCCCGCAGGCACGTACTGCTGGGCTCCCTGCTCCTGGTCACCACGGCTGTCGAGGAACTGCACGCTCTGCGCGACGACGTCCACCTTCGACCGCTTGCTGCCGTCCTGGGCCTCCCAGGAGCGCCAGTCGAGCCGGCCGTCGATCCCGATGCGGCGACCTTTGGTCAGATGCTGCGAGAGCATCTCCGCCTGGTTGCCGTACACCTTGACGTCGAAGAAGTTCGGCTTGTCCACCCAGCTGCCTCCGTCATCCTGCTGGCGCCCGTTCACGGCGACGCCCATCTCGAGGACCGGCGTGCCGGACGGGAGATGACGAAGCTCCGGGTCGCGCGTCAGGCGCCCTACGAGAATCACGCGGTTCAAGTCTCCAGCCATTTCGCTTACTCCTCCTTTTCCTCGATCTGCTCTTCCTCGATCTGCTCTTCCTCGATCTGCCCCGTGTCCGGGGGTGCGGTCTCCGCATCCTCGCGGGTCGGAGCGCCCACCGCTACCGGCCGTGCGGGACTCCCCTCTATCCGACGTGTCGCCATATGACGAAGGACCCCGTCGTCGATCCGGAGCACGCGCGAGATCTCGTCCAGGGTTCCCGCGTCGCAGGTGAACTGCAGCAGGTGATAGATGCCGTCGCCCTTGTGCGCTATCTCGTACGCGAGCTTGCGCCTGCCCCACACGTCGTGCACGTCCCAGGTGCCGCCGGCCTTGTCGACCAGCTCGCGCGTGCGCGCGACGACCTCGCCCTGGCGGCCTTCCTCCAGATCCGGGTCGAGCAGCAGCAGAATCTCGTACTCGGTCACAGGTTCCCGTGTCTCCTTCCTTCGGTCTGAGTCGGCCTCGCCGGATCCGACACCGCCGGGAACGGGCGGGCAGATGCGAGACAGGAAGCCGCAGGATGGTAGCAGCAGGGGTGTCCTCCCTTCGGAGCGGTACCATCGGCGCGATGCGGAGGCTCCTGACCTGGCTGGTCGTCTCGGTCGGCATCGGCGCGCTCGTACGCCGTCTGAAACGCCAGCGCAAACCGGCTCTAGCGGAGCCGGCGCGCCCGCCAGTAGCAGGGGACGACCCCGCAGACGAGCTTCGGCGCAAGCTCGCGGCGTCGCGAACGGCGGAGGAGGAGGCTCCCGAGGCGCCCGGGGCACCGGAGGAGACGGTCGACGACCGGCGGGCCGACGTGCACGAGCAAGGCCGCGCCGCGCTCGGCGACATGCGCGACTCCGAAAAGGAGTAATCGTGGTCGCTCCGGGAAACACGGCACTACTCGGCCGGCTGCAAACGCTTCGCATCGCGTCTTCCTCAGTCCCACCCCAGAAAGTGCTGCGCACTTCCAGGGGGCCCCGAAAAGCTGCCCCGATATCTACCGATATCGAGGCTCCCTGCGTCCTAGCGCTGCTCGGTTTTCGCTCGGCCGAGCAGCACCGGGCTTCCCGGAGAGACCACTAGTGGCCGACCCGTCCGAGACGACGCAGATCTCCCTCGAGCCGGAGGATGCGGAGGCAGGCGAGCTTCTCGGCGCCGTGCGCGCGCTCTCGGCGCAGGTGGGCGGGCTGCAAGCGGAGCTGCATGCGCTTCGGTCTCAGGTGCGCCCGCTGCCCGAGCCTGCCGACGCCCCCGGCTGGGGCGACGGCGCCTCCGTGCGCCGCGAGAGCTCCCCGTGGGTACGGACGCTCGAGCGGCCCGTGCCTCGTGGCCCAGCCGTTCCCCGGCTCCTGATCGAGATCGCTTTCCTCGCCGGGTTGGCGCTCGCCGCCTCGATCGCCGAGCTCGATCCGGTGGTCATCGTCCTCGTCATGGCGGGCGCGTGGGCGCTGGTCGCGCTCGCCGAGTGGGTGGCGACACGCGCGGCGAGGCGCCACGCCGTCGTGCAGACGGCGCCGTTGTCCGGCGCAGGCACGTTCTTCGGTGAGGATCCGTCCTGGTTCCGATCATCCGCCGAACGCACTGCGATCGTCGCCGAAGATGCGGACGAGGACACGCAGACCAGGCTGCCAGCGCCTCCACCGGACTAACCCTCCGGGCAAGGCCTGGTCAGGCTTCGGCCTGACCTCGTTCTTAGGTTGTCGGCGATCGCCAACAACCTCGAAACCGGGGTCAGGCTGAAGCCTGAACCCCCACCGATACGGCGCGCAGCCTGTGGAAAAATTGGCGCTCTTTCGTCACAGGTTTCTGTTGACGCGACTACGTGTCTGACACCGAAGACAAAGCGCCGCCCCCGGTAAACGACTAGAACCGGGGGCGCGTGCTCTTCCCGACCGCCACCTTCGCGCTCTTCTTCATGGTCGTTCTCCCGCTCTCCTGGCTCTTGATGCCGCGCGGGGAGCGCTGGCGCGGTTTCATCATCGCAGCGAGCTTCGTCTTCTACGCCGGCTGGGACTGGCGCTTCTGCTTCCTGCTCGCCTTCTCGATCCTCTGGAACCAGCTCTTCGCGCTCGCGATCCACGCCCGGGAAGACACGCGGGCGCGCAAGTGGCTGCTCGCAGGCGCCCTGTCCGGAAACCTCGCTCTGCTCGCCTACTTCAAGTACGTCGGCTTCTTCATCACCTCGACCAACAACCTGTTCGCGCTCGTCGGGATCGACGTGCCGCTGGAGGCGCGCTCGGTCATCCTCCCGGTGGGCATCTCCTTCTTCACCTTCATGGCGATCGCCTACGTCGTCGACGTCTACCGGGGCGACTTCGCGCCGGCCGGACTCGGGAAGTTCGCAGCTTACCTCTCCTTCTTTCCCCACCTCGTTGCCGGGCCGATCGTCCGCCCGGGAGAGCTGATCCCCCAGTTCGACTCGCCCCGAGACCCGCGCTACGTCGACACCTCCCGCGCCTTCTTCCTGATCGGCACCGGGCTCTTCATGAAGGTGGTGATCGCGAACCACCTGGCCTCCAACATCGTCGACCAGGTCTTCGGAGCGCCGAACCAGCACTCCTCGCTCGAGGTCCTGGTGGGGATCTACGCCTACGCGGTGCAGATCTACGCCGACTTCTTCGGCTACACCAACATCGCCATCGGCGTGGCGCTCCTGCTCGGATTTCGCTTCCCCCAGAATTTTGATGCTCCCTACTCGGCAACCTCGATCCAGGACTTCTGGCGTCGCTGGCACATGACCCTCTCGCGCTGGCTCCGCGACTACCTCTACATCCCACTCGGCGGTAACCGCGGCGGCTCGCTCTTCACGTATCGCAATCTGATGCTGACCATGCTGATCGGCGGGCTCTGGCACGGGGCGGGCTGGACGTTCGTGGCCTGGGGAGCGATTCACGGAACGGCGCTCGTCGGCGAGCGCTGGTGGCGCGAGCGGCCCGGCTACGTCGAGCGGACGTCGACCGCGTGGCGGCGAGTCTGGCAGCGTTTCTTGACGTTTCAGGTCGTCTGCCTCGCCTGGATCTTCTTTCGCTCGGACTCGTTCGCGGACGCCTGGGATCTCATCGTCCGCCTCTTCACGGCCTGGGGAGAGTCCTCCGAGCTCGTCACGGGCGGCGTCCTGCTCGCGATCGCGGTCGGGATCGGTTCGCAGTACCTGCCGCGCAGGCTCCCGCTGCTCGTGATGGCGCGCTTCTCGCGTCTGCCTGTTCCGGCGCAGGCGCTCGTCCTCTCGGTCGCGCTGCTGGCCGTTCACGCGATGGGCCCCGAAGGAGTGGCCCCGTTCATCTACTTCCGGTTCTAGTGCTTCGCGCCGTGAATACAGTCTCGATTCGCCGGCGAGAACCGAGCAGGCCTAGGACGCAGGGAGGGCCGATATTCGTGAATATCGGCCCGACTGAGGACGACGGCATGCGAAGTGTTCGCAGCCGCGCGAAGCATGGCTGTATTCGCGGCGGGGAGCACTAACGTGGCGCGACGACGGCATCCGCGAAGACGAATCGGGGAAGACGGACGCCGGCTGCACTCGGCCGGGTCGGCCATCGTCGTCGCCCTCCTCGCGCTCCTCGTTGGCGTGCTCCTGAACGCGCCGGGACTCCACAAGTCGGCTGCGATCCAGGCCGAGGGCTGGAAGCGCGACGCGGCACTCGCCGTTACCGAGCCGCTCGCGTCGGTTTCGAGCGCGCTCCTCCTCGACCGTCCACGCCGTGGGCTCAAGGCGGCGCTCGGACGCTCGGACGACGACGAGATCGACACGGGGATCGCATTGCCGAAGCCTCCGCCGGACGAGACTCCGGCACCGACGAAACTCCCTCCGCTCAAGAAGTTCTCTCCGCAGCGCCCACTCCGGATTTGGATCGCCGGCGACTCGCTGGTCGTCGTCCCCGGCCAGTCGATCCTGAGAGCAGTAGGCGAGCGGCGGGCGATCGAGTCGATCGGCGACGTGGACGGCCGCATCGCCAGCGGTCTCGATCGCCCGGACGTCTTCAACTGGTTCGAGCACGTGTCCGAGGTGATGCGGGAGGAGAAACCCCGCGCGGTCGTGCTCATGTTCGGCGGCAATGACGACCACGACTTCATGACCGGTCTTCCCGAGGGGCGGAAGGTCGGTGCCTTCGGGAGCGCGAGCTGGACCGCCGAGTACCGCAGGCGCGTCGCGGGAATCATGGACACCGTCACGCGGAGCGCCGCGTACCTCGTCTGGATCGGCCTCCCCATCACGAACGACCCTGACCAGACCTCACGTTTCGACACGATCAACGCCGTCGTCCAATCCCAGGCCGCAAAGCGCCCCGGCCGCGTGTCCTACCTCGATACCTACTTCTTCTTCGCCGGCGACGACGGCGGCTACGCGCAGTTCGTCGAAAACGACTCGGGGCGGCTCGTGCAAATGCGTGCGGGCGACGGCGTGCACTTCGAGCGAGCCGCCGGGGATCTGATCGCGCGGAAAGTGCTCAACCGCCTGAACCAGCGTTTCGACCTGACAAGCTGGCGGAAGACTCGATCATGAACACCGAAGAAGCCCCTGGGCAGCCGAGGCGAGAGATCGTCGTCATCGGCGCATCCGCGGGCGGCGTCGAGGCTCTCGCCACGATCGCCGAAGACCTGCCAGAGGATTTCGCCGCCGCGATCTTCGTCCTCCTGCACCTCCCCGAGGGCGGGACGAGCCATCTCGCCGACATCCTCGACCGCGCTGGCCCGTTGCCGGCGTTCGTCGCCGTAGATGGAGCGGCGATCGAGCCCGCCACGATCTCGGTGGCGCCCCCGGACCACCACCGTCGAGATCATCCCGCTCTTCCACGGCGACGAGCGCCTCGGCGTCATGGTCGCGTTCATCGACGTGACGCGCCCCCACGCGACGTCGAACCAGCTCGAGCAGGCCCGTCGCGAGCTCGAGACGGCCTACGAGGAGATCCAATCGACCGTCGAGGAGCTCGAGACGACGAACGAGGAGCTGCAGTCGACGAACGAGGAGCTCGAGACGACGAACGAGGAGCTGCAGTCGACGAACGAGGAGCTCGAGACGATGAACGAGGAGCTGCAGTCGACGAACCAGGAGCTGTCGACCGTGAATACGGAACTGGAGGAACGGACCGGCCAGCTGAATCAATCCAACTCCTTCTTCGAGTCGGTCCTCGAGAGCATGCGCGCCGCGGTCATCGTCCTCGCCGAGGATCTGTCGATCGAGACCTGGAACTCACTCGCGGAGGAGACGTTTGGCCTCAGCGCCGCCGAGGTTGAGGGCAAGAACCTTCTCGCTCGACTTCGGGCTCCCAGTCGACGAGTTGCGCCAGGCGATCCGAGACTGCATGAGCGGCGCAGCGGCCTTCGTCGAGGCGACGCTCGATGCCACAAATCGTCGTGGTCGACCGATTCGCAGCAAGGTGGTCTGCAGCCAGATGAAGGACGAGACCGGGGATGCGCACGGCGTCATCCTCTTGATCGAGGAGATCCGCGAATGAGGTTAGAGGCGAGGCGGTACGGGTAGACGAGACGGATGACCACGACCGCGACTTGCCTCGAGTTCTCGCTGCCGGCGGTTCCGGCGAGCGTTCGCAAGGCGCGTGTCTCGGTCGCGGAGACGGTCACCGAGCTCGGCGCGAGCGAGCGCGTCGTCGACGACGTTCGCCTGTGTGTCTCAGAAGCAGTGTCGAACGTCGTACGTCACGCCTACGGAAACGGGTGGGGTGACGTCGACGTCGTCGTCGAACGCGAGGAGGGCGCGCTCAACGTCGTCGTACGAGATTCCGGCCAGGGCATCGGCCCGAAGAGCTCACGGCGGAAGACGAGCGGTGGGTACGGGCTGAAGATCATCGAGAAGGTCGCTGAGCGCTTGCACATCACCAGCGCTCGCGCGGACGGAACCGAGGTGCGCATGGTATTCCCACTCGCCGGCGGAACACCTGGAGGCGCGCCGCCCTCGTGAGCGAGGTCCACTCGCCGCCACGCTCGGGGAGGCGCCCGACGATCGTTCCCCCTCGTCGGCGACTTCGGCGTGTCGGCCCACGTGAGCATGCAGAGGCGCATCCGAGCCGTTCGAGCGAGTCTCTGGGAAAACGCCGGCGGCTCGAAGAGCTACGCGCGCACGGCGACGCGCTCCGCAACGCTGGACACTCGACCTCGTCCGGAGGCGTACGAGCCGCTAGCCGGCCTTCCGCTGCCGTCGGCGCCGCCCGAGCGCCTCACGCTGCTCGCGTAGACGCTCGGTGTTCTGGAGGAGCTGGAGGTGCGCGCCGAGCAGCGTCTGGTGGCGTTCCATCGCGTCGGTTAGATCCGACAGGGTGCGCTCCCGGCCGTCGCCATTTCCGTCCTCGCGCAGCAGCCAGCCGGCCGCTTGCTCGCGATCAGCTCGATGTGACCCAGGTGCCGGTAGGGCACGATCGCGCCGGACTCGTAGTTCTGGATCGAACGGGTGGTGATCCCGAGGAGCCCGGCCAGCTCCTGCTGCGTGAGACCGGCCTCCTGGCGCGCCTGCCTGATCCTCGATCCGATCCGCTGACGGTCACTGGCCTCCATCCCCACGGTTGATAGCGAAAACACTTTCGCGTTGCCTTCGGATGTGGTTCGCCTAGGATCGGACCGGCTCGAGAATCTGCCCGGGGGAGAAATCGACGTGTCCAGAGCAAGTGACCTCATGAATCCCCCGTCCTCGTATTCGCTGACGGTCCGCTTCCCCTCCGGGACGGAGTTCTGGCAGTCGGAGAGACTGCCAGATGTCGGCGCCGCCATCTCCCAGTACGGCAGAAAGTACCTCGTCCAGTACGGCAGAAAGTACCTCGTCGTCTCCTGCGAGCGGATGCCCGACGGCGCCTTCGCGCTGAACGTGGCGGAGCAGGAGACGAGCGACGGCATCGAGCCGGCTTTCGCCTGATCACGGGGCGCCGCGGCGCGCGCGCCCAGACCCAAATGACCTCCAGGACGTCGGACTGCCCTCCGCCTGGAGGTCTGCGTAGCGCGGGGGGAAACCATGTCTCCCCCGCGAGCCCCCTTCTTCAGCTCGGTTCCGGGATACCCTGGCGGCGGAGCGACATGAGCCCTCTGTAGCGCGGGGGAAGAGATTTCCTCCCGAGCCCCCTTCTTCAGCCCTCGAGTCAGCGATACCCTTGCACGCGGAGCGGCATGGGCCCGGTGGCCCAGTTGGTCTTCAAAACCAGTGCGGTCGTGTAGCCCACGGCTCGGTCGGTTCGACTCCGGCGCCGCTCCGTTTCACAAGAAGTGCCATATTTGCGGGAATTTTCTTCGGCTCCGCGCTCGTCTGCCCCGCTCCGTCCGTGCCCGTTCACGTCCGCTGGAAACCGCCTGGTGGGACAGTCGACTGTCCCACGACTGTCCCACGGGACGCTACAGTCGTCTGGTGGCCCAGCATGTCGGCATCTCCGTACGGCATCTGGGGGCGTGCGCCGCTCGCTCGGGAGGTCGCTGCAACTGTCGGCCGACGTACCAGGCGAGCGTCTGGAGCGCCCGAGACGCGCGGCGGATCAAGAAGTCGTTCCCTACGCTCGCGGAGGCGAAGGCTTGGCGCGCCGAGGCTCAGAGCGCGATTCGCCGCGGGACGATGCGTCCCCCCAGCCAGCTGACGCTCTGCCAAGCCGCCGAGGCGTGGCTCCTCGGCGCCCGTGACGGCAGCATCCGAAACCGCTCCGGCGACCGCTACAAGCCGAGCGTCGTCCGCACCTATGAGATTTCGCTCCGACTCCGCCTCCTCCCGGAGTTCGGAGGCCGAAAGCTTTCCGACATCCGCCGCTCAGATCTCCAAGACTTCGCCGACCGGCTCCTCGCCGGCGGCACCGATGCCTCGACCATTCGAAACACGTTGATGCCCCTCCGCGCGATCTTCCGCCGGGCCGTCGCGCGCGGCGACATCGCGGTCAACCCGACGACCGGCCTCGAGCTGCCTGCCGTCCGGGGCCGTCGCGACCGCATCGCATCGCCCGAAGAGGCGTCGAAACTGATGGAGGCGTTGCCGGAGCGGGACCGCGCGCTGTGGGCGACGGCGCTCTACGGCGGCCTCCGCCGCGGTGAGCTCCAAGCCCTGCGTTGGGACGACGTCGACCCTGCGAAGGGCGTGATCCGGATCGAGCGAGCCTGGGACGTGCGCGAGGGCGAGATCGAGCCGAAGTCACGTGCCGGCCGGCGGACTGTTCCGATCGCCGCGGTGTTGCGCGACTACCTTGTCGAGCACAAGCAGCGCCGAGGCGGCAACGGCCTGGTCTTCGGCCGACCCGACGGCAAGGCCTTCGACGGGTCGACCGTCGATGCACGGGCGAAGGCCGCTTGGCGCAATGCGGGACTGGAGCCGATCACGCTCCACGAGGCGAGGCACACCTTCGCGAGCCTGATGATCGCGGCCAGCGTGAACGCGAAGGCCCTCGCGACGTACATGGGGCACGCATCGGTCACGATCACATATGACCGATACGGACACCTCATGCCCGGCAACGAGGACGAGGCGGCGGCTCTTCTCGATGCTTACCTCGCGCGCGCCGACACGCGCGCGCGTCTCGCGCAGCTTGAGCCCTGATGGCGCCCGGCCTCTAGTGATCCCCTCTCGTACGAACGACTGTCTCGAACGGACCGACGGCGGATCACGACGGCGCGGGAACATCATTACGAGCGTTGATCGAGTGGCGTCGCCGGTCGCGCCTGGTCGCGCAAAGCCGCATGGGTCGGCGTTATCTGCCCGATCGCGGTGGCGGCCAAAGGCCTCGACTGACACGGGCGTAGACCCACGTAGACCCCGAGCCCGTGCCGCCTGGCCGCGGCGCCACCTCCTCAGACCGGCCCATCGAGATCTTCCGATGCCTGATCGAAGCGCGGTTCGAGTCCGGTGCCAACCGAACAATAAGTCGAACCACCTCGCCCGAGTCAGGAGCGCGAGACTATCCCTCTGAGGCCCGCGGCGCCGGGTGCATCCCTGAAGCTACGCGATTGATCGGGGAGGTCAGTTTCTGCAATCGACGTTGCGGCAGGAGGCTTGGCCAGTCAGAGCGCGGGTGGCTGCCAGCCCCCGAGCGCCCGCTCGAGGTGGAGAGCAGCCGCGAGCGCGACATCGTCCCGCCAGGGGCGACCGACGAGCTGGACGTCGATCGGAAGCCCCTCCGACGAGGTTCCACAGCGGACGGTCGCACACGGCCACCCGGTCAAGCTGTAGGGCGTCGTGTAGCTGATCGCGTGCTTTTAGCTCAGGGCTCGATGTTCCGCCGTGCGGGACCGCCGGGCAGGCGAAGACGGGGCAGAGGACGACGTCGTAACGGCGCGCGAAAGCAAGCATCTCGCTCCGGTACGCGTCCCACCGCCGCAGGAGGCGGTAGAGCTCGTCTGTCCGCATCTTGCCGTCGTACGACCTCCACACCTCGCGGGTGAGCTCGTGCCCGCCGGCCGGGTGGAGCGCCTCCTCGACTGTCGCGCCCGCCGCGCGCAGCTCCGTCGCAGCGCTCTCGACGACGGCTCTGGTTTCCGGCGTGGGTTCTGTGACCTCGTTCGCGAAGTAGACGGCGACACGCAGGACGCGGACCTCGACAGCCCCCGGATCGCCGAGCGGGACCGGTGCAACACCGCCGTCCGAGCCGTCCGGCCCTGCGATGACGCGGAGGGCGAGCGCAACATCCTCGACAAAGCGTGCGAGCGGCCCCACCTGCGTCCGCGGGTCGGCCATCGTTCCGATCGGGCCCTCTTCATCGAGCACGCCGGTGAGGGGAACGAGGCCCGCGGTCGGCTTGATCGTCGCGAGCCCGCAGAAGTGGGCCGGGAGGCGAATGCTGCCGCCCGAGTCCGTCCCAAGGCCGCAGGGCGAGCCGCCCGCCGCAACGATCGCCGCCTCGCCCCCGCTGCTACCGCCCGGCGTCCGCGTCAGGTCGTACGGGTTGTTCGTGCGGCCGTAGACCTCGTTCACCGTCTCGATCCCTGCGCCCCCTGGTGGGCAATTCGTCTTTCCCAGCAGGATCGCGCCGGCCACTCGCATCCGCGCAACTGCCGTGGCGTCCCCGACCGGCACCACCTCCGCCCGCTCCGGAAGGCCGATCGCCATCGGCAGTCCCGCCGCCTCAAAGTTGTCCTTGGCCGTGAACGGGACCACGTGCAGCGGCC
>Ga0136622_10000451_pt1 | contig 16853 bp, 16 predicted proteins | sample AntDrymUQ4482106_2_FD_104803 | JGI IMG/M metagenome (GOLD analysis project Ga0136622, IMG submission 104803) | Polar desert sand microbial communities from Dry Valleys, Antarctica - metaG UQ448 (21.06) | ecosystem: Environmental > Terrestrial > Soil > Desert | place: Antarctica: Dry Valley...
CGATGGTACTGGCAGGTCGGCTGGACGAACGACGCCATCGGCCCGGGCGACGGCCGGGTCCTCTGGATCGAGTTCGGCCCCGGGAAGCGGGTGCACAAGGCGGCGCTGCATTAGCCCTGGCCACGCTCACACCGGAGTCGCCCGCAGCCCCCTCCGCTCCAGCTCCGCGAGCACGCGGGGCAGCGCCGCCGCCGTGCGCCGGTGCGAGCCGGCCGCGCTGTAGTGGTCGGCGTCGTGTAGGAGCAGGACGTCGCCCGCGCCGACGTCCCGGGTGACCTTCGCCGCGATCGACTCCGGGGTGGCCCGGGCCGACCAGTCGCGTCCCCAGCGCGACCACAGCAGTGGGCGCAGCCCTCGGCCGCGCACGAGCGCGAGGCCGGCGGGGCTGAAGATCCCCAGCGGCGGGCGGTAGAGCGCGGGCTCGCGCCCGGTCGCCCGCGCGATGTTCTCCGCTCCCCGATCCAGGTCCTCGGCCACCTGGCCGGGGGTGAGGCGGAGCTGGACGCGGTGGCGCTGACCGTGAAGCGCCACCTCGTGACCGGCCGCCACCAGCTCGGCGGCCAGGGCGGGAAACCGTTGCACCTGCTCGCCCACGACGAAGAACGTCGCCCGGGCCCCGGCGCGGTCGAGCTCTGCGAGCACTGCCGGCGTCCCCTCGGGGTGCGGGCCGTCGTCAAAGGTCAGCGCCACCGTTCCCTCGCGCGGCAGGCGGCGCGCGACGCCCAGCGCCGTGCACAGCGGAGGGACCAGCGGGGCGAGGGCCGGCGCGGTCCAGGCCCCGGCAATCGCCGCCGCGACGACGGGCGCGCGCATCGCCCTATGCTCGCACCCGATGGACGGTGCTCTGCTGCTCGGCCTGCTCGCCGCCGCTGCCGCCGCGGCCTGCTACGACACGGGCTATGTGCTTCAGGCCATCGAGGCCCGGCGCATCGAGACCCACCATGCGCTGCGCGCTTCGATGGTTCTCCAGCTGCTGCGGCGGCCCCGGTGGCTTGCGGCCACCGCGCTGCTGGTGCTGGGCTGGCCCCTGCAGCTGGTCGCGCTTGGCCTTGCGCCCCTCACGCTCGTCCAGCCGGTGCTGGCGCTCGGCCTTGCCTGGCTGCTGATCCTGGGAACCTGGTGGCTCGGCGAGCATGTCGGGCCGGCTCAGATCGCGGCGACGGCTGCGATCGTGGTGGGCATCGCGGGGGTGGCCTTGGCCGCGCCCGAGCGCAGCGAGACCCACGCGACGGGGATCGAGCTCATCGTGGTGCTCGGCATCCTCGGCCTCGTCGCGGTTGCCCCTTACGTGGTCGCGCGCCTGGGTAGCAGTGCCGGGGTGCTGCTGGTGCTCGGGGCCGGCGCCGCGGACGCCTGGGCGGCGTTGGGGGCCAAGCTCGTCACCGACGAGGTCTCCGCCGGGCGCTGGCCGGCCGCGGTGGCCTGGGGGATCGCCGCGGCCGCCGCCCTCGGGGTGGGGCTCGTCAGCGAGATGACCGCCCTGCAGAGCCGCCGGGCGACCTCGGTGGCACCGGTCGTGCTCGTCATGCAGATCGTCATCCCCGTCGCCTTGGCTCCGGTGGTGGGCGGCGAGGACTGGGGCGACACCACCGGGGGCGGACTGATGATCGTCCTCGCCCTCGTCCTCGTGGCGAGCGGCGCCGCGGTGCTGGCCACAGCACGAGCCACGTGGGTTGGAACCGAGGACAGTTCAGCGCCCCCGGCGAAGCCCTGACCCTTGCTCAGCTGACCGGGGCGGGCAGCGCGGCCAGTACCTGCGAGGCGGCGGTGGGAAGGGCCGCGAAGGTGAGATCCGGCTCCGGCCGCCCGGCCAGGGCGCGGCGCAGGGCCGCGGCAAGCTGGCGCCGGCTGGAGGCCACCTCGGCCAGGCCGAAGCGGCTGAAGGCCCGGTTGCTGGCGCGGACGTGCCCCACCCCGAAGCCGTAGGAGATCACCGGGCAGCCCCGCATGAGCGCCTCGAGCACGGTGAGCCCGGCGGTGGAGTGGACCAGGACGTCGGCGGCGGCCAGGAGGTCGCCCATCCGGTCCGTGAAGCCCAGGACCCGGACCCGGCCATCGGTGGCGAAGCGGGCGTGCACGTGCCGGCGCGCCTCCTCACTGCGCCCGCAGAGGCACACCGCGGTGGCGTCGGGAGCGACCTCGAGCGTCGTGTGCACGGCCCCGGTCAGGTCTCCGATCCCCCACCCGCCACCGGACACCAGGACCACACTTCCGTCCTCGGGCAGCCCGAGCGCGCGACGCGCCTCGCCCCGGTCGCGCGGCTCGCTGAACTCCGACGAGGTCAGGCCGCGTACGCACCGCACCTCGGTGTCGCCGGCCACTCTCCGGACCTCCTCGATCGACTCCGGATGGGTCACCAGGTGCAGGTCCACCGACGGGTGGGCCCAGTAGTGCAGCCCCGACAGGTCCGTGATGGCCGAGCACACGGGCATGTGCAGGCGCCCCCGGCGGCGCAGGATGCCGAGGATCTCGGTGGTCCCGGGGTAGGTGGAGACCACGATGTCCGGGTCGCGCGCGCGCACCAGCGCCAGCACGCCGCGTGCGCCGAAGACGTACAGCAGCGTGCTCGCCACCCAGCGAGCCGCCCCGAACCGCGTGACCAGCCAGTACTGGAGGTCGAAGGCGAAGCGCAGGCGGTCGAAGGTGATCCGTGAGTTGTCCTTGATCGCGGCCACCACGACCCGGCCCATGGCCGCCAGGCCGTCCTCGACGATCACCTCGACGTCGGGCCTCTCGGCAGCCAGCTCCCCGGCCAGCACACGGGCCGGAAGGTCGTGGCCCTCGCCGATGTCGGCGGAGAGGATGAGGACCCGCTGAGGCACGGCGCGTCATGCTAGATGCGCGGATGCGCCCGGCATGGGCTCCGCGGTCCGGTATAGAGTAACCCGGCCGCGATCCGACGGCGACGGAGCGACACAGAATGGGATCCATGTACTGCAGACGCCATCGGGCCTGCACGCGGTGAGAGCACTCGTCACCGGCGGGGCCGGCTTCATCGGCTCCAGCCTGGTCGAGGCACTGGTGGAGCAGGGCGACCACGTCGCCGTGCTCGACGACCTCTCCCGTGGTCGCCCGACCAACCTCCACACTCCGCTCTACGGGGGCGGCGACCTGCATCTCGTGGACGTGACCGACGCGCCCGCGGTTCACGAGGTCATGCGCCGCGAGCGACCCGACGTGGTGTTCCACCTCGCGGCGCAGATCGACGTCCGCCGTTCCCTGGAGGACAGCGGGTTCGACGCCCGGGTGAACATCGAAGGCACGATCAACACGCTGGAGGCCGCCCGGCGTCACGGAGTGCGCCGGGTCGTGCTCGCCTCCACGGGAGCGATCTACGGCGAGAGCGAGCCCCTGCCGAGCCCCGAGGACTGCCCGATCTCGCCGCTGTCGGCCTACGGGCTGAGCAAGTACGCGGCCGAGAGCTACTGCCACCTGTACACGAAGGTGCACGGCCTGTCGACGCTTTGCCTGCGCTACGGCAACGTCTACGGTCCCCGGCAGGACCCCGGCGGCGAGGCGGGCGTGATCGCGATCTTCTGCAGGGCGCTGCTGGACGGTGGGCGGCCCACGATCTTCGGCGACGGCAGGCAGACCCGCGACTACGTGTACGTCGAGGACGTGGTGTCGGCCACGATGGCCGCGGCCGAATCCGACGCGACGGGTTCGATGAACGTCGGCCGGGGAGAGGAGACGTCGGTCCTCGACGTCGTGGGCGTCCTGCGCGAGCTCGCCCCCAGGGGCTTCGAGCCCCGGCACGTCGCGCCCCGCGAGGGCGAGGTCCTGCGCTCCTGCCTCGACCCCAGCCACGCCAACGGGGCGTTGGGGTGGGAGGCGGGAATCGACCTGCGCGGCGGGCTGCGCCTCACGGTCGACGACCTGCGCGCCGGCAGCGCGCTGCCGGTTCCCGCCGCCGCCTGGCTCGCGCGCTAGGAAGCTCCGCGTGAGCGGGCGCATCAGCCTGGCCGACGCCATGGCCGCCCTGGGCGGGATCGCTCTCTTCATCGCGGTCGAGTTCCTCGACACCTGGTATCACCGGCCCGCGCCGTTCGGCGCATGGCGGGATCAGGGAATCGAGGGCACGGTGGCCAACTACGTGATGCTCATCGCCGCGATCGCGGCGATCGTGACTGCGATCCTGGTCGTTCTCAAACGGGAGGCGGGAGGGTGGCGGACCATCCGGCTTCCGCTCGCCGTCGCGGGGCTCGCAGCCGTGGCCCTGCGAATGGTCCTCCTCCCCGAGACCGAGATCGGCGGCACGCAATCCTCCGACTACGAGCTGACCACGGGCATCTTCGTGGCCCTCGGCGGGGCGGTGGTGATGACCATCGGGGCGGCGCTGGGAGCGACCGGCCGCGGCGAACGGTCGTCCGGAGCGCCCGGCCGGCTATGAGAGGCCGTCTCAACAACCTCTGAGCCCGGACCTACCGGCGGGGCGGGGGGCGGCGGACCGGCAGGCGATCCAGCAGGGACTCGAGGCTGCGGCTCCGCGTCAGCGAGGCGCCTCGCGTGCCTCCTACCCGCACCCGCTTGCCGCCGAGCTTCCCGGACACCGAGCCGTCGCGCTCGAGCTTCAGGCGTCCCGCCGCGGCCTGGGAGCCACTGACCCTCAGCGTCCCGGTCATCTCGCCGCGTGCGCCGGGCAGCGCCAGCGTCCCGGAGACCCGCACGCCGGGAACCCACACGACGCGGTCCAGGAATATCGCGGCACCGTCCCCCACGAGCACGGCTACGAAGCTGCCGCCACGCAGGCCGCCACCCTCAATGTGCTCGCGGCCGGTGAAGGCCACGGTCAGGGCCGAGAGCCGCGTGTCGTCCAGTGTGCCGAGGACCGCGTTCAGCGTCCTGCCCACCCTGCCGCGCCGCCCGGGAAAGGGCGGCGCGGCGCGCAGCGACGTCGGGGCCACCGGTGCGAGCGGGGCGCTGATGGGGTCCCGTCCCTCCCGGCTGCACTCGCCGCTCACCGGGGCATCGTCGATGAACGCGGCCAGCGCGCGTCGCGAGCACCCGCTCACGTCGGCGTCCACCACGTCGTGACCGGTGTCGGCGGTGACCAGCGCCGCCTGCGGCAGTGCGGACGCCACCTCCCGGGCGTCCTCCAGAGGGGTGCGCAGGTCAGCCGCGCCGTCGAGGATGAGTGCGGGCACGTCGGGCAGCGGAGGCGGGGGCGAGGGGACCGGCGCCGAGGGGGTCGGCGGCCAGCGCAGGCAGGCTTGCGGGGCGCTCTCGATCCGGGCCGCGGCGACGTCGAAGGGATGGAGCGTGGCCGGGTTCAGCGCCGCGACGGCCTGCTCCAGCAGGGCGGGGCGGGCGTCGAGCGGGGTCTCCGGGCTCCAGGGGAGCCGGGTGTCGGCGCAGATGCTCGCCGCGAAGAGCCCCAGGCTGAGCTGATCGGTTCGAAAAGGGTCTCCCGCCCCGGTCAGCCGCTCGAGCCGCAGCAGAGGCGCGCTGTCGCCGCGCAGGGCCGAGGCGACCGCCGCGGGATAGGCGGCACGAAGGCCCGGGTTGAGGTCCCCCTCGATCAGTGTTCCGAACAGCTCGTCGGTCGAGCGCATGCTCGCGCGCCGGCGGCGACCGTCGTCGGAGTAGACGAAGCCCTGGACCGGCGAGGCGCCGATCCGCGCCACGAGCGCCGAGGTGTCCGCCACCGGGTCCGCGGTGATCCCCTCGCACGCGCCGCCCGAGCACAGCTGCGACAACACCCGCGGCACGGCCGCGAAGGAGCTCTCGAGGAAGGGATCGGGCCCCTGGCGCGGGACCACCGAGTCCAGGATCAGCCGGTCGACCTGGGCGGGGAATCGGGACGCGTAGCGCGTGGCCACGTAGGTGCCGTAGGAGATTCCGAACAGGGCGATCCTGGGAGCGCCGAGCTCCTGGCGCAGCGCCTCGATGTCGAGCACCGTCTCCGTCGTGCCGAAGAACGCCCGCCGGCCTCCCAGGAAGTTGCCGCAGCGCTCGATCACCTCGGGCGAGGGAACGGACTCCGAGATGTCCCGCTTCTGCAGCTCGGGGCAGCTCAGCGGGTCCGACCTGCCCGTACCCCGCTGGTCGAACACGACGAGCTGATAGCGATCCAGGGCCGGGCGCAGGGACCTGGCGAAGGTCGGCGCCCCGGGGATGGCGCTCTGGCCCGGTCCGCCGGCCAGCGCGATCAGCGGAGTCTTCTGGCCGGTCGGGTCGGGCCGGCGGACCACCCGCAGCCCGACGCTGCCCGGGACGCCCCCCGCCGGGTCCAGCGGGACCTTCACCGTCGCGCACTCGAATCCCGGGAGCGAGGCGCAGCGCCCGAAGTCCGCCGCGGGGGCCGCCGAGGCGCCGCCCAGCAGCGCGCCAAGCATGGCGGCGGCGAGCGCGGCAGATCGGGTGAACGTTGCCGGTTGCTCCACTAGGCCTGGGTGCGGTCCAGCGCGGCCTGCACCCGGGCCAGAAGGTCCTCCGGGTCGAAGGGCTTGTGGACGTAGTCGTTGGCGCCCGCTGCGTAGCAGCGGGCGACGTCGGCCTCCTGCACTCGCGCGGTGACGAGGATCACCGGGATGTCCCAGGTCCGGGGGGCAGCGCGGAAGCGCCGCGTGACCTCGTACCCGTCGAGCTTGGGCATCATCACGTCGAGCACCGCGACGTCGGGGCGCCGCTTGCTCGCCTCCTGCATGGCGGCGTCGCCGTCGGCGGCGGTCACGACGTCGTAGCCGGCCCGCACCAGCCGGAGCTCGATCAGGGCGAGGATGTCCTCGTCGTCCTCGGCGACCAGGACCAGTGGTGGATCGTTCACCTCGGGACCTCGGGCGCGGCGCCCGGGGTACCTACCCCGGGCGCCGCGGCCGAACCGTCCGCGGGCGCGCTCAGCGGCAGCTCGATGCGGAATGTCGTGCCGGCCCCCTCCTGACTGGAGACCGAGATGGTGCCCCCATGCGCCTCGACGACCGCCTTGACGATCGTCAGCCCCAGCCCTACCCCCGGGATCGCCTGCTCCGTGGCGGTCGTGGAGCGGAAGAAGCGGTCGAACAGACGCTCCTGCTCGGCGGCGGCAATGCCCATCCCCGTGTCGCGCACCTCGGTCACCCCGACGTGGCCGGCGCTGGTCACGCGGACCACCACGTGACCGCCGGCCGGGGTGAACTTGAGCGCGTTGGAAATCAGGTTGTCGAAGACCTGCGCCAGCCGGTCCCGGTCGCCCGTGAGCGGGGGCAGCGGGTCGAGCTCGTGCTGGAGGGTGACACCGTTGTCCTCGGCCCGGGGACGCGCTGCCTCGACGGCCTCGCGGGCGAGCGCGTCCAGCTCGACGCTCCCGCGTTCCAGGGCAAGGCTCCCGGCCTCGACCTGGGCGACGAACAGCAGATCCCCGACGAGCCGCAGGAGGCGGCGCGAGTTGCGCTCGACGACCGACAGGAAGCGCCGCTGGTCGGCGTCCAGCCCCCCTTCGTCCTCGAGCACGAGCTCGAGGTAGCCGATGATCGAGGTCAGCGGGGTGCGCAGCTCGTGGGAGACCAGTGCGAAGAACTCGTCCTTGAGCCGCTCGGCCTGGCGCTCGGCCTCCTTGCGCTCGACGAACTGGCCGATGAGCTGGCTGATGTAGCCCATGAGCGCTATCAGGCTCTCGTCCGGCTGCCCGATGTCGCGGTCGTAGAACTCGAGCACCGCGATGACCCGGCCGCCGCTTCGGATCGGCACTCCGATCGCCGTGGTGAGGTCGAGCTCGGCGGCGGCGCGGATGCGCGGCGAGCTGTCTCCGTCGGCCACGTCCTTTACCCACGTCACCTCTTCGTCGGCCCACACGCGCCCCGGGAGGCCCTCTCCCTTGTTGAAGGACTTGCGCCGGCGCACCGCCTCGAGGGCCGCCGCGCGCACGGTGGTCGGGTCGTGCCACGTGCCGGCCAGCCGCAGCTCCCCTGTGGCCTCGCCGACCAGCCAGAACGAGCCCAGGCGCCAGTCCAGCCCCGAGCCAAGGACCTCCAGCAGGCGGGGGATCGCCTCCTCGAGACCGGGGATCTCGGCCAGCGCCTCGGTCACCGCGTGCTGGATCCCGAAGTGCCGCTCCCCCCGCTTGCGCGCGCTGATGTCGCGGATGAAGGCGTTGAACACCCGTACTCCACCGAGCTCGAGCGAGGAGATGGTCAGCTCGACCGGCACCTCCCGGCCGTCGCGGCGCAGCGCCTGCATCTCCCGCGGCCGGTTCAGCCAGCCCTCCTCGCCTCCGCGCGCCATCCCCGCGAAGGCGGTTTGCCAGCGCTCGCGATGACGAGGGGGGATGAGCAGGCCGGTCACGTCACGGCCGCTCACTTCCTCGCTCGTCCAGCCGAAGATCGCCTCGGCCCGGGGGTTCCACTCGCGCACCCGCCCCGCTTCGCTCACGGAGACGAAGGCGTCGCTCGCGGTGTCGAGCACGGCCTTGTTCAGGCGCGCCGCCCTGCGCGACGCCTCCAGCGAGAGCGCCCCGGTCACGGCGAGCGCCGACTGCCCGGCCAGGTGCTCGAGCATGTCCAGCTCGGCTGGGTCGAAGGGCACGTCCTGCACGCGCGCGAGGCTGACCACGCCGACCGTCCGTCCGCTCGCGCTCAGTGGCAGGTGCACCTCCTGGTGCAGGCGGACCTGCTCGCCGAACGCGGTCATCCGCATTCCGGTCTCGCCATGAGAGCTGACCACGCGGGCGCGCTCCGCTAGCGCCGCGCCCGCCAGGCCGTCGTCTACCTGGAGGGTTGCCGGCAGCCGCTCGGCCGGCACCCCGCGCGTGGCGGCCAGCGCGGGCGGCCCGCCCGTCTCGCCCGCGTAGAGCACGCCGGCCTGCGCGCCGGCAAGCTCGCACAGCCCCCACAGGATCGTCTGGGCCAGGGGTCGCAGCTCGGTCTCCTGAGCGAGGCGCTCGCCGAAGCGCTGCAGGCGCTCCACCGAGGTCTTCTCGGTGGCGACCTGGTCGAGCACGCGGGCGAGCTCGTGCTGCTTCTCCTCGAGCTCGGCGTTCTGGGTCTCGAGGACGTCCCGGTTCTGCTGGAGCGAGGCCGCCATGGCGTTGAACGTCCGCCCGAGCTCGCCCACCTCGCCGGGAGCCTGCTCTGGCACCCGGGCGCCCAGCTCGCCTCGGGCGAGACGGCGAGCCCCTGCCGCGATGCGCCGGAGGGGAAAGAGCACGCTGTTCGTCAGGTAGGCCGTATACGCCATCACGAGGAGGATCGAGCCGAGCAGCCCGATCCAGCCGAAGATCACCGCCCGGTCGGCCTGGCTGTCCGCCTCGCTCTGGCGCGCTCGGGCGCGCATCGTCTCGTGCGCCACGAAGCGGTCGAAGCCGGCGCGGATCCCGTCCAGGCGACGCTTGCTCTCTGCGGTGACCGCCAGGTCGCGGCGGGGGGGCAGATCGGTCCGGCGCTCCTCGGCGACGACCGGCCGCGCATAGTCCTCGATGTAGGAGTCCAGCGCGCGGCGCAGCGCCGCCGCCGTCGCCCGCTGGCGGGGGTTGTCGCGGACCAGGCGCTCGAGCTGGGCGGCCAGCGCGCGGGCGGGCGCCAGCCCCTGCACGAACGGCTGCAGGAAGCGCTCCTGGTCGGTCAGGAGAAAGCCGCGCACCCCGGTCTCGAGGTCGACGGCGAGCTTCTCGGAGCGCCGCGCCTGGAGGATGGCCTCCTCGGAGTGCGCGGCCAGCCTGTGGGAGCGCCGGAGGTCCCCGATCGCGGTGATGGCGAAGCCGAAGCTGGCGCTCACCAGCACCGCCAGCACGCCGCCCGCCACCATGATGCGGGGGGTGAGTCGCCGCCGGCTCATGCTGATCGCTGGGGCGTGACTTCTAGTGCTGGTCGATCACGCGGTCGATGAGCCCGTACTCGACGGCCTCGTCGGCCTTGAAGAACCGGTCGCGCTCCATGTCCTCGTGGACGCGGTCGAACGGCTGACCGGTGTGCTTCGCGTAGATCTCGTCGATCCGCTTGCGGGTGTTGAGGACCTCGCGGGCGTGTAGCTCGATGTCGGTCGCCTGGCCCTCGAAGCCCGCCGAGGGCTGGTGGATCAGCACGCGTGAGTTGGGGAGGGCCAGGCGCTTCCCCGCGGCTCCCCCAGTGAGCAGGAGAGAGCCCATCGACATCGCCATCCCGAAGCAGATGGTCTGCACGTCGGGCTTGACGAACTGCATGGTGTCGTAGACGGCCAGACCCGCATAGATCGAGCCGCCGGGCGAGTTGATGTACAGCGAGATGTCCTTGTCGGGATCCTGGGACTCCAGATGCAGGAGCTGGGCCACGATCAGGTTGGCGATCTGGTCGTCGACGGGCGTGCCCAGGAAGATGATGCGCTCGTTGAGCAGCCTGGAGTAGATGTCGAACTCGCGCTCGCCGCGCGAGTTCTGCTCCACGACCATGGGCACGAGGGGCATGGAGCACAGGCTAGCTGTAGCTAGCCTCGACCTCATGCAACTGCCCGCCACAGGAAACGGCCGCCAGCTCGCTCCTGCCCTGGACCTGCGCCGGCTCACCAAGCGCTACGACGACGGCCTGCTCGCGCTGGAGGACTTCGACCTCGTGGTCCCCGCGGGGGAGTTCTTCGGCCTGCTCGGCCCCAACGGGGCGGGCAAGACCACGCTGATCTCGGCGATCTGCAACCTCATCCGGGTCACGGCCGGCGAGATCCGGGTCTTCGGCCACGACCATTCCTCCATGGAGGCGCGACGCCTCGTCGGCCTCTCCGAGCAGGACGTCAACCTCGACCGCTTCCTCGACGTCGAGGAGACGCTCGTCTACCACGGCGGCTATTACGGGATGCGCCGCGCGGACGCCCGTCAGCGCGCGCGGGAGATGATGGACGTCTTCGACCTCCACGCGAAGGCGAAGGTCCGCACGCCCAAGCTGTCCGGGGGCATGCGCCGCCGCCTGCTGCTCGCCCGGGCGCTGATGCACGAGCCGCGGATGGTGATCCTCGACGAGCCCACTGCCGGTGTGGACTTCGAGCTGCGCATGGAGCTGTGGCGCTACATCCGCCGACTGCACTCGACGGGCACGACGATCCTGCTCACCACCCACTACCTCGAGGAGGCCGAGGAGCTGTGCGACGAGATCGCCCTGATCGGCGGCGGGCAGCTCGTGGCCCGGGACACCGCCGCCGGGCTGCGCGAGGCCTACGGGGCGGCATCGCTCGCAGACGTTTACGTCAAGGCGGTGGGAGCGTGAGCCGGGGCCTGGCCGCGCTGACGGGCCGCGAAGTGCTGCGCGTGCTGAAGCTGTGGACCCAGACGATCGCCGCGCCGGTGCTCTCCGCCTTCCTGTTCATCCTGGTCTTCGGGCTGTCTCTGGGCGGGCGGATCAAGGAGGTGGCGGGCGTCGAGTACCAGGCGTTCATCGTGCCCGGGCTCGTCACGATGGCGATGATCCAGGCCGCCTACTCCAACAACGCCTCATCAGTGTTCCAGGCGCGCTTCGACCGCTACCTGCACGACGTGCTCGCCGCTCCGATGCGCCACTGGGAGGTCAACCTGGGGCTGTCGCTCGGCGGGGCGGTGCGGGCCCTGGCCGTCGGTGCCGCGCTGCTCGTGCTGGCCGTCCCCGTCACGGGCGTGCCGGTCCACGAGCCGCTCGTGCTGGTGGCCGCCGTCGTGCTCGCCCTGGTCCTGTTCTCGTCGCTCGGCGTCGTGGTCGGGATCTACGCCGAGACCTTCGACCACCACATGTTCGTCAACAACCTGGTCATCCTGCCGCTGACGTTCCTCGGCGGCGTCTTCTACTCGATCTCGAGTCTTCCCTCGCCCTGGCAGGAGATCTCGCACGCCAACCCGGTCTTCTATCTCGTCAACGCCGTGCGCTACGGCTTCCTGGGGGAGAGCGACGTGAGCGTGGGTCTCTCGCTCGGCGTGTGCGCCGCGCTCACGGCGCTGGCCGTGGCGTGGAGCGCATGGTTGTTCGCGACGGGGCGGCGGCTGAAGGCCTGATCGCAGCGCATGTGCCCTGTCCCGCGCACGTGTAGCGTTGACGGCTGTGGTCCCGGTCAACGTCCCCAATGTCCTCACGTTGCTGCGGATCCTTCTGGTCCCCGTGCTCGTGGTGGCGCTGCTGGACAAGACGCCGAACGGTGACCTGATGGCCGCGATCGTGTTCGCGGTCGCCTCCCTGACCGACGCCATCGACGGCTATCTGGCGCGGGCGCGCAACTCGGTAACGACGTTCGGCAAGCTGATGGACCCGCTGGCCGACAAGCTGCTGATCATCGCGGCACTGGTGGCCCTCGTGTCGCTCAACCGCGTGGCCGCCTGGGTGGCGATGGTGATCATCGCCCGGGAGTTCGCGGTCACCGCCATACGCATGGCGGCCGCCCAGCAGGGGGTCGGGGTCCCGGTCAGCTCGCTGGGCAAGCTGAAGACAGCGGTCCAGGTGGCCATGGTGATGGCCCTCATAGCGGTCGGTGGTGACGCGCTGTGGGTGCAGCTGCTCGTGTACGCCGCCGTCGCCGTGACTGTCCTATCCGGGGCGGACTACTTCTTCGGCCTACGCCGGCGGCTCAACGAGTCGCGCGGTTCCGCCGAGGCCGCCTGACGGCGGGCAGCGCTAGCAGGCGCCGTCGAGCCACTCGCGCATCGAGGCGTGATGCGACGAGGGCCGGCCCGCGGCCACTTCGCTGCGCAGCTCGCCGAGGAGCCCGAAGCGCTCGGCGACCACGTTGTGCTGGTGGATGGTCTCCAGGTTCTCCTGGCGGGCGAACACGAAGGCGCCGTCGTCGAGGTCGGGGAAGGCCCTGAGCACCCCGGCGACCATCTCGCGCACGCAGTCCTCCACGAAGCGCGGGCGTCTGTGGGCCTTCTCCACCACCGCGCCCTCGTCGGAGCGCTTCATCAACTCGTAGACCTCCGAGGACATCGCCTCCTCCACGAGGCGCAGCAGCGTGGTGGCCTCGATCTCGCGATCGCATCCCTCGGCGCAGCCCACCCGCAGCGTGCCGAGGCCGCGCTGGTTGTGCGTGGCCACCGGGACGGCCTCGAAGACCCGGGCGATCTCCTCATCGGTGAACCCGTCGTCGAGCAGGCGCTCGCGCGCGCGGCCCTGGACGAGGCCCTGCGCGCACGGGCACGCCGTCATCCCCTGGGCGGTGACCCCTACCAGCTGCCGGGTCCCCTGCTCGGACGCCACGGCCGAGCCCAGCAGCGTGTACAGCTCCTGGGTGGGCACGCCCGACACGGGGGCGGGCTTGTGCTCGGGATAGCGGGCGGCGATCGTGACCTCCGCACGGCGGGCTTGCTGGCGGACCCGCACGTGCTCGGCGACCCGCCGGGCCAGCGTCTCGGCCTTGAAGGTGGCCTCCTCCTCGAGGATGACCTCCCCGATGGCCTCGTTGACCACCTCCTCGAAGCGTGACATGTGGGCGCCCTTCTGGCGCGGGCCGAGGTCCACGAAGCACTCGAGCTCGGCGTGGTAGAGCTGCTCGGTCCCGTCGCGCCGAAGCCGGATCACCTTCTCGACGCCGGTCACGCCCACACGCGAGAGCGACAGGTGCAGCGTCGGCGGCTGCGCCTGGAGGTCTGGAGCGTGGACGGAGATGGCCGAATCAGGCATGAGCGGGCCCGCACAAGGGTATCTACGGGGCAGTTTGGGCATGGGCGTACGGTGGTACTGTCCGGCGCGATCAGAGTGGGGGGGTCCAGTGCGGGGGGGCCTTTTCGGGAGAGGGAGGCGGTCCAAGGGCCTGTGAGCACCGGAGACAGCGCACTTCTGTCGGGCGACTCACCCGTTGCGGACATCGAGGAGATCCGCAGGCTGATCGCGGAGGGCCACGAGCGGGGCTTTCTCGCGTTCGAGGCGATCGTGGCGACGCTGGAGGAGGTGGAGGCCACCAAGGAGCAGGTGGCCGACCTGCACACCTACCTCGACGACAACGGCATCGACGTGGTCGGCGCCGACGGCGTGCCGGTTTCGACCGAGCAGGGCAAGGTCGACTCGGCGACGGCGTCGAAATCCGAGCGCCGCCGCGATCAGCCCAAGCAGAGCGACCTCGACCTCACCGTCGAGCCCAGCCTCGACTCCATGCGGCTGTACCTGCGCTCGATCGGCCGGGTGTGCCTCCTCACCGCCGAGGACGAGGTGACGCTCGCCCAGCAGATCGAACGTGGCGACATGGCCGCCAAGCAGGCCATGGTCGAGGCCAACCTTCGCCTCGTGGTCTCGATCGCAAAGGGCTACCTCGGCCGTGGGCTCACCTTCCTCGACCTCATCCAGGAGGGCTCGTTGGGCCTCATCCGGGCGGTGGAGAAGTTCGATTACCGGCGTGGCTACAAGTTCTCCACCTACGCGACCTGGTGGATCCGCCAGGCGGTCACGCGCGCGATCACCGACAAGGGCCGGACCATCCGCATCCCGGTCCACATGGTCGAGAAGCTCAACAAGGTGGTGCACGCGGAGCGCCAGCTCGTCCAGCAGCTCGGTCGCGAGCCGATCCCGGACGAAATCGCGGCCGAGCTCCAGAGCACGCCGCGCGAGGTGCGCGACATCCTGAGGATGGCTCAGCAGCCGGTCTCGCTCGAGAAGCCCGTCGGCGACGAGGAGGAGTCCGAGCTCGGCGACTTCGTGGAGGACCAGACGGCCGAGTCTCCGTTCGAGCTGGCTTCGGAGAGCCTGCGCCGCGAGAACATCCACCGTGTCCTGGGCGCGCTGCCGGAGCGCGAGCGCGAGGTCATCGAGATGCGCTTCGGCCTCACCGGCGAGCAGCCGCGCACCCTGGAGGAGGTCGGTGACGCATTCCACGTCACACGGGAGCGAATCCGCCAGATCGAGACCCACACGCTAAAGAAGCTCGAAGCGCTCCCGGAGGCCCAGCGACTGCGCGACGCACCCTAGAATCCCCCGTCCTCCGGGGGGATTCCGGAGCGGTCAAACGGGCTAGGCTGTAAACCTAGTGGCTCAGCCTTCGCAGGTTCGAATCCTGCTCCCCCCACTGCGAAGGCCGGAACGAAAGGGTCGGCGATTGCCGCTCCGCCGCCCCGCTTTGACCGCGTCGGCGACGGTGCTGGCACTGGCCGTCCTGCTCCCCGGCTGCGGCGGCGACGGCACCGGAGCGCAGTCCGAGCGCCCGGCTGCGGCCAAGCTTCGCCAGCGACTGAACGGCGCGACCGATCCCAGGCCGGGGCAGTTCCCCAGGGTGGCCGGACGCACGCTCCAGAAGCTCGCAGACGCCAGCGGCGCGGCCCCCGCGCAGGCCGGCCTGGCCACATCGGTGTTCACGCCGGGCCCGAACCGTCTCGCCTTCGGCGTGCTCGACAGCCGCAACAAGTTCGTCTACGGACCCACCGCCGTCTACCTGGCGCGCGGCCCGAACGGGAAGGCCCGCGGGCCGTTCGTCGCCCCGGCCGACCTGCTCGTCACCGAGCCCCCATTCCGCAGCCGCCAGGCGGCCACCGACGGGGACCCGTTCGCCGCCATCTACCAGGCCACCGTCGACCTGACGCCGGGGCGCTGGTCCGTGCTGGCCCTCACGCGGCTCGGCAACCGGCTCGCCGGGGCGCCCACGCAGGTTCGAGTCGTCCCCGAGGCACGCAGCACCGTGGTTCCCGTGGGCGCAAAGGCCCCGGTGGTCGACACCGAAACCCTGACCGAAGCGGGGGGAAACGTCGAAGCCATCGATACACGCGTGCCCCCCGACGACATGCACAACGTGAACCTCAGGGATGTGATCGGAAAGAAGCCCGTCGCCGTGGTGTTCGCCACCCCGCAGCTATGCGAGTCGCGCGTCTGCGGGCCGGTGGTCGACATCGCCGCCCAGCTCAAGCAGCGCTACGGCGACCGGATGGCGTTCATCCACCAGGAGGTCTACACCGACAACGACCCCAAGAAGGGCCTCCGCGTGCCACTGCGCCGGTTTGGCCTGCAAACCGAGCCGTGGCTGTTCGTCATCGACCGACAGGGCCGCGTGGCCGCGCGGCTGGAAGGATCGTTCGGTCTGGACGCGTTCGAGAAGGCTGTCCAGGACGGGTTGCGCGAACGGTGAGCCAGTCGGAGCGTGTCGGGTCCCGCCAGCTGGCTGTGGCTGGCGCGCTGGCACTTGTCGTGCTGGCCGGCTGCGGTGGCCAGGAGTCCAAATCTGGGGCCGGTCCACGCCTGGAAGATCCCGGTCCGGTGCACGTTCACGGATTGGGCATCAACCCGCGCGATCGCGCCCTGTTCATAGCGACTCACACCGGACTCTTCCGAGTCGCCGAAGGAGAACGGACCGCGAAGAGGGTCGGAGACCGCCGCCAGGACACGATGGGCTTCACCGTCGTCGGTCCCGACCGCTTCCTGGGCTCCGGGCATCCGGACCTGCGCGACAGGCTGCCCGCATTTCTCGGCCTCATCGAGTCACGGGACGCCGGCAGGCGCTGGAAGCCGATCTCCCTGCTCGGCAAGGCCGACTTCCACGTCTTGGAGAGTGCAGGGAGCCGTGTGGTCGGCTTCGGATCGGACTTCGACTCGCGCCGCACCCAGTTGCTGGTGAGCGACGACGGCGGCAGGTCCTGGTCGCGACGTCCCGCTCCCGACGACCTGCTCGACCTCGCCATGTCGCCCGACGACAAGGACCACTTCGTGGCCGCGGGGAGACAGGGCCTGTACAGCTCGACCGACGGCGGTAAGAGCTGGCGCCAGCGCGGGCCCGACGGCGGGCTGCTCGGATGGTCGAGCCCCGGAGCGCTCTATCTGGCCGGCCTGAACGGCGCCGTTTCGCGCAGCGAGGACGGTGGGGGCAGCTGGGACCAGCAGGGGCCGATAGGCGGTGAGCCCGCAGCCTTCCTCGCGGAGAAAGATCAGCTGCTGGTGGCCCTGCACGACGGCACGATCAAGCAGTCCCGAGACGGCGGCGTCTCCTGGACAGTCCACTCGCGCCCCCAGCCGACAAGGAGCGGCGCACCGCCGGGGTAAGGCGCCGGC
>Ga0136622_10000452_pt1 | contig 16796 bp, 23 predicted proteins | sample AntDrymUQ4482106_2_FD_104803 | JGI IMG/M metagenome (GOLD analysis project Ga0136622, IMG submission 104803) | Polar desert sand microbial communities from Dry Valleys, Antarctica - metaG UQ448 (21.06) | ecosystem: Environmental > Terrestrial > Soil > Desert | place: Antarctica: Dry Valley...
AAACGTCGTCGATTCATGGGCAGCGCCAACCTACCACAGTGGTAGATACTTATTGACTACTAAGATGACGCGATGAGTCGTCCACCACGTACGGAACCATCGCTTCCGGGGTGGGCGGCGCTCGGCCTCCTCTGCGAGTCACCGGCCCATGGTTGGGCGCTGGCGCAGACGCTGAGCCCGGCGGGTGCTGTCGGTCGCGTGTACTCGTGCACGCGACCGCTGGTCTATCGCGCGCTCCGACAGCTTCGCGACGCTGAACTCGTGGACATTCGAGGCACGAGCCCGAGCGATGCGGGACCGGCTCGAACGACTCTCGGAGCCACGCGCCGTGGCCGCTCCGCGTTCGCGCGCTGGCGGGGCGCCAAGGTGGCGCACGTGCGCGATCTCCGCTCGGAGCTCATGGTGAAGCTGCTCTTCCACGACCGGGAGGGTCTCGATCCGGCCCCGCTCCTGCGCGAGCAGGCTGCTGCCCTCGCTGTGACGGAACGATCCCTCGAAGCGCAGGTGGGATCGACGTCTGGGTTCGATCGGACACTCGCGCTCTGGCGCCTCTCGATGGGGCGGGCGGCTCTTTCCTTCGTCGAGGGGCTTCTGGACAGCCGCACCGTGGAGCCCATTGTCTATCGACCGATCGGCTACGTCATCTCGCCCCACGCGTCGCTCGACGGCATGCCGCTGCAACCGATCGCGGACACGAAGGGAGAGTCCACGATCGCCGTGTCGGAGCCACATCGAGGCTGTCTCGCCGACCTCGACGGCTTCACGTACGTCTGGGTGCTCGCGCACCTGCACGAGACACTCGGCTGGGACTCGACGGTGCCTGTGTTCCTCGACGATCAGCCACACGGGACCTTCGCAACACGCTCCCCGCATCGACCGAATCCGATCGGTCTTTCGCTCGCCCGGATCGTCGCGATCGAGCCTGCGGCGGTCGTCGTCGAAGGGCTCGATCTCCTGAATGGCTCACCGGTGCTCGATCTCAAGCCGTTCGTGCCACTCTTCGACACGCCTTCCGGCGACGTCCGCTTCGGCTGGTTCGAAGGGCGCGCCGAGCGTGTCTTCGCGCGCACCTCCGATGACCGCTTCGCGCTCCGCAGTCGTCGCTCCAAGCCGTAGCGACCCGCGAGGCTATCGTTTTGGGATGCGCTTGATCCTGATCGTCCTGTTCGGTCTGATCCTCGCGGTCGGGTCGGCCGGCGCCACGAGCGAGCCGGGCGAGTCCGTCGCGAAGCTGACGCTCGATGGAGCCTCGGTCCGACCCGAGCTCGCGCTCACTTCGGACGCGCGCTCGCTCGGCCTCATGAATCGTCGCCCGGCGCCGGCCGACGGGATGCTCTTCGTCTTCCCCGAGCCGACAAGCGGTGGCTTCTGGATGAAGAACACGCTCGTTCCGCTGACGATCGCGTTCTTCAATGCCGACGGCGAGCGAGTTCGGAAGCTCTCGATGACGCCGTGCAAGACCGCGTCGTGCCCAATCTACGATCCGAGGCGCACCTATCGCTTCGCCCTGGAGCTCCGAGCCTCCGACCAGCGTCCCGCGAAGAAGCTGGGGCCGCTGAACGAGCTTCGCCGCCTCGTCCGGCGGGCGAGTTAGCTCGGCCGCGACAGCGGGCACAATCCGCGGATGGAGCTCCCCAGCCCACCTCGCCTCCGAGGTCTCTTTCATCAGTACGCGTTCTTCGCATCTGCGGCGGCCGGGGCGACGCTCATCGCTCTTGCGGAGGGCGCCCGCGCTCGTTTCGCCGTCGCGGTCTATGCCGGAGCGCTCGCCGCCATGTTCGGCGCGAGCGCCCTCTACCACCGCACGCCGTGGAGGTCGGTACGGGCCAAGGCCTGGGCGCGTCGCGTCGATCATTCGATGATCTTCGTCTTCATCGCGGGGACGTACACGCCGTTCGCGCTCCTCGCCTTCTCGGGAGTTCTCCCAGCCGTCGTGCTTGCCTGTGTGTGGATCGGCGCAGCGCTCGGGATCGTGCTCAACGTCAGCTGGATCGACGCGCCCAAGTGGGTGATCGCGCCCGTGTACCTGCTCGTCGGCTGGGTCGGTGTGCTCGCGGCGCCCCAGTTCTTCACGGAGCTCAACCGCGCGTCGGCCGTGCTCGTGACGGTCGGCGGCGTTCTGTACACGTTGGGCGCGCTGACCTATGCGTTCCACTGGCCGGATCCGTTTCCCGCGACGTTCGGCTTCCACGAGGTCTTCCACGTCCTCGTCCTCGTGGCGGCGGCGACGCAATTCGTCGCGGTCTCGTTCGTCGTTCTCTGATTGCGTGTCGAGGCTGGCTCTCGCACTTGCGGCGATCTTCCTGCTGCTCCCCACGGCCGAAGCGGCGCGTACTCCTGTGGTGGTCATCGATGCCGGCCACGACCTGCGCGGCAATTCGGAGACGGAGCCGATCGGTCCGGGCTCGAGCACCCGCAAGATCAAGGACGGTGGCGGAACGCGTGGTGTCGTCTCCGGCCTCGCAGAGGCGGAGCTGAACATGCGCGTGGCGGCCCGCCTGCGCCCGCTGCTCGAGCGCGCCGGAATACGCGTTGTCATGACGCGGACGCGGACGGCCGGGGCGAGCATGGGCAACATCGCTCGCGCCCGTATCGCGAACCGCGCCGGAGCCGGGCTCTTCCTCCGCATTCATGCGGATGGCTCGACCGATCCGAGCGCGCGTGGCTCTCACACGCTCCACCCGGCGCTCAGATCCGGCTGGACGGACGACATCTACGCGGAGAGCAAACGTGCTGCGAGAGTCGTCCAAGCCGAGATGGTGCGCGCACTTGGTTTCCCCGACCGCGGCCTGCAGGAGCGGAGCGACTTCACCGGCTTCAACTGGGCGGACGTCCCTGTGATCCTCGTCGAGATGGGGTTCATGACGAACAGAACGGACGACCGGCTGCTGGCGACCGCGGCGTATCAACTCCGTGCCGCCGTCGGCCTCTGTCGGGGCACGCTTCGCTTTCTCGGGCGCCCAAGCGCGTCGTGCGCACCCTAGCGGTGGCTCAATGGGAGGCCAGCCGCAGCGGAGCGGCGGCCTCAGGGATTTGCGCGATCGGGATCCGCGCGAGCGGATCCCGATCTTGCGCCGACGGATTTGGCTAGGCTTGGTGCAGTGGCCACCAAGAGACAACAGACGATGGCGAAGCTGACGCGTGAGCGAAACGTCAAGGAAAAGCGCGAGCGAAAGCTCGAGAAGAAGAAGGCCAGGAAGCTGGCTGCCGCCGAGGGCGGCGAGCCTATGGTCGAGGTCGACGAGTTCGGCGTGCCTCTAGCCGAGGGCGACGAGCCGCTCGAGACAACGACCGACGACTGACGAACGTCGTCGTTACGCGCGCTCCTCGATCCTCATCAGACCGAGCTGCACGATCGTCCGGTAGCTCGTGAAGGCGTGGTGGCCTGCCTGCAGGAGGTACTGGTCCGAGTCGAGCAAACGGCGGTAGACGTAAAGCGGGACTCGTACCGATCGCTCGCAGTCGCCGCTCGTGCACTCGCACGCGAACTCGACGAGACCCTGCGCATCGGTCGTCGGCTCGAGCTCGGCGGCCTTCTTCCTATTGGACGTGCGACTCGCCACGCGGTGGGCGATGTCGTCCTGGACCGCCACCAGCTTCTTGCTTGCGCTACTCGCCATACGGGTGCTCCTCCTGCCAAGAACGGATAGGGAGGGCGCAGACGGCGCCGTCGGTATTCGTCCGGTGTCCTTCGAGTGTAGCCGCCGCGCTATCGGTGGCCGGCGCGGGCGAGCTTAGATGTCGCATTCCTACGGGCGATCTCGGTGCGCACGGCGGGCGCGACCTCGGCGCCGAGAAGCTCGATCGCGCGCAGTGCCTTCGCATGCGGAAGCGTGCCGACGCTGATCTGGGCGAGAAACCGGTTGTGTCCGAAGATCTCATGCTGGACGAGGATTTTCTCGATCACCTCCTGCGGGCTGCCCACGACCAGCGCTCCGCGCGGCGAGCAGAGGGCGTCGAAGCTCTGCCTCGTCATCGGCGACCAGCCGCGCTCACGGCCGATTGCGTTCATCATCGCGGCGTAGGAGGGGAAGAACTCGTCGGCGGCCTGCTGCGAGGTCTCGGCGACGTAACCGTGCGAGTTGATGCTCAGCGCCGGGGGCGGTTTGTGACCGGCCTCCCATGCTGTCTGCCGGTGGAGCTCGGCGAAGGGGGCAAACCGCTCCGTCTCCCCGCCGATGATCGCAAGCGCCATGGGGAGGCCAAGCTTTCCAGCCCTCCCGGCCGACGTCGGCGTGCCCCCGACTGCCACCCAGATCGGGAGTGGATCCTGAGCTGGCCGTGGATAGACGCCGAGTCCCTCGAGAGCGGGGCGATGACTCCCCGACCACGTGACCCGCTCTCCTGCCCGCAGCCGGAGAAGCAGGCCGAGCTTCTCGGCGAAGAGGTCGTCGTAGTCTTCGAGGTCGTAGCCGAAGAGCGGAAACGACTCGATGAACGAGCCGCGACCGACCATGATCTCGGCGCGGCCGCCGGAGAGCAAGTCGACCGTCGAGAACTCCTGGAAGACACGGACCGGGTCGTCGGAGCTCAGGACCGTTACCGCGCTCGTCAACCGAATGCGCGTCGTTCGCGCCGCGGCCGCGGCGAGCACGACTGCCGGCGACGAGACCGCGAAGTCCGGGCGGTGGTGCTCGCCCACACCAACCACGTCGAGGCCGACCTGGTCGGCGAGCTCGATCTCCTCCAAGAGGTTGCGCAGCCTTAGCTCGGGGCTGATTCCGGCGCCCGCTGCCGAATCGCCGCGCACCTCCGCGAACGTGTAGATGCCGATCTCCAGGTCGGCCTACCTTGCCAGGTGGTGGCTTCTAGTCGAGAGCCGATCCCGATCCTAAGACCGCCTCGCTGGCGCGCGGAGGCAGGAGCAGGTGGGTGTCCAAGATGGCCTGGGCGATGTCGAACACCTTGAGACCGGTGGTCTGCGAGTGGCGGCGGAGGAGATAGAAGCCGTCCTTGTCGGCGACTCCGTGGCGCTCCATGAGGATGCCCTTGGCGCGTTCGATCACCGCGCGGCGGCCGAAGGCGCCTTCGAGGTTGTGGAAGTCCGCGAAACGGCGCAGCACGATGTCGATCGCGCTCTGGATCTCCGAGGGCTCACCATGGGTGATGTACGCGAAAATGCCTCGCTTCGCGGCCTCGCTCACGAACGCGGTGTCGTCGGTATGGAGCAAGGCGATCACGGGGCACGTCGACTCTTGGACGATTCGCGTGATGTGGTCGAGGGCGTGCTCGGAGCTCTCGCCCAGGCCGACGAGCGCAACATCGGGTCGCTCCTGCCGGGTCAACTGGCCCACCTCTTCGACATTGAGCTCACGAGCGATGACTGTGTGGCCCATCTCGACCACGACACGCGACAGAAGCTCGAGACGCTCGGCGCGTTCGTTCGCGATCAGAATACGGAGGTGCTGGCTCTCCGCCTGACTCTCTTCTAGCTGGAGTTCGTGAATGCTCAAATGCGCGCTCCGTCGAATCCGTTCCGACGGTCATTCTAGATCCGTTCCGACCATCATCGAAGTCTTCGCTACACAAGCCTGGAGTGCGGCTCCTGATCTAACCTTACGCACGCCTTTACGCAGCGCGTGCAATGCGGGATGATCCAGGTCTTCGAGCCAAGGAGGCAAGATGGCCCCGATCGTCCACAGCGTCGACATCTCGCGGACCCCCGAAGACGTCTTCAGCTACCTGACGGACCTCGGACGGTTCACCGAGTGGCAGGAGCAGGTCGTGAGCGCTCGTCCCCTGGAGGAGGGGCCGATGCAGGTCGGCTCGAAGGCGTCGCTCACCCGCCGGATGGGTAAGCGGGAGCAGACGTTCACCACCGAACTGACCGACTGGAACCCTCCGCGGAGCTACGCGTTTCGAGGAATCGATGGTCCGGTCAGGCCGATCGGAAAGGGCACGCTCGAACCCATCGACGACGGGGCGGGCACGCGGTTCACATTCTCGATCGACTTCGAAGGACATGGGATCGGAAAGCTGCTGGTGCCGCTCGTCGTGCGCAGGCAGGCGACGTCGGAGATGGCAAAGAGCCATGCGGCCTTGAAGCAGCAGCTAGAGAGCGGCACCGACTAGGACTCGGCCGGGAGCTCGGGCCGGTATCAGCGAGAGAGCGATCTCGAACGGTTTCCCCGGACGACACGTTCGAAATAGCTTGCGAGAAACGAGGCTTGGCCGAGCGCCGGAGGCGTAGTACCTTTGTGCGAGACGGTGAGAAGGTGAGCCTTCGCAGAGCACCGACGGGAGTGCGGACCGATGGCATTCCATCCCCGTCGCACGGCCTGGCGCGTTTCGCTCTTTGTGTCGTCCTTCTATCGGGAGCGTGCGGGGCAGTCTTTGCTTCGGCGTCCTTCTCTGCACGTCCCGATGCGGCGGCGAGCGCGGCTGCAATCGGGTTCCCGGGAGGCCGGTACTTCAACGTCGCTTGCGGGTTCAGCCATCGAAACAACGACGACCCGATGGTCTTTCCGGGTGCGCCCGGCCGCTCGCACAACCATACGTTCATCGGCAACACGAACGTCGACGCGTCCTCGACGCCCGCGACGCTACGCGGTGGGCAGACAACGTGTGACCTGGAGGCGGACTCGTCCACGTACTGGACGCCGACCCTGTACGAGGCGGCTGAGCCGGTCCCGCCGCTGGCCGCGATCCTCTACTACACGAGGCACACGACAGGACCGATCGTCTCGATGCCGGACGGGCTGAAGATGATCGCCGGGGATGTGAATGCTCGTCGTCCTCAACAGAAGAGCGTCGTCTCGTGGAGCTGCGGTGGAGGAGCGGCGAAGCGATTCGTGATCGTCCAGCAATGCTCCGAGGAGAGCGCGCTGGTTCTCAACGTGCGCTTTCCGAACTGCTGGAACGGACGCGCAACCGATAGCGCCGACCATAAGCGACACATGACCTACTCCTCGGCTGGGACGTGCCCGGCGTCCCACCCGGCCAGACTGCCGACGATCTCGCTCGCCCTCATCTACCCGTCGACCTCTCGACATGCGCGGCTCTCATCCGGGAAGTTCGCTGCGCACGCCGACTTCATGAACGGGTGGGACGACAACGTGCTGTCTCGGCTTGTCGCCGCTCTGAACGACTGATAGCTCGCGTGCTCCGACCTTTGCGTCTAGGCGAGGGTCGACCCGGTTCTTGCGAGATCGGCTTCGCCGCACTCGAACCGTGACGAGGTCGTCTTTCTCGCAGTGACGAGTGCGCGCAGACCGGGGGGCAGGTTCATCGATGAATCTCAGACGACGACCAGCAGGCCATGATCATGTACGAGATGGTCACGGGTCCGTTCGGCACATTGCGCGCGGCTGAGCATCTCGTTATCCGCGACGGCAAGATCACCTCGGACACGCTGGTCTTCGACACCCACGAAGTACGCAAGGCGCAAGCTGCTCAGGCACCATCCGCGTGAGCTAGCAGGCCAGCGCCAACGGGTTTCCGTTACCCCTCGATCACCGACAGGATGTTGCCCGCCGGGTCCTTGAACCACGCCTGCTTCGGCCCAGGAGTCGCGATGCCCTTCTCGTCGGTTGCGAGCGGTCCCTCGTCGTACTGCTCGAACTCGATCCCCGCGCTTCGGAGCTCGTCGACAGCCGCCTCGATGTCGTCGACCGGGAAGTTCAGGATCGTGTGCGCTGCCGGCTCGTGCGTGTCCTTCGGGTAAATGAGCACCGCGTATCCGTTACCGCCTTGGAGGGACAGCAGGTCGCTGCCCAGCTCGATCACCTGCACACTCAGCGTCTCACCGTAGAACTCCCTCGCTTTCGCCACATCGTCGACCGCAAAGCCTGCATAGAACGGTGAGTTCTTCAGCATCTCTCGCCTCCTCTGGATCGGGGTTGCTGTTCGATCGAACGTGTTCCCCGTTCTCGCATTTTCACACTTGCGACCCGTCATGATCGGTCCCCGATGGGACAGGCCGTTCTCTTCGGAACCGTCGCATCCGCCGCTCTGATCGCCGGCGCCGCTATCGGCGCGCGCTGGACGCTGCCCGACCACCTGTACGCCGCGCTGCTCGCATTCGCAGGGGGCGCCCTCACGAGCGCCCTCTCCTTCGAGCTCCTCGCGGACGCCGACAAGTACGGCGGAGTGTGGTACGCCGCGGCCGGGATTCTCGCCGGATCTGCGGCGTTCATCCTTCTCGACAAGCAGCTGATGGACAGCATGCGCGGCAGCGCGGTGGGTTTCGCGCTGCTCGCTGCCGCTGTCCTCGATGGGATTCCGGAGAGCCTCGCGCTCGGCGTCAGCCTGGTCGAGGGCGCCGGGCCTGCTCTGCTCATCGCGATCGTCATAGCGAACTTCCCGGAGGCCGTAGGCGGCGCGACGCGCATGCGCGAAGACGGGAGATCCGCGTGGTTCATCGTGGGTATCTGGACAGCCGCCGCGGTCGTGATCGCGGGCTCGGTGGTCGCGGGGCGGCTCCTGCTGGGTGGCGCGCCCGGGGGTGTGCTCGCCGTCTTGCTCGGCTTCGCGGCCGGCGCCGTCCTCGCGGCTCTTGCAAGCTCCGTTCTGCCCGAGGCGTTCGAGCGCGGGGGCCCCTACTTCGCGCTCTCGACGGTCGCCGGCTTCCTCGTCGCCTATTTGCTTTCGGAGGCCTGACCGCGATGAGTTTGGGAGCGATCTGCGGTCGTACGCGTACACACATTGATGAGGAGAGGAGAGGAACATGGGACAGCCTGTCGTCCATTTCGAGGTGATCGGGAAGGACTGGGAGATGCTTCAGCGCTACTACTCCGACCTGTTCGGGTGGGAGATCGACGCTGACAACCCGATGAAATACGGGTCCGTGCAGCGCGAAGGCAAACGGGGTCGGAATCGGCGGCGGCATCGGCCCGGGGCCGGAGGGGTATGCCGGTCACGTCACCTTCTACGTCGAGGTGCCCGACGTGGAGGCCGCGCTCGCGAAGGCCGAGAGCCTGGGTGGGTCACGCATGTTCGGCCCGGACGTCGTGACCGAAGGAGTGGAGATCGGCCAGCTCTCGGATCCCGAGGGCCACGTGGTCGGTCTCGTCAAGTCCGCGTCCTAGCGATCAGAGGGCAATCAGGGCGCTGCGGGCGGCGCGGTGCCCTGATTGCCTAGCATGGCAGTCGTGCAAAACCTGTCGCCCACCGCCACCTCTGCCGTCGCGGACCAGCTCGAGCAGCATCGCTCGGAGCTGACGGGCTACAGCTATCGAATGCTCGGATCGGCAGTCGACGCCGAGGACGCCGTCCAGGAGACCTTCCTGCGAGCGTGGCGGAGCCTCGATCGTTTCGAGGGCCGAGCGGCGCTGCGCTCGTGGCTCTACCGCATCGCCACGAACGTCTGCTTCGACCTGCTCGAGAGCCGTAAGCGACGCGCCCTCCCGATGGATCTCGGGCCGGCACGCGAGCCGCTGGTCGAGAACTTGAACCTCCTCCCGGAGGTCACTTGGATCGAGCCCATCCCCGATGGCCACATCGCGCCGGGGGGAGACCCGGCGGAGGTCGCGGTCGCGCGCGAGACGATTCGGCTCGCCTTCGTCGCCGCACTGCAGCACCTCCCACCCAAGCAGCGCGCGGTGCTGATCCTCTGCGAGGTGCTGCGCTGGAAGGCATCGGAGGTGGCGGAGCTCCTCGAGACGAGCGTCGCCTCGGTGAACAGCGCGCTCCAGCGGGCGCGAGCGACCCTCGAGGCGCGCGAAGTGACGACGGATGCGCCGCTTTCGGTCGATGACGCCGACGCCCAGCTCCTCGCCCGCTATGTCGCAGCATTCGAACGCTACGACATGGACGCGCTCGTCTCGCTGATCCACGAGGACGCGACGCAGTCGATGCCGCCGTACGACCTCTGGCTTGCCGGTCGAGACGACATCCTCAGCTGGTGGGTCGGCCCGGGCGGGGCATGTCGTGACTCCCGAGTGATCCCGACGATGTCCGCGAACGGCGCGCCCGCATTCGGGCAGTACAAGCCGAGCGAGACCGGGGAGGGCTATGAGCCATGGGCGCTCCAGGTGCTCGAGATCGAGAACGGCAAGATCGTCGAGCTCACGTTCTTCCTGGACACGAAGACCATCTTCCCGCTCTTTGGACTGCCGCTCGAGTTCGCCGCGTAGCGCGCCTGCAAACCTGAGGGCGGGTCAGGCTGAAGCCTGACCCCGCCCGGCGTGAGCAAAGGTCGCACTTCAACCTGACCCCGGTTCGAAGGTTGGCGGACCTCTGAGTCAGACCTGCGCGGAAACGGCGGTCGACTCCGCTTCGAGCGCCGTCGGGTCCATCCAGATGACCTCCCACAGGTGACCGTCGGGATCCTGGAAGCTCCGCCCGTACATGAAGCCCATCTCCAGCGGGTCGTTCGCGCGCGAGCCCCCGGCCTCGAGCGCGTTGTCGGCCAGCTCGTCGACTGCCTCCCGGCTCTCTGCCGACAGCGCCACGATCACTTCCGTCTGCTTGGTCGCGTCGGTGAGCTGCTTCTTGGTGAAGTCCTTGAACCTGTCCTCGACGAGGAGCATCACGAAGGCGCCGTCATTGACGATCATCTGCGTGGCCGTCTCGTCGGTGAACCGGGGATCGAAGGAGAAACCGAGCTTCGTGAAGAAGTCGACCGACTTCTCGAGATCCTTGACGGGAAGGTTGACGAAGATCATTCGCGGGTCGTTGCTTGCCATTGTTCCTCCTCTTGGTCGTTGGGGTTCAGTCGATAGACCCGTGCGGGCCTGAGAACTCATCGCTCCGCTCGTCGCATCCGCAAACATCCTCCAGGCCCATGAACGCGACCAGCGCGAGGAGCGCGTCCGCTGCATGGCAGAGCTGAATCTGGCAGCCCTGCCGCCGGGCTGCGAGTTGAAGCCGCGCAAGACCATCGACCGTCACGGCATCGGGATCGACCCCCGTCACGTCGCAGAGGGCGATCTCCGCGCCGCCGCTCGTGCTCAGCAACCAGCGCACGCGCTCGCAGAGCCCAGGCAGGTCCGCGCGGGCGATCGGGCCACGGATGGCAAAGGCGACCGTGCTCGGCTCGGTGGCAGCCATCTGAGAGGTAGACCCGCTGACTGGAGAGAAGTCATCGCTAGGCTCGATTCATGCGCGTTGCTGTTACCGGCGCTTCCGGTCTAATCGGCTCCGCTCTCGTCCCCGCGCTGCAGAAGGCCGGCCATGAGGTGCTCTCGCTCGTTCGTCGGATGCCAACCGCCGCGGACGAGGCGCAGTGGGATCCCGAAGCGGGCACGATCGACGTCGATGCTCTTCAAGGGGTCGAGGCGATCGTGCACCTCGCTGGCGAGAACATCGGCCAGCGCTGGACCGAGACCTCACGGAAGCGAATCCTCGACTCTCGCGTGCAGGGAACCCGGCTTATCGCGGAGACCGCCGCGGCGCTCGATCCGCGGCCTGCGCTCCTGGCGGCATCGGCGATCGGGTTCTACGGGCAGCAGGGCGACCAGGAGCTGACGGAAGAATCCCCGCGCGGTGAAGGATTCCTCGCCGACGTCACCGCGGCCTGGGAGGAGGCGGCGGAGCCCGCGCGCGAGGCCGGCGTCCGCGTCGTGCGCTTCCGGCAGGGCCTCGTCCTCTCGAAGGAGGGGGGCGCTCTCGGCCGGATGCTGCTTCCGTTCCGAGCCGGGGTGGGCGGCCGGATCGGCAGCGGGCGCCAGTGGTGGAGCTGGGTGGCGATCGACGACGTCGCGGCCGCCTATCTGTTCGCGCTCGGACACCCGCTCGACGGCATCTACAACCTCGCCTCGCCCGGTGTCGTCAGGAATGCCGACTTCGTCGACAAGCTCGGGAACGTCCTGAGTCGTCCGACGATCTTCCCGCTCCCGGGCGTCGCCGTCCGGCTCGCGTTCGGCGAGATGGGAGAGGAGATGCTGCTCGGCGGCCAGCGCGTCGTCTCGGAGCGGCTGGGCGGCGAAGGGTTCGAGTTCGCGTATCCGGAGCTCGAGGGCGCGCTCGAGCACGTCCTTGACCGAGAGCGCCGCGCTAGATGCTAGGCGGTCTTCACCGTCGCTCGGTTTCTCGCAGGAAGCCACCCACCACCTCGAGATAACGCTCCGTCTCCTCGAGCACGGGAGTGTGCGAGCTCTCCTCGAAGACGACCTCGCGCGCCCGCGGGAGCCCGCGAACGAGCGTCGCGGCGATCGTTTCCGTGGAGAGGTCGTGCCGGCCGCGGATCACGAGCGCGGGGAGATCGAGCTCGTGAAGTCGCGGGCGCACATCCCAACCTCGTAGCGCCCCGGTGAGCGTCCACTCGTTTGGCCCCCACATCGCGCGGTAGCTCTCGTGACCGCGCTCGGGCAGCATCCGCTCGAGCTCGGGCGGGGTGACGCTGCCGCGATAGAAGTGGCGCGCATTGAAGACGGCCTCCGCCCGCTCGCATTCCGGGGTGTCGTAGCTTCCGGTGCGCGCGTGCTCCTCGAGGACGGCGAGCACGTCCGCCGGCAGCTCGTCGCGAAGGCGGGTCACCTCCGCCTCCCATTCCGCGGCACTGGCGAGCGTCGAAGAGAGGACGAGGCTCGACAGCCCGCCGAATGTCGAGAGCGCGTGCTCGAGCGCTAGCATCCCTCCCCAGGAAGTGCCGAGCAGATGAACGCGGTCGAGACCGAGCTCAACGCGCAGCGCCGCAAGTTCGTCGAGAAAGACTCCGAGACTCCATTCGATCTCTACCGGCCGGTCAGAGCGCCCGCAGCCCAGCTGGTCGTAGAGGACGACGGCGCGACCCTCCGCCGCCAGTCGCTCGAGCGGTGCAAAGTAGTGATGCGTCGAGCCAGGCCCGCCGTGGAGGCACAGGAGCGGATCGAGGCCCGACGCGAGTTCGCCGACGACCCGGAACCACGTATGGTGGCCATCCCACTCGATCCAGCCTTCTTGCTCTGTCATCGAGTCATCCTGGCAGCTTCGACCTGAGAGCACGCTTCTGTGACGAGCTCGCCTTCGGCTTCGGCTGGATCGTGGACGAGCCTCGTCGCCTCGAGTGTGCGTCGCACGCCCTCGTGGACGCAGGACGCGTAAGGCTGATCGACCCGTCGACGATGAAGCTCGAAGCACGGGCCGATGCCTCTGGGCGGGTCGTGGGCGTGATCCAGCTCCCGAGCACGTTTTGTGCGGCCATGGCGAAGCAGCCCATGGAAGGGAGGCGGCCACTAGATGCTTGATCGGGAATTCACGGCGGGCCGGATGACGGCCACGACACGGCGCCGGATCGCCACCCTAGAGGGCTTGCGAGCGCGCCGAGCACGACGCCGAAGAGCGCGTGCCGCCAGGTCGCCTGCGCGAACGCGCGGGGGTTCGTCAGGAGTGGCGGGATCCCGCGCGTGCCGCGGGCGGGGTGGTAGCGGTCGACGAGGTAGCAGAGGGGATAGAGCGCAACGTGCTCGGCGAGCGCCATTGCGACCGCCAGTCGCCGTGGGCCCAGGCCGGGCACGACCCGCCCTACTTGGTGATACACGAGGCCGAACAGCGCGCCGTTCGTCACATGCAGTGCCAATCCGACCGGACGCCAGCCTGCGCCGCGGGTCACGGCTTTGCCCACGATCGCGACATCCGAGTAATCACAGCGGAGCAGTCGCTGGTCGAGTGGCTCCTGGACTGCCCAGACGGCAGCGGCAACCGCGCCGGCGCCCGCTGCTCGAGCTCGTTCGCCCACAGACGCAGTCTGCCAGGAGGCGCCTCGCGGTCGACCGATGAGTTCCGCGCGCGCGCCCGGTCTGATGTTTCATGACCGTGGGTGACCTCTTCGGCCATCGCCGACTGTTCCTGATCGGCATCGGGCTCTTCACGCTGGCATCCCTCGCCTGCGGCCTGGCGAGCTCGCAGGAGATCCTGGTCGCCGCCCGGGCGGTGCAGGGTGTCGGCGGCGCCGTGGTCTCCGCGGTGGCGCTCTCGCTGATGATGACCCTCTTCACCGAGCCCGCCGAGCGCGCGAAGGCAATGGGCATCTTCGGATTCGTCGCCTCGGGGGGCGGGAGCATCGGCGTCTTGCTCGGTGGTGTTCTCACGGATGTGCTCAGCTGGGAGTGGATCTTCTTCGTCAACCTCCCCGTCGGCGTCGCCGTCGTCGCGCTGTCGCTTCGCCTGCTGCCGACGGCGCCGGGCATCGCCATGAAGGGACGCCTCGACATCGCGGGCGCGGTTACGGTGACCGCCGCGCTCATGCTCGCCGTCTACGCGATCGTGAACGGCAACGGGAACGGGTGGATCTCCGGTCGGACACTCGGGCTGTTGGGAGCGGCTGCGGCGCTGATGGCGCTCTTCATCGGCCTCGAAGCGCGCGTTCGGGCCCCGCTCATGCCGCTCGGGCTCTTCCGACTGCGGAATGTCGCGACTGCGAACGTCGTCGGCGTCCTCTGGGCAGGCGCCATGTTCGCGTGGTTCTTCCTCTCGGCGCTTTACCTGCAGCTGGTGCTCGGGTACAGCCCGCTCGAGGTCGGCCTCGCGTTCCTGCCGGGGAACCTGATCATGGGTGCGCTCTCGGTCGGCCTCTCCGCCAAGCTGGTCCTGCGCTTCGGTATCAGGCTGCCTCTCGCCGCAGGGTTGCTGCTCGCGGCACTCGGGCTTCTGCTCTTCGCGCGGGCGCCGGTCGACGGGAGCTTCGTCGTCGACGTGCTCCCGAGCATGATCCTGCTCGGCATGGGCGCAGGGATCGCGTTCAACCCGGTGCTGCTGGCGGCGATGAGCGACGTCGAGCCGAGCGAGGCGGGACTGGCGTCAGGCGTCGTCAACACGTCGTTCATGATGGGCGGTGCGCTCGGCCTCGCCGTGTTGGCCAGCCTCGCGGCCGCGCGAACCGACAGCTTGACCGCGTCGGGCGACGGCGAGCTCGCCGCGCTCGCGGGCGGTTACCAGCTCGCCTTCCTCGTCGGCGCGATCTTCGCGGTGGCGGCGGCGGCAATCGGTGTGGCGCTGCTCAGGCCGACTGCTTCGCCGGCTATGCATCCCGAAGGCGCGCCTGAACCTCACGCCGAGGCTGCATAGCATGAGCGTCGACACCGGAAAAGTCGTTCTCGACATCTCGATGTCGCTCGACGGTTTCATCGCCGGGCCGAACCCGAGTCGGGAAGAACCGCTGGGAACAGTCGGCGAATGGCTCCACGAGTGGGCCTTCGGGCTCGCGAGCTTCCGCGAACGCCACGGTAATTCTGGTGGCACGCGGAATGCGGACGACGACGTCATGGCCGAGTCGTTGGCGGGAACGGGCGCCGTCGTGATGGGCAGGCGGATGTTCAGTGGCGGAGCAGGACCCTGGGACGACGACCCCAATGCAGATGGCTGGTGGGGAGACACGCCTCCGTTCCGTGTCCCCGTGTTCGTGCTGACTCACCATGGGCGCGCGCCGGTGGCGAAAAAGGGAGGCACCACGTTCACCTTCGTAACGGATGGCGTCGAAGCGGCGCTCGAGCTAGCACGGGCCGCCGCCGGCGACAATAATGTCCTCGTGGCCGGCGGCGCGAACGTCGCTCAGCAGGTCATGCGGGCCGGGCAGCTCGAGGAGATCCAGATCCATCTCGCCCCTGTCCTGCTCGGTGGCGGCACGCGACTACTCGACGATCTTCAGAAGGCGAACGTCCAGCTCGAGCCGACACGGGTCATCGAGTCACTACGGCTCGTTCGCAGACTTCAGCGACCCCGACGGGAACAGCTGGGTTCTGCAGGAGGTCAGGGTGGGCAACCAGGGGGCATGACCGGGACGATCGCGAATCGCTCCGTTCCTTCGGCAGCCGTCATTCCAGAGCTCGCGTATGCGGACGTGGAAGAAGCGACGGACTGGCTCTGCAATGCGTTCGGGTTCACCGTGCGCCTGCGCATCGGGAACCACCGCGCGCAGCTCGTGTACGGCGAGGGCGCGGTCATCGTGATCGAAGGTGGCTCGGGAGAAGCTGCGGAGCACGCCGTGCTCGTGCGAGTCGAGGACGCCGACGCTCACCACGAGCAAGCGCTGGCAGCCGGCGCGCGCATCCTGAGCGCTCCGACCAACTATCCGTACGGCGAGCGCCAGTACAACGCCGAGGACATCGGTGGCCACCGCTGGACGTTCTCGCAGTCGATCGCCGACGTCGATCCTGCGGACTGGGGCGGTGTTCTCGTCACCGAGGTGGGTTAGGCAGGGCCGCATAGGATGGCGGGGCGTGCTCGTGCCCGCGGATCGACGATCCGAGCACGCTCTTCCTCGGGCGTTACTGTCGTCACCCTCGAGGAGACCGCATGGAGTCCACACTCGCCTTGATCGCCGCCACCTGGGCGATCGCCATGGCGCTCGGCCCGGTGCTTCAGATCCGCAAGATCGTGGAGCACAAGAGCTCCCAGAACATCTCGATCGGATACTTCCTCGTCCTGCTCGTCGGTTTCGTCCTATGGCTTGCGTACGGAATCGCCGCTTCGAACCTTGCGCTGATCGTGCCGAATGTCGTTGCGGCGATGGTGATCGGCGCGACAATCATCGTCGCGCTGCGATATCGCCAGCCTCGACGACCGGACTAGGCGAGGCCGCGCGCAGCCCACGCGCGCGAGGTCAGCACGAACGGTGCGGGAGAGAGCTTCTCGCGACAGCGTTCCTGCAGCTCGGCTCGTCGTTCGGGGTCGAGGCGCGCGACGTAGCCGCCGGCAGGCCCCACGCCGAGCATGAACGGATCCCACCAGTCTTCGAAGGTCGGATGCTCGATGCTCACTGCGAGGTTCGTCTCCTGGATCTCGTGTAGGCATGCCGCCTCCAACAACTCCGTCAGGTGTCCCTCTCGTGCGCCCGCAAGCTTGGATTCATCGTCGACGTCCGGGTCGAGCTCACGAGCCGCGTCCCAATACACGCTGAGCGGTCCCTGCCCGCCGGCGTGATCCCAGACGCAGGCTGC
>Ga0136622_10000454_pt1 | contig 16783 bp, 17 predicted proteins | sample AntDrymUQ4482106_2_FD_104803 | JGI IMG/M metagenome (GOLD analysis project Ga0136622, IMG submission 104803) | Polar desert sand microbial communities from Dry Valleys, Antarctica - metaG UQ448 (21.06) | ecosystem: Environmental > Terrestrial > Soil > Desert | place: Antarctica: Dry Valley...
CCTCGGTGCCCTCCAGGTCGCTCGGCCGGCGCACGACGTCGCCATCCGCCGCGATCACCGACGCCAGCGGCACCTGCACAATCGCTCCGAGTGGCTCCAGCCCGAATCCGCGATCCGACGCGGTGCCGAGATCGTTGATGTCAATCACCGCGAAGTCGGTGCGCCCGGCGGCGAGCAGCTTTGGGGCATCGGTCGAGTCGCCGGGCGGGCGGATCTCCAGATCGAGGCCCTCTTCCGAAAACCAGCCACGCTCCTGGGCCGCGTAGATGCCGGAGTGGACGGCGTTCGGCGTGAAGTCGAGCACAAGGGTCGCCTCGCCAGAGGCGCTCGGTTCAGCACCGTCCTCGCCGCATCCTGTAAGAGCGAGGACGGCCGCCAGCAGCGCGACCATCCGTTTCATGTGGCGCTGAGCCTAGATGCCTAGGAGGTATAGGCTCGCGGCCGTGGCTGACCACAACCTTTCCGAGGAGCTTCTGGTCCACGTCGAGATCCCGAAGGGGTCGCGGAACAAGTACGAGTACGACGAGGGGATCGACCGGATCGTCCTCGACCGCTTCCTCTCCTCGTCGATGGTCTACCCGACCGACTACGGCTACCTGATCGACCACTGGGGCCGCGACGGCGATCCGCTCGACGCGATGGTCTGCGTCTCGGAGGCGACGTTCCCGGGGTGCGTCATCGCCGTGAAGCCGATCGCGCTGTTCAAGATGCGAGACGAGGCGGGCGAGGACGACAAGGTCGTCTGCGTCCCAAACCAGGATCCCGGCTGGAATCACGCGGAGACCCTCGAGGACATCCCGAAGCAGCTTCAGAACGAGATCACGCACTTCTTCTCCGTCTACAAGCAGCTCGAGGGCAAGGAGGTCGAGGTCGATGGCTGGAAGACCCTGGAGGAGGCTCGTGAGGTGATCGAGGACGGCAAGCGCCTCTGGGACGAGCGCATGGGGTCTGACCCCTCCTAGACACGCTCTTGATCGGCGCGGGACGCGCGAGGCTTCTGTACTTCGGTGGGTGGGGAAGCTACGCGTCGCACTCATGGCGGCGGGCACCGGGCTGCTCCTGTCCGCGGCTCCTGCCCAGGCCGAGATCTCGTCATGGGCGAGCCCTACACGGATCCGGTTTCGGCCGACATCGTCGACGAGGTCACCTCGCATCACTCCTCGTACTACATCGACCACTCGATCGCGCCCGCGCCGCTTTTGATCTCCAACGGATGGACCGACGATCTCTTCCCGGCCGACGAGGCGATCCGCTTCTACAACCGCACCCGGACCGAGCATCCGCGCGCCGACATCTCACTCTTTTTCCTCGACTACGGCCATCAGCGAGGACAAAACAAGGACGCCGACGTCGAGCTCCTCCGCTCGAAGGAGGACAAGTTCTTCGCGCACTACCTGAAGGGGAAGAAGGCGCCCAAGGGAGGCGTCACCACCCTGACGCAGACCTGCGGCGCCGACGACAAGCCGTCGCGGGGCCCCTACCGCGCCTCGCAGTGGTCGCGCATCGCGCGCGGCGAAGTGCGCGGCAGGTTCAAGCCCGCCCAGACGATCGCTCCCTCCGTGCCCAGCGACGGTCCTCGGGGGCAGGCCTACGACCCGATCGCCCCCGGCGGCGGCGCATGCGCGACGGCGCCCGGCTCCGACCAGCAGGGCGCCGCGTCCTATCGCCTCGATGCCGCACCGAAGCGCGGGTACACGCTGCTCGGCTCGCCCACCGTCATCGCCAGGTTCACTCCCCAGAGCCCAACCTCGCAGGTCGCGGCACGGCTCCTCGACGTCGACGAGAATGGCGACGCCACCCTGGTTGCGCGCGGCCTGTGGCGCCCGGACACGGGGAAGCAGGTCTTCCAGCTCCACCCGAACGGCTACAGGTTCGCAAAGGGCCATGTGCCAAAGCTCGAGCTCCTGCCTGCCGACGCCCCATACAGCCGGCCTTCCAACGGCCAGGCGCCCGTCTCGGTGGAGAGGCTGAGGCTGCGCTTGCCCGTCCGCCAAGCGGCCGGATCACTAGGCAAGATCGTGCGAAAGCCGGCGAAGGAGTTCGTGCCGGAGGGCTACGAACTGGCTCGGGGTTACTAGACTCGCGCCCGCATCCACCGGGTGAGGCGAGAGGCGCCGAAACGCATTCAACGCAGGAGGTTCGAGAACCAGTGCAAGATCGAAGTCTGGCCGCTTATATATCTGAGGTTCTGGGGACGCTGTTCCTGGTCATGTTCGTGGGCGTGGTGGTTTCGCTCTTCGCGCAGACCGACCCCGCGTCCGGCACCGGTTCCGACTTCGCGGTCATCGGCCTCGTTCACGCCTTCGGCCTCTTCGCGCTGATCATGGCGTTCGGCTCCGTATCGGGCGGGCACTTCAACCCGGTGGTGACGATCTCCGCAGCGATCCAGAAGCGGATCGATCCCGTCGATGCGATCGTCTACATCCTCGCCCAGCTCTCGGGCGGCATCTTGGGCTCGCTCATCGTCAAGGGCATCCTCGTCGACGAGGGCCGGCTCGGGGGCTACGGCAACGCGGAGGTAGCCGACGCGCTCGGCGGCAACTTCCAGGGCTTCATCGTCGAGGGCCTCGGAACCTTCCTCCTCGTGCTCGTGATCTGCGCAGTCGCGCTCAACCCGCGCGCCCGCCAGGAATGGGCGCCGCTTGCGATCGGCATGACGCTCGGCTTCATCGTGATGATCTTCGGCCCGCTGACCGGCGGCTCGTTCAACCCCGCTCGCTGGTTCGGCCCCGCCTTGATCGGCGACGGGCTCGAGGCCTCAGACCTCGTGCCGTACGTGCTCGGGCCACTTGCCGGCGCGCTCCTGGCCACCGCCGTGTACAGGTTCGTGATCTCGGGTCCGCAGTTCGCCGAAGGCCCCGAGCCGCCCACCTCGGATGCGCGGGCCGTTGGCCAGGCAGTCAAGGACGCCGAAATTCGCGTCCGCAACAAGGACAAGGACCGCGACAAGGACCGCAAGGCCCCACCGCCCCCGCCGAACCGCAAGTAGCCTGAGGCCCGTGCGCCGGGTCACCTTTTCGCGCAATTACACGCTCTCGCTTTCGCGCACCTGCCGGTGCGTGTGCAAGTACTGCTCGTTCGCGACGCGAAAGGCGCACCTCTATGCGCCTGAAGAGGTGGAGGCAAAGCTCGACGAGGCGCTCCGGCGAAACGCCAAGGAGCTCCTCGTCCTCACGGGGGAGCGGCCCGAGGTGAACGCTGAGGTGGCCGAGCGCCTTCGCTCGTACGGCCACGAGGACTTTGTCTCCTACGTCGCCTGGGCGTGCGAGCGAGCGCTCGAGCGCGGCCTTCTGCCGCACACGAACCTTGGCGCGCTTGGCCGAGACGACCTGGCGCGCCTTCGCGAGGTGACCGCGTCACAGGGACTGATGCTGGAATCGATCTCCGAGCGCTTGATGGAGACCGTCCACGCCGGCTCGCCCACCAAGCACCCGGCCATCCGCATGGAGACGATCGACGCCGCGGGTGAGCTTCGCATCCCGTTTACCTCGGGCATCCTCGTCGGAATCGGCGAAACCGAGGAGGAGCGCATCGCCTCGCTCGAGGCGCTCGCCGCCTCGCACGAGCGCCACGGCCACATTCAGGAAGTGATCCTCCAGAACTACGTCCCACACCCGCGCTACTACGGCCAGGAGGTCGCCGAGATCGCCGACCGGGCGGCGCGGCAGCGATGGGCCTCGGGCCTTTCCGATGAGCAAACGTCCAGCGCTACCCCCCATAGCGTGGAGCGTGGGACGTTTGCCTCGGGTGGGTTGCCGGGTTGGGCTTCGCCCGTCTCGCTCGGCGAGATGAAGCGGCTCGTCGCCGAGTGCCGGCGGCTGATGCCCGATGTCGGCATCCAGATCCCGCCGAACCTCGCAGACTGGTGGGACGATCTGGTCGAGGCGGGCGCGACCGACCTCGGCGGACTTTCGGCAAACGGCGACCACATCTCGCCCGAGCATGCCTTCCCCAGCCCGCACCAGGTCAGAAAACGCCTGGCGCCTCAGGGCTATGCCCTCACCGAGCGCCTCTGCGTCTACCCCCAATATCTCGAGCCTGGCTGGGTCGACCAAGGCGTCCTCGATGTCGTCAAGCTGCGCTACTGGAGCTTCATCCCGCGCCGGGGATCCGGCAGGCGCGAGGAGCGCGCGATCGATCCGGACCTGGCGCCGGCGGCGATCGAGCGCGCGCTCGCCGACGATCCGCTTACCGAAGCCGAGCTGACCGCGCTCTTCGCCGAGCGCCGCCCCGAGGTGATCGAGGACATGCGCGTCGCGGCGGACTCTCTGCGCTCAGAGCTGGCCGGCGACACCGCGACCTTCGTCGTCAACCGGAACATCAACTTCACAAACGTCTGCGTCGTCGGCTGTGCCTTCTGCGGCTTTGGGCAGGGCCGCCGCTCCCCCGACGCCTACGAGGTCTCCGAGGACGAGTTCTGCGAGCGGATTGCCGAGGCCGTCGCCTTCGGCGCCACCGAGATCTGCATGCAGGGCGGGATCCACCCCGAGTACGAGCTCGAGCACTACGGCCGCTGGCTCTCGCTCGCCAAGGAGGCCGCGCCGGACCTCCACCTCCACGCCTATTCACCCATGGAGGTCCACTACATGTGCGAGCGCTCGGGCCGCTCGCCCGACGATGTCTTCGACTATCTGCGAGAGCACGGACTGGGCTCCACGCCCGGGACCGCCGCAGAGGTCCTCCACGACGGCGTGCGCGGGCGCATCTCGCCCAACAAGCTGCCCGTGGCCCGCTGGGTTGAGATCATCGAGGCCTGCCATCGCGCCGGCCTGCGCTCGACGTCGACCGTCATGTTCGGCCACATTGAGGAGCCATGGGAGCTTGCTCGCCACATGCAGGTCATCCGCGAGCTACAGGAGCGCACAGGCGGCATCACCGAGTTCGTGCCGCTCTCGTTCATACCGTTCCACACGATGCTCGGGCGGACGCACGGGATCGAGGAGATCTCGCGCGAGGAGAACCTGAAGCACACCGCTGCCTTCCGCCTCGCGCTCGGGCGCACCGTCGTAAACCTCCAGGCGAGCTGGGTGAAGATGGGAATCGACGCTGCCACCGAGAGCCTTCGCTGGGGCGTGAACGACCTGGGAGGCACGCTCATGGAGGAGTCGATCTCGCGCATGGCGGGATCCCAGCACGGGGACCGCCTCGACCCCTCAGACCTGATCGGCGCGGCACGAGCGGCCGGCCGCACGCCCGCCCAACGCACGACGCTCTACGAGATCATCGAGATGTATCCGGCCGAGGCACTGAGCGTCTAGCTGACGAGGAGGTGCGAGGCGAACTCGTCGGCGAGCCAGGGGGCGACCGACTCGATCCCCCCGTCGTCAAACCTCTCGCGCTGGCGGACGGCGCCGTTCTCCTGGCAAAGCTCGTGGACGCGAGCGAGCTCTGCTTCGCAGTGGAGGTCACGGGAATGCTCTTCGCAGCTTGCGATCGCGTCGCCGACCCAGATGCTGAGCGGGACGAGGTTCTCGTTGTGGAGGTCGATTAACTTCGCCTCGATGCCGTCTCGCGACGCGAGGAATCGATTCTCGGCGACCACTTCGCGCCGGGCTTCGGCAGCGAGCCCGCCCTCGACCGCTTCCTTGACCAGGCACTGGATCAGTGCGACCAGCGCCGCAACGTCTTCGAGACGGGACTGCGTGTCGCAGATCCGGATCTCGATCGTCCCGAATCGGGGCTGGAGCCGAGCGTCCCACCAAAGAAAGGTGGGCTCGGGGATCGCCCCACAGCGCACCAGTACGTCGACGCGCTCGACCCAGTCGGCATAGGAGTTGAAGTAGGGAGGAAGCCCGGTTCGCGGAAAGGCGCCAAACAACGACGTTCGCGTGGAGGCAAGCCCTGAATCGCGCGCCTGCCAGAAGGGCGAGTTCGCCGAGAGCGCGAGCAGGACGGGCAGGCGCTCCCTGAGGCCGTTGAGCGCAGCTATCCCTCCGTCCGCGCTGGGCACGGCGACATGGACGTGCATGGCCATCGTGGGCTCACGGCGCGCCAGCTCTCGCATCGTTTCGAGCACCTTCTGGTAGCGGTCCTGCTCGGGCACTTGGGTCTCGACCCACGTGGCAAGAGGATGCGTGCCGGCGCCGGCGGCCCGCAGCCCAAGGGCGCCGAGCGGCTCGATCAGGGAAGAGCGCATCTCGCTCAACTCGGAGACGGCGGTGAGCACGGTCGGCTGAGGCGATGTCTCGACCTCGACCACGGCCGTGTGGGTCTCCAGCGAGCAGTAGCCTCCCACCAAATCGGTCAGGCTTTCGAGGACCTCCTCGCCGCGGAAGCTCATGCGCCCGTCAGCGTCGATCAGCATGAGCTCTTCTTCGATGCCGATCGAGTACAGAGAAAGGTTCGGCTCTTCAGGCCACTCAGCCCAGCTTGGGACCTCCGTCACGCCGGCACCCGGCCGCCTGCATCATGCACGCGACAGGCTTCAACGAACGCCTCGAACAGGCGCTGAGCGGGCTCGTCCTCCATCGCCTCGGCGTGCCACTGCACGCCGACGACGAAGTCGCGACCAGGAGCCTCGATTCCTTCGATGACCCCGTCGGGCGACCAGGCCACGGCGCGGAGTCCGCGCCCGAGCTGATCGGAGGACTGGTGGTGAAATGAGTTGACCTCGAGCTCGGTCGTGCCCAGCGAGCGGGCGAGCAAGGAATCGGGCTCGACTTCCACGGCGTGTCTTACGTTCGGCTCTCCCCGCCCGCGGCGGTGGCGCACATCCGTTCCGAACTTGGCGGGAAGGTGCTGAAAGAGGGTCCCGCTGCGGGCGATGTTGAGGGCCTGCGCTCCACGGCAGATCGCCAGGATCGGAAGACCTACCTCGATCGCCGCGCGAGCCACTGACAGCTCCGCGTCGTCGAGGTCGATCCAGGTCGGCCCGAGCGAAGGATCTTCATCCTGACCGTAGGCGCGGGGGTGGATGTCCGGACCGCCGGAAAGGCAGACTCCGGAGACGCGGCCGATCAGCTCCTCCATGTCCTCCTCGGGGAGCGGGGGGACCACGACGGGCAGCCCGCCCGCGGACCTGATCGCCTCGAGGTAGCGCATGCCAAGCGCCATCTCGGGACGCGCAGGCTCACCCTCGGGCGTCGGCTCCACCTGCGAGGCCACCCGAACCTCGGACGTGGTTACAGCAATCAGCGGCAATTCCACCATGACTTTAGGTTAGGCCTCGGAGGGCACCCCGGTGTTGTCCATCCGTCTAGTCCCCGGCGCCTCGAACGCGCCGTTAAGTCGAGTGTCTCAGCGGAAGAGATCGCGGTCCTGGGCGCGCCTCAAGGACGCTGCGCCGGGGCCATCCTCGCGCGTCACGTGGCGCCCAACGCCTTGCACCACCACGACCGGGACGCCCGCTGCCTTGTCACGGGCCAAGTCGGCTGCCGCTGCCACCTCGTCGGCGATCGCGATCAGGGTGGCGTCGAGCTTTCGCCCGTCGCGGTCGGTACCGCCGCGCCAGTCGTCGAGAGGCTCAAGGCCGGCGCATCCTATCGCCACCTCGGTCTGACCCAGTCGCCACGGCCGGCCGAAGCTGTCGGCGATCACAACGGCGGGGCGCACGCCGCTTGCTCGTTCGATCTCAGTGCGAAGGCGGCGCGCCGAGACGTCCGAGTCCTCCGGCAGGAGCGCGACGCGCCCTTCGCCAGGGACGTTCGACGAGTCGATCCCGGCGTTGGCGCAGATCAGGCCGGAGTTAGTCTCGACGATCATGACCCCGTGGTTGGCGCGAAGGACCTCGCGGCTCTCGCCCAGGATGAGCTCGACCAGGCGCGGGTTCTTGCCGACCTTCGCGCCAAGCTCCTGGGCTCGCGCGGAAGCCGTCACCGTCGCCAGGTCGACCACGCGCCCCTCGGCCTTCGAGACGACCTTCTGGGAGACCACGACGACGTCGTCGCCATTGAGCTGGGCCGCAGTGGCGATCATCACGCCCAGCGGCGCCCCCGCCTTGACCTCTGGCAGGCCCTCGACCGGGCGGATCTGGATCACAGCTCAGCGAGGGCCGCGGCCGTGATCGGAGCGCGCTCGGAGTCTTCGTCGAGCAGGGCACGAAGCGCCTCGAGGTCGTCGGGTGTGTCGAGATCGAGCGCTAGTGATGGGATAACCACGAGTTCGGCCTGGTAGCCCGCGCGCGTTGCGCGGTCCAGGTGGCGCTCGCGACTGCCGGGGCCGAACGCGGGGCCGATCGCGTCGGCGGGGCAGAGGAAGAGCCCGTTCGTCCCGGTGCCGTGGCGGTCCGTCGCGACGCCAACGGTCCGCTCGGAGAACCCTGAGAGCGCGGCGTCCAGCTCGCCGGAGTCGAGAAGCGGGCAGTCCGCCGGAAGGAGCGCGGTGCACGTCGCGCCCAGCGCCTTGGCCCGGACGATCCCGAGCGTCGCCGCCTCGGAGTGGCCGTGATCCGCCGGGTCGCGTAGAACCTCGAGCGGCGTGGGGCCTCGCTTGGCACGCTCCATCGCGACCTTCTCGGCACGGCCCTCACCCGTCACCAGGATCACACGCTCGACCTCGCGCGAGCGGTCAAGCGCCACCAAGACGTCAGCGAGCATGGCCCGGAGCAGCGCGGCGCGCCCCGGCGGACCGATCGACTCGACGACCCGCGTCTTCGCTCGCGCAAAGCGCTTAACGGGCAGGATCACGGTCGCCTTCAAGGTTCTGCCGACTCGCAGCGGGTACTCGTGAGGAGTACCCGATCGTTTCGGAGGTTGATCGAACTTGAGCGTTTCACCCGAGCGTGTCGTCGATGGCGTCTACAGGGTCGCTGACGGCGCCGTGAACTGGTATCTGGTCGAGGAGGACGGGCATGTTGCGCTCTATGACTGCGGCTGTCCCCGGAGCTGGGGCACCGTTCGCGGCGTCCTCGACCAGCTCGGGCACGACACCGCGTCCGTAGAGGCGGTCGTTCTCACGCATGGGCACCCCGATCACCTCGGTTCGGCCGAGGAGATCCGCGTGAATTGCGGGGCCCGAGTCCTCGCACACAAGACGGAGGTGGGGCGCGTCAAGGGCAAGGCCAAGGGCTCGTCTCCGTTCTCCCTTGTCCCGGGCCTCTCCCTTCAGCTCTGGCGCCCCCACGCCTTGGGCTTCGTCCTGGGCGCGACCGCGAAGGGCTTCTTGATGCCCAAGTGGGTGAAAGAGGTCGAGGCGTTCGAGAGCGACATCACGCTCGACGTTCCCGGCAAGCCGCGCGTGATTCCGACGCCCGGGCACACCGAGGGCCATGTCTCGTTCGAGCTCGCCGAGCACGGCGTCCTGATCGCGGGCGACGCGCTCGTGACGCAGGATCCTGTGACGGGCAACCCGGGTCCCTGCCTCACGCACGATGTCGTCGCCTCGGACCCGGCGAAGTCGAGGCAGTCGCTTGGCACTCTCGAGAGCGTCGGCACCGAGGTGCTGGTGAGCGGACACGGCGACCCGTGGCTCGGGTCGATGTCGGACGCGGTCGCACACGCGCGGGAGCGCGACGCCGCCTGAGCGCGTCTCAGCCACGCCGAGGCTCCAAGCTCTCGGCCCAGTCGAGGATCCGGTCGGCCAGGGCGAAGCGTCCGTTCGCTCCTTCCATCAGCGTGGGGCCGACGAGCGTCTCGATGCCCCCGGGCGGCGGGTCGGGGTCGTCCTCGTCGACCACCAGGCCATCGAGGAGGCCGCTATAGAGCGAGGCCACCCCGGCGGCGCTCACGGGCCTGCCGATCGCCTCCATGAACGCCTCGGTCGGGCCCTTGATCGCCCGGCCGGCCACGAAGGGGCTAACCGCGACAACGGGCGCCGGCGCCGAGGCGATCGCCTCGCGCATTCCCGGCACGGCCAGGATCGGCCCGATCGAGATCACGGGGTTGGACGGCCCGATCACGATCAGGTGCGCCTCTGAGATGGCTGTCAGGACCTCGGCCGTCGGGCGGGCATCGGCGAGCCCGTCCACCTCGACCCCCTCGATCGGCGCTGCGCCCTCGTCGAGGATCAGGAACTCCTGGAGCCCTCGTTTGCCGCCGGGCGTGTGCACGTGGGTTCGAACCGGCTCGTCGCACATCGGCAGCACCTGGCCCTCGACGCCGAGCCCGCGAGCTATCTGGGACTGCGCGGCGGTGAGCGTGCCGCCTTCGGCGATGAAGTGGGTGCGGTAGAGGCAGGTGGCGAGGTCGCGATCGGACAGGCTGAACCAGCCCGGCGTCCCCAGCTCGGTGAGCTGGGAGTGCACGGTGAACGAATCGCCGGCGATGCCCCAGCCCCTCTCCTCGTCGATGAGGCCCGCGAGCCAGTAGGTGCATAGGTCGGGGTCGGGGGAGACGTAGAGGCCGTGGACCTCCGTGTCGTCGGCGGTGTTCGCGATGACAGAGAGGTCGGCGTCGAGGAGTGCGTGCATTCCCGCCGCGAGCTTCGCTCCCCCGGTGCCCCCGGCGAGGAGCGCCACCCTGGTGATCGGGTTCACTCCCAGTGGTCGGCGTCGGGCAGGCCGGTGACGCGGATACCCGCGTGGACCTTGTAGCGGACGTTGATCGAGATCAGGAGCGGCGTGAGCTGTTCAACGATCCGCGCCGTCTCGAGCGGGCCCGCGTTTACGGCACGAAGCCCGGGGATCGCGTGGACGAGCGCCGCAACCTTGAACTTGTCGGCCTTCTTCTCGCCGCAGATCAGGACATCCTCGTCCAGGATCACCTCGCGGTCGGAAAGATCGGGCGCGCCCACCGTGTGGAACGCCGCCACCACCGTCACGCCCTCGGGGACCATCTCTTGAGCTTGCTGTGCCGCCGAGCCTTGCCAGACGCCTAGCGTGCGTGTCGCCTTGCCCGAGACGGCGGCCGCAAGCGGCACCGTGCAGTCGACCAGGAGCTGGCCGGCCTCGAGCGAGTCCTTCAGGTTGGTGAGGTTCTCCGACTGGGCGCGGAAGGGCACCGCCAGGACCACCACCGGGCCTTGCTTCGCGGCTTCGGCATTGCCCATGCCCTCGATCTCGGCATCGGGCACGGCGTCCGAGAGCTTCTTGGCGGCCTCGGCCGCTCGCTTGGGATCGCGCGAGCCGATCACGACCGCGCGCCCGGCGAGAGCCCAGCGGAGCGCGAGGCCGTAGCCCAGGGCTCCGGTGCCGCCGATGATGGGGATCGCCTCGGGCACGGGGCCGCAGTCTATGAAGGACCAGACGGCCACCCGTGGGATAGATTCGGGCACGTGAGGCTCGAAGGACGCAAGGCGCTCGTGACCGGCGGCGCCAGCGGCATCGGTGCCGCGACGGTGCGCCGCCTCGCCGCCGAGGGCGCCGACGTCGTGATCGGCGACGTGAACACCGAAGGCGCTCGAGAAGTGGCGGCCGAGGTCGGAGCCGACTCCACGCACCTCGACGTGACCGACCCGGACTCGGCGCTCGCCCTCGCCGAGGAGCACGGCCCTTTCTCGATCCTGGTCAACAACGCGGGAACCGATGAGTTCGGCTTCTTCGCCGACACTGATGCCGGGCTGTGGCAGCGTGTTCTCGCGATCAACTTGGTCGGGGTTCTGGCGTGCACGCACGCCGTGCTGCCGGGGATGCAGGCGGCGGGCTACGGGCGCGTCGTGAACATCTCCTCCGAGGCCGGCCGGATCGGCTCGAAGGGCTCGGTCGTCTACTCCTCGGCCAAGGGTGGCGTCCTTGGCTTTACGAAGGCGATGGCGCGAGAGGGAGCCCGCTTCGGCATCACCGTGAACGCGATCTGCCCCGGCCCGATCGAGACGCCGCTTTTGATGCAGGCGCTCGAGTTCGGCGAGATCGGTCAGAAGATCGTCGACAACATGAAGGCCGGGACGCAGCTTCGGCGCCTCGGCACGCCCGACGAGGTGGCGGCAGTCGTCGCCTTCCTCGCCTCTGATGACTCTTCGTACATGACCGGCGAGACGCTCGGCGTCTCGGGCGGCATGGGCATGTGCTGAGCCAGGTCCCAAAAACGGCCCGCCTGCGCGAGGTCGGCCCTCGCGACGGCTTCCAGAACGAGCCGGAGACGATCGCCACCGCCGACAAGGTGCGCCTGATCGGCATGCTCGGGGCGGCCGGCTACAAACGGATCGAGCTGACCTCGTTCGTCCGGCTCGATGTGGTGCCGCAGCTCGCTGACGCGAATGATGTGCTCGACTCCTACGAAAAGCTCGACGGCGTCGCGTACTCGGTTCTCATCCCGAACGAGAAAGGCCTCTCGAACGCCTTGAAGCAGCGTGAGCGCTTCGACGAGGTGAACCTCTTCCTCTCCGCCTCGGAGACCCACAACCTCAAGAACGTCAACCGCTCGATCGCTGATTCGCTGAGCGGCCTGGAGGCTGTGATCAAGCGCGCGCTTGCCGAGGGGCTTCGCTGCGAGGGTGTGATCTCCACCTCCTTCGGCTGCCCGTACGAGGGGCACGTGCCGCCCGATCGCGTCTTCGAGATCGCCGCGCGCCTGCACGATGCGGGTTGCGAGGAGATCGCGTTTGGCGACACAACTGGAATGGCAAACCCGCGGCAGGTGGGCGAGTTCTTCGCGATGGCCCACGAGCGCCTGGCCGGTGCCGAGCTGACCGCGCACTTCCACAACACGCGGGGCCAGGGCCTCGCGAACGTCCTCGCCGCCCTGGAGCAAGGGATCGACTCGTTCGAGTCGGCGTTCGGCGAGCTGGGCGGGTGTCCCGTCCCTCCGGGATCGACGGGGAACATCTCTTCCGAGGACCTTGTCTCCATGCTCGAGGAGATGGGTATCGAGACCGGCATCGACCTCGAAATGTTGATCGAGGCGTCAAGCGAGGTACAGGGAGTCCTGGGCCGGCCGCTGGGCGCGCACGTCTTGAAGGCCGGGCCCGTTGACTGGCACACAAACGCGAACTGATTAGGAGAAAGACATGCCGAAGCGCACAGCGACAGCAAAGTGGGAAGGGAACCTTCGCGATGGCGAGGGCAAGATCGGCCTCGGAAGCGGGGCGTGGGAGGGTCCTTACTCAGCTCGCTCGCGCTTCGAGGACGCGCCCGAGTCGAACCCCGAGGAGCTCTTGGGCGCCGCGCACGCGGGCTGCTTCACGATGGCGCTCTCGCTCATTTTGGGCAGCGCGGGCCACGAACCCGAGACGCTCGAGACCGACGCGGTCGTCCACCTCACGCAAGAGGACGGCGGCTTCGTGATCCCGAAGATCGAACTCTCGGTTCGTGGCAAGGTGCCTGGCATCGACCAGGACGAGTTCGCAGAGCACGCGCAGACTGCGAAGGACGTCTGCCCGCTATCGAAGGCGCTTGCGAGCGTTGATGACATCACCCTCGACGCAAAGCTCGAAGAGTGAGAAGCGACCCGTTCAGGCAGGCGGCCGAGGCCAAGGATTTCTCCCTGGTCTCGGACCTCTTCGCCGACGACGTCACCTTCCGCAGCCCGGTCGTCTACAAGCCCTACGAGGGCCGCGACGCCCTGGAGGTCGTGCTTGGCGCGGTCGTCAAGGTCTTCCAGGACTTCCGCTACACCGACCAGTTCGAAGACGGTGACACGGCGATGCTGATCTTTGAGGCCAAGGCGGGCGAGCGCGAGGTCCAGGGCGTCGACATCCTTCGCTTCGACGAGGCGGGACAGATCTCAGAGCTGATCGTGATGGTCCGGCCGATGAGCGGCATGCACGCGCTCGCCGACGAGATGAAGCGGATGCTCGAGTCCGCCGGGGCGGCTTAGAGCCCGCGTTAGGCTGCCCGCTCGGAACCAATTCGGCAAAGGAGAAGGCACTTACATGGAGATCAAGTCGGTCGGCGTCGTCGGTTGCGGGCTAATGGGGCACGGGATCGCCCAGGTGTGCGCCCAGAAGGGCGGCTGGGACGTCGTCGTCACGGACATCTCCTCCGAGCAGCTCGAAAAGGGCATGGCGAAGATCGAAAAGCAGCTCGCCCGCGCAGTCGAGAAGGGAAAGATGGAGCAGGCCGACGCGGATGCGGTCCGCGAGCGGATCACCACGACCGCGGAGCGCTCCGATCTGGCCGAGTGCGACCTCGTGATCGAGGCGATCACAGAAGACCTCGACGCGAAGCTCGACTTGTGGTCAGAGCTGGACGGGATCGTCAAGGACGACGCGTTGTTTGCGACGAACACCTCGTCGCTCTCGGTCGCCGACCAGGCCGAGGCCACCTCGCGCCCGGGCCAGTTCCTCGGCCTCCACTTCTTCAACCCCGCGCAGGTGATGCCCCTTCTCGAGGTCGTGAACGCCGACGGGACGGACGACGCAACGGTTGAAGCGGGCTTTGCCTTCGGCGAGAAGCTCGGCAAGACGACGGTCGCCGCCGGCGATAACCGCGGCTTCATCGTCAACCGCCTGCTCGTCCCCTACATGCTCGACGCCATCAACGCCTACGAGGCAGGGGTCGGCTCAATCGAGGACGTCGATGCCGGAATGATGGCGGGAGCCAGCCATCCGATGGGGCCGATCACGCTTGCCGACTTCGTCGGTCTGGACACGCTGGTCTCGATCGCGAAGGTGATGGAAGAGGCATACGGCGAGCCGCGCTTCGCGGCACCGCCCACGATGCAAAAGCTGGTCGAGGCCGGTCACTACGGACGGAAATCCGGCCGCGGCTACTACGACTACTCAGGCGACAAGCCCGTCGCCGTCGATCCAAATAGCTAAGGAGAGGAAGGTATGGAAGCTGGGGAAACACCGACGCCGCCGGCAAGGAACGCGGGGCTGAAGAGCGAGGAGGTCCGGCGCGCGACTTTCCCGCAGACGCCTCGCGGCTACGACCGGGAGGCCGTACACGATCTGCTTGACCGCGTCGCCGACTGGATGGAAGGCAAAGCGGGCGCGGTGGCAAGCGCGACGCCGGGGATGCGCGAGGAGCTGGCGAAGGTCGGCGAGCGCACTGCGGGCATCCTGACCGCGGCGGAGGAGGCGGGGCAGAATCTGCTCCAAGAAGCTTCCGAGTACGCGGAGAGCCTTCGCTCCGACGCCGACGCCGAGGTGCGCGAGTCGCGCCTGAACGCGAGTCAGAGGATGGACGAGATGATCGCCGAGGCGGAGACGAAGGCTCAGCGCATCATCGATGACGCCGTCGCAAGACGCCGTCAGCTGAACCAGGCGATCACGAGCCTTCTGGAGCGCCGTGACGAGATCGCCGACGAGGCCTCGAAGCTCGCAGACGAGCTGATGCACGCGGTGGGGGCGCTGCGGACGCCGGAGGACCGCGGCGAGGTGGAAGCAGAATCGCAGTCGGATGCGATGCCGGCCGAATCTGAGCCGGACACGGTGTTCGCCGAGCCTGAATCCGATGACGTCGCGGTGGCCGAGGAGGAGTCGAGTTCAGAGCGCGCTGTCGAGCCGGCGCCCGATGAGGCTGAGACGACCGATCCGGAGCTGGACTCAGAACTCGAGAAGACGGTCATCCTGGAGGCGGACTCCGAGGAAACCGAGCTCTACGAGCCGGGTTCCGGCGAGTTCGAGCCGGACTCCGACGAATTCGGGACGAGAGATGAGATCAAGGGCCCGTCGAAGCTCCTGGTCGACCCGGACGAGGACACGCCGCCCAGGGGCGTTCCTAATCAGGAGCGACCTCGGTAGCCGCACGGCGACCTGACGTGATCGCGCCGTCGATGTAGCCGTTCCAGATCGTGGCGGTCTCGGTGCCCGCCCAATGGACCCGGCCGACGGGCTCGCGAAGCGCGCGGCCGAAGTCTGTCCACCCGCTTGGGCCGAAGGCGCCCGAGTAGCAGCCGCGCGACCAGCGCTCGGCTGCCCAGTCTCGCTCGACGTAGTCCACGGGCCTGGCTGCACGGCCGCCGAAGAGGCGCGTGAAGACCCGTACCACCTCGGCCCGGCGCTCGCCCACTGACGCCGAGCCCCAGCGCCGTGCGGCGCGCCCGTCGAGAAAGCCGAGGAGGACGCCGGGCGATCCGCCGGGGGGGCTGTTGTCGAAGATCGCGTTGACCGACCCGCCGTCGGAGACGCCCGTGCCCGACAGGCCCTGCGCACGCCAGAACGGCTCGTCGTAGATCGCCATGCACTTGATGATCGCCCCCTGGGGCATCCGCTGGGTCATCTGGTCGCGGCGCGCGGGCAGCTCGGGCCCGTAGTCGATTCGTGCGGCCAGAGTGGGGGAGACCGCGACGATCACCCGCTGGGCGTCGACCGAGAGCGCGTCCGAGTCGATCCGGACCCCGTCCCCGGCGTCCTCGATCCGCCGCACGGGCGAGCCGAGGATGACGCGCTCTCCAAGCTCGGCAGCCATTCGGATTGCGACAAGCTGCGAGCCGCCCACGAAGCGCGAGTCCTGCGCGCCGCCTGCGGTATCTACGAGCGCGTCGAAGCCGCCGGCCGAGTGGACGTAGAAGAGAACGTGGAGAAGCGAGACGTCCTCGGGCTCGGTCCCGAAGACGCTTCGGATCGCGAGGCGGATCAGCATTCGCGCTCCGGGCGAGGGCGCGTTGGCGCGCAGCCACTCGTCGAAGGTGATCCGGTCCCACCGGCTCGCGCGCCTCGCTCCCCACGGAGCGGCGAGCGGCACCTGGTGAGCCATCGAGTTCATCCTGCGCCTGGCCCACTCGACCTGGAGCAGCACGGCGGGGTTGATGCGCGGGATCGTTCCCGAGTAGCGGCTGACTTTGCCGCGATACTCGATCACGTTCTCTCCCTGGACGTGCGTGGGGAATGTCGCGACTCTCATGCGCCCTGCCATGTCGAGGAGCGCGTGCTGGGTCGGGCCGACCCACTGCCCGCCGACCTCGACCACCTTGCCGTCCCCGATCTCGTGGTTGAGAACGCGCCCGCCTACGCGATCGCGCGCCTCCAAGACGAGGCAGTCGATCCCGCGCTTGGTCAGGTCCAACGCCGCTGAGAGCCCGGCGAA
>Ga0136622_10000458_pt1 | contig 16693 bp, 18 predicted proteins | sample AntDrymUQ4482106_2_FD_104803 | JGI IMG/M metagenome (GOLD analysis project Ga0136622, IMG submission 104803) | Polar desert sand microbial communities from Dry Valleys, Antarctica - metaG UQ448 (21.06) | ecosystem: Environmental > Terrestrial > Soil > Desert | place: Antarctica: Dry Valley...
ACGCACACCGATGAAGCCAAGCCGCGGGATCGGCTGCTTCATCCACACGCGGACGATGCCGACGTATTCGCCGGTTTCGCCGTCGAGCGCGACGAGATACGTCGTCGGGTCGAACTCGGCCGCCTCATACGTCTCTTCACGAAAGTCGTCCTCGTCCCACTGCCAGCCGTCCGTGCCGGGGACGTCCTGGCGTAGCTCGTTGTCGAGGAGGCGCAGGGTTGTTTCGTCGACCTCATCGGCGCGGGCGAAGACGACGCCCTGCGCCGCTTCCGCGCGCGCGGAGCGGATCGGTACCAAGTACGTGCCTTCTCGACGATGGACGTCGAAGCCGAGTGCCAAGTACGAATCGATCTCGGAGGCTTCGACGGTGCAGTACACGTCAGTCGTAGCTTCGGCGAGGGATTCCGGGTCGGGATCCCGTACGAAGTGGCGGCCGTCGGGGCGGACATAGGCTTTCACAGCGGGAATCATGTCGGCACGGCCCGGATCCTGCTCGGGTCTTGGCGGCCTCGCTGCGTCCGATGCGTCGCGCCTGTAAGAAGTCGGGATGAGCAAGAACGATTCGAAGGCCATAGCGGAATCAGGAGACGAAGAGACGCTGCTGCGGATCGCGCGTGCGGCGCTAGCCGCCTACGATCTCCCGCCGCATGTCGAAGTCCGTCCGATTCGCCTCATCAACAATGCCGTCTTCGAGGTCGTGGCGGAGGGTGCTCTTCATCTCGCTCTCCGCATTCACCGGCCGGGTTACCGCGCCGTCGAACAGATTCAGTCCGAGCTGACATTCCTCGAGACGCTTGCCGACGAGGTGGACGAAACGCCGGTCGAGCTGCCGCGTCCAGTTGCTGCCCGCGGCGGAAAGCTGATGGTCTGCGTCGGCGGGCAAGGTGCGGACGCCGCACTGCCGGAGCGCTACTGCGACCTGCTCACGTGGATCGACGGCCGTGTGCTGAAACATCGACGTGGGCTCGGGGTGCGCTCCACGCGTCTCCTGGGCGAGGGACTCGCTCGCCTTCACAGCGCAGCCGAGCGCTTTCATCCACCCGCGGATTTCGACCTACCCACCTGGGATGCCCAAACGATGTTCTCGAACGCCTCGCCGTTTCAGCCGGGGCGGATGGACGAGTTCCTATCGCGAGAGGCGTGGACGCTCTTTCAGGAGGTCGCTACGCGGACAGAGGCGATCTTCGACCAGCTCGACCGTACGGGCGGCCAGCGCGGGATCATTCACAACGACTACATCCTGATCAACTGCCACTTCAAGCGCGGTGCGCGCGGATGGAGGCTCGGCATCCTCGACTTCGACGACCTCGGCTGGGGCTACTTCCTTTATGACCTAGCGCCTCTGCTCGGGAACCTCTCGGACTGGCCCGACGCCTACAGCCGACTTCGACGGGCGTTCCTCGACGGCTACCGTGGCGTCCGGTCGCTGCCGCCCCTGCTGGAAGGACACCTCCCCGTCCTGATGGCGGCGCGGCACGCGGTCACGCTCACCTGGCTCGCAGCGAAACAGCGACGCGGAGAAACCGACATCCCGATCGAACGTCACGTCGAGATCAGGGTCGCCGAGATGCGACGCTGCTTGACGCTTCTACCGAGCTGAGTAAGGAAGAGAAGTCAGGGGCAGCTAGGGGGGATACCTCTTCTCAGGCGAGACGACGGCTAGGTGCTCGAGTGATCAGAAATGTCGCTTGAAGGAGTCCAAGGCTCTCGCACGCGAGCTACGGCGTGATGTGCACTAGCACGTCGTCTTCGATCGAATAGTCGACTCGCTCCGCAGTCGGCGGGTTTACGCGTGTCCACGCCACGGTGCGGTCTAACCCGTCGCCCAGTGGAACCGGCTCCGCATATCCGAGCTCGGCGCGGATCCGTTCGCTGCTGACGACCATGTCCTGTTTTACCGCGAGCGGGCTCCGCATCGAGGATGGCAGTGATGCAGTGGGCGCCACGACGATCTCCCCGTTCCAGCCACACGCGTCGCCGATCGACCTCACCCATTCTGCTTCGGTCGGCGTCGCTCTGGCTGCGACGTTGTAGACACGATCGGCGGATCGAGGCTCAGCCACTGCGAGCCCGACAGCGGCGGCGACATTGTCCACGTAGCCTCGGCTCCAGCGAAGCGATGCGCGGGCCTCATCGAGGATGATCGCTTCTCTGCCGTCGTCCATTCGTCGGACGTATTGGAAGAGTCGGTGCTGGCCATCGTTCGGTCCGTAGATCATTGGTAAGCGCAGCACGGTCACCGGAAGCTCAGACTGGTCTTGAAGTGCGCGCTCGACGTCGAGGTTGTCGAAGTCGATGTCGGGTGTCAGGTCTGGCGCAGGCCGACTTCGAAGCGGCGAGTCTTCGGTCAGGGGTGTCGGCTCGATGTTGCCGTCCTCGCTGCCCCAGGCAACCGCAAACGCTCGGTAGACGTCGAGGCTCGTGACGACGACGGCTCGATCGGCGTGTCCAGCGAAGTGCGAGACGCCATGGCCCGCCTTGTCCATGTAGGGGACGGTGTCGAGTACTACGTCCGGTCGTAGGTCGATAAGCCTCGGGAGGCTCTCCGCGAAGGTCGCGAAATCGCCGTGGATGTGCTCTGCGTCGGCGCACTCCTGGGGCTCAGCGCTGCCACGGTGGAAGAGGACGACCTCATGGCCCGAGTCAACGAGCCACTGAACGGTCGGCGGGCCGATGAACCTCGTGCCGCCGAGCACCAAAACGCGCACAGACCGAGTCTAGGTCGGCTCCGGCCTGCCAGGCGTTCGACGATCCCGGCGAGTGCGCCGTCGAATGGGAGAGTGCGCTCTCGCCACCACCACCTACAAGAGGCTCAACGGCGGAGCCGCGATGAGGTGGTTTGCGCAACGTTCGGTTCCGCCCACCTTCTCGAGGAACTCGTCGACGACGCGTTTTGGTGCGCGGAGCAGCCATGCGTCCTCGATCCGTTCTGCGAGCTCCTCACCCGTGATGTGTTGGAAGCGGATGAGCACCGCCGGATAGTTCGCGTAGTGCGGCGTGGTGAAGTACGCGTTCGGATTCGACTCGAGCAGCAGCTCCCTTTCGTCCGGGTCGACCCGCACACAGAGCGCGCCCACCTCGCTCGGGCTCATCCAGGCGAACAGCTTCCGCCGGACACGAAGCCCGGGTTGTCCGTACGACGTCGACTCCTCGACCTCCGGAAAGGCGAGCCCCAACTCGCGAACCGTCTCCCAATCGGCCACGGGCGGAGGCTAGCCTGCGGCTCAGCCGGCGGGGACGCCGAGCGCTGTAGAGAGCAGGATCTCACCGACGCGCGTCTCCTTCAACTCGATCTGGCCGACCCTTAGGTTGTCCGCGACCCAGCTCCGGGAAACGATATTGGCCGCCTCGGCCTGCTCCGCGGTGTCCCAGATCGAGAACGAGATGATCTCGCCCTGGCTCGACGTGATCGAGTAGCCCATGAATCCTGGCTCTGCCTCGAAGAGCGGCAGCATGCCGTCCTCGGCCTTCTGTGCGAGCTCATGGGGATCGCCGATGAACGTGTAGCGCGCCATGCGTGCGTGCATCACACCATTCCTTTCTTCGGTTTCCTGGTCGATACCCGACAGCGCCGATCGTTACTCGCTGCACGAGAAGAGGCCCCGGTCTCGCTCTGCGATCTCGGGGCCTTTCCGTGCCAGGCGTCTCGAGTCAGACGCTGAGACCGGCCTTCGTGCTCACGCCGATCGCGGTGCCGAGCAGGATCTCGCCAGTCTTCGTCTCCTTGAGCTCGATCTTGTCTGCCATGTTCTCAGCGATCCACGAGGCCGCCACTTCGTTCGCGGCCTCCGCATCCTCTTCGGACTCCCACGCGCTGAACGAGAGGAGCTCGTCGCCGCTCGCGACGAGCGAGTAGGACTTGAAGCCCGTTTGCGCCTGGAAGATCGGGAGCATCCCCTCCTCCGCGCTTCGCGCGAGCTCGCGGGCGTCGCCTGAGATCGTGTAGATGGCCATTCGACCGTGCATGCAAGTCTCCTGTCCGGCCGCCCCGTCGCCTCGTGGTCTCTCCACGACGGCCTGGCGGCCTTATGACGTGAGCCTTACACATCTGGGGCCGGATGTCTCCAGGCAGCCGAGAACGCAGCCATGGCCGCAGAGTCCGTCGCACTCGCGTAGCGTCGGCGCTCCGTGAAACCTGTCCTCGCCATCGTGCTCATCGTGCGCCGCGCTGGGCAGCGTCGCCTTGCTCCTCTTGATTCGGCGCTGGGCGCCCGCTGGGGGGTTCTTCACCGACTCCGATCGCGCGGCTGGCGTTCTCGGTGTCGCGGGCACCGGTTTCGCGGTTCTCCTCGCCTTTGTCATCTTCCTCTCGTTCGAGAGCTACGACCGGGCAAGGGAGAGCGCCTCACGCGAAGCGGTGGCGATAACCCAGCTCCACCGCACCGCGTATCTCTTCTCGCCGCGCGCACGGCCGCGAGCTCCAGGACGAGCTCTACTGCTACGCGACCGCGGTCATTCGCGACGAATGGCCTGCGATGCGAGACCAGCGGGAAAGCCCGCTCGTCGCGCTCTGGCTCGAGCGGCTGGAGCGAACCGCCGACAACGTCGAGCTCGAGACCGAGAAGCAGAGCATCGCCTACGGGCACTGGCTCACAGTCGCCGGCGAGCGTCGCGACGGGATGCGTGGCCGTCTCGCCGAGGCCGCGCCGTTCGTTCCCTCGATGGTCTGGCTGGCGCTCCTCCACGGAGGATCTCTTCTCGTCGCCTACATGTGCTTCTATGCCGATCCCCGGGAGCCGTGGCTCGTCCAGGCGACGATGATGGGGACGGTCACCGCGATGGTGGTGACGGGACTGCTCGTCGTCAGGTTCCTGGACAAGCCGTATGAGAACGCGAGCGGCAGCATCAAGCCGACCGTCATGACCCCAGACGCTCGCAGGCATCGCCGGAGAGAGCGCTGCGAACGGCGTCACCGCGTTTCCGTGCGCCGACGACGGTCGCCCGCGGCGGACGTGAGCTACGCGAGACCCGCCTCGGCGAGCGGGCGGCGGCCCCAGGCGAAGCGCGTCTCGTACCAGCCGGTCATCGGTGCGAGCGTGGTGCCGCGGTCGGATGAATGCGCCATCCAGCCCGATCCGAGGTAGATGCCCATGTGCCCGACCTCGCTCGGCTTCGAGCGAATGCCGTTCGAGCCGAAGAAGACCAGGTCACCTGGTTGCAGGTTCGAGCGCGTGATGCGAGCCGGTCTCGGCGCTTCGCCACTCATGTCGTAGGTCGTCCGCCCCTTCAGAACCGCGGCGAGACCCGGCGCTCCCGCATAGGGCTCCAGCTTGTATACGCGCCAAACGAAGCCACTGCAGTCGAAGCCTCCCGGAAGAGTGCGTCCGAAGAGCTGCTGCGGTCTCTCCGAGGTTCCCGCCCAGACATACGGGGAGCCGACCAAGCGCAGAGCGCGGCGGAGCACGTTCTGCTGCCAAACGGATAGCTGGGGGAACGAAAACGTCTCGAGCGCCACGCGAACGGCATCCAGCTCGTAGTCGGAGATCGTGAGCAAGCGGGAGATCGAATACGCGGCCTCGGCGCGCGTCGCGGGTTGGGAGAGCTGAAGCTCGAGCTCCTCCTCGGTTTGGAGGTGATTGACACGAAGCCCGAGCATGCGCGCGACCGTTTCCGTCCCGAGCCACGTCCTCGGGAGCAGCCCGGCGGCCGCCGCGCCCAGCCTGAGATCGCGCGCCTGCGGGCGCAAGCCGAGCGCCGTGACGAGCTTGGCGTCGAGCTCACGGAGAGTGACCCGGCGGTCCGTGTCCGTCTCGGTCACCTCCATGCCGAGTGAGGCGAGAATCGTGGCGAGCTCGAGCGAGGTGAGAGGCTCGTCCGGGCGAAAGTCGGCCACGCTCGGCGCCATCAGCCCCGCGTCGACGACCTCCTTGATCTGCGGCGCGGCCCAGGAGCGAGCCGGCTGCGGCTGCGCTCCGGCGGCGCCGACAATGGCTAGAAACGCAAGGACGGTGAGGACGGCGATACGACGCATGTCCACTAGGTATCGGCCCGTCCGAGAGGGGCAAGACCCTCTTACGAAATCCTGAACGGATGCGCACCCAGCGACATCGAGGCTACGCTGACTCGATGCGGGCTCTAACGCTCCTCCTGGCCCTCTGCCCCCTCTTCGTCGCGGGCTGCGGGGGCGGCTCCGACGACGAAGCTGCTGCGCCCGCTCGTCCTCCGGTCACGGACACCGCTGCTCCCGAGGACACGGCGACGCGTCCAACAGCGCCACCGATCGAAGGAACCACGCTCGACGGGGAGCAGGCCGCCCTGGCCGACCTCCGGGGGAAGCCAGTGCTCGTGAACGTCTGGTCGTCGTGGTGAAGCACCTGCCAGAGCGAGGCGGTCGCCTACGCAGAGTTCCAGCAGAATCACCCTGAGCTCGCATTTCTCGGCCTCGACGTCGCCGACACGCCGGACGAGGGCCGCGCCTTCGTCGAGCGGCACGGGTGGAGCTGGCCTTCGATCTCCGACCCGGATCGACGGCGCGCGAGAAGCCTCGGGGCGACCTACCAGCCGCATGTCTTCGTGGTGGACGCGCAGGGACGGGTCGTCGCGAGCTACGCGGGACGTGGCGACGCCGAGACCTGGGAGTCGCTCGCGGCGCAGCTTCCATAAGCTGCCATCGAGCACGATGACGTACGAAGACTGTCTTCCGGGGACCTGGCTCGCATCCCGTTTCGCGATCGACCCGTTTCTGATCGACGCGATGCGGCGAGACGGGGAGCTCGTCGCGGTGCGCGAGCCCGGCTCGACCGGATGGTTGTATCCCGGGTGGCAGTTCGATGGCAGCAATCCACGACCCGTGATCGCACGGATCGTGAAGGCAGCGCGCGAGAAGGGTCTCGACGAGTCTCGGCTGTACGCGATCTTGACGGCTCCGCTCGGCCTCGGAGGCGAGCGGCAGGTCTACGAGCTCTTGCTCGAGGGGCGCGAGGACGATGTCGTCGAGCTCGTGCGCGCGGGCTAGGAGTCTCCAGTGCGACATCCCAAAGGTTGACCGGAAACGTCCTCTGCGTGTAGGGGCGAGGCTTGCCTCGCCCTCGTTCGTCGGCGGAACATGGAGGGCGAGGCAAGCCTCGCCCCTACGGTGCTTTGAGTGGAACCGCTTCAGTCGAGCGCACGATGTTCACGTCGCCGCTGACGGTCTTGACATGAAGCGGGACGACGGCTCCTTCGGTTTCTTGTTCCCCGGACTCGGCTGCGGGCGCCTGCTCGGCAAGTCCCAGCTCGGAGTCGAGATCTCCGGACACCGAGACGGCGTCGATCCAGACGCGAGTGCCGCGGGCGATACCGATGCGAACGTCTCCGGAGATCGTCTGCACTTGCAGATCGCCCGCCTCGATCGCGCCGATCTGCACGTCTCCGGACACCGTTCGAGCGTTCAGCGGGGCGAGAACGCGACGGATGTCGAGGTCGCCGGACACCGTGACCACCGTGCCTTCTGCCTCGATCGTTCCCACCGAGATGTCTCCGCTGGCGGTCTTGAGTTGCAGCTTCTGGGTCACGTCCTGGAGGCTGATGTCGCCTGAAGCGCTCTTCGCAGTAACCTCGCCAAGCTCCCCCTCGACCTCGAGGTCGGTCGAGCCGCCGGCGAGATCGAGGTCAGCGCCAGGCGGGCAGGTGATGTGCACTTCGACGCCGCCCCAGTTGATCTGGATCGGGCCCCAGCGGAACTTGTCCTTCTGCTCGATCGTGATGACGTGCCCACCCGGCCGCTCGTCGGCGCGGATGACGATGTCTTCGAACGCGTCGGAGCCACGACGGCCCTTTTCGATGAGCTCGACGACGGTGCGCGGCTCGTCGGCCGTCGTGACTCGGACGCGTCCACTCGGGAGTCGGACTTCGAGCGCGACGGTCCCGGGAGTATCGAATTCCGGCATCGTCGTCGCCTAGCTCTGCGTCGCCGCGGTGTTGGGCGTTCGCCGGACGCGGTCGCCGGTGGTGCGCTTCCTCGTCTTGCGAACGCGGTCGCCGGAGTCGAGAAGCATGGCATAGTCGAACGGGATCGGAGCGAGAAACATGGTCTTCCCCTTTCAGCCCTGGGCGTAGCCCTGGATGCGGTTTCTGCCGCGTCGATGGTGTGAGCGCGAGTCGAGCAGGCGCGCGATCGCGCGGACGAGCCATGCGTTGGTCGAGACGCCTTCCTGGGTGGCGGCCTCCTCGATGCTGTTCTTCAGCGACTCGGGAAGCCGGAGCGAGATGCGGCCGGTGAACTCCTCTGCCGGAGCAACCTGAACGGAATCCGAGGAGTCCTCCATCACGACTACGAGCTCGGGCTCGCGGCCGGCGAGGCGGACTTCGACTCGTCCCGAGCCGAGCTGTCCCCCGATCTCGAGCGCTGCCTCGCCGAGGAGGTCGAGCAGTCGAAGGTGAAGCGTCGAGCCGAGGGCCTCGCTCAGTCTTTGCGCGGCTCGCGCGGTTGCCTCGTCTCCGAGGCCGGCGGTGGCGGCGAGGTCTTCCTGAATCGTCTGAATATGACCGTCCAGCTGCATGATGACATCATAGTGACATCGTTATTGCTGTCTGTCAAGTGCGAATCTACATTGTGACGACATCCGCATGGCTATACGCTTCTTTTACAGTGCCTGCCCCCGGTAAAGACGCCAAGAGTGCTCCCAATTTGTCCACAGGGCGCAACCGGCCAACAACGGGCCTGGCAAACATCGTTAGGTCTCTGGTTTAGGTCAGCTGCCAGACGTCGCCGCGGATGATCGGCGTCTCTGCGCCGTCCGCGGCCAGTCCGACAACCTCGACGTCCGGCCCGCCGATCATGAAGTCCGTGTGGACACCCGAGACGTTGACACCCCGGTCGAGGAGCTCCTCCGGAGAGAGCTCGGATGCCCCGTTCAATGCCTTCGGGAAACCGCTGCCGAAGGCGATATGACACGTCGCGTTCTCGTCGAAGAGGGTGTCGTGGAAGATGAGTCCTGTCTTCTTCACAGCCGAGGATCCGTCGACGAGCGCGACCTCTCCGAGGAAAGGCGCCTGCTCGTCGACCGAGAGCTGCTGGCGGATGATCTCGGCCCCTGCGGATGCCTTGACGTCGACGATCTTCCCGCCCTCGAACCGCACCTCGAGATCATCGACGCGGCTGCCGGCGGCAAGCAGCGGAGCGGTCGAGCGAACGACTCCCTCGGCGCGACGCCAGTCCGGGCTCGTGAACGCCTCCTCGGTGGGCATGTTCGGGATGTGCTCGATGCCCGCCTCGGTTTGCATCCGGGCGCAGGTCCAGTGGGCGTCCGGAACGAGTCCAACCGTGAGGTCCGTTCCGGGCCCGCTGAAGCGAATCGCGTCGAAGGAACGCCGATTCAGACCGTCCGCCTTCTCCTGGAGCCTCGAGACGTGCTCGTTCCACGCCGCGACCGGATCGTCGTCGTCGAGACGCGTCGCCGTCGCAACCGCGACCCACAGCCGCTCGACATCGGGCTCGCCGAAGACTTGTGTCGCCCAGCCTGCGTTTGGGGCCGCGACCACGGTCCAGTTGATCCGTCGCGCGATGATGAGCTCGAGCGAGGCCGCGCGGAGCTCCTTCGGCTCGGAGCGTCCAACAAGGGCGGAGTCGAGATCGCCAAGAAGATCGGGGTCGGGATTGCCCGTCAGCGAGATGAAAGCCGGCCGGTCGTCGTACGCACGTCGGTACAGGTCGAGCATGTGTGGCGCGGACCAGCCAATTTCCTCCTTCGGGCCGAGCTCGATGGCCGCGTGTCGGACGTGGAGGTCGCCGTAGAGCACGATCACATGCTTGGCGCCTGCGCGATAGGACTCCCGAGCTATCGCACGCGCTATCTCAGCGTGCTCGACGTAGCCGGTGACGATGACGTCCTGGCCCTCCTGGACGTTCGCTCCGACGCGGACCGCCAGCTCGGCATAGCGCCGCAGACGCTCTTCCGGTGTCAAGAGGTGATTAGTCGCCCCAGTCGAAGTCGCGCGGACCTCCCGTCCAGAGCGTCTCGTCGAGCGCTGCGCCCTCGACGTTCTCCGCCGTTTCCTCACCTGGCCAGGGGAGACGCTCTGAGCTCATATGAGCAGCCGGCTCGCCGTCCATCGTCTCTTCGATGCGCGCCTGCTCCTCGCTCTTGAAGAGCGGATGGTTCTCGAGCGGATCGCCGTTCAGGTACGAGTCGAGCGGCATGTCCCCGTCGAGATCGGAGTTGCGTTGCTTGAGGTCGAGATGCTCCCGAATCGCCGCGGCAAAGGGGGAGTCAACCTCGACTGTTGGTGCTTCGAGATCCGACATGGGCTTGGTCCGAAGGGTCGAGTCTAGCGCAAGGCCCTTCGCCGGACGCTTTGAGAAGACGCGCTCGGGGTATGGTGTCGGCGTGCCGCTTCTCCGGCTCTTCACGTTCGTGTTGATGCTCTACCGCATGTATCGCCGGTTGCCCAAGTCGCAGCGGCGACAGCTGGTCGATGCCGTCGGACGGTACGGGCCGCGTGTCGCCGAGACGGCCGCGCGCCGCGTCCGGACGCGGCGCTAACGACCTGAGGTGAACTCGACGACGCGGCCGCGACAGCGGACGCCTTCAGGGATTTTCGCGCGAGCGGAATCCGCGCGAGCGGATCCCACTATAGACATCCTGGGTTAGCAGCGGCCGCGAAGCGGCCGCCTTTAGGGATCTTCGCGCGACCGGAATCCGCGCGAGCGGATCCCACTTTAGACATCCTGGGTTAGCAGCGGCCGCGAAGCGGCCGCCTTTAGGGATCTTCGCGCGACCGGAATCCGCGCGAGCGGATTCTGGTCTTGCGCCTAACTTGAGCGGAGCGCTTCGCGAACGATTCGATCCTGCTCGCGTTGGTGGAGCGTCGGGTAGCCCTCGCTCGGGCTGGCACGCCACGTACGGCCGACGTAGTCGACGCGCTCCACGAGCTCAGCGTTCGCAGCCCCTTCCTAGAGCCGGTGGCGAAGCGAGCGCCACGCACCCATGTTTTGCGGCTCCTCCTGCGCCCAGACGATCTCGCGGAGCTCAGGATACGACTCGACGACACGGGCAAAAGCGTCGACCGGAAACGGATAGAGGAGCTCGATGCGCGCGAGCGCGACGGTTGAGGCAAGGCCACGAACATCGTGGCCCGCGAGGTCGTAGTAGATCTTCCCGCTGCAGAGGACGAGACGCCGGATTTTCCCGCGTTCCGTCGGCGCCGGGTCGTCGATCACCGGTTGAAACGATCCGGCGGACAGCTCTTCGGCTGTCGAGGTCGCCTGCCGCAAGCGGAGAAGGCCCTTCGGGGTCATGACGACGAGGGGCCGGGCGGTCGCGTCGAGCGCCTGGCGACGGAGAAGGTGGAAGAACTGGGCCGCGGTCGTGCAGTTCGCGACACGAATGTTCTCCTGCGCGGCCAGCTGGAGGAAGCGCTCGAGACGCGCGCTCGAGTGCTCGGGGCCGTTGCCCTCGTAGCCGTGCGGGAGCAGCAGCGCGAGCCTCGACGTCTGTCCCCACTTCGAGCGGCCGGAGACGATGAACTGGTCGACGACGATCTGGGCGCCGTTGATGAAATCGCCGAACTGCGCTTCCCAGAGCACCAAAGCGTCCGGCGCCGCAATGGAGTAGCCGTGCTCGAACGCGAGCGCGGCGAACTCGGAGAGCGGCGAGTTGTAGATCTCGAAAGCGGCGTCGGCCCCGGGCAGCGCCTGCAGAGGAGTGTATGTCTCGCCGGTGACGGGGTCGTGCAGGACGGCGTGGCGGTGGGAGAAGGTCCCACGCTCCGTGTCTTGCCCCGAGAGGCGGATCGGGATGCCCTCCTCGAGAAGAGAGGCGAACGCCAGAGCCTCCGCCTGGCCCCAGTCGATCCCTCCCTCGCTGAACGCCTCGCGCCGCCGCTCGAGCTGCTTCGCCAGCTTGGGGTTCACTTGGAAACCCTCCGGGACGCGGAGAAGCTGCTCGTTCAGCTCGCGCAACCGTTCGACCGGCACCGAGGTGACAACCGTGTCTCCCGTGTCCCGGGGAATGCGCGGCTCACGAGGCTGCTCGGGATCGGCGAAGGACGCGCGAAGTTGATCGTGCGTCTCGCGGAGCGCCTCGAGCGGTTGCGCGAGGAGCTGCTCCGCCTCCTCCGCAGTCAGCACTCCGTCCTCGACGAGCCTCGCCCCATACGTCTCTCGGACAGGCGGTTGAAGGTCGATGCGGGCGGCCATCAACGGCTGCGTGTACGCGGGCTCGTCCTGCTCGTTGTGCCCGAAGCGCCTGTAACCAACGAGGTCGATCACCAGGTCGTGACCGAACTCCTCGCGGTACGCGAGAGCGAGCCGGACCGCCGATACAGCGGCCTCGGGATCGTCCGCGTTCACATGGACGATGGGAACGTCGAACCCCTTGGCGAGGTCGCTCGAGTAGCGCGTCGAGCGCCCTTCGGCCGGGTCGGTCGTGAAGCCGATCTGGTTGTTGGCGATGACGTGGAGCGTGCCGCCGGTCGAATAGCCGTCGATCGAGTGGAGGTTGAAGGTCTCGGCGACGACCCCCTGCCCGGCGAACGAGGCGTCGCCGTGGATCAGGATCGGAAGGGCGACCGAGGGGTCGTGAATGCCGGCGCCGCCCGAGCGGTCGGTCTGCTCGGCCCGCGCCAAGCCCTCGATGACGGGGTCGACGGCCTCGAGATGGCTCGGGTTCGCGGCGAGGGTCACTTGCACGTCGCCCGATCGGGTCGGACGGGACTCGGAGGCGGCGAGGTGATACTTGACGTCACCCGTCCCGCCTTCCGGGTCGGAGACCAGGGCGTCGAACGTTCGCTCCCCCTCGAACTCGCGCAGGATAGACGCGTACGAGCGACCGACGGTGTGGGCGAGGACGTTCAGACGACCGCGATGGGCGATCCCGATCACGACTTCGTGCGCGCCGCCGGCGGCGGCCAGCTCGATCGCCTCGTCCAGCATGGGTACGAGCGCATCTAGGCCTTCGATCGAGAACTGCTTCTGTCCGATGAACGCGCGCCGCAGGAACGTCTCGAAGGCCTCGACCTGCGCCAGCCGCAGCAGAAGAGCGCGCCGATCCTCGGCTGAGACGGGCTGGCGAAAGCGACCCGACTCGATCGCGCGACGCAGCCAGACGCGCTCGGCGTGATCCGAGATGTGCTCGATCTCGTAGGCGATCGTCCCCATGTAGACCTCTTGCAGACGCGGGAGCGCGTCGAGCAAGGTTTCACCTTCGACCGAGAGCCGGAGCAACCGGGCCGGGATCTTCGCCTGGACCTCCGGGGTCAGCGGAGGGTTGAGGCTCTCGGGCTCGAGGGCAGGATCGCCGGGGGGCTCCGAGCCGAGCGGGTCGAGACGCGCGGCGAGGTGACCGTGCATACGGATCGCTTTCACGAGCGCCATCGCGGCCGCGACCGCCGCCAGGAGATCTCCGTCTGCAGGTGCTTCAACGGGGGCGGGCGGATCGGCCGGCGCCTCAGTTGGCGCGGCGGACTCCTCTTCGACCGGCCGTGGCGCCGGAACCACCGTTGCTGCGCCGTTTCCCTCCCCTGAGCGCGCCTCGATCAGACGGGAGAGCCCAGGCAACGCCGAGAGGACACCACCGTCCGCCTCCTCGAAGACCGCACGCCAGGCTGGATCGACCGCCTCGGGGTTCTCGAGGTACTGCTCGAGGAGCGCGCCCACGTAGCCGGCGTTGAGGTCGCCGGGCATCTAGAACAGCGGATTGTCGGTGCTGATCGCCACGATCATCCCGAAGAAGAAGCCCAGCGTCGCCACTATCACCGCGATCCCGGCAAGAGTCCGGTGGGACTCCGTCATGCGGGCGGCGACGAGCGCGAGAAGGATCGCGACCGGCGCGAGCAGTCCTGGCTTCACGGCGATCGCAAGCCCGGACAGCGCGAACGAGAAGGCGCACAAGAAGCCGGCGACCGTGTCCGCCCGACGCTGGTGAACTGGGTAGGTGCTCACGCAGAGGCTCCGACGCGCGACCTGGTTGAGCGCAGCTGCGGGCTCGGCCGGAGCGGACGCCGGACCGACCGACGCGCACGGCTCCTGCGCGAGTCGTCCCAGGAGCACGGCGCCACTGGCGTAAACGTATCGCCCTCTTCCCCGCCCTCAGGTCTCGGCTCCGACCGGATCGCCCACCACACTACGACGCAGAGATAGACGATGGGGATTTTCAACACGACGAGCATGAAGACGGCTTCCCACGCAGAAACGGACACGATGCGATGGAGTTTACGCCACGCTTTCCGGTCTCCTGCGGACAGGTCCTTACACGGTCCTCATACTCGTCCCGCTACGGTGCGGGAGCCTTCGTGCCGCAGGACTGCCGAACTCGCACCGCCGCCAGGTAAAGGAGACTCCGTGAGACGTACCGTCCGCCTCGTTATCGCCCTGTGCGCAATTGCAACCTTCGCCGCACCTGCCGCCCTGGCCGGAGAGCGGATGTGGGTCGGCTTCCACGACGATCCGAGCTTCCGCTGGGTGAATGACCGAGCAACTCGCATCCAGTCATCGTCTCGGGAAGGCGCCACGATCATGCGCCTCCTCGTGCAGTGGAACCTTGCCGCGCCGCAGCGGCCTTCGAACGCGGCGAATCCGTTCGATCCGGCGTACATCTTCGACGACGTCGACGAGGCCCTCAGGAGCGCCCAAGGGACGGACATGGAGGTCATGCTCACGATCTCCGGCAGTCCTCGGTGGGCAAACGGCGGCAAGAACCCCAACGCCATGCCGCAGCGGCTCGCCGACTTCACCGCCTTCGCGCGCGCCATCGCGACGCGCTACTCCGGGCGCTTCGACGGCTACCCGTATGTCCGCTTCTACTCCGTCTGGAACGAGCCCAACCTCAATCTCTTCCTGACTCCCCAGTTCAACGGGGCCGGCAAGTCCGTGGCACCTGCCAACTACGCGAAGCTGTACGCGGCGGCCTACACCGGTCTCAAGGCCGGTAGCCCGATGGCCCAGGTCGCGATCGGGGAGACCTCGGCGCGTGGACGCGACCGGCGGGTGCCGGGCGTCTCGGACACGCACTCTCCCGGCAAATTCGCGGAGCTCGTGGCCAAGGCCAACCCAAGACTCAAGTTCGATGCGTGGTCGCACCACCCGTATCCGTTCAATCCGAACTCGAGGCCGGGCCAGGTCGTGAAGTGGCCGAACGTGTCGCTCGCGTCCCTCCCCCGCTTCAACGAGAGCCTGAAGACGTGGTTCAAGCGCAAGTCCGCATCGATCTGGATCACCGAGTACGGGCATCAGACCAAGCCCGAGGACACGTTCGGCGTTCCCTACTCGAGGCAGGCCGCATATGTCCAGCAGGCGATCGCGATGGCCAGGAAGTTCCCGTTCGTCGGAATGTTCATCTGGTTCGTCTACCAGGACGACCAGGGGCAACCGTGGGAGTCGGGTCTGTACAGGTCGGGAGGTACCGCCAAGGGATCGTCGCCGGCGAGGTTCGGCGCCAGCGCACGGCCTCTCGACGCACGAAACGGGGTCTTCAGCTTCCGCGCCGGCACGGCGACGCCGCTCGTCACGCTCTACACGCGGCGCTTCTGCGCGGGTGACACGACGGGCGAATCGATCGGGATGACCTGGCGCATCTTCCGCGCGGGGCGACTGATCGCCGTCGGCCAGCAGACCTCTGCGCTGCGGGTCGACTGCACGATCAGGGCCCGGCTCCGCTTCCGTACGCCGATGGTGAAGGGCGTGAGCTACGTCGCGACGTTCGCCCTGAACGACAAGAACGGCGTCGTCCTCAGCCGCCGGCTGACGATCCGCGGCACTTAGCGAGAGGGCCGCCGGGCATGCCCGGCCCTACGGGTTCCATTCGAGAACCTGCATTCCCTCCCACCAGTGGGGAGAGCCGCGATCCTTGCCCTCGATCGTGAGGACTCGTCGAGCACGCGGCTGGGCGACGAGGTAGTCGTCCATGGCGCGATCGACCTGCTCCCAGTCGGTGTCGTCGACGATCAGGAGAGCCCCCGGAGCGAGAAACGGCTCAGCGATGCGGAGCCCGTCCAGCTGCGCCTCGTACGTGTGGAGCGCGTCGTAGTACCAGGCGCCGACTGAGACCCCATCGAGCTCCTCACCGCGAACGAGCTCGAAGACGTCGCCCACCAGGAGCTCTGGCCGCGGGATGCCGAAGCGCTCCAGATTCCGCTCCACCATTTCGAGGCTCGCGTCACGGAAGTCGAAGCTGTCGATCCCGACGAAGCGACGGCTCTCGTTCCCGAGCATGGCGGCGATGAGACTGGCTCCGTGGAAGACGCCGACCTCGACGTACGCCTCACCGGGATCGAGACACGACGCCGCCAAGTTGAGCAGGGCGAAGTTGTTCTCCCGGGCCAAGTTCTCGATCTCCTCCGCGATCGGCCCGAAGCGGCGGTCGATCGGGTGCTCCGAATGCGGAAAATTCTCGAAGAGGAGCGGAAGCTCGCGGAGAAAGCGTTCGGCGTTCATGCTGGGCCTAAGGGCCTGTCCAGAAAGTGGTCGCAGTGGATGGCACGCGACACGTGCCGCGAGGCAAGGACGCAGGGAGCGCCAATATGCGGGCAGTGGGCTATGCACTTGACGCCCCTCTCCGGACCCGCCAGAGCCGAGACGTGTGTGGGGGACGCCAGCCCACTCGAACGCGACCCCGCAGCCATTTGTTCAAGCCACATCGCTCCGGCCGTCGCGGTGCACAGCCGCCCGTCGGGGCGGCGGTCACGTCGCAACTGGTGCAAAGGGGCGTCAAGTGCATAGCCCACTCTCCGCAAACCGACGCGTGAAGCTCGACGACGAAGACTGGCGCGACCGACT
>Ga0136622_10000463_pt1 | contig 16599 bp, 14 predicted proteins | sample AntDrymUQ4482106_2_FD_104803 | JGI IMG/M metagenome (GOLD analysis project Ga0136622, IMG submission 104803) | Polar desert sand microbial communities from Dry Valleys, Antarctica - metaG UQ448 (21.06) | ecosystem: Environmental > Terrestrial > Soil > Desert | place: Antarctica: Dry Valley...
AGCAGGGCGGCCAGGACGTGCTGCTCTTCATCGACAACATCTTCCGCTTCGTCCAGGCGGGCTCCGAGGTGTCGGCGCTGCTCGGCCGGATGCCCTCGCAGGTGGGATACCAGCCGACGCTCGAGACCGAGATGGGTCAGCTCCAGGAGCGGATCACCTCGACCAGCAAGGGCTCGGTCACCTCAGTGCAGGCGATCTACGTGCCCGCCGACGACCTCACCGACCCCGCGCCGGCGTCGGTGTTCGCCCACCTGAACGCGACCACGGTGCTCTCGCGGTCGATCTCCGAGAAGGGGATCTACCCCGCGGTGGACCCGCTGGAGTCCACCTCGACGATCCTCAAGCCCGACATCATCGGCGAGGAGCACGTCAAGGTCGCCAACGACGTCAAGGAGGTGCTTCAGCGCTACAAGGAGCTCCAGGACATCATCGCGATCCTCGGGATCGACGAGCTCTCCGACGAGGACAAGGTCACCGTCCAGCGCGCACGCAAGATGGAGCGCTTCCTCTCCCAGCCGTTCTTCGTGGCGGAGTCCTTCACCGGCATGGGGGGCGAGTACGTCCCGATCGCGGAGACGGTCCGCGGGTTCCAGGAGATCCTCGAGGGCAAGCACGACGAGGTCCCCGAGCGGGTCTTCCTGCTGAAGGGCTCGATCGACCAGGTGGTCGCCGCGGCCGGCGAGGAGTCCGACGAGGACGAGGACTCCGACGAGGACGACGACTCCGACGACGGCGAGTCGCGCGGCGAGGGCAAGGAGGACGCCGACGAGCAGGCCGACGACAAGGACTCCGATGACGACGACGATGATGACGACGACAACGGGAAGTCCTAGCCCGTGGCCCACGAGAAGTTCCCGGTCGAGGTCCTGACCCCCGAGGGGGAGGTCTTCAACGACGAGGTGGAGATGGTCTCCACGCGCACGACCGTGGGGTCCATCGGGGTGCTGGCCAACCACACCCCGCTGCTCGCGATCCTCGACCCCACCGAGCTGCGCCTGTACCGGTCCGAGGGGGACGTCGTGAGCTTCGCCCAGGGCGAGGGTTATCTCCAGGTCGGCGGCAACCGCGCGCTCGTCCTCGTAGAGGACGCGACCCCTCCGGAGGAGCTCGACGCCAACGAGCTGCGCGACCAGCTCTCCCAGGCCGAGGAGGAGCTCTCCCAGGCGGACGAGGACAGCGAGGAGCACCGCTCTCGCCTGCGCCGGAAGCGGCGCTTCGAGAAGTTCCTGGAGATCGCCGAGGGGTCCGGATAGGAGGGCCGGCGCAGCCGGCCCGTTCAACGACGATCGCAGGTCGTCGCTCGATCTCAGACCGCGGGGCGGGATGCCCCGCGGGGCTAATGCGAAGTCGGGACGGGGGCCTATCCTTGTGCCGGTGCATCCCCGGTCACTGGCCGAGCGCCTGATCACGTACGACACGTCCAAGCCCGACGGCCTGCGCTCCGCGGCAGGGTTCGTCAAGGGCTGGCTCGAATCCCGTGACATCGACGTGCGCGAGTACGACCATCACGGACTTCCCGCCATCCTGGCCGACGTCGGCCCCGCCGAGGTGCCCACCGTCATCTTCCACGGCCATCTCGACGTGGTGCCGGGCCGGGCCGAGCAGTTCGAGCCCCGGATCGAGGGGGACCGGCTCTACGGCCGCGGCGCCTATGACATGAAGGGGGGTCTCGCCGCAATGATGTGCGCGGTGCGCGACGCCGCCGAGCAGGACCGCGTGCGCGTGCGCTTCCTGTGCGCTCCCGACGAGGAGGACTCCGAGGTCGACGTGCGCTCCACCGACGCCCTCGTCGCCGAAGGCTACGCAGGCGACTTCGCGGTGACGGGCGAGCCCACCGACCTCCACATCGGCGTGCAGGCCAAGGGCGTTCTCGCCATGCGCCTTACGGTCGGAGGGACTGCGGCCCACGGCTCGACGCCGTGGTTGGGCGACAACGCGGTCCTGAAGGCCATCGACGTGTTCCGGGTGATCGAGTCGCTGCCGTTCTCCCGCGAGTCCTCCGAGCTGTTCGACCGCCCGTCGATCAACCTCGGGCGGATCATGGGCGGCGACGCGCTGAACAAGGTGCCGGACTTCTGCGTCATGGACGTGGACATCCGGTACCTGCCCGGCCAGCGGCCGGCCGACATCGTCGCGCAGGTCGACGCGCTGCCCGACGTGGAGATCACCCGGACCGTCACGCGGGTGCCGGCGATGGTCTCCCGCTCAGACCCCTACGTCCAGGCGCTGAGCCGGGCCGTCGGCCGTTCCGTCGGCGGCGAGGTCCTGAGCGTGGGCCGGGACGGGGCGTCGGACGCGGTGTCCTTCCTGGAGGCGGGCATACCCGCGGTGGAGTTCGGCCCCGCGGGCGGCGGTCACCACGGTCCGGAGGAGTGGGTCTCGGTGGGCTCGCTGGAGCGCTACCGGCGCGCGCTGGCCGACTTCGTCGTCGAGCTGGGATCGCCCCGGGCTGGCCCGCCCATCCCGGACGGGCAACGGGCGGCGACCGGCGCGCTCGAGACGATCGACGGGGTGCACAGATGATCGCCGAGCGGGGCATCGTCAAGCGCTTCGTGCTGGGCATCGCGCTGATCACCTTTCTCAGTGCGGCCACGGTGGCGACCGCGGGGCTGCTCGAGGTGGGCCAGCTCGCAAAGGACATCGACGCAGGCGGCAAGGTCATCAAGCTCGGAGAGGAGGAGGTGACGGCGGCGACCGCGGGCGCACCCCAGACGATCCTCGTGCTCGGCTCCGACCGCCGCGTGGCGGACAAGATCGCGGGGACCAGGGGCCAGTCGGACACGATCCTGCTCATCCGTCTCGACCCGCACAACCAGGCGACCTCGATCATGTCGATCCCCCGGGACCTGAAGGTCAACATCCCGGGCCGGGGAGTCGACCGGATCAACAAGGCCTACCTCCACGGAGGACCGGGCCTCACCGTCAAGACGGTCAAGGAGCTGCTGGCCACCACCGGGGAGCCGTTCAAGATCAACCATGTGATCAACGTGAACTTCCGGGGCTTTCGTAAGGCCGTGGACTACGTGGGCTGTGTCTACGGCGACATCGACCGCCGCTACTTCAACCCCCAGGGGGGCGTCTACGCGACCATCGACATCAAGCCCGGCTACCAGCGCCTCTGCGGCCAGGAGGCGCTGGACTACGTCCGCTACCGCCACACCGACAACGACATCGTGCGTGCCGCACGCCAGCAGGACTTCCTGCGCCAGGCCAAGGCGCAGGTCGGCGTGAAGAAGCTCTTCGAGCGGCGCCGCCAGCTGACCAAGCTCTTCGGCCGCTACACCGAGTCCGACCGGGGCCTGCACTCGAGCACCGGCATCCTGACGCTGCTCAAGCTCGCGGCCTTCTCGGCGAGCAAGCCGGTGCGAGAGGTCAGCTTTCCCGCGATCATCCCCGAGGACCCGAAGGACACCTTCCTCGACTACGAGGTGGGCAAGCTGCATAGCGCGGTCACCGAGTTCATGGAGGGGCGCAGCCGCGGTCCGGTGACCAAGGCGACGCCCCCGGCGAAGAAGCCCAAGAAGAGGAAGAGGCGAAAGCGCGTGCCGGCCGGCCTCCAGGACGCGCGCAAGCTCGGGGAGGACCAGGGCATCGTGGCCTCCCAGGGCACGCCCTTCCCCGTGTACTACCCCACCCTCGCCGCGCCCGGGGCGCAGTACGCCGACCAGGCGCGAACGTACAACATCCGCGATCTCAAGGGGAAGAAGTACCGGTCCTACCGGATCGTGGCGAAGTCGGGCGAGATCGGCGAGTACTACGGGGTGCAGGGCATGAACTGGACCAACCCGCCGATCCTCGACGACGCACACGACACCAAGGTCGTCAACGGGCGCACCTTCCACCTCTACTACGACGGCAAGAAGCTCAGGCTGGTCGCCTGGCGGCTACCCGGGGCCGTCTACTGGGTGACGAACACGCTCACTCGCACGCTCTCGAACAAGCAGATGCTCGGACTCGCCGGCTCGCTGAAGCGCGCCGGATAGCCTTCGCCCCCATGGCCACCGAAAGGGAACCGATCGGCGTGATCGGCGCGGGGTATGTCGGCCTGGTCACCGCGGCCGGGTTCGCCGAGCTGGGCAGCGACGTCTACTGCGTGGACGTCGACGCGGAGAAGGTGGAGGCCCTGCGGGCGGGCGAGATCCCGATCTTCGAGCCGGGCCTACCCGAGCTGGTCGAGCGCAACCGCGAGCGCCTGCACTTCTCCACCGACCTGACCGCTGCACTGGAGCACGCCCGCCTGCTGTTCGTCTCCGTGGGGACGCCGCCGAGCTACTCGGGGGACGCCGACCTGTCCGCGGTCCACACGGTGGTGGACAGCATGCCGCCCTCGGACAGCCATGCGCTCGTGATGAAGTCCACGGTCCCGTGCGGGACCGGCACGGCCATCAAGCGAGCCTTCGCGCAGCAGGGCAAGGGATTCTCGTACGTCTCCTGCCCGGAGTTCCTCAAGGAGGGGTCCGCCGTCTACGACTTCCTGCACCCCGACCGCGTCGTGGTGGGCGACGACGGCGACTGGGCGGGCGCCGCGGTCGCAGACCTGTACGCGCCTCTGGACGCACCCCTGGTGCGCACGGACATCGCCTCGGCGGAGATGATCAAGCTCGCCTCCAACGCGATGCTCGCCACGAAGATCTCGTTCATCAACGAGATCGCCAACGTCTGCGAGGAGCTCGGGGCGGACGTCATGGAGGTGGCCAAGGGGATGGGCCTGGACGAGCGCATCGGCCCCCACTTCCTGCGGCCGGGGATTGGCTATGGCGGGTCCTGTTTCCCAAAAGATGTCTCGGCGCTCAAGCAGCTGGCCGGGAACTCCGGGTATCACTTCCAGCTGCTCACTGCCGTCATCGAGGTCAACGAGCTCCAGAAGCGGCGGGTCATCGGCAAGCTCCAGAAGCACCTCGGATCGCTCGTGGGCAAGGAGGTCGCGCTGCTCGGCCTCGCCTTCAAGCCGAACACCGACGACATGCGGGAGGCCTCGTCGCTCGTACTCGCGGGGAGGCTTCAGGCCGACGGCGCACGGGTGCGCGCCTACGACCCGGTGGCGGAGGAGGAGGCGCGCCAGCTCATGCCCGGGCTGACCTTCGCGGGCACTGCCCTGGATGCCGTGGCTGGCGCCGACGCGTGCGTGCTCGTCACCGAATGGCCGGAGTTCTCCGAGCTGGACTGGGGGGAGGTCGCCTCCCGCATGGAGGGATCGCTGCTCGTGGACGGCCGCGACTTCCTCGAGCCCCAGGAGATCAGGGACGCCGGGCTGAGCTACGAGGGCATCGGCCGCCGGTGAGTAAGCTCGTCGGCGAATGCAGGCGCTGATCCTCGCAGGCGGCGAGGGAACGCGGCTCCGGCCGCTGACCTCCACCGTCCCCAAGCCGGTCCTCCCACTGGTGGACCGGCCCTTCATCACGTTCATGCTGGAGTGGCTGCGCGGCCACGGCGTGGACGACATCGTCATGTCGTGCGGCTTCATGGCCTCCGGGGTCCGCAACGTCCTGGGCGACGGGTCCCAGTTCGGCGTGCGGCTGCGATATGTGGAGGAGCCCCGGCCCCTGGGGACCGGGGGCGCCATCAAGTTCGCCGAGCCGCTGCTCGACGAGCGCTTCCTGGCTCTCAACGGGGACGTGCTCACCGACCTCGACCTCAGTGCCCAGATCGCCCAGCACGAGCGGACCGGCGCACGGGGCACGCTCGCCCTGATGGGCGTCGAGGACCCCTTGGCGTACGGTCTCGTCAACCTCCACGAGGACGACTCGATCGCGGAGTTCCTCGAGAAGCCCAGCTCCGACCAGCTCGGCCAGATCGATACGAACCTCATCTCCGCAGGCGCGTACGTGCTCGAGCGCGACGTGCTCGACCTCATGGAGCCCGAGGTCAACACGTCGATCGAGCGCGAGGTTTTCCCCGCGCTGGTCGGGGAGGGGCTGTACGGGTTCGCCGGGCAGGGCTACTGGCTCGACATCGGCACGCCCGAGCGCTATCTCCAGGGGACATTCGACATCCTCGAGCGCACGGTGGAGACCCCGGTCGGCGAGCGGATCGGGGAGACCTACCTCCACGTCGGCGAGCGGGTGGAGAAGGCCGGGCGCATCCTCCCGCCCGCCTGGGTCGAGAGCGGATGCCGGATCGACGAGGGCGCGCGAATCGGATCCCGTGCGGTGCTGGGCCACGGGGTCAAGGTCGGCCGCGACACCGTCGTCGAGCACGCGGTCATCCACCCGGGGACCGAGGTGGGGGACGCGTGCACGATCCGGGATTGCGTCATCGGCGCCGGGGTGAGGATCGGGCAGGGCACGCACGTCGAGGGGGGCGCCGTCCTCGGCGAGGGCGTGACCATCGGCGCGGACAACGTCATCACGGCCGGCGCGCGAATTTTCCCCGGGGTGAGCATTCCCGACGGGGGAATCCTGTTTTGACAGAGCTCAGCCGCGAGGCCGTCGCCGGAGTCGACCGGTCCGACCTTCTCGCGGACATCCTTGCCCAGCCCAGCCACCTGCGCGACGCGCTCTGGCGTGTCGAGTCGGCGGAGCTCGTGCCCCACGACTCCCCCGGCGGGCTGGTCGTCGCCGGCATGGGCGGCTCGGCCATGGGCGGTGCGCTGGCCGCTGCGGCCCTGGGCGATCGCGCCTCGCGCCCGATCCTCCCCGCGCGCGACTACGGCCCGCCGTCCTGGACCACGCCGGAGACGACCGTCCTGTGCACGAGCTACTCGGGCGAGACCGAGGAGACACTCGGCTGCTACGAGGCCGCCGGTGCGCTCGGGGCACGCCGCGTGGTGGCCACGACCGGCGGACGCCTCGCCGATGCCGCTCGCGGCGAGGGCGTTCCCGTCATTCCCATACCGGGAGGTCTGCAGCCGCGCGCCGCGGTCGCCTACCTGACCGTGGCCGCGCTCGAGGTCGCCGCGATCTGCGGGGCCGGCCCCCGGCTGCACACCGAGATCGACGTCGCCGCCGCCCACGGGGAGGAGCTCGCCGAGCGCTGGGGCGCGGATGGGAACGACGACGAGGAGGGACCTCGCGCTCTGGCCCGGGAGCTGCACGGGACCACCCCCGTGGTCGCAGGTGCCGGGCTGACCGCGTCCGTCGCCTACCGGTGGAAGACCCAGGTCAACGAGAACGCGAAGATCCCGTGCTTCGCGCACCAGTTGCCCGAGCTCGACCACAACGAGATAGTCGGGTGGGAAGGCGCCAACGAGCTCTGCCCGTTCTCGGCCGTCTTCCTCGACGACGCCGACCTCCATCCTCGCCTGCGCCGGCGCATCGAGCTGACCAGGGCCCTCGTCGAGTCACGCGCTGCGTGGACCCGGGTCGTCTCGAGCCTCGGCGAGACCCGGACCGAGCGCGTGTTCTCCCTGGTGCTGATGGGAGACCTCGTGTCCCTCTACCTGGCGGTGCTCCGCGGCGTGGACCCCACGCCGGTGCCGCTGATCGACCTGCTCAAGTCCGAGCTCGCAGCCGCGTAGCTCCTCGGGGCTGCCGGCTTCGGAAGGTCAGCAGGGGAAGGGCGGCAGCGGACAGCTCGGCGGCGGGCTCGGCGGGGCCGTCCCACCGCCGCTCGCGGACGGGGAGGTAGGCGGGCTCGGCGCCTGCGCCGGGGGCGCCGCGGGCGCCGCGGGGGACGCCGGAGGCGCCACGGGCGGCGAGCCGGGCGCCCGGGGCAGGGTGAAGGGCTCTGGACGCTTGATCGCCCCCCGGGCGATTGCCCGCCGCGCCCAGACGGCCAGCGTCCGGTATGGGCGCTGCTTGCGCCCGTTCATCTCGATGAGCCCGGTGTTGAAGGCGTGCTGCGGGGGCGGGACGATCAGCAGGTACTGGAGCATCGATCGGACTCCGGGCTGGCGCAGCGCAACCTCGAAGGCCTGGGGCAGGAAGCGGGCGCGCCGGCCCTCGGGGAGTGACCGGCGCCCGGAGGTGAAATAGCCGAACTCGGTCAGGTAGAGGTCCGGCCTCCCGCCCTCCGGCGTGCGCAGCGCGCGGGCACGGGCCAGACGCTTGAGCGCCCGGGTTAGGCGGGTGAGCGAACCGATCGGAGCGTTGTCCGCGCCCGGATAGCGGTACCGCGGGGGGTGCAGGAACTCATAGGGATGATGGGCATACCCGTCGGTGACGAGCGAATCGCAGCCCCTCTTGCGCCGGTAGTTCTCATCGACGCAGGTAACGTCGCGGAGGAACTCGAGGGGCGCGGTGGCGATTCCCGGCTCGTCGTACGGAACGGTCTCGCCCATCAGCACCTTGGCGTCGGGATCGGCGGCCTTGATCGCCCCGTAGCCGGCCTGGTAGACCCCCCTGTAGATCCTGCCCGCCTCGCGCTGGGGCGCGATCCAGGCCGGGTAGTTCGGCTCGTTCCAGATCGAGTAGCGGTCCACCCGCCCCTTGAAGTGGGTGGCGACGTCCCGCGCGAACTCCGCAAAGCGGGCGGGGATGGGCCGGAACGGTCCGATGCGGCCGTTCCCGGTGGCGAAGGCCGGAGCCGGCCCCGACAGGTTGAGGTGGAGGCGGATCCCGTACTTGGCGGCCTGGTCGATCAGGTTGTCGATCGGAGCGAGGTTGTACGTCGGCTGTGCCGGCGCGCGGCTCGCGCCGGCTCCGCGGGTGAGCGTCTTCGCCCAGTAGACGATCACCCGCATCCGGCTCGTCCCGATCGCCTCGGCAGCCCGGAAGGCCTTTTCGCGGTCGTAGTAGGACTGGCTGAGGAACACGTCCTCGTCCTGAATGGCGACCTCCATCCCCCGGGCAGCATGGGCCGAGCCCAGAGGCCCGATGGCCATGAGCGCGCACGCGGCGACGAGCGCCGCCAGGAAGCTCCTTCGCCTGCCGGGCATGAGCCGAGCAGTGTAGGGCCACAACCTTGACACAGGCTTGGTAAGGTTGGCGCCAATGAACGCCCTGACCAACCATTGCGGTATATGGACAGCCTGACCATCCACGAGGCGGCGGAGACCACGGGCTGGTCGCCCCGCATGCTTCGCTACATCGAGCGCAGCGGGCTCGTCATCCCGCCGCGCTCCTCCTCGGGCTATCGCCTCTACGGCCCGGCAGAGCTGCAGCGTCTGCGCACCTTGCGCGAGCTGCTGGAGCGATTTGAAATCGGGCTGGCGGAAGTCGGCTTTGCCCGGCGCCTGCGCGACGAGCCCGAGCTGCGTGACGTCACTGCGCAGTGGTTCGAGGCCACCCCCGCCCGTCCCGACCACGTTCCCGCCGCCGACTGGCTGGACTGGGAGCAGGACAAGCATCAAAAGCTGCTCGCGGCCTGACCGGCCGCCCTTCGAGACACCCGACCCCCAGCGAAAGGCTTCATTCCCATGGCAACTACCCCCAAGAACTACGACGTGGCCGACCTCGCCCAGGCCGACGCAGGCCAGGCCCGCATCGAATGGGCCGATGCGGAGATGCCGGTCCTGCGTTCGATCCGCGAGCGCTTCGAGCGCGAGAAGCCGCTCGACGGCATCGTGATCGCCGCGTGCCTGCACGTCACGACCGAGACCGCGAACCTGATGCGCACGCTCATCGCCGGTGGCGCCGACGCCGGCCTGTGCGCCTCGAACCCCCTTTCCACCCAGGACGACGCTGCGGCCGCACTGGTGGACCGCTACGGCGCCGAGGTGCACGCCATCCACGGCGAGGACACCGACACCTACTACCGCCACATCGAGGCGCTCGCCGACAAGGGCCCGCAGATCACGATGGACGACGGCGCCGACGTCATCTCCGTCATCCACGGCAAGCGCACCGACCTGATCGAGGGCATCATCGGCGGCACCGAGGAGACGACGACCGGAGTGATCCGGCTCAAGGCGCTCGAGGCCGAGGGCAAGCTGGCCTTCCCGATCGTGGCGGTCAACGAGGCTCAGACCAAGCACCTCTTCGACAACCGCTACGGCACCGGGCAGTCGACGCTCGACGGCATCCTCCGCGCGACGAACGTGCTGATCGCCGGCCGGGTGGTCGTGATCTTCGGTTACGGCTGGTGCGGAAAGGGCGTCTCGATGCGCGCCAAGGGCGCCGGCGCCCACGTGGTCGTATGCGAGGTGGATCCGTTGCGGGCGCTCGAGGCCAAGATGGACGGCTTCGAGGTGCTGCCCAGCATCGACGCCGCCCGCAAGGGCGACGTCTTCGTCTCGGTCACCGGCGGGCGCGACGCGCTGTCGGGCCGCCACTACGAGGTGATGAAGGACGGGGCTATCGTCTGCAACGCCGGCCACTTCGACGTCGAGGTCAACATCGGCGACCTCGAGGAGCAGTCCACCGGTCACCGCGAGGTGCGGCCCTCCGTCGAGCAGTACGAGATGCCCGACGGACGGAACATCAACCTGCTGGCCGACGGCCGCCTGGTCAACCTGGCCGCCGCGGAGGGCCACCCGGCCGCGGTGATGGACATGTCCTTTGCCAACCAGGCCCTCTCGGCCGAGCACATGGTCAACGAGGGAGACCGGCTCGAGAACAAGGTCTACGTCGTGCCCGAGGAGATCGACCGCGAGATCGCCAGGCTCAAGCTCGAGTCCATGGGCGTGAACATCGACACGCTCACGGGGATCCAGGAGGAGTACCTGAACTCCTGGGACCAGGGGACCTAGGGACGAAGTCCCGTGCCCGAGACGCCCGAGACGCCCGAGACCCCCGAGAGCCGCGACGAGGACCCTCAGGAGCCGCCCCTCGCCGGGGCGGCTCCCGAAGTCCCGGACGACCCGCTTGGCGTCCCGGCGGACGCCGACGAGGACGACGAGGAGCTCCCGGGCTTCCTGGACGACGCCGCGAACGCCGGCTAGATGGCCGGTTGGTCAACTAGGACGCCGCCTCCAACCTTTCCTCCCGCTGCTGCGCGCGCTCGGACTCGCTGAGCATGCGGATGAAAAGCCACACGAGCACCACGCCCATGACGATCGACTGCTCGGTGGCCATGATCACCCCCGCCACGGCCTGATCCCCGTGGGGTGTCAGGCCCCACGCCCGTGGACCGTCCCCGTAGGCGTAGAGGACGTTGGGGTCGAAGGTCAGCCCGATCCCGAGGAAGCCCACCAGCAGCTTCGTGCTGACCATGTACGCGACCGGCCCCATTCCGTCGAGCCGCATCCGACTCCGGATGGGCGAGAGCAGATGCCACCAGTACAGCGCGCCGGCAGCGGTGAAGGAGACATGCTCGACGGCATGCCAGCCCGGATGCTCCAGGGCCAGGTCGTAGAGCCACGGGACGTGCCAGACCCACAGGACGGTGGCATAGAGGATGACCGCGAAGACGGGGTGGGCCAGCGGCCCCGCCGCCTGCTCGAGCCGCTGCACCCGGCGGGTGACGGGACGCAGGATCACCTTGGTGAAGCCGAGGATCACGAAGATCGACGCCAGGTCGAGCAGGAGGATGTGCTGGACCATGTGCATCGACGCGAGCTGGTGCGAGAGTGCGTCGACGGGGGAGACCAGGGCGGCAAGCGCCATCGCCAGACCGGTGCAGAAGGAGATCAGCCGCCAGACGCTGGCCGCGCGCGGCCCCTCCTCGGCCCGCGCCCGGCTCCATCGTGTCGCGTAGACGACCAGCGCGAGGGCGACCGCGAGTAGCGGGCCGGGAGCGAAGGTCCACGAAGCGTCCGCAGGCACGCGCGCAGATTGTCGCAGTCCACCGCTTGCACGCCGGCGGCGGGCCGCCCAGGCTCCCGGAATGGTTCGCGCCGTCGCCGCCGAGCTCGTGGCTCTGCTCGCGCCCCCGGCCTGTCCCGGGTGCTGCGCGCCTGTCCCCTCAGCCTCCCTCTGCTCGGACTGCCGGCGGAATCTGCCCTGGCTGCGCTGCCCGCGCTGTCCGCGCTGCTGCCTCCCCGCTCCCTGCGGGCGCTGCCCCGCCCGGGGGGCCGCCTACGAGCGCTCGTGGGCCCCGGTCGCCTACGCCGGCCCCGCGCGGGGGGTCGTCGCCGCGCTGAAGCGGCACGGCTCGGCGGTCGCGGTCGAGATCATGGCGGCGCAGCTGGTGGCGGGGGCGCCCGCGGGCCTGCTCGAGAGGGTGGCGCTCGTACCCGTCCCCGCGCATCCCGCCCGCCGCCGGGAGCGGGGCTTCGACCAGGCCGAGCAGCTGGCGCGCGCGCTCGGGCGGCGCAGCGGGCTACCCGTGGCTCCCTGCCTGAAGCGGGCCGGCGCCGCCCGGCGGCAGCTCGGGGCCGGCCGGCGCGAGCGGCTCGCCTCGGGGCGGATGGCGGTCGCGGCCCGCCGCCGTCCTCCGGATAGGGCGCTGCTCGTCGACGACGTGCACACCACCGGGGCGACGCTCGACGCATGTGCCCGGGCGCTGCGTGAGGCCGGCTGTGCGAGCGTCGCCGCGGTGACGTATGCCCGCACCCTGCGCGAGGGCTGACAATGGCTGCCCCAGTCCAGCGGGGCGGCCGGCGACGTTGCCCGGATTCTGGCGAGGCTCGGAGGCCGCCAGGCCAGGACGCAGGGAGCCGGAATAGCAGCCGCCATTTCGGCGACTGAGGACGCCGCCTGGTGGGTTATCCGAGGCCGCCAGAAACGGGTGAACGTTGCCGGTTGGTCCACTAGCATGGACGGTCCTCAGTCACCGATCGGAAGGGAGCTCCCATGCGGATCGAGGTCAAGGGGCGAAACGTCCACGTCACGGACGGACTGAGGGAGCATGTCGAGCGCCGGTTCGCGAAGGTCGGCAAGCAGGTCTCCGAGCTGGCCGAGCTGGAGGTGGAGCTTCGCGAGGAGCGAAATCCCTCGATCGCCGACCGGCAGGTCGCCGAGGTGACCCTCCATCTCAAGGGCGTGACCCTGCGCGCCCGCGACGCCTCTCCGGACGTCAAACACTCGATCAACCTGTGCGCAGACGAGCTCGCGCGGCAGGTCAAGCGCCACCGCGACAAGCGCCGCAAGCGCCGTCTCGGGCGCGTCGACAGGGTCTCGCCGGCCTGACCGATCGGGGCCTTCGGAGGCGCTCGCAGACCACTCCGGAGGGTCCGGGAGGCCACCCAACCCCTTGCTAGCCTAGGCCGATGTCGATTCTGGATCGGGCCCTGCGCGTGGGCGAGGCCAAGCAGTATCGGACCTACGCGCAGCGCGTCGAGCGGATCAACGCCTTCGAGCCCGAGCTGGAGCTCCTCGACGACCACGAGCTGCGCGAGCAGGCCGACGGGCTGCGCGAGCGGGCCGGCGGGGGCGAGCCCCTCGACGACCTCCTGTACGAGTGCTTCGCGCTCGTCCGCGAGGCATCGAAGCGGACGCTCGGCCTGCGCCACTTCGACGTCCAGATGATCGGCGGCATGGTCCTGTACGGAGGGGCCATCGCCGAGATGAAGACCGGCGAGGGCAAGACGCTCACCGCCACCCTCCCCATGGTGCTCAATGCCCTGGGCGGCAAGGGCGCCCACCTCGTCACGGTCAACGACTACCTCGCCCGGCGCGACGCGGAGTGGATGGGCCCGATCTACGACGCGCTCGGAGTCTCCTACGCCTATCTCCAGAACATGCAGGACTACGAGGACAAGCACGCCGCCTACGCCGCCGACGTCACCTACGGGACCAACTCCGAGTTCGGCTTCGACTACTTGCGCGACAACATGGCCACCTCGCTGGAGGAGAAGGTCCAGCGCGGCCATCCGTTCGCGATCGTCGACGAGGTGGACAACATCCTCATCGACGAGGCGCGGACGCCGCTGATCATCTCCGGTGCACCCGAGCAGGCGGCCGATCTCTACGGCAAGTTCGCGAAGCTGGCGCGGCAGATGACGGCGGGCAAGCGGCCCGAGGGCATGGATCCGCGTGCCAAGAAGGGCTTCGTCGCCGACTTCGACTTCGAGTTCGACGAGAAGCACAAGACGGTCTCCGTGACCGAGCAGGGAGTGGCGAAGGCCGAGCGCTTCCTGAAGATTCAGCACCTCTACCGCGCCGAGCACGGCCCCCTGGTCAACCATCTCCACCAGTCACTGAAGGCCGAGTCGCTCTACAAGCGCGACGTCGACTACGCGGTGATCGACGGCGAGGTGAAGATCATCGACGAGTTCACCGGGCGCATCCTCGAGGGACGCCGCTGGTCGGAGGGCCTGCATCAGGCCGTGGAGGCCAAGGAGGACGTGCGGGTCCAGGAGGAGAACCAGACCCTGGCGACGATCACCCTGCAGAACTACTTCCGGCTGTACGAGAAGCTGGCCGGCATGACGGGCACGGCGCTGACCGAGGCCACCGAGTTCATGAAGATCTACAAGCTCCCGGTGACCGAGGTCCCCACGAACATGCCCATGGTCCGGGGCGACGAGAACGATCAGGTCTACAAGACCAAGGAGGGCAAGTGGGCGGCGGTGGTCCGCGAGATCGTGGCCCGCCACGAGCACGGCCAGCCGGTCCTCGTCGGCACGGTCTCGGTGGAGGTCTCCGAGCACCTGTCCGACCAGCTGCGCCGCCACGGCATCAAGCACACGGTCCTGAACGCCAAGCCCGAGCACGCCGAGCGCGAGGGCGAGACCATCGCCGAGGCCGGGCGCGCGGGCGCGGTCACGATCGCCACGAACATGGCCGGCCGCGGCGTCGACATCAAGCTCGGCGGCAACCCGGACCACCTGGTCAAGCGCCAACTCGTCAACGAGGGGGTCCGGCCGGGTGACGAGCGATACGACGACCGCGCGACGGAGCTGCTCCCCGAGGTCGAGCGCAAGGTGAAGGCCGAGGGCGAGAAGGTGATCGAGGCCGGGGGGCTGTTCATCTGCGGCACCGAGCGCCACGAGGCGCGCCGGATCGACAACCAGCTGCGCGGCCGCTCGGGGAGGCAGGGCGATCCCGGCGAGTCGCGCTTCTTCCTCGCCGCCGAGGACGACCTGGTCCGGCTGTTCGCCGGCGACCGCATCTACAAGATCCTCGACCGTCTCGGCTCCACCGACGACGAGGGCAACGAGGAGCCGATCGAGGCCAAGATGCTCTCGCGCCAGATCGAGAAGGCCCAGAAGAAGGTCGAGGAGCAGAACTTCCTCATCCGCAAGCGGGTCCTCGAATACGACGACGTGATGAACCAGCAGCGGGAGATCGTCTACCGCTACCGGGACGAGGTGCTCGAGGGCAGGGACATGGGGGAGCCGGCGCGTGAGGAGATCGCCCAGGTCGTCTCCCGGATGGTGTCCGACTACACGCCCGGCGACTACATCGAGGAGTGGGACCTCGCCGGCTTGTTCGACCAGCTCGGGCAGATCTTCCCCGTGTCGATCGGCATCGACGACCTGAACCCCGACCAGATCGACCGCGAAGAGCTGACGCGGATGCTCACCGACGACGTCCTCGCGCTGTACGACCAGCGCGAGTCACAGCTCGGCGAGGAGCTGATGCGTGCGCTGGAGCGCTACCTCCTGCTGCAGATCATCGACCAGCGCTGGATGGAGCACCTCTACGACATGGACTACCTGCGGGAGGGGATCCACCTCCGCGGGTTCGCCCAGATCGAGCCGCTCGTCGCCTACAAGAACGAGGCCTTCACCCTGTTCAGCGACCTCATGCACACCGTGTGGTCCGACTTCGCCCGGATGATCTTCAACGTCGAAGTCGAGATCACGTCCGACAACGGCGACGCGGCCCAGACCCTCGCCGCCCCCAGCTCATCGTCGACGCGTCCCGGCGCTGTGTCCTACTCCGGTGGCGGGCCCGTTCAGCCGAGCGCGCTGGGCGCCGCCGTCGCCCAGAACGCGATGGGAGGAGCGCCCGTGGCCGGCGGCCCGGGCGGAGAGGTCTACGCCGACGACCTCGACGATGCCCCGGCGCCGGTGATCGAGCAGCGACGCATCGACGAGAACGAGCAGGTGGGCCGCAACGACCCGTGCTGGTGCGGCTCGGGCAAGAAGTTCAAGAAGTGCCACGGCGCCTGAGCCGGCCGCGCGCGACGCGACAGGCCAGCACGTGCAGTGCCGCCGTCAGGGTGTAGCGGGCTGCTGCGGTGCTGGCGGGGCCCCCGAGCCGTCGGCCGGTGGCGCCGCGGGCGCCGGTTGCTCCGGGGCGGGTGCCCCGCCCCGGGGCTGGGAGCTCTCGGGCTGCTGCTTCTGGTCGGGGACGGGCTCGGGCGCAGTCTGCTGTCCCTGCGGACCGGTGTCCGTCTTCTCGGTGGTCGACTTCTTAGCCTCCTCGGGCTTTTCCTTCTCCTTGTCCCGCTCGGAGTCGCGCTTTCCGCTGGGCTTGCCCCCGAAGATCGTGGTCTTGCCGCCGCCGCCCACGGAGTCTCCGAATAGCAGCTCGGGAAGCGTGAGGACCGCGGCGGCGATGCCGAAGGCCAGGAGCCCGGTGACAAGCGCGGCGCGCCAGTGGCGCTGCACGGGGTTCGGGCCGCGGCGATAGACCTTGATGTCCCCGTACTCGTCGGTCCGGCCGGCGCCGGCCTGATGGGGCACCACGCGCTCCTCGGGCAGCTCGAACACCCCGCCGCCGGGGAGGGGATCCGGGTCGAGGCGGCGGCCCGGCACGTCGACGGGGCGTCCTGCGCCCGCGGCCTCGGGCAGCGGGCGCGCGGGCCGGGCGGCTCGGCGGCTCACCGTGCTGCCGATCTTCTGGGTGGGGCGCTTGAACGCCTCGCTGAGGAGCGCCACGAGGAGGGGGGTGATCGCGGCGCTGGGGACGGTGCCGCTCTCCCAGAACAGGGAGGTGACGATGGCCGCTA
>Ga0136622_10000464_pt1 | contig 16598 bp, 17 predicted proteins | sample AntDrymUQ4482106_2_FD_104803 | JGI IMG/M metagenome (GOLD analysis project Ga0136622, IMG submission 104803) | Polar desert sand microbial communities from Dry Valleys, Antarctica - metaG UQ448 (21.06) | ecosystem: Environmental > Terrestrial > Soil > Desert | place: Antarctica: Dry Valley...
ACCCGACTCAGACGCCCTCGTTCGCCGCCTCTCTGAGCTTAAAGAGGAGCTGGATCTCAACATCGAGCTGGCTTCACCCCGGATTTCGTTCCCGAGCTGCCCGGGTGGCGGGAGCGCAGTCCCGCGGGGTTCCGCGAGGGTCGGGTGACGGTGCGCCACTTCGACCTCTACTCCCAGGCTCTGTCGAAGATCGAGCGGGGGTTCGCCACAGATCTCACGGATGTGGCCGCCATGGTCCGCCACGGCTTGGTCGAGCCGCAGCGAGCGAAAGATCTGTTCGAGCAGATCGAACCAATGCTGCACAGATATCCGGCCATCGACCCGGCAAGCTTCAGGGCCAAGGTCGAGCGCGCCCTGGGCGACTCCTAGCGCCCCGGCTGCTCGTAGGCCTCGCTCATGCCCTCCGCCAGGGCACCCACCTCCTCGCGCAGGCCGCGGACGTCAGCGGCCAGCTGCTGTGAGCTGGCGGCGTCGGTGGAGGCGGAGACCGAGACCAGGTTGCCCCGCACGGTGTCCAGCTCCACCAGGATCTTCTCCATCTGGTCGTAGAAGGCCTGCAGCTGGCGCTCCATCCGGCGCAGCACCGTCACCTGCCCGGTGAGCGCGCCAGCCAGCTCGCTGCGGCCGGGGTCGCCTGAGCCCTGCACCTCCACCAGTCGCGCCTCGACCTGAGCGGGCGGCGATTCGGCGAGCGCCTCGTAGAGCAGCTGGGCCCGCGCCGCCGTGCCCTCCATGGCCCGCACGAAGCGGTCCACCTCGTCGAGCACCTCCGTGTAGGGCAACTCGGCACGCTCCACCGCGTCGCGAATGCGCCCTTCGCGCTGCAGTGCGCCGGCCAGCAGGCCGCCGATCGCAGGTGCGAGCGAAGCCGGGTTCACTCGGGGGCCGCCACGCTCCAAGGTCGCCCTGCGCTTGCCGCGCTCACGCTCGAGCACCCCCTGGGCCACGTCCTCGTCGAGGTATGCGCGGGCCGCCGCGGCGCCGTAGAGGACCAGTCCCGCCGGGGCGAGTATGGCGATGGCGCCGAGCAGGAACCCGGCCACGAGCATCACGGCCAGCAGCACGACGGCGAAGGGGTCCAGCAGCGCGTTGGCGATCAGCGCGCGGTTGTACTCCGAGCGGCTGTAGGGACGATCGGTCATCGCGCCGGGGAGGCTAACTCCCGCGCACCCTCCCCTCTACTGACGAGGGCGTCAAGGTCGGCGAGCACGAGGCCTCCTTGGTCGACGCTAGAAGAAGCTGGAGATGCTGCGGTACACCGTCTCGATGTCGTCCGTGTCGCCGCTGTAGGACTGCCCGCCGGAGGCCTTCGCGATGTCCGCCAGCGCCTCTTGGGCGCCGTCGGCTTCCGCGCCGTAGGCGATGGTGAAGATGCGCACCTGGTACTCGGACTCGCCCTGCTCCTCGAGCTGGGCGACCACCTCGTCGGCGCCGAGCGAGGAGTCGGTGTCCTCACCGTCGGTGAGCAGCACCACCGCATTGAGGCGCTCGCGGTCGTCCAGGCTCGAGACGTCCTGGAAGCCGGCCAGCGTGGCGTCGTAGAAGGCCGTGCCGCCGTCGGCGATCAGGCGATCGATCGTGGGCTGCAGCTGGTCGCGCGGCCCGCCGATCGGAATCAGCGGCCGTAGGTTGTCGTTGAAGGTCGTGAGGCCGACGCGGTCATTGGGAGAGACCTCGGCGAGGAAGGTGCGCAGGCCCGCCTTGGCGCGCTCGAGGCGGCCCGCGTCGTTCATGGAGCCCGAGGTGTCGAGCACCAGCAGCACGTTCGCGGGCTTTCGATCCTCGCGCCAGGTGCGACGGACCCGGTCGAGCACCCGTGGCTCGGGCAGCCCCAGCACGCGTTCGGGCTGCTTGGGATCGGCGCCGTTCTCGGGGGTCACGAGGCCCGCGGGCTCCTCATCGAGGTCTGCGGGGCGAAAGCCGAACCGGCCCGCGGCCTCGGCGTCGATCTCCTCGGCCAGGAACTCCTGGAACGCTTTCGCCCCCTCACGCTCCGCGGGCGAGTTGTAGTCGGCGTCGATCACGATGAACGGGTTGTCCGAGTAGAAGGTGCCCTCGGGCGGATAGAGCGCCACCAGCTTGGGCTGGCCCTTGCGATTGCGGTTGAAGTCGAGCAGCGTGACCTCCTCCATCGCCACCGCGGAGGCGTAGCCGGGGCCGTTCTCGCGCAGCTGGTCGGCGATGAACAGGGTGGTGTCGCCGTAGTGGACGATCGAGCGCTCGATGTCGCGCACCTGGGCGCGGGCCTTTGAAGAGGTCACGTCGCGCTCGGTCAGCCCCTCCTTCTTGCCGGTGGCCGCGTAGTACTCGGACACCACGGCGGACAGCCCCGACGTAGAGAAATCGGGGTTGGTGTGCACGAGCTTGAACTTGCCGAACTCGGGCCTCCCGTAGGCGGCGAAGCCCTGCTGGGAGACGGCCAGCTTGGTGAGCAGGTCGTAGCCGATCTTCTTCTTCGGGTAGCCGAGCGCCTTGGCGAAGGGCTCCCACATCGCGATCACCAGCGGCGTGCGCACCAGCGACGGGTTGTCGTCGGCCGCGAGCGGCCGGTCGGCCTCGAAGTTGAGCAGGCGGCCCCACAGTGACGAGGCCGGCGACCACGCCACCGGCTCGAGGGTGCCCTTGGCGATCTTGGACTGAGCCTCGCCGGAGGCGATCGCCTGACCCTCCACGAAAACGGGCTTGCCGGCCACCTCGGTGCCCTGCTCGTTGAAGCGCGCGATCAGCGGCTCCAGCAGCTTCTCCTTCTCGGGGGAGTAGGCGAAGGTCACGCGAACCGAGCCCGGCGGCGCCTTGTCACCGGAGGACCCCCCACCCCCCGGGCCGCTGTCGCCGCCGCCCCTCGAGAGGATGGCCACCCCGAGCACGGCCACCACGGCGACCACCGCTATCGCGATCTGACCCGGCTTCACCTCAGGCCCCCGGAATCTGCTCGATCGGCACGCGCAGAACGCTATCGCCGCTGTGGTTTGGGTTGCCGTCGGCGGGCTCGCGAGAGACATCGAGGAACCTGTAGGCGTCAAAGCCGGGCGGCAGCGGCTCCCGCACGCCGAAGGCGGAGTTGCGAGAGCCCGTGACGGGGCGCGCGTCAGACACGGAGTCGTAGAGCCAGATCACGTACCCGCCGTCGGTGACCGGCGGGAGGCCGCGAACGCTCAGTCGCAGCAGACGCCGGTCCTCGGGGCCCTTGATGCGGGCGCTGCCCGTGGCGTCCCCGCCCCCGAGAGGCTCGAGCCGGCCGGTCTTTGGGGCATCGGCCCCGGCGGGGCCGGACTGCGGTGGCGGCGGGCCGAAAGCGTCTTCGCCGCCGAGAGCCAGCGCCACGGCCACGAGGACGGCGACCGCGGCGCCTCCGGTCAGGGCGATCAGGTTGCGGCGGCGCTTCTCGGTTGCGAGCCCTGCCTCTGGCCGCGCACCGGCACGCAGCGTGGCCTGGAGCGCCTCGCGCTGCACTTCGGACTCGGCTCCCAGCTCGCGCATCACCCGCTCGCGGCGCTCGCGTATGCCGTCCGCCCCGATCCCCAGCACGCCGGCGAGATCCTCGTCGGGTATGCCGCGGACCACCGACAGCTCGAGCAGCGCCCGGCTCTCGGCGTCGAGCCGCTCGGCATTGCCACGCATACGATCCGTGCGCATGGCTAGGCTGCTCGAATGCGGCGACCGATCAAGCGTGTAGCGCTCTGCATCATCGTCTCCATGTCGATTCTACTTTCGGCTGCGGCGGCCGAAGCCCTCGCGGCCACCGAGGTCCGGATTCTGCACGCCGTGCCGGGGGCCGCGAAGGCTGAGCTGAAGGTGGAGGGGGCCGAGGGCGAGGCCACGACCATCCCGCCCGTCGGCTTCGGCGAAGCCAGCGAGTACTCGAGCCCGCAGGCCGGATCGGTCACCGCCACGGTGCTGGTGGACGGGCGCCCGTTCGCCGGCACCACCGAGTTCGGAGGCGATGGCCGCTATACGATCGTGGCCTCATTGAAGGCAGACAGCGAGATCGTGACCCTGTACGAGGACGGCCGCGCGGTGGCCGGCAAGACCCGCTGGCGCGTGGTCCATGCCGCAGCTGAGCTCGACACGGCCGAGGTGATGCTCGACGGCCGTTCCCTCGGCGAGCTGGGCCGCGGAGAAGAGGCCGACTACTCGACCGTCGAGCCCGGCGTCCACACGATCGGCGCTCGCCGTCCCGGCGAAGAGGGCGCGCTGGTCGAGAGTCCCGACGTCAGCCTGGTGGCCGGCACCGCGCAGACCGCCTACCTGGTTGGCAGCGGCGGCGAGCCCACCCGCTTCACCGTCCTCCAAGACGATGCGTCCGCTCCCTCCGTGGCGCCGGCGACCGGTCTGGGCGGCCTTGGCGACGACGGCGGTCCGTCCTGGAGGGCGGCGCTGCTGGCCGCGGCACTCGCGGGAGCCCTGGGCGGCGCGGCCTACGCGGGCGCGAACGTCCGACACCACCGCCGCCGCAGCTGATCAAACCGTTGCTCGGGCGCCGGCTACGACGGCTCGGCCCCGTACTGGCCGTCGCGCTGCCGGCGGCAGCCGCCGTGGCCGTGGTCCTGCTGACGGGCGGCTCCGCGATGCAAGCCGGGGCTGCGGACGGGCGCAGCGCGGCGGGCCTGGCGCGCGCCGCGGCGATCCAGGACGCAGAGCGGCCCGCGCGAGCGCCCCAGAGGCGCAGACCGGCGTCGCCTCGGTGGATCTCGATTCCCGCGGCCGGGGTGTCGGCGCGCGTCGAGTCGGTGGCGGCGCGCCGCGGGGTGCTGCGGGTACCGGCGGTCGGAGTCGCGGGCTGGTATCGCGGCGGCCCTCGCCCCGGCGAGGCGGGCCGCGCCGTCATCATCGGCCACCTCGACACCAAGACGGGCCCCGGGCTGTTCGCGCGCGTGTCGCGCCTGCTGCCCGGCGCGACCGTGTCGGTCACAGACGCCCGCGGCGACGTCTGGAGCTACGACGTCGTGGGCGCGGCGCAGGTGGACAAGGACGACTTTCCCGCCGAGGAGGTCTACGGCGGGTCGGCAAGCCCGGTGCTGGTGCTGATCACCTGTGGCGGCCCGTTCTCCGAGGAAGAGGGCTACCGCGACAACGTGCTGGTCTACGCGCGGCCGGTCTGAGCGGCCCCTGACGGGCGCGGTATCGTGCCCCCGCGTGAGTCCACCCGAAGCCATCTCTCTCGCCCGCGGCGCGCCTTCCCTCGACATCGTGGCGGTCGACGACCTCCGCGCCGCCGCAGACCGCGCGTTCAGCCGGGATCCCGCGGGGGCGTTCTCATATGGCACCTCGGCGGGCTACGGACCGCTGGTGGAGTGGATTGCGGGACGCCAGGGAGTGGCGCCCGACCAGGTGATCGCCACCAACGGCTCGATGCAGGCGGATGCATTCCTGTTCCGGCTGCTGGTGGCGCCCGGCGACGTGGTGGTGGTCGAGGCGCCGAGCTATGACCGCACCCTGCTGGCGCTACGCGAGTTGGGCGCCGAGATCCTGGCCATCCCGCTCGAGGAAGACGGAATCGACGTAAGCGCCCTCGAGCAGGCGCTCGAAGCCGGGGCCCAGCCCAAGCTGGCACACATCATCCCCAACTTCCACAACCCCGCGGGGTGCACCCTGTCAGGGGACAAGCGCCGCCGCCTGGTGGAGCTGGCCGAGCGCTATGACTTCGTGCTGTTCGAGGACGACCCATACGTGGAGCTGCGCTTCGAGGGCGACGATCAGCCCACCATGCTCTCACTCGACGGTGCGGACAGGGTCGTGTACGCATCCTCGTTCTCGAAGACCGTCTGTCCCGGCATCCGCGTCGGCTACCTGGCCGGGCCCTCCGACGTGATCGCCCGGACCCGCAGCATGGCCACCGCCACCTACATCTCCCCCAGCATGGTCTCGCAGGCGATCGTGGCCGAGTTCTGCAACTCCGGGGCTATCGAGACCTCGATCGAGACGGTCAAGAAAGCGCTGCGCGAGCGCCGCGACGCGCTGTGCGCCGCGCTCGAACGCGCTCTGCCCGAGGCCCGGTTCGTGGTGCCCGAGGGGGGCTACTTCCTCTGGGTCGAGCTGCCCGAGGGCAGCGACGTGGCCGCCCTGGCGCGGCGCGCGCAGGAGCTCGGCGTGGTCTTCGTGAAGGGCACCGACTTCTTGCTGGAGGGCGGAGAGAACGCCTTCCGGATCGCCTACTCCGGCGTGCGCAGCGACCAGATCGACGAAGCCGTGAGCCGCCTGGCCAGCGCCTGGCACGACCTAACGCCCGCGTGACCCAGGGCCCGGGGCTCGACCTCGGGCGCCCGCGCGACGTAAGCGAGCTGTTCAGGGACTCCCTGCTGCTGTACGCGCGCCACTTCGGGCTCTTGCTGGCGATCGCGGCGGCGGTGGTCGCGCCGGTCCAGCTGGTGGTGTCGGGCATCGGACTGGAGGAACTGACATCAGCCTATCGCGACGACCGCTCGCTGGTGCGCACGGGGATCCCCACGCTGGTGAGCTTCCTGGTCGCCACGCCGCTGATCACGGCGGCGATCGTCTTCGCCCTGGGGTCGCTGGCCAACGACGAGCAGCCCCACGCCGGACGGTCGCTGCAGGCCGCGCTGGACGTGTTCGCCCCAATGTTCGCAGCCGTGCTGCTCGCGGCCGCCGGCATCGCCGTCGGACTGCTCGCCTTCGTGGTGCCCGGCATCTACCTGGCGGTGCGCTGGTACCTCGTGACGCAGATCGTGGCGATCGAGGGCGCTCGCGGCGCGGAGGCGCTCACCCGCAGCTGGGACATCGTGCAGGATGTCTTCTGGCGCACCTTCGCGATCCTGCTGCTGGCCAACCTGGCCACCACAGTGCCGGGCATCCTGATCCTCACGCCGCTCACCGCGGCGGCGGAGGCGGCCAACCGGGAGGCGGTGCTGCTGGCCGGAGAGATCGTGGCTGAGAGCCTGACCACGCCTTTCATCGCCCTCGTGTCAACGCTGTTGTACTACGACCTGCTCACGCGGAAGGCCAGCGTGGCCCCGGTGGACTAGGGAGGAGCGCAGTCCGATCGCCGATCGGGCGAGCACCGCACCTTTCCCTCTAACGCCCCCAGTGCTCCTTGGCCAGCACGAGCTGCTCGGGCAGCGCCACGCGGGGCGGGGGCGACGGGTCGGCGACCACTGACACTGTCTCGGCCACGCTGCGGGTGACGGTGAACCGCCGGCCGTCGCCTTCCAAGGCCACCTGCTCGTCGTCGGCCTCCGAGAGGGTGCCCTCCAGGCCCGGCGTCAGGCCGGCGTCCATGAGGTAGTGCAGCAGGTCCTCCGCCTCGTTCTCGAAGCGCAGCACGCGTACCTTGGCGCCCAGCTCGACATCCGCGAGCGGCACGCCCTCCTCCCGCCGGCCCGTGTAGATCGGGTGCCCGTGAGGGCAGGTCTTGGCGTCGCCGATCGCCTTGAGCATCCGCTCCTCCACCGTCGGCGACATCCAGTGCTCCAGGCGCTCGGCCTCCTCGTGCACCTCGTCCCACGGTATGTCGAAGACGTCGGTGAGGAAGCGCTCGATCAGCCGGTGGCGGCGCACGATGCCGGTGGCGTGCTCGCGTCCGGCGTCGGTGAAGGAGATCGACTTGTCGCGACCGCGGGTGATGTAGCCGTCCCCCTCGAGGCGCCCGATCATCTCGTGCACCGTCGGCGCGGACACCTGCATCGCGCGCGCCACGTTGGCGCCGCTCATCGGAAGGCCGGCCTCCTCGAGCCAGAAGATGACCTGGAGGTACTCCTCCTCGGCGACGGTGGCCTGGTCGTGAGACATCGGGATGGCATGCTACCCGGCGTGGAGATCGGCGCCCGATCGTGAGCCTTCCGCTTCAACCGCCGATCAAGCCCGCGCTCGCGCGCTCGGCTAAGGAGTTGCCCGACGGGGAGGGCTGGCGCTATGAGCCCAAGTGGGACGGCTTCCGGACGATCGCCTTCCGCGACGGCGACTCCGTCTATCTGCAGAGCCGTGGCGGCAAGCAGATGAACCGCTATTTCCCCGACGTGGCGGCCCAGCTGCTGGCCATGCCCGTCGAGCGCGCGGTGATCGACGGGGAGATGATCGTGGTCATCGACGGCGTGCAGGAGTTTGACCTGCTCAGCCAGCGCATCCACCCGGCGGCGTCACGCGTCGAGAAGCTGGCCCGCGAGACCCCGGCCGCATTCGTGGCCTTCGACGTGCTGGCGATCGACGACGACGTGCTGATGGACGAGCCCTTCAGCGAGCGCCGGGAGCGCCTGGCCGAGCTCGAGCTCGGACCCGTGCAGCTCACGCCGGTGGCCGAGGATCGCGACGGCGCCGGACAGTGGCTCACAGGCGTCTCCGAGGGGGTGATCGCCAAGCAGGCCGGCGCGGCCTACCTGCCGGGCGAGCGCAAGGGGATGGTGAAGATCAAGCGGGTGCGCACCGCCGACTGCGTGGTCGTCGCGTTCCGGATGGGCAAGGAGGAGGGCACGGTCGGCTCGCTTATCCTGGGGATGTGCGCCGAGGACGGCGAGATGCGGGTGGTGGGGCACACGTCGGGGTTCAAGGCCTCCGAGAAGCGCGAGCTGCTGGACTTCCTCGACCCCTACCGGACCGGGGAGCAGGGGTCCGGCGAGCCCAGCCGGTGGAAGTCCGACGAAGAGCTGGTGTGGGAGGGCCTGCGGCCCGAGCTGGTGTGCGAGATCGCCTTCGACCACATCACCGGCGACCGCATCCGCCACGGAGCCAAGTTCCTGCGCTGGCGCGAGGACAAGCCGCCGCGCGAATGTGAAATGGACCAGCTGCGAAACTGACAGGGCGAGTGGAGCTCGAAGTCCTCCAAGCCGATGTGACTGAGTTGGCGGTCGATGCGATCGCCAACGCGGCCAACACCCGGCTGGTACATGGGGGCGGAGTGGCCGCGGCGATCTCCAGAGCGGGCGGTCCCGCCATCCAGGCCGAGTCGATGCGCCAGGCGCCGATCGGCCTCGGCGAGGCGGTGCAGACCACCGCGGGCGCCATGCCGTGCAAGTGGGTGATCCACGCGGCGACCATGGAGCTCGGCGGGCCCACCTCGGCCGCCATCATCGAGCGGGCCACCACGTCCACGCTCGCGAAGGCGGAGTCGCTTGGCTGCCGCTCGCTGGCGCTGGTGGCCTTTGGGACGGGCGTCGGGGGCTTCCCCGTCACCGAGGCCGCGCGGCTGATGGTGGGCGCCACCCGCGCCCACCGCCACAGGGGGCTCGAACGCGTGGTCTTCGCGGTGCACGGCGACGCGGCGGAGCAGGCGTTCCGGACCGCAGTCGACGCGTGAGGGGAGCGGGGCGGCCGGGTGGGCGCGGGTCCGGGGGCGCGGGCCCCCGGCCGGAGATCCTCGTAGCGCCCGACAGCTTCAAGGGGACCTTCACCGCAACCGAAGCCGCAGGGGCAATCGCCCGCGGACTGCGTGGCGGCGGACTCGACGCGGTCGAGCTGCCCGTGGCCGACGGCGGAGAGGGCACGATGGACGTGCTGACCCGGGGGCTGGACGCCGAGCGCCGCACCGTGGAGGTGACCGGCCCGCTGGGAGAGCCGACCGAGGCCGCCTTCGCGCTGCTGGCGGATGGGGCCACGGCAATCGTCGAGACGGCGCAGGCCAGCGGGCTCGGGCTGGTCGCAGAGGGCGAGCGCGACGCCTACGCGGCCTCCACCCGCGGAACGGGCGAGCTGATCGCCGCCGCGGCGCAAGCCGGCGCCGCTACCGTGCTGATCACGGTGGGCGGCTCGGCCACGACCGATGGCGGAGCGGGCGCTCTCGAGGCGCTCGACGAGGCCGGTGTGTCCCCGCGGTTGGAGGTGCTGTGCGACGTGCGCACCGTGTGGGAGGACGCGCCGCGGGTTTTCGGTCCCCAGAAAGGCGCGGATTCAGACACCGTGCGCCGCCTGGAGCAAAGGCTGGAGGAGCTCCGCGCCGCCTCCCCCCGCGATCCCCGCGGTGTGCCGATGACCGGCGCCGCCGGAGGGCTGTCGGGTGGGCTGTGGGCCCACCGCGGCGCCAAGCTGTTGGCCGGCGCCGCGCACGTGCTCAGCGCAATCGGCTTCGACCGGCAGATGCGAGAGGCCGCCTTCGTGGTCACGGGTGAGGGCGGACTCGATCGCCAGTCGCTCCAGGGCAAGGCGGTGGGCGAGCTGGCCACCCGCTGCCGGCAGGCGGGGGTCGCCTGCCACGCGGTGGTTGGGCGTAATCAGCTCGGGCCCTTCGAGGCCCGGATCCTCGACCTCGAGAGCGTGACCGAAGCCACCACTCTCGAGGAGCTCGAAGCCGCCGGAAGGGCGCTCGCCGGCGCCATCTGAGGCACCGGAGCCCTTCAACGGACTCCTGCCCCGCGCTACCGGGGGGTGTTCAAGAAGCGCGAGGGGCTGAAGCCGCGCGCGTGGTCCGCGTCGTCGCTCGTAACCCGGTAGGTCCCGTCCCTGTAGACGCGCAGGCGCCGGTTGTAGATCGAGCAGCGGGTGGTGCCGGCTCTGAGCTTGGTGCGGCGGACCGTCCGGTAGGCGCCCGTGGCGGTCTTTCGCTGGATGCGCACCCCGAGGCCGTTGTGAGGGGGACAGGCCCGGCCCCTGAGGCGGACGAGCTGGCCCACGCGGGGCGTGGCGTCACTCACCCTCAGGCTCATGCGGATGCGAACCTTCACGAGCACCGCCTGGCTGACCGCGGTGGGGTAGCTGACCCCCGTGTTGGCGACGGCCTGGTAGGAGGTGTTACGAGCGGGGCGCCGGGTGAACGTGTAGTCGCCCTTGGCGTCGGTCGTCGCCGTAGCGACGTTCGTGAATCCGTCGCCGAACGGGAACACGTCCTGCCGCAGGGTCACCGTCTTGCCGGCGTTGTCGGGGCCCTTCAGGCTGCCCGAGATCACGGTCGCACGCCGGAACACCGTCGGGTTTGGCTGTGCCGCGATGGTCAGAGCGAGCTGTCCTTGAGGAGGCGGCTTCGGCTGAGGAGGCGGCTTCGGCTGACCAGGCGTCGGCGTACCGGGCTTCGAATGGCCCGGCTTGTGGTCGGCCTGGGCGATCACAGGCAGGGCGACGGCGACGGCGGAAGTGGCGACTACGACAGGCAGAAGGCGTCTCAAGGTGGTTCCTCTCAGGTGTGCTGTGGGCACCTCCTTCAACGCACCCGGACGCCCGAGGTTCGGGAGTGGGTGGCCGGCCGCGCCATCGGCGCCATCTGAGGCGCCCGAGCCTCCAACGAACGTCCAGAAAGCCTGGTCCCCTGGCCACGTACATACGTCGAGTGCTGCTCCTCTCAGCCACCGAAGGACAACACTCCACACTCCATTACAGCATTAGGCAAGGAGGCCAGATGACGGGGCAACACATCAATGCAGGGGCCCGGGCGGCGGTGGCGGCGATAGCCGCTCTCGGAGTGCTCAGCGCTCCCGCCACGGCGCGGGTGTTCAACGGCAGCTCGAGCACCAACAGGGTCGTCGGCACCAAGAAGGCCGACAGGATCGTCCTGAAGGCGGGCAACGACCGCGCCCGAGGGCGAGGCGGATCCGATCGCATCTCCGGTGGCGCGGGCAAGGATCGCCTGCGCGGGGATGCCGGCGGTGACCGCCTGAGTGGCGGCAAGGGCCGGGACCAGCTGATTGGCGGCAAGGGCCGGGACCGCTTCGACGGCGGCGCCGGCGACGACGTGATCAACGCCGTAGACCGGCGCAAGGACGCCCGGGTCAACGGCGGCGCCGGGCGCAACATCTGCCGGATCGACCCCGCCGACCTGCCCGTGGTGAAGCGCTGCTCGAAGATCATCGTGGTGCCCGGACCGGGCGCTCCCGGCGGCGGCGGCACAGGCGGCGGCACAGATGGAGCCGCGGGTCCGCTGGCGCTGAGCAACGGTGAAGGTCTGTCCTGCGCGTCGGCACTGCCCACCTGCATCTTCACGCTGGAGGGCACAGGGGCCGACACGCTGACCGGGACCGTGACCGGTGAGGGCGGAGTCCAAACCGCCGCGGGCGCCGCAGTGGCGGCGCAGGGCGACGACTGGACGGCGGCCGGCAGCTACGGCTGCACGTCCGACGGTGCGCTGGTGGTCACCATCGGCGTCGAGGTCCTGCGCGTGCCGATCACCTGCAGGCCATAGCGTCCTCGGATGCGAAGTGACGGGGAGGGTGGTTCAGGCGACCAGCGCCTGAACCACCGCCTCGTAGAAGCCGTCGCCGTAAGCGGACTCGGTGCGGACAACATTCGGTCCCGACCCCTCCGGGGCGTTGGCCACGAGGTAGAAGCGCCCCACGAGCGGAGCGACGCCGAGGTCCTCGAGCGAGTCGCCCACCGCGATGCACTCGTCCGCCAGGTAGCCACGGGCGCGCATGTGGAGATCGACCGCCGCGGCCTTCGACGCCGTGGTCGGGATCAGGTGGTAGGCGCGCCGCCCGCCGGAGATGGCGCCGTTGTCGATCAGCCGCAGATCGCCGAGGCCCTCGCGCTCGAGCAGCGCGTTGACATCGGCCAGGGCCACGCGCCCGCGGAACAGATGGGAGACGTGGCGGTCCAAATGCCAGGGAGCGTGGTGCTCCAGCTGACCGGCATATGTGCTCAACAGCAGGGCCGGGGCGCCGGACTCCTCGATCAGCTCGTGGGCCCTGCGGTCGTCAGAGGGTGTGTAGGCGCCGGTGAGGAAGTGCTCCTCCCCGTCGATCACGAGGCCCGAGCCCACCTCGTAGATGTAGGCGCTCTGGCCGATCAGCCGTGCGTCCTCGGACACCTGCGCCTTGCGCCGCCCTGACTTGAGCACCACCTCTACACCTGCCCGGTGGCAGGCCTCGAGCGCCCGGGCGGGCAGCAGGGTGAACGCCCCCTCGCCGTCGCGAAACAGGGAAGCGCCTGCACCCAGCAGGGTGCCGTCGAGATCGGTGTAGACGCAGCGAAGACTCACGAGACGCGCGCGTACTATGGCTCACGGTGGCCGTTACCCCTGAGATGATGCCGTCGGTGCGGTGCTCGCCCGATCGGCGATCGGGCTGCGCTCCTCCCCAGGTGCCGTAGGTGCGGTGCTCGCCCGATCAGCGATCGGGCTGCGCTCCTCCCGGCATGCCCTGGGAGCCGCTGCTCGACCGTGGGGAGGGCGAGCAGCTGGTGGCCCGCTCGAGCCAGCGGGCTCAGAGCGCGCTGATCGAACCGATACCGGACAGCCTGCACCCCGAGCTGCGCGAGGCGCTGGCCGCAAAGGGCTTCGACGGCCTGTACGCCCACCAGGCTGACACGCTGGCCTCGGCCTACGAGGGACACACGATCGTGACCACCGGCACCGCCAGCGGCAAGTCGCTCGCGTTCAACCTGCCGGTGCTCGACACCCTCGCCCACGACCGATCGGCTCGCGCCTTCTACCTCTACCCCACCAAGGCGCTGGCGCAGGACCAGGCCCGTGCCCTGCACTCGCTGAAGCTGGGTTACCTGCGCCCGGCGATCTACGACGGCGACACCCCCCAGGAGGAGCGGCGCGCCATCCGCCGGCGCACGAACCTGGTGCTGACCAACCCCGACATGCTGCACGTGGGCGTGCTGCCCAACCACGCGCCGTGGGGGGACTTCCTGGCCAACCTGGCCTGGATCGTGGTCGACGAGGCGCACGTCTACCGGGGCGTGTTCGGCTCCCACGTAGCCAACGTGCTGCGGCGCCTGCGCCGGCTCGCAATGGCCTATGGCACCGAGCCCCGCTTCGTGCTGGCCAGCGCCACGATCGCGAACCCGGTGGAGCTGGGCGAGCACCTGACCGGCTGCGACGTGCGCCTGGTGGACCGCGACGGCGCCCCCCGCGCCCGGCGGGAGATCGCGATGTGGAACCCGCCGCTAATCGACGAGCGCACCGGCGCCCGTGCCTCGCCCCTGGCCGAAGCCGCCGATCTGGTCGCCGACCTGGTGGAGAAGGAGGTGCGCACGATCTGCTTCCTGCGCTCGCGCCGGGGAGTGGAGCTGATCCTCAAGTTCGCCCGGCTGCGCCTCGAGGAGCGGGGGCGGGCCGATCTGGCCGAGCTGATCTCCCCCTACCGCGCCGGCTACACCCCGGCCCAGCGGCGCGAGATCGAGAGCCGGCTGGTCAACGGCGACCTGCTGGCCGTGATCAGCACCGACGCACTGGAGCTGGGCATCGACGTGGGCGAGCTGGACGCCGCCGTCTGCGTCACGTTCCCGGGCACGGTGGCCAGCCTGCGCCAGATGTGGGGCCGGGCGGGGCGCCGCGCCACAGGGCTCGCGCTGTATGTGGCGGGCGCCGACGCGCTCGACCAGTTCTTCTGCCGCCATCCCGAGGAGTTCCTCGACCGCCCGGTGGAGTCCGCCATCCTCGACCCCGAGTCCGAGGAGATCTTCCTCGCCCACCTGGTGGCCGCCGCGTACGAGCTGCCGCTGTCGCCCGGGGACGAAGAGTTCCTCGGGCCGCGCTGGCAGGCCGCGGCGCAGCGGCTGGTGAAGCTCGGGCTCCTGCGCGAGCGCGGCGGGCGCTACCTGCCCCGCGGCGACGACTTCCCCGCGCGGCGGATCGCCCTGCGCTCGGCCTCGCCGGACTCGGTGGCGGTGGTGGAGTCGGAGGGGGGCGAGATGATCGGCTCGGTTGAGACCGCGCGGGCGCACTCGGCGGTCCACCCGGGCGCCATCTATCTCCACATGGGCCGCTCGTACGAGGTCGGCCACCTCGACCTGCACGCGCGCCACGCGCTCGTGCGGCCCTTCGCCGGCGACTGGTACACCCAGCCCAAGAAGGAGACCGAGACCCAGATCGAGCGGGTCGAGATGACCCGCGAGGTTGGGGGTTCGAAGGATTCGGCATCCCTGCCAAATCCTTCAGGGACCTTCCCGCTGTCGTTTGGCACCGTGTCGGTCACCGAGCAGGTCACGGCCTTCCAGCGCAAGCGGGTGTCCGACCACGAGGTGCTCGACCTGGTGGCCCTCGACATGCCCGAGGAGCGCTTCGCCACCCAGGCGCTCTGGTACGAGCTTCCAGACCTGGCGCTGGGCGCCGGCGGAGGAGCGCAGCATGATCGCCGATCGTGCGAGCACCGCAGCGATCCCTTCCCGCTCGACGTACTCCAGGGCTCCCTGCATGCCGCCGAGCACGCCCAGATCGCCGTGCTGCCGCTGATCGCGATGTGCGACCGGTGGGACATCGGCGGCCTCTCGACGGCGTTTCACGCGCAGACGGGCCGCGCCACCGTATTCATCTACGACGGCCACCCCGGCGGGGTGGGGATCACCCGCCTCGGCTTCCACCGCTTCGAAGACTTGGTGCGCGACGCGCTGCGCCTGGTCGGCGAGTGCCCGTGCCGCGCGGGCTGTCCCTCCTGCGTGCAGTCGCCCAAGTGCGGCAACCTCAACGAGCCGCTGAACAAGAACGGCGCGCTCGAGCTGCTCACTCGGCTGCACACGCGCTGACGGAGCCTTTCGCCGCGAGAAAAGTCCTGATCCGTCCCATCCAGGGGTGGCGTGACGACACCTAGGCAGGACGGTAGACGTACTTTTCAGACCGGGGTGACCGTAGCCAGCCGCCGTGGTGGCGCTGCAGGACCGGTTGCACGCGCGCGGCGACCGTCAAGCTTCGCCAGCGGCGGCCGAAGTCCTCCTCAGCATGCGCCGGTTCCTCCTCCCGCTCGCCCTCACGGCCATCCTGGCCGCCACCGCCGCTCCGGCGCCGGCCCAGAGCGGCGGTGCCGAGGCGCCCGCGCCCGACGCCGCCGGCCGCGAGACCGAGAGCGGCGGGGCCCACTACTACCCCAACGCCAATGGCCCCTCCAAGCCGTCCGAGACGGGTCGCGCCAAGCGCGCGCCCGCCAAGAAGCGGCGCGCGTCTCGCCCCCGGCCCAGCGGGGGTGCGCCCATCCAGACCCCCTCTCCGCCTCCGCTTCCGTCCGCCGCGAAGGGCCACCGCTTCCCGCTGGTCGGCCCGTTCACCTTCGGCGGCAAGGACTCGAGCTTCGGGGCCGGACGCAGGGGACGCACCCACCAGGGCCAGGACGTCGGCGCCGTGGAGGGAACGCCGGTGGTCGCGCCCCGGACCGGCACCGTGGAGGTGGTGCGCTACCAGGCCTCGGGCGCCGGCCACTACATCGTGCTCGACGGTGACGGCGAGGACCGCGACTACGTCTTCATGCACCTGCGTGCCGGCTCGGTCGTCGTGACCGAGGGGCAGAGGGTGGGCATCGGCACGCCGCTGGGGCAGGTCGGCAACACCGGCGTGTCGTTCGGCGCCCATCTGCACTTCGAGGTCTGGGTGGGCGGCTGGTACACCGGAGGCGAGCCGATCGACCCGCTCCCGTTGCTGCAGGCCTGGGCGCGCGCCTTGCCTGCGCGCCTCAGTCGAAGGTGAGCACGAGGCGACCGCTCAGGCCGCCTGGGTCGGCGCCCACCGAGCCGGTGAACGCTCCGAGCGGCTCCGAGAACAGCGAGCCGCCGAGCGCGCCGCCGAGGCCGCTCCCGCCGAACCGGCTGACGCCCTGGCTCACCAGCTGCTGGGCGTCGGCGCTCATGGCGATCGACCCCTCCGCGCCCTCCACGGCCTTTGTCTCGTCCTCGGCCAGGCGGCTGGCGCGCTCGCTGTCGTTGGCCAGCACGAACATACCGTCCACCACGCCGTAGACCACGGTGTCGCCATCCGCGGTGGCCAGGGCGTAGAAGTCCCCGCCCTTCTTGGG
>Ga0136622_10000465_pt1 | contig 16580 bp, 22 predicted proteins | sample AntDrymUQ4482106_2_FD_104803 | JGI IMG/M metagenome (GOLD analysis project Ga0136622, IMG submission 104803) | Polar desert sand microbial communities from Dry Valleys, Antarctica - metaG UQ448 (21.06) | ecosystem: Environmental > Terrestrial > Soil > Desert | place: Antarctica: Dry Valley...
AACCCGGTCGACCGGCGGCACCCGTGGAACCAGCACACCAACCCCAAGCCGCAGAAGCGCGACCTGGACAACAACTACTCCTGGGTGATGTCGCCGCGTTGGTTCGACGGCAAGGACTATCTCGCGCTCGACACCGGCGGCGGTCCGCTCGCTCGACTGTGGGCTACCGCACTCGCCGGCCTTGTCGACATCGGTTACGTGCAGTCCACCGGCTCGAGCGTCAAGATCAATCTGCCCAAGACAGTGCTGAAGGGCCCTGTCGAGCTGGAGTGGAAGATCCCCCAGTGGAGCAACACGATCGAGCGCAACCGTGCGCGTAGCTACTTCCAGGCGTACGCCGCGGCCTGCGCGCTGCACTTCGCCGAGAAGGCGCTGGTGGAGATCCGCGCTGGTAACACCAAGACCTGGGAGAAGTTCACGGTGCCCGATGAGGGCATCGGGGTCGGGTTCACCGAGGCGGTGCGCGGCGTGCTGAGCCACCACCTGGTGATCCGCGACGGCAAGATCGCCAACTACCACCCCTACCCGCCGACCCCGTGGAACGCCAACCCGCGGGACTCCTACGGCACGCCCGGCCCCTACGAGGACGCCGTGCAAGGGATGCCGATCTTCGAGGAGAACGACCGGGAGCACTTCAAGGGGATCGACATCATGCGTACCGTGCGCAGCTTCGACCCGTGCCTGCCGTGCGGGGTGCACATGTACCTCGGCGAAGGCAAGTCCCTCGAGCGGCTGCACTCGCCGACGCAATCCGCCGGCTCGGAGTAGCCACGATATGGCCGAACCGGAGCAGGCGCAGGAATCGCCCGACCTCCGGGCGGCGGGCGAGCGGATCGACGCTCTCCTGACCGCCAGCGCCTCAGGTGGCGTGGTGGCGCGGGAGCGTGCCGAGGAGCTGGTGCGGTTGGTGACCGACCTGTACGGCGCCGGGCTCGAGAGGTTCATGGAGATCCTCTTCGAGACCAGACGTCTCGACGACGACCTGCTCGACCTGCTCGCTCAGGACGACCTGATCGCCAGTCTTCTGTTGGTGCACGGTCTCCATCCGCACGGGATCGAGACCCGGGTCGAACAGGCGCTGGAGAGCGTACGGCCCTACCTCGGCTCGCACGGCGGCGACGTCGAGCTCTTGGAGGTCACCGAGGAGGGCACCGCACGCCTGCGGCTGCTGGGCAGCTGTGACGGCTGCCCGTCCTCGTCGGTCACCCTCAAGCTCGCGGTCGAGGGTGCCATCGAGGCCGCAGCCCCGGAGATCGTGGTGATCGAGGTCGAGGACGCGGCGCCAGCCGAGGAGCCGGGTGGCGCATTGATCTCGGTTGACTCGCTGCGGTCAAGATTGGGCGAACGGTCGACGGATCAGGACACCGGTGCCACCTGGCACACGGTGCCCGAGCTGGCCGAGATCCCCCCGGGCGCGGTCATCACCGTGACCGCCGGACAGACCGCGCTGCTCGGCTGCCGGATCGGCTCGGACGTCTACGCGTTCCACGACCGCTGCGCTCGCTGCGAGGCGAGCCTGGCTGGAGCCGGCCTGGCACGCCGGATGGGTGGTGCGGTGGGTGATGCGTTGCTGCGGTGCCCGACCTGCCAGGCGCACTACGACGTACGCCGCGCGGGCGGGTGCGTCGACGTGCCCGAGCTCCACCTCGACCCGCTGCCGCTTCTCGTCAACGGACAGGATGTCTCGGTGGCCTTGCCCACTCCGGTGGACGCATGAGCGCTGCTGACCCACCGGGGATGCGTGGCTCGCCGCTGGCGACGTTGCGCCGGATCAGCAGCACCCGCCCCAACTTCGTACCGGGTGAGCGGTGCGAGATGTGCGCCGAGCCGATCGTCGAGGAGCATCAGCACGTCGTGGGCTTGGAGACGCGCACCTTGATGTGCACCTGCCGTGGCTGCTACCTGCTCTTCACCGACCAGTCGGCGACGCTTCGGTACCGAGCGGTCCCCGACCGCTACCTGTCCTTCCCAGACTTCGCCTTCGACCGCGCCGCCTGGGACGAGCTGCAGATCCCGGTCGGGCTCGCCTTCTTGTTCCGCAACTCGGTGCAGGAGCGCATCGTCGCGTTCTACCCGAGCCCGGCCGGCGCCACCGAGTCCGAGCTGTCGCTGGAGTCGTGGGAGCAGATGATGGCCGCCAACCCCGAGCTCGAGCAGCTACTTCCAGACGTGGAGGCGTTGTTGCTCTACGGCGCCGACAACGGCCGTGGCGAGTTCAGCTGTCACCTGGTCCCGATCGACGCGTGCTACGAGCTGGTCGGCACGATGCGCAAGACCTGGCGCGGGTTCGACGGTGGTGAGGAGGCCCGGACCGCGATGGACGAGTTCTTCGCCGATGTGGAGGCGCGCAGCAAGCCCGCGCGTCACCCGGGCGCAACCCCGGACCGGTCATGAGCAACTACACGTTCTCCGTCCTCGACATCTTCACCGAGCCGTACGCCGCCACCCCGCAGCTGACCGCCCGGCTGCGGATCGAAGAGTCCACCGGCCAGACCGTGCACGCGATCGCATTGCGCTGTCAGGTCCGAATCGAGCCCCAGCGTCGCGGCTACACCGAGGCCGACGAGTCGGGCCTGCGCGCGCTGTTCGGAGACCGGGACCGCTGGACCGACACGCTGCGACCATTCATGTGGATGCAGTGCAACACCACCGTGCAGGGTTTCACCGGCGTCACCGAGGCCGACCTGCCGTTGCCCTGCTCCTACGACTTCGACGTGGTCGGGTCGCGGTATCTGCACGCGCTCGGTGCCGACACCGTCCCGCTGTCATTGCTGTTCTCCGGCACGGTGTTCACCAAGGGGCTCGCGGGGTTCGGTGTCGAGCAGGTGCCGTGGGACTGTGACACCCGCTACGACATGCCGGTCAGCGTCTGGAAGCAGATGATGGAGTTCTACTACCCCAGCTCAGGCTGGATCCGACTGGACCACGACGTGCTCACCCGGGTCGCTGACTACCGGGCCAGACATGGCCTCACCACCTGGGAGGAAACCGTGCAGCGGTTGCTCTCGTGCGAGGACGAGGTGCTGTCGTGAATCTCGACCTGGCGCGTACGGTTGCCGACGCCGTCCTCTACGAGGGCTACCTCCTCTACCCCTACCGAGCAAGTTCCAGCAAGAACCAGGCGCGCTGGCAGTTCGGCGTGCTCGGCCCGCCCGGTGCTGCGGACGTGGGGTTCGGCGAGGAGTCGTCGATGACCATGCAGTGCTTGTTCCAGGCAGCGGCAGGTCCGGCCGATGCCGTTGGGCAGGTCGTGCTCCACCTCCGGTTCCTGCAGCTGCAGCGTCGACAGGTTCATGACCCCACGGGACAGCCGGTCGAGGCGCTGAGCGTCCGCGGCGTCAGCTCGACGAGCTGGGACGAGGCGGTGGAGCAGGAGGTGACCGTCTCCCTGCCGCTGCCAGATCTCAGCGACGGCACCAGCACGCCGTTGACTTTCGACGGCGGCGAGGAGGTCGAGCGCCTCACCGCCGAGGACGGCACCGAGATCGGGAAGATCGTACGTCGCCGCTGTCCGCTGTCGGCCAAGGTGAGCGCCAAGACCGAACCCGTCGGCGCCTACGCCAGGCTTGAGGTGCGGGTCGACAACGTACGGTCCGAGCCGACCTTGGACAAGAACGACGCGATCCGTAACTCGATGATCGGCGCGCACCTGTTGCTCGCGGCCCACGGGGTGGAGTTCATCTCTCTGCTGGAGCCACCGGACGAGGCGCGCGAGGCCGCTGCGGCCTGCAGCCAGCACCGGTGCTGGCCGCTGCTCACCGGCGCACCGGGCGACACCGACCTGGTGCTCGGCTCGCCGATCATCCTCTACGACTACCCCGAGATCGCCGCCGAGAGCGCCGGCGCGTTGTTCGACGCCACCGAGATCGACGAAATCCTCACCCTGCGGGTGATGACGATGACCGATGCGGAGAAGGCCGAGGCGCGGGCGACCGATCCGCGGGCCCGCGAGATCATCGACCGATGCGATGAGATGTCCGATGAGTCTCTGCAGCTGATGCACGGCATCCTGCGCAACCCGCACGCCGTCGCTACGTCCCCGCTCCTGGAGCCCGAGTGGCCCGGCGCGTCCGACCTCAGTGACCTGGGTGACGACCTCAGTGACCTGGGGGACATGGGGCCGCGCTGGTCCGCCGCAGCCGGTGTCGGCGACTCTGAACCGCAGTGGCCGACCGCATCAGACCTGCGCAACGTCGACCCCCCGTCGTTCGACACCGGTGAGGCGCCGTGGTGGGATCCTGCGACTGACGCCGCGGTCAACCCCGATGTCGACGAGGTCGTCATCAATGGCATCTCGGTCTCCAAGGGCAGCCTGGTCCGGGTCCACCCCAACCGGCGGGCCGACGCGCAAGACCTCTTCTTCGCCGACCAGGTCGCCCGGGTCACCGCGGTGCTCTCCGACGTCGACGGCAGCGTCCACATCGCGCTCGTCCTGGTCGACGACCCGGCCTCTGACATGCACGAGTGGTACGGCCGCTACTTCTACTACGCGCCCGACGAGCTCGAGCCCCTGCAGCCGGGCGACGCTGCAACCCCACAGCCACACGAAGCCGAGACCCAAGACCACAGAGAGGAGAGCCGATCGTGAAAGAACTAGGTATGGCCACCACGGTGCTGGCCGCGGGCGTCGCCCTCGTCGCCGTCGCCGTCGGAGTGCGTTCGATCCCAGACATCCGCAGATACTTCAAAATCCGCAGTATGTGAGGTCTCCAAGAGTAACGGGAAGAGGAACCATGAGTGAGACGCCAGGCGATCACCTCGAAGAGGAACCGCAGCAGGAGCGTGGCCCTGAAGGTCACCGCGACACAGGATCGGATGAGCCCGCGGGCGGTCCGGTCGATCGGCCGGCCGGTCAGTCTGACGAAGAGTCGGACACCTCGGTGCAGCCGCAGGACGCCCAACACCCGGAGTCACCCGACCTGCAGTCCGGCGGCGGCTAGACCGTCACCGGCCCGAAAGGAGAATGAGATGAGCACAAGTTCCCCCCACCCCGACGATCCCGACACCACCGGGAGCGCGGTGCCGCCGTATGACGGGCGTCAAGAGATTTCCGACGTGGACGGACCAGAGAAGAGCACGAAGGACGGCGCCAAGACTGGCGGTGCCACCGGCCTGGTCGAGGACGACGAGATGAAGGCCCCGGCCCCGGAGGACACCGAGCGCGGGGCAGTCGCCTCGCCGTCTGATGAGCAGCCGGCCAGCGACATGCCCGAGACCGACCTCGACCCGGACATGGTTCCTCCTGCGCACTACGAGGGCACCCAGCGTGGAGAGGACGTCCCCTGAGGTGACCGCGAGCTCGGGGATCCTGGTCGCCGGCATCGGCAACATCTTCTTCAGCGATGACGGCTTCGGCCCCGAGGCCGTACGCCGGCTGCTGGCGGACGCCCGCGGCCTGCCCGAGGACGTCCGCGTGGAGGACTACGGCATCCGTGGCATGCACCTCGCGTACGACCTGCTGGACGGGTACGACGCACTGGTGCTGATCGACGCGATCCCCGGCGACGGCGTGCCAGGAGAGGTCAAGGTGCTGGAGATCGGTCCGGACGACATCGGCGACGGTGAGTTCGACGCCCACGGCATGAACCCCGTGGCTGTGCTGGCGAGTCTGGAGAGCCTCGGCGGGTCGTTGCCGCCGACGTACATCATCGGCTGCAGCCCGGTCTCCGTCGACGAAGGGCTGGGGTTGTCCGGACCGGTCGAAGCGGCGATCCCGATAGCGCTCGATGCGCTCCGCAGGCTCATCGACGAGACCGTCATCCCTAGGGTCCGGACCACCGGCGCGGCGCAGCAAGCCGGCTCGTGACCGCCGAGATGACGGCCAGTGAGCCCGCCGGCAGGGTCCGGCGGCGGTTCGAGGTGACCGGCGTGGTCCAAGGCGTCGGGTTCCGACCGTTCGTCTACGTCGCGGCTGCCGAGCTCGCGCTCACCGGATCGGTCCTCAACGACGTGTCGGGCGTCGTCATCGAGGTCGAGGGCGACGCCGCGGCCGTCACGGACTTCGGTCACCGTCTCCGCCGCAATGCACCGCCTCTCGCGGTGGTCGAAGCCGTCCGCGAGAGTGACCACCCTCCGGGCGGGGGGACCGAATTCACGATCAGTGAGTCCACGAGCGCGGGCACCGGCCGCACTTTCGCCTCCCCGGACGTGTCGATGTGCCCGGACTGCGATCGTGAGCTGCGTGATCCGGCCGACCGGCGATTCCGGCACCCGTTCATCACCTGTACCAACTGCGGCCCCCGGCTTCGGCTCGTCTGCAAAGACGGTGCTGAGCACGTCGGCAGCACGGCGCTGGCCCGCGCGTGGGCCTTGCTCGCCGGGGGTTCGATCGGCGATGCGCAACCACCCGCTCGGGGTTGCGGCCCAACGGATCGGGACCTGTGTCGACGCACATCGTGGCATGGTGGTTGCCAACACCGGGCTCGGCGGTACGCGTGTGGTCGACCTACCGATAGGCGAACAGCTGCCGAGGATATGTTGACATGACCCTGCTCTACAGCATCAGCGTCACCAGCAACAGGAAGGACTGACCATGTGCCTAGGTATCCCCGGCCAGATCGTGGAGATCGTCGACGGGTTCGAGGACCAGCTTGCGCTCGTCGACGTGCTGGGCGCGCGGCGTCGCATCAACATCGGGATGCTCGATGAGACCCCCGAGGCTGGCGACTGGATAGTCATCCACATGGGGTTCGCGATGGAGGTCGTCGACCAGGCGGGCGCGGAGTCGGCACTCTCGGGTCTGGAGATGATGGGAAATCCGCGCGAGCCGCAGGAGCAGGCGGGGGCCCCGCGTGCCTGACGCCATCCCGGGTCCGGTGCTGTTCGCCCGTTACGCCTTCGCGCCCAACTCCCACGGCTACTGCGGACCGCACGACTACAACGCCTTCTTCGAGTACGGCGTCGCTGGCTTCGACGACCGGGGTTTGCGGGCGATGTCCAAGCAGTTCGAGGGAGCGTGGCCGTACCTTGAGCTGATCGCCGAGGCGACCGGGTTGGACGATCCGTTGGACCGTCGTGTGGTCGAGGCCTACTGGGTGGGCAGCCCGCGGCTGGACCAGGTGGCCACCCGCGCGGTCGGAAAGTCGATGGAGGAGCGGTTCCGCGCCAAGACCGGGGCGCAGTTCTCGACCTTGGCCGAGAGCGTCCTCGCCGGGAGCGTTCCGCACCACAGCTTTGCGGTGTTCTGCGTCTACCCGTGGACCGGACTGCTCGGCGACGGCCGCAAGACCGACCACGCGCTGACGGTGCTCGACCGGTGCCGGATCCGGTGGGGTCAGGTGCTGGCGGTCCAGGGTGACCAGGTGGTCGTCGAGTCCTCGCCGCTGACGTGGGACGGTCGCCGGCTCGAGATCGGGCCGCCCGAGACCGAGACCGTCGTGCGGTCGGTTGACGGGGTCGGGATGGTCGCAGAGCTCGAGATCGGCGACTGGGTCTCGCTGCACTGGGAGTGGGTGTGCGACCGGTTGACCGAACGGCAGGTCGGCTACCTGCGTAGCTTCACGATGCGGCACCTGCGGGTCGTCAACGAAGGCAACCTGCACGCCGGCCCTGCCGTCTTGCTCGGCACCTGAGCCGGCGGCACCGGGCGGAAGCCTCGGTCCCGCGCTCAGTGGACGGTCAGTGCGCTGCCGTGCTGGCTCAGCTTGGCGTTGGCGATGTCCAGATGTCGCGCGGTGTAGTACCTCAGCTGCTGGAGCTGCCGGGGCGTTAGCCGGTCGCACACCCAGTCCCAGTGCAACGAGACGACGTCGCCCGCGGCGAGGTCGTCGAGGAAGCCGGTGCCGTCCAAGGCGATCCGCGCCGTACGGACCTGGGGCTCTCCGAGCACGAGGGCGAATCCATCCCACTCCAGGGCACGAGAGCGTACCGAAGCCTCGTCGCCCGCGACCGACACGACCTGACCCCAGTGGATGCGACAGCTGTCGAGCTGGCTGACCGCGGTCGATGCCTTGCGGTTGTCGCGGATCAGACCGAGCCACGGAGAGATCTGAAAGACGTGGAAGTTGTGGTGGGGTACGCCCCCTGCCTGCACGCCGTCGATCAGCTCGGAGAACTGCCCCGTCCGGGAGCGCCACCGGTCCTCCATGGAGTTGCCGATGGCGGTGACGTCGATGGAGTCGAGCAGTGGGCTTCCCACCCAGTACGCCTCCACCACGCGACGATCCAGCGGGTCGCGGATGTTGCTCGCCCTGGCAATGAGCTCGAGATAGGGCCACGCACCGGAGAAGGCCCGGGCAAGATCGACCAGCCCTGGGTCGGTCACGCCCGCAGCGCCGTACTGCAACACCGCGGCACTGTCCATCGGGCCGCAGTAGCCCAGCGAGTTGGGCGGATACGCGTAGCGCACGAACATCTGCGCGCCATCGACGATCACGGCAGCCCCATCCCTCGAAGATTGTCCCTCGACGGTAGCATCGCGATAAATGCAGGAGCAATCACCAGCCGTTGCTCCACCGCCGCGAATGCTGCAAGCAGGAGGTCACGCCATGTGTGCCGAGATCCTGAACCCACCGCCGGCCACCGTGCACCCAGGGCTGCTTCGGCGACGTTCAGTTCTCAAGGGTGCCGCCGTCCTTGGTGGCGCCGCCCTGCTCACGGCGTGCGGCGGCAGCGGCAGCAGTTCACCGGCGACCACCAACCCGCGCGGGATCACCGTCAAGGACCAACGGGGCAAGACCGTCGTCTTCGACAAGCCGGTCACGCGCGTGGTGACCCTCCCGATGCCCGCCGCGTCGATGCTGATCGCCGTCGACCAGTCGCCCGAGCACCTCGTGGGCATGCACGACGCTTCTTGGACCGCGGTCCGAGACGGCATCTTGGGCACCATCTTCCCGGCGGCACTGAAGGTCACCCACGACGTCGGAGACCAGGAGTTCGTGCCCAACGTCGAGAGCATCGTGGCGCTGGAGCCCGACGTGGTGATCCAGTGGGGGGACCGGGGGTCAGGGATCATCGCGCCGATGGAGAACGCCGGCCTCACCGTGCTCGGCTTGTCCTACGGAACCCAGGACGACGTGGCGACCTGGACGAGACTCTTCGCCACGATGCTCGACAAACCCCAGCGCGCAGAGGCGATCATCTCCAACATCGATGACCAGCTCGGGGAGATGACCTCACTCGGGGATAGCCGGCCCTCCACCGGTCCGAGCATCCTGTACTTCTTTCAGATCACCGAATCGATCAACGTGGCAGGCAGTAACAGCTACAACGACTCCTACATCAACCTGGTGGGGGGCACCAACCCAGCAGCCGACGTCGAGGGTCCCTCGGGCATCGTCGGGGTGGATGCCGAACAGGTTCTCGCCTGGGACCCGGACATCATCCTGATCGGCAACTTCGACGTCGCGATGCCAGCCGACGTCTACGACGACCCGGTATGGCAGAACCTCACTGCGGTCAAGGCACGCCGTGTGTACAAGGTCCCCTTGGGCGGCTACCGCTGGGACCCGCCCGGCCAGGAGTCACCGCTCATGTGGCGGTGGTTGTCCGACATCGCCTTCCCCGCGGGCAAGGGCGCCGCTCTTCGCAGCCAGGTGGTGACGGACTACCAGCTGTTGTACGACTACCAGCCCTCCGATGCCCAGCTGGACATGATCCTTCGGATCGACGCCAACCGCGAGTCTGCCAACTACCGGCAGTTCGATGCTACGTGAGGCTGAGCCGGCGGCCGCCCAAGAGTCGGGCCGGCCAGCACGCTTCGGCGGTTCTGTTGTACCAGTCGCGACGATGGCCGTGGTGCTCGTCGGCGTGACCCTCGTCGCGCTGTCGGTGGGCAGGTTCCCGGTACCTTTCCTGCACGTCGTGCAGGTCGTCGCCTCCCATCTGTTCGGTATCGAAGGCAGCGCGAGCGCTGTCGAAGGAAACGTCGTGTGGCTCGTCAGGCTGCCCAGGGTCGTCCTGGCGCTTCTCGTCGGTGGCGGGCTCGGCATCGCCGGTGCCGCCCTGCAGGCGACGTTCCGCAACCCACTGGTGAGCCCGGAGATCATCGGGGTCTCTTCAGGGGCTTCGTTCGGTGGTGCACTTGCCCTGCTGCTCGGACTCGGATCGCTGTTCCTGGTCGCCGGGGCCTTCGTCTTCGGGTTGGCCGCGTTGGCGATCCTCTTCGTCCTCACGCTCGATCGCGCCGGCGCGCCCATGCTGATGGTCGTGCTCGGCGGCGTGGTGACCGGCTCGTTCTTCTCGGCCCTCGTCGCGCTGACCACGTACGTCGCCGACCCCTACACCACGCTGCCAGCGATCGTGTTCTGGCTGCTGGGCAGCGTTGCATCCGCGACGTTCGCGAAGGTTCTCGTGGCCGCCGTCCCGATCCTCGGCGGAGCGGTGGTCCTGGTGCTGCTGCGCTGGCGGATCAACGTGCTGTCCCTGGGTGATGAGGATGCCACCGCCCTCGGACTTCGGCCCAGCCCGCTGCGCTGGGTGGTACTGGTCTCGACCTCCCTCATCGTCGCCGGCGCGGTTGCCGTCAGCGGGGTGATCGGCTGGGTCGGTCTGGTGATCCCGCACCTGGCACGGATGTGGGTCGGCCCCGACCACCGGGTACTGCTGCCAGTCTCCTTCCTGATGGGCGCGACCTATCTCATCGTCATCGACACCTTGGCCCGCACCGTGACCGCCGGCGAGATCCCGCTCGGGGTCCTCACCGCACTGATCGGGGCGCCGGCGTTCTTCGTCCTGCTGCGACGCAACCGCGACAAGATCTGGGACAGTGCTTGAGCTGGAGGGCGTCGGGTTCAGATTCCCCCGACGCGACTGGATCTTCCGCGGCGTGAGCTTCTGCGTCCCGCCGGGTACTGTGACCGCGATCCTCGGGCCGAACGGGCGCGGCAAGACGACCCTTGTTCGCTGCGCGGCCGGTCTGCTGAGTCCGCAGGAAGGTGCGATCAGGCACAACGGGCCGGTGGGCTTCGTGCCGCAGGCGCACGGCGGGGCGTTCGCGTACGGAGCACTCGACATGGTGGTGATGGGCAGGGTCCGTCAGGTCCACCTCTTCGCGACGCCGAGCACCGGCGATCGGGTGGCCGCGCTCGACGCGATGGACCGCGTCGGTATCGCGCACCTGCACGACCGGCAGTTCCCCACGCTGAGTGGCGGCGAGCAGCAGCTCGTCCTGATAGCCCGGGCGATCGCCTCGGAGAGCCCGGTCCTCGCCCTCGATGAACCGTCAAGCGGCCTCGACCTGCGTAACCAGGCGCAGATCCTGTCCTTGCTGCGCAAGCTGGTGGCCGATGGCTTGGCGGTGCTGCTGACCACCCACCATCCCGACCACGCGCTCTATCTCGACGGCTCCGTCGTGCTGATGGGATCGGACGGCGTGAGCACTGGCGCTGCCGCCGACCTGCTCACCGACAAGGGGCTCTCTGACCTCTACGGCATGGACGTCAGGACCGTCGCCTATCGCCAGGACGGGACAGACCGGCGGGCGATCGTCACCCGCTACGACGACGGCCCACCGGCGAGGCCTCCTCGAGAAGCTCCGCGACGAGCCCCCGATAGACGAAGTCGCCGAACGCCTCGAGCGCCCACCCTCGACTGAGCACGAGCAGCTCGTAGAGCTCCGGTGCGGTGTAGGTGTACATGACATCGCGCGCGTTCTCGATACTCAAGCCCTTGCGGAGGTGGCCGTGCTCGGCGAGCCGACGAGCGTTGTGGGTCATCCGCTCCAGGCGTTGCTGGCTCAGCTGCTCCTGAAGCACCGCCATGTCGGGGTCGCTCGCGGCCGCCGATCGCACCAGCAGCATGATCGGCGCGACCCTAGGGGTCACCTCGGCGGCCAATGTGGCCCAGCCGCGCACGATGGCGGCAGGGCTGATCGCGCGAGCGGACAGCGCATCAGACCGTTCCGGCGCGGGGACAGCGCCGACTCCTGCCAAGCCGGCCTCCTGGATGGCCCGAACCAAGCCGGGCTTGCCCCCGAAGGTCTTGTAGATCGACTCGACCGACACCCCCGCGGCCGCACCGATTGCCGCAACCGTGGTGGCGCCGTAGCCGTGCTGGAGAAACATCTCTCGTGCGACGTCGACCACCCTGGCCTGAGCTTTTCGGGCCTGCTCGCGGCGGCGACTCGAGTCGTACGCCCGAGCGGGCTTGACGGCAGGGCCTTGTCGGTTCACAGTGGTCCTCATCGGTTACAGAGAACTGTAACAAAATGTCGGAGCGGATGAAATGGATCCCGTACCAGCGATCGGCTCAGCCCTGGAGTTCGTGCAGCGGCTCGAACAAGTGACCAACGCCCACGACCTCGACGCGCTGGTGGACTGCTTCGCCGTCGACTACGTCAACGAGACGCCGGCCCATCCCGCACGGGGATTCACCGGTCAGGGGCAGGTGCGTACCAACTGGAGCCTGCTGTTCGCGCGCGTGCCGGACATCCAGGTGAGCGTCGTACGAGCGACCGCCGACGGCGACATGCTCTGGAGCGAGTGGGAGATGGCCGGCACGACACGGGAGGGTGGCGCCCACCTGATGCGTGGGGTGATCGTGTTCGGCGTCAGCGGCCGGAGGGCTTCGTGGGCCCGGTTCTATCTCGAGCCCGTGGTCCTCGACGACGTCGGCGCCGACGACGCCGTGCGTCGACAGATCGACGGCGGCTCGTGATCCTGGTGGCCGGCGGCACCGGCCGACTCGGGACGGAGGTGGTCCACCGACTGGTGGCCCGGGGCGTGGCGGTGCGTGTCCTCACCCGAGACCTGGCGCGCGCCACCCATGTGGCCGGACCGCTGGTGGAGGTGGTTCACGCAGACGTGCGCGACGCCTTGAGCCTGGAGCCGGTGATGGAGGGCATCACCACGGTGGTCTCGGCAGTACATGGCTTCGCAGGACCGGGCGGAGTAACACCGGCCTCGGTGGACCGGGACGGCAACGCCAACCTCGTAGGCGCCGCCTCCGCGGCCCACGCTTCGGTCGTGCTGCTCTCGATTGTCGGCGCTTCGCCGCAGCATCCGATGGAGCTGATCCAGATGAAGGCGGCCGCCGAGGCCAACCTGCGGGGAAGTACGACTGGCTGGACCATCGTCCGGGCGACTGCCTTCGTCGAGCTGTGGCTGGAGCTGATCACCGGCTCGGCCGGCAGGTCGGGACGGCCGCTGATCTTCGGTCGCGGTGACAACCCGATCAACTTCGTGTCGGTCGACGACGTCGCTGCGGTCGTGGAGATGGCTGTGGTCGACCCCACGCTGCGGGGACAGGTTCTGGAGGTCGGGGGTCCGCAGAACCTGACCCTGAACGACCTTGCCGCCCTGGCGCAGCAGCTGCCCGGTTCTTCTGACAAGGCGCCTCGACACCTTCCCCGGCCGGTGCTGCGTGCGGTGGCGGCGAGCGGGCGCGTGGCCGGCTCGGTGATCGCGCGGCAGGCCGCGATGGCATTGGTCATGGACACCACCGACATGACTTTCGATGCCGAACCGCTGCACGCTACCCACCCACATCTTCCTTTCACGACCGTGTCGGGCTGTTCGCCCGGCGGCCGAACAGCCCCCCGTACGACGCAATAGCGGGCCTGGTTAGCGTCACGACTGGCCGGCTCGCGGCGTGGTTCGCCAAGACCGATCGCAAGCACAACGTGCCGGTTCGCGTGACCTGGATCGTTGGCGCCGGCTCGGCCGCTCTGGCCGGTTTCTTCCCCATTGCCGAGGTGGCAGAGCTGACCAACATCGGCATCCTGCTGGCGTTCATCGTGGTCTGCATCGCCGTGATCGTCCTGCGTCGGACCGAGCCGGACCTGCCGAGATCGTTCCGCTGTCCAGCCGTGCCGGTCGTTCCGCTCATCGGAGTGGCCTTCTCGATCTGGCTGATCACCTTCTTGGACCCGGTGACGTGGCTGCGCTTCGCCGCCTGGTTCGTGCTCGGCCTGATCGTCTACTTCGCGTACTCCTACCGGCACTCGGCCATGGCCCACCAATACGCGGAGGACAATGGGTGACTCCGGCGAAATGCATAGTTGCATCTGCACATGCAACTGTGCATGTTAGATTTGTCGTATGCCGAAGACCGTGCAGATCCGCGACCTCGACGACGACGTCTACGCCGGCCTGGTCAGGCGCGCTGCCGAGTCGGGAGTCAGCGTGCCGGAGCTGCTGCGCACAGAGGCCGTCCGCCTGGCGACACGGCCCAGCATGGCGGCGTGGATGACGCGCACCAGGCAGCGTTCGTCGCCACTCGGCCGCGCCGAGGTCATTGCGGCGCTCGACGAGCAGCGGGGTGCGTGGCCCGATGCTGGTGGTTGACGCCTCCTGTCTGTGTGAGGTGCTCATCGGGGGGCCCGGCGCCGAGGCGATCCGTCAGCGGTTGGCAGCCGATGGCGACCATGCCGCCCCGCACATCGTCGACGTCGAGGTATTCGGCGTGATCAGGCGGGAGCACCTCCGTGGGCGGCTCGATCGCACCGAGGCCGCCCAGGCGGTCGAGGATCTCCAAACCTGGCCGGGCGAGCGCTTCGGTCACCGGCTCCTGCTCTCCCGGGCCTGGCAGCTGCGAGACACCGTCCGCGGCTGGGACGCGATGTACGTCGCGCTCGCCGAGGCATTGGATGCAGTCTTGGTGACCACTGACGGCCGACTCGCCGCAGCGAGTGGACCCACCTGCCACATCGAGGCGGTCACGGCGTCATGAGCGACTCGCACAGCGAACGCTCCGCGCCCTCGAGGTGGGTGATGAGCTCGGTGGCGACGCCGTCGGTGTCGCCGGCCTCGAGCCGGTCGAGGAGCGTCTGATGCTCGGCGACCTGCTCGACCGCGTTGCTACGCAGTCGGTCAAGGTGTGCGAGGGCGAGCCGGATCTCGGCGGAGAGTTGCTCGGACATGGTGACCAGGCGCGAGCTTCCGGTCAGCGCGACCAGGCTGCGGTGGAACATCAGGTGCGCTTCGGTGATGTCGCGTGCAGGGGCCGCGTTCTCGGCGAGCTTCCGGTACGCCGCCATCGAGTCGCGGACGTGCTGACGCTCCGCCTCGATGGCATCGGTCCAGGCATTTGCTCCCGCGGTCTCGAGTGCGAGCCGGGCGCGTACGACGTCGTGGATCTGCTCGGGATCGAGAATGCTCACGATCACGCCGCGGTTGGGGATCCTGGTGACCAGGCCCTCAGCGGTGAGGGTGCCGAGCGCCTCTCGGATCGTACTGCGTCCGACGCCGAGCTGATCGGCGAGCGCGACTTCCCGCAGGGGGGTGCCGGGGGCAAGGTCACCGGCGAACAGGGCGTGTCGCAACACCTCGGCGGCGCGATCGACCGTGGAGGTGTGCTCGAGCAGCAGGGACTCGTACATCGGAGCTGACATGCTACGCCCCCCGTACCCCGAGGGCGTGGGACAGCAGCGTGCGGCGGTTGTGCGTGGAGGTCTTCGCGAAGATCGACTTCAGGTGGTCCTGGATGGTGTGTTCGGTGAGGAACATCGCCTTGGCGAGCTCGCGGGTGTCACCGCCTGTGGCCAGCAGATGGATGAGCTCGCTCTCCCGCGCACTCAGACCGAACGCACGCGCGAAGATCTCCAGACGGTCGACCGGCGATGTCTCCTCGATCGTCACCGCAAGCACAGTCTCATGGGAGGTTGCTGATCGCTCCAGTCGGGCAGCGCGCAGCGTCACCCAGAACCCGTCCGAGAGGTGGACTCGGGCGGTCGCCGGGTGATTGTCGATGCCCTGCTCGGTCGCCAGCAGCTGCCCGGCCACGTTGTAGACGCTCGCGGGCACCGGCGCCTGGCCCACCATCGAGGGCAACAGCATCTCCAACCACTCCTGGCTGGCCGGGGTCTGGCTGAGGACGCACAGGGAGTCGTCCAGCAAGAAGACGACCGGCCCGAGCTCTCTGTCCGCCGGTACCGCCGGCGCGGCGAGTGTCTGTGCCTGGCAGGACCGAAGCGCGGTTGTCAGCGGAGCCGAGATCGACGCGAGGAAGACTGCGTCGTCGTCCTGGAAGGCAGATCTGGAGTCCCGTCTCCACAGGTCGAGGAACCCCCACACCCCGTAACGGTCGCCGAACACAACCGAGGCGACATCGCCGACGCCGTACCGGCGCAGGATGTCGCGCCACATCAGGCTCTGGCTCGGGTCGCCGCCAGTGGCCTGCCGCAGCATGGCGACGGCGGTTTCCTCGGCGTGGAGGTGCGTCCACCGGTTCACCGCGGTGAGGTACTTCAGCCTGATCGCCTCAGGCAGTTCCGGCAGGCACGGCACGTCGGCCAGCGGCGCCGAGCCGACGGCGGTCCGGGGGTCCGTCAGGAGCCACACATGGTCGTCGAAGTCGACGACGTGTCGGATCTCCTCGAGCACACGGACCCGGAGCTCGGTCGCGTCGGGCATCGATGCGCAGATCCGGTTGATCCGCCCACGAGCGGTGCGTTCAGCCGTGCTGTTAGCCACGCCCTGACGGTACGCCCGAGGTGCACGATGGCGAGTGATTGCTGACCCGGACATCCGGGGCTGTGGTGAGGCGATCGCAACACAGGCTCGCCGCCTGCGACAAGGATCGCCCTATCGGTGGTGAAGCGGAGATGGGGGGATTGGCGTGTCTGAGTCGATCGCCAACCCGATCCTCAACTCGCCGTACAAGCAGCCCGACCGATACTTCCAGATCGGCTCCAAGGGCCCCAC
>Ga0136622_10000466_pt1 | contig 16545 bp, 16 predicted proteins | sample AntDrymUQ4482106_2_FD_104803 | JGI IMG/M metagenome (GOLD analysis project Ga0136622, IMG submission 104803) | Polar desert sand microbial communities from Dry Valleys, Antarctica - metaG UQ448 (21.06) | ecosystem: Environmental > Terrestrial > Soil > Desert | place: Antarctica: Dry Valley...
CCGACGAGCCGGGGCCTCGAGAGGTCGCCGAGCCGGAGCCGGTCGCAGAGGTTGCGCCGGAACCGGTCATCTCCTACCCCGCGCCCGCCGTCGAGGAGTCCGAAGTGGTCCTCCGGCGGGCCGAGCCGGAGCCTGTGGCCGACGAGCCCGAGGCGGAAGCCGTCCCCGAGCTCGAGCCGCTCGTCGACGAGCCCGAGCCCGTAGCCGAGGAGCCGGGGCCTCGAGAGGTCGCCGAGCCGGAGCCGGTCGCAGAGGTTGCGCCGGAGGAACCGGTCATCTCCTACCTCGAGCCCGCGGTGCTGCCCGCGCCACCCACAGCCCCGCTGCCCCGCCGGAGGTTCTGGAGCCGGCGCGAGCGCCTGCCCGAGCCTACGCCCGCAGTGCGGGCGATTCCCCTCCTCGACGAGCCCGAGGTCGTTCCGCCACGAGAGGACGGCGTGGGCGAGGAATTACCCGTCGCTCCGCTTGCCGAGGGAGTCGATCAGCTCGCGGTGCCGGAGCCAACTCCGGAAGACCCGGCCGACGCCGAGCCGGCGCAGCCCGTCGAGGCCATGGCCGCCCTGACTCAGGACGAGCCCGAGTCGGTGGTCGAGCCGCCGATCGACCGCTGGGAGCCGACGACGACGACGCAGGCCGAGGCCGATCCCTGGGAGCGCGCCTTCGGCCCCACACCGTCGCTCGACGCGGAGCCCGTCGAAGAGCCTGAGAGCGCAGTCGCGGTGGAGGAAACGGAGCCCGAGCTCGCTCCAGCCGTTGCGGCGGCGCTCGACCCGTGGGAGACCGGGCCTGACGAGCCGCCCGCCCCTCCGATCGACCTCGAGCCGCCCGTCCAGGAGCCGATCTCCGCCGAGCCTCCGGCGCGCCCGCGCCGTTGGTTCTGGCAGCGGGAGCGCGAAGAGCCGCCCGAGCCGCTTCCCGTCCACGAGCCGAACGCCGACGGGGAGGCCGAGCGGCAGGAGCCGCCCGAGCCGACGGCGGAAGAGGAGCAGGAGGAGCCGGTCGAGGAACCGGCCGGACAGAACGGACACGACCCCGTGCCGCTCCTCGTCGCCGCCGACCCGGGGCGGCCCAACCTTCGTCGCGGCCGGCGCTAACGGAGCAGGCGGTCCTGAGGCCGCGCTACTTCTCTCATCGAGCCGCGGCTGGAGTACCGCTTCGAACCGGGTCTGACCCCATGACGGGAATGGAAGGAGCCTCGAGCGCGTACCACACGTGCTCGAGGCCGCGCCACGGCGTCGTGCCCCGGAAGGTCAGCCCGCACTTCTCCATCACGCGCCGCGAGGCGACGTTGTCCGGGAGCGTGAAGCTGATGATGCGGGGGAGCTTCAGAACCTCGAAGCCGTACCGGAGGCTCGCTCGCGCGCCCTCCGTCGCAAGGCCCTTGCCCCAAGAGGTCGGGTCGAGCGTCCAGCCGACCTCGACCTTGTCTTCGCTCGCCGTCCAGTCTGGGTGGTGCATCAGCCCGACGCGTCCGATCATCCGGCCGCTCTCCCGGTGCTCGGCGACCCAGTGACCGTACCCGCGCTGCTCCCAGTCGCGGACGAACCGGCCCACCTGGCGCTCCGTCGCCTCGCGGTCGATCGGGCCGCCGAGGAAGCGATGGACGCGCTCGTCGGCGTAGATACGGGCGAGCTCCTCGACGTCGCCCTGGCGCCACTCGCGGAGCAGCAGCCGTTCGGTCTCGAGGCTGACCGCCACGCCCTCATCGTCGCAGAGGTGTCGCAACCGGCAAGCTTGGCCCATGACGACGCGGGTCGAGGGAGAGCACAGGCCCGGTTGGAGCAAGCGTCTCGTCAATCTCTACGCTGCGGTCCGCGCTCGCCGCTGGCTCTGGATCGGGATCCAGGTCGCCGCGGTGGCCGTCCTCGTCGCTTCGCTGGCCTATGCCGTTCGTGGCTCCTGGGACGATGCGCTGCCCCGACTTCGCGACGCCCGACCCCTCGAGCTCGTCTTCGCGTGCATCCTGCTCGCGGCGTACTACCTGCTCTTCGTCGTCGGCTGGATGTGGATCCTCGCCGCGATGCGAATCCGGACCTCCTACCGCGTCGCCCTCGGCGCGGAGATGGTCTCGATGCTCGCGAAGTACATCCCGGGAGGGGTCTGGACGCCCGCGGCCCGCGTGGTCGCGATGCGGCGCGCCGGCATCACCGACACACCGGTCGTCCTCGCCTCGATCCTGATGGAGGCTGCGCTCTCGGCGCTCGCCGGGATCATCGTCTTCGTGATCAGCCTGCGCGGCGTCGAGTCGGTCGATGCTCCCCTCGTGCCGCTCTTCGCGCTCGCTCTCGTCTGCATCGTGCCCTTGCACCCGCGGATCTTCCCGCGATTCGCTGCACGGCTGCTCCGGCCTTTCGGTGCCTCAGCGGTGCCCGCGCTGCGGCTGCGCACGGTGCTCGGCCTCGTGCTCTTCTACAGCTTCACCTGGATCGTCGGCGGCGCAGCGCTCTTCTTCCTGCTCCGCTCGGTCGGCGGAGATCCCGATCTCGTCTCGATCCCGTTCCTCGGCGGAACGAGCGCGGTCGGAGCGATCGTCGCGGTCCTGTCGGTCTTCGCTCCGTCCGGCCTCGGTGTGCGCGAGGCCTCGATGTACGGGCTCCTGCTCGCTGTCGTCTCGGACGGCGTCGCGCTTGGCGCGACGGTGCTGAATCGCGTCGCGATCACGCTCGTCGAGGCTCTTCTGCTCGCCGGGGCCGCGCTCGCCTCGCGGCTCGGACGAGATTAGGAGACTTTTTCCCCTGGAAGTGATAGCAATAGCGACGTGACGCAGCCCGTGACTCATGCGGCCGGGGAGCGGCCCCCTGCCGGCGCAGACATCCCGGTCGTCCGTCTCGAGAGCGTCCGCAAGAGCTTCGGCGACAACCTCGTCCTCGACGGCATCGACCTGAGCGTCCGCGCCGGGGATGTGCTCGTCGTGATCGGGCGCAGCGGGAGCGGCAAGAGCACCCTCCTGCGCTGCATCAACCTGCTCGAGCCCCTGAACGGCGGGCGGATCTTCCTCGAGGGCGAGGAGATCACCCAGAAGGGCGTCGACGTGCCGGCCGTCCGGCAGCGGATCGGGATGGTGTTCCAGCAGTTCAACCTCTTTCCCCATCTGACGGCGCTCGACAACGTCACGCTCGCGGCGCGCCGCATCCGCAAGCTCGGGCGCGCCCCGGCCGAGGCGCGCGGCCTCGAGTTGCTCGCACAGGTCGGCCTGAGAGAGAAGGCGCGGCAGCATCCGCACCAGCTCTCCGGCGGGCAGCAGCAGCGGGTGGCCATCGCGCGCGCCCTGATGATGGAGCCGCGCGTCATGCTCTTCGACGAGGTCACGTCCGCGCTCGACCCGGAACTGGTTGGCGAGGTGCTCGTGGTCATGCGCGATCTCGCGCGGGATCTGGGCATGACGATGCTCGTCGTCACGCACGAGATGCAGTTCGCCAGGGAGGTCGGCGACCGGCTCATCTTCATGGACGAGGGGCGGATCGTCGAGGAGGGCCAACCTACAGAGGTGCTTGATCGTCCTAAGGATGAGAGGACGCGGCGCTTCCTGCGCCGCACGCTCCAGCTCGACCACTCGCTCGAAGAGCTAACCGTTACCGAGGAAGGAGTCACCGAATGAAACGTCTCATCCTTGCAATCCTCGCCGTCACCCTGACGGCGGCGGCGTTCGCGGCCTGGGGGTTCGCCGCACCGTCAAGTGGCACGGGGGCTGCTGCACCCGGTGCCAAGGCGCAGGTGCCGAAACTGCCCGCGCTGCCGCCCGACGTCAAGCAGAACAAGCGCTGGCGCATCGGCATCAAGTGCGACTTCCCGCCGTTCGGCTTCATCGACGTGCAGGGGAAGAACGGAGGCTACGAGGTCGACATCGCGCGGCGCTTTGCGCAGCTCGCCTTCGGAAGGACGAATCGCGTTTCGCTCACCTGCACGACCACGGCCAGCCGCATCCCGACGCTCACCTCGCAGCGCGTCGACATCATCATCTCGACGCTCACGTGGACGGCCTCTCGGGCGGAACAGATCGACTTCTCGATCCCGCACTACTCCGCCACGGGCAGGCTGCTGGTCAAGAACGATTCGAATGTCCAGACGCTCAACGACCTGCGCGGAAAGAACGTGGTCACCACACGCGGCTCCATCTACGCGACCTGGATGCGGAACTGCCTGAAGGAGGCGAACATTCTCGAGGTCGATGGGACCGCCGCGTCCGTCCTCGCCGTCAAGGATGGGCGAGCCGACGCGTTCATGTTCGACGACGCGTTCGTCCTCGGCGTGGCGACGCAGGACCGGGAGTTGAAGCTCACGAACGACCGCTTCCTGGCCGTGCCGTGGGGCATCGGAATCCGCAAGGGCGACGACGCGACCGCCCGCTGGGTGAACGCGGCGCTGCGCCGGATGAAGGCGAAGGACGAGTTCAACGCGATCCTGCGACGGAACACGCCTGCGCGCTTCGTCAGCAGCTTCCTCGGGAACGTCCCGAGGCCTCGTAACAACTTCCAGTACCCCGTCGGGAAAGACCCGGCGTCGGATTGCACCCAGGGCTGATCCAGCCTTCGGGTTCGAGGAGCGGCCGCGTTCGCGCGGCCGCTCCTGATCTCTCTCGACGATGACGCTCGCCGCGATCGACTGGGACTTCATCGTCGACAATCTGCCGGAGCTCTTGGCGGGTCTTCGCCGCACGCTCGTGGTTGCGACGATCGGGATCGCCGGAGCGTTTCTCGTCGGGCTCGTGCTCGGTGCCGCTCGGGCGCACCGGATCCCGGTCGTGAGCCAGCTCGCGGCGGTCTACGTCGAGGTGATTCGCAACACGCCGATCCTCGTCCAGATCTTCTTCCTCTTCTTCGGGTTGCCCCAGCTGGGTATTCGGCTGAGCCCGTTCGTGACGGCGTGGCTCTCGGTGCTGATCTGGGGCGGCGCCTACAACACGGAGAACTTCCGCGCCGGTTTCGAGGCGGTGCCGCGGCGGTTTCGCGAGGCGGCTCTGGCGCTCGGGTTCACACCGCGGCGCACCTTCGTCAACGTGACGCTGCCGATCGGGGGGCGCATCGCCCTCGCACCGTCGATCAACACCTACATCTCGGTGCTGAAAAACACCTCGCTCCTGACGGCGATCGGCTACGCGGAGCTGACGAACGTGTCGCGGAGCATCTCCGCCGTCACGTTCAAGGACGCCGAGATGCTGCTCGTGGTCGCGGTGACCTACCTCGCCATCGTGTGGACGCTTTCAGCCCTCATCCGCCTGCTGGAAGCGCGGCTCGCGCTGCCGAGGACAGCGTAAGTCATGCCCGACTGGGTGCGGCCCGTTGCCGAGTACATCCTGAAGGAGGGGCTGAAGGAGACGCTTCGAATGGCCGGCCTCGCCGTCGCCGGCAGCGCCGTCATCGGGATCCTGCTCGGCACCCTCCTGACAATCCGCTTCCTGCCTTCGCGCGCGCTGATCCGCCTCTACGTCGAGGTCTGGCGCGGTCTGCCGATCATCGTGACGATCTTCCTGATCTTCTTCGCGCTGCCGAGCCTCGACATCCGCTTCAGCGCCTTCCAGGCGGCGACGATCGGCCTCGTCCTCTGGGGGAGCGCTCAGGTCGCGGAGGCGACCCGGGGCGCGGTGGAGTCGATCCCGCGCGAGCAGCACGAGGCCGCGGCCGCACTCGGTTTCGGCTGGGTCGGCCGCCACGTCAACGTGATCCTCCCGCAGGCGCTCCGGCGTCTCCTGCCGTCGATGGTCGGCCTGCTCGTGAACGTGATCCAGAACACGACGATCGCGGCGATCATCGGCGTCGCGGAGGTGCTCGAGACCGGGAACCGCTCGGTCGAGCGCCTCACCTTCACCAGCTTCGAGTCCCACGCGTTCGAGATCTTCGCGGGCGTGATGGCGATCTTCTTCATCATCTCGTTCCCGCTCACGCGCCTGGCCGCCTACCTCGAGCGGCGGCTGATCTAGCGCAGTACAGCCTGCGACTGGACGACGTGCGCCACGACCTTGCCGTCCCCACCAAGAACCTCGGTCTCGACCACGATCACCGAGCGGCCCGCTCGGAGCGGACGTGAAACTGCTTCGACAGCGCCTTCGCGGGCGGCACGGAGGAAGTTCGTCGTCGAGGCGATCGTCGCCGTCCCGCTCGCTCCCTCGGGGAGGTTGAGGAACGCGCAGGTCGCGGCCGCGCTGTCGGCGAGGCTCATGATCGCTCCGCCGTGCAGGACACCGCCTACGGTGCAGAGCTCTTCGCTCCAGCCGAGGCGAGCTCGTACCTCCTGCTTGCCGCTTGCCAGCACTTCGAGTCCGAGCGTCCTTGCGAAGGGCATCAACCGGTGCCACGCCTCGGTCTGCGCCCGATCGAACTCCCCGGTCACCCGGCGATGATGTCACGTAGTGTCGTGGCCCATGGAGGTTCGGAATCTCGGTCGCACTGGGGTACAGGTCAGCCCTCTCTGTCTCGGCGCGATGATGTTCGGCGCCTGGGGCAACCCCGACCACGAGGAATCGATCAGGATCATTCACCGGGCACTCGACGCCGGCATCAACTTCATCGACACGGCCGACGTCTACTCGGCCGGCGAGTCGGAGGAGATCGTGGGCAAGGCGCTCGAGGGACGGCGCGACCGGGTCGTCCTGGCGACGAAGTTCCACGGCTCCATGGGCGAGGACCCGAACGAGCGCGGCAACTCGCGGCGCTGGATCGTGCAGGAGGTCGATGCCAGTCTGCGGCGGCTCCGCACCGACTGGATCGACCTGTACCAGGTGCACCGCTGGGATTCGCACACAGATCTCGACGAGACGCTCGGCGTGCTGACCGACCTGGTCCGCGCCGGGAAGATCCGCTATCTCGGCAGCTCCACGTTCCCCGCGCACGTGATCGTCGAGGCGCAATGGGTGGCGGAGCGGCGCGGCCGCGAGCGGTTCGTCTGCGAGCAGCCGCCGTACTCGCTCCTCGTGCGCGGCATCGAACGGGAGGTGCTGCCCGTCTGCGAGCAGTACGGCATGGGCGTCATCCCGTGGAGCCCGCTCGCCGGCGGCTGGCTCACCGGCCGGTACCGCAAGGGACAGGAGGCCCCGACCAGCAGCCGGGGGGCCCGCATCCCTGCCCGGTTCGACCTGTCCATCCCGGAGAACCAGCGCAAGCTCGAGGCGGCCGACGCGCTCGCGGGGCTCGCGGAGGAGGCCGGCCTGACACTCGTCCAGCTCGCGCTCGCGTTCGTCATGCAACACCCCGTGGTCACCGCTCCGATCATCGGCCCCCGGACCATGGAGCAGCTGGAGGGCCAGCTCGCCGCGCTCGAGGCGACGCTCGACGGCGACCTGCTCGATCGCATCGACGAGATCGTCCCGCCCGGCACCACGATCAACCCGGTGGACGCCGGTTGGACGCCGCCCGCCCTCGCGGACGCTTCGCAGCGCCGCCGGTAGGACTGGTGTACGCGAGCTTCACGACGACGAAGGGCTCGGTCGAGGGGTTGTCCGAGGTTGCGGCGATGGCGGGTGAGGCCATGCTGGTCTGGCTCAGGGAGAGCGAGGGCTTCGAAGGCCTGCTGATCCTGACCGACGACACGACAGGCACGACCCGTGTGATCACGTTCTGGCGGGACAGGGAGGCGGAGGAGCGTAACCGTGAGTCACGCATGCGCCTGCGCGATCGGATGAGCGAGACCGTTGAAGTCCGGGTCGAAGAGACGGCGTCCTATGACGTCTCCTTCGCCCACCTCGGCGCGAAGCTGGCGGCGACTCGCGGCCAAGCCGACTGAGCGAAGCGCCTCGGGCCAGCGTCTGTGAGACGATGCCCCGCTGACGGAGGATTCGAGCAGGGGGAGGCGAGTTCATGCGACGTGTCTCGATGCGTTTCTCGTTCGTGCTGGTGGCGATCGTGGCCGTACTCGCGCCGGCGGCCGATGTCGCCGCACAGGCGGCGGAACCACAGAAGCAGCCGACCGCAGTGGGCGGCGGCGGTGGAGCGGCGACCGTGGAGGTCCTCGCGACCGAGGCAGCCGTCGGCGCCCTGCGTGCGGGGGCGAACGCGGTCGACGCCGCGGTCGTCGCGGCCGCCGTCCTCGGCGTGACCGAGCCGTTCTCGGTCGGGATCGGAGGCGGCGGCTTCATGGTCATCCGGACGAGCGACGGGGAGGTCACGACGATCGACCACCGGGAGGTCGCACCTGCCGAGATGGCTCCGGACTCCTTCTTCGACGGCGGTCGCGCGCTGGCGTTCAACGATGCGCGCTACAGCGGTCTCTCGGTCGGCGTCCCGGGCACGGTGCGCGGCTGGGAAGAGGCGCTCGCCCGGTACGGGACGATCTCCCTGGCCGAGGCGCTCGCTCCGGCCATCGAGGTCGCGCGCGACGGCTTCGTCGTCGATCAGGTCTTCTTCGATCAGACGCAGCAGAACGTGGACTACTTCGACGACATCGAATCGACCCGCGAGCTATACCTCGATGGGGATGGGACGCCGCGTGACGTCGGAACGGTATTCCGCAATCGCGATCTGGCGCGCACCTACAGACGGATCGGACGGCTCGGCGCCGACGGGTTCTACCGCGGCCCCGTGGCGAGGGCGATGGTCGAGGCCGTGCAGCGCCCGCCGACCTTTCCCAACGCCAACCATGTCTGGCGCCCGGGTCTGCTCACGGCCCGCGACCTCAGGAGGTATACGGCGCCGGAGCGCGAGCCGACGAAGGTCGGCTACCGCGGACTCGACGTGTACGGGATGGGGCCGCCCTCGAGCGGCGGCTCGACCGTGGGCGAGGCGCTCAACATCCTCGAGGGCTTCGACCTGGAAGCGGCAAGCCGCGAGCAGGCGCTGCACCTGATGCTCGAGGCGTCGCGCTTCTCCTTCGCAGACCGCAATGCCTACCTCGCCGATCCCGACTTCTTCGGCGTTCCGCTGACGGGTTTGCTCTCGGACGGGTTCGCCGCCGAGCGCCGCGCCCTGATCGACCCCGAGCGCGCCGCGACCAGCCCTGTACCGCCGGGCGACCCGTATCCCTTCGAGGACTCGGAGCCCGGCGCGGGTGAGGTTGCGGCAACCGCGACGCGGGCCGGCACGACCACCCACCTGACGGTGTCGGATCGGTCGGGCAACGTCGTCTCCTACACCTTCACGATCGAGGCCACCGGCGGGAACGGGATCGTCGTGCCGGGTTGGGGCTTCCTGCTCAACAACGAGCTGACCGACTTCAACTTCGACTCGCTGACCCACCCGAACCGCGTCGAGGCCGGCAAGCGCCCGCGTAGCTCCATGAGCCCGACGATCGTGACGTCCGAAGGCAGGCCCGTCCTCGCGGTCGGATCTCCTGGCGGCTCCACGATCATCACGACGGTGCTCCAGGTCCTGCTCGATCACCTCGACGCCGGCATGTCGCTGCCGGAAGCGATCGCGGAGCCGAGGATCTCCCAGCGGAACACCGCAACGACCTCTGCCGAGCCTGCCTTCCTCTCCTCGCCCGAGGCCGCCGCCCTCCGGGCACGTGGCCACAGCTTCACCTCGACGCCCGAGATCGGCGCCGTCACCGGCATCGCGTTCCTGTCCGACGGGTCGATTCAGGCCGCGGCGGAGCCGGTGCGTCGCGGAGGCGGCAGCGCGCTGGTCGAGGAGCCGCGCGCGAGCGAGGAGGCGCTCGTCACCCACGGCGTGGCCGCGGGCGACGTGACGTCCGACTCGGCGGTGCTGTGGGCGCGCGCCGACCGGGGGGCCGTGCTCAACGCCGTCGTCACGGGCGACGGGCAGCGGAGAGTGGAGCAGCTACCCGTACGCGCCTCCGACGACTACACCGGCCAACTCGTCCTCGAGGATCTTCAGCCCGGCACGACGTACCGCTACCGGATCTGGTTCAGTCTCGGCGCTCCCGACGTGGGCCGCGGGCCGGCAGTGCACGGTTCGTTTCGCACGGCGCCGGCCGACGACGAGGCGGCGGGGGTCAGGCTCGCCTTCGGGGGCGACGTCTCGGGGCAGAACGTCTGTCGCGACGCAGTCGAGGGCCTGCCGATCATGAGGACGATCCACGACTGGCGACCCGACATCTTCGTCGGTCTCGGAGACATGATCTACGCGGACAACACCTGCGAGGCAACCGGCCGCTACGGCAACGCTCAGGTACCCGGCACCTTCGGCCCGGCCGTCGATCTCGAAAGCTTCTGGGCGCACTGGCGCTACAACCGCGCCGACGGCGCCCAGCAGGAGCTGCTCGCGAGCACGAGCTACGTCGGCGTCTGGGACGACCACGAGGTCGTGAACGACTTCGGCCCCCTTCACGACACGCGGGCCACGCCGCCCTATACGCCGGGCGTCCACCTGCTTCCGATCGGCCTGGACGCGTTCCTCGACTACACGCCGATTTCGATCGCTCCCAACACGCCGAAGCGCCTCTACCGCTCGCTGCGGTGGGGGAAGAACCTCGAGCTCTTCGTGCTCGACAACCGGCAGTACAGGGACGCGAACAGTACGGCGGACAGCCCCGACCGCCCCAAGACGATGCTCGGCCGGGAGCAACTCACTTGGTTCAAGGAGAAGCTCTCCGCCTCGGACGCGACCTGGAAGGTGATCGTGTCGAGCGTGCCCATGTCGATTCCGACCGGCTTCCCCGCGGCGAACGGGCGCGACGGCTGGGCCAACTTCGACCAGAACACCGGGTTCGAGCAGGAGTTGCTCGAAATCCTGCGCTTCATGCAGGCCGAGGGGATCGACAACACGGTCTGGATCACGACGGACGTCCACTTCGGCGAGGTCTTCCGCTACCTGCCGTTCCCCGACGACCCCGCTTTCCGCGTCCACGAGGTCGTCACCGGCCCGCTCAACGCCGGCATCTTCCCGATCCCGAGTTTCGACGAGACGCTGAATCCCGAACGGCTGTTCTTCTTCGGGCCGGAGACGGCCGAGGCCGTCACCTCGTGGGACGAGGCGAAGCGCTGGTTCAACTTCGGGGCGCTCGAGATCGACGAGGGCGGCGCACTGAGGCTGCACGTAATCGACACGGGCGGCGAATCGCAGTTCGGGTTGGAGCTGGCGCCGGAGTAGCTTCGACCTGATGCTCACCGGCCCGGGTGAGCGGAACGGCGAGAGGCGGGCCTGGCGGCCCGCCTCTCGTGTCGATCGTGGTGGGGCTCAGCTCGCCGGGGGCAGCAGCACCTTGTCGATGGATGACGTGGATGGTTCCGTTGCTGGCGCCAACGTCGGTCTTGACGACCTTGGCCCGACCCGTTCAGGAAGACCGAGCGGCCGCTGCCCACTGACCGGCGGCGGCCGCGGTGCGGACGAGGTTCTGCCGCCGGTGCCGCTGCTGCGTTCTGCGAACTCAGCATAAGCGGGAGCAGAGCGACAAGGCCGCGGCGCCGCCAAGAGCGAGTCCGAGTGGCTTCTTCGAGACTGTCACCGAGCTGGACACATCACTTCCTCCGTGCGTGGACGGGGCTTAGGCGGTCGAGACGCGCGGGTCGCGGCTCCAGCGGCGCCGGATCGCGTGCTGCTGGGCGACCTGGTAGACGGCTGAGGCTCCGACGAGCCCGTAGACCAGACGGCTTGCGGCGTTCGTCTCACCGAATTCAAGGCCGACGAGTGTGGCGACGAGGTCGAACTCTGCGAGGGCGACGAGACCCCAGTTGATCCACGACGCCCACAAGGACGGCAGCAAGGATGTCGAGCTTCTTCATGATGTTTCCTCCTTCTGTCGAGATTTTGTAGAGAGTGTGTTTGCGAGACTACGCTCGAGAGGTGAGGTTTGTCAAGAGTCTGTTCAGTATTTGCATAGACTAATGCTAGTGAGTACGGAGTCGCCTCACCTACGCATTGGTGCCCTGAGTCGACGGGTGGGCGTCTCGCCCGAGCTGCTTCGCGCCTGGGAGCAGCGCTACGGGCTGCTTCGGCCCCTCCGGTCAGCCGGCGGTTTCCGTCTCTACTCGCCGGCCGACGAGGAGCGCGTGCGCGCTATGCGCCGACACCTGGACGCAGGCGTGTCCGCCGCCGAGGCGGCCCGGCTGGCGCTTGCCCAGACCGCACGCGAGCAGGCCGTCGAGGTCCAGTCTCCGGGCCTCGCACGGTTGTCGGAGGAGCTTCGGGCAGCGCTCGATCGGCTGGAGGAGCCCGGCGCTCAGGCCAGCATCGATCGCCTGCTTGCCACGTTCACGCTCGAGACGGTGCTTCGCGACGTCGTCCTTCCCTACCTCCACGCGCTCGGCGAGCGGTGGGAGCGAGGCGACGCGACCGTTGCGCAGGAGCACTTCGCCAGCAACGTCCTGCGCGGACGGCTGCTCGGGCTCGCCCGCGGCTGGGGCCGCGGCACCGGCCCTACAGCCGTGCTCGCCTGCGCTCCGGGCGAACACCACGACCTCTCGCTGATCATCTTCGGCCTCGTCCTCGCCGGGCGCGGCTGGCTGATCACGTACCTCGGGCCGGACACGCCGATCGCCACGATCCAGGATGCCCTCGCGGATGTGAAGCCCCGGCTCGTGGTGATCGCAGCCGTGACGACGCGGCGCCTCCGTGCCGAGCAGCCAGAGCTGAAAGAGCTTGCGCGGCACGTCCGAGTAGCGCTTGCCGGCCCCGGCGCTACGGCCGCGCTTGCCCGTTTCACGGGCGCCTTTGTTCTCGCCGGCGATCCCGTCACTGCGGCCGAGCGCGTAGCCGCCGAGCATCGATGAGCTTGCGCGGCCGCCTACCCGGAACGTGGAGCTCGAGCCAAGCTCAGTCACCGTCAGGGGCGTTCGAGTCCGTCCAGCGCGCGGAACTGCCGGCGCCGGTCGTCGAGCGCAGCGCGGCCGGGGCAAGGCGGCTGGGAGAGCTCTATTGGCACGAGCTGGAGCGTTCGACTGTGGGCCTCATTCGCGCTCGCCCCGCGGCTGGTGCACCTCAGCTGCGACTGCTTGGGCTCGGGCCGGCGCTTCTGCGCTTCGGGCAGCCCGAGCTTGCGGTGAGCCCAAGCTCGGTCAGTTGCCTCTATCCGATCCACGGCGGTTTGCTCGCCCGGACTCCGGCCGGCTCGATCTCGTTCACGCAGACCGGCTCGGACGGCGTCGAGGTTCGCTCAGCGATCAGCGGCTACTTCCCCCGGCTCGCCGCACGCCCCGATCGGCCGCGCTGGAACGGCCTGCTCTACCCGCAGTTCCAGGCCCGGCTTCACGTCGCACTGGGTCGGCGGTACTTCGCGCGGCTGTGGCAGGAAGCGGGCCGATGAAGATCGCCGTGCTCGGCGCAAGCGGCACCGTCGGCCGAGCACTCGTGCCCCTGCTTGCGAAACAGCACGATGTCTTGGCGGTGTCGCGCCGACCGCGCGACGCGACTCGCGGTATCCGGTGGGCAACCGCCGACGCGACCGACGGAGCGGCCGTACAAAGGGCCTTCGAGGGCGTAGAGCTCGCCTACTATCTGGTTCACTCGCTCGGCAGCCGCGACTTCGAGCAGCGCGACCGTCTCGCGGCCGAGACCGTGTCCAGGGAGGCCAAGCGAGCGGGCCTGCGCCAGTTGGTCTACCTGGGCGGTCTCGGAGACGACTCGCTCGAGCTCTCTCGCCACCTCCGCAGCCGGGCCGAAACGGCCAGCGTCCTGGCATCCGGGTCTGTGCCGGTGACGACCCTGCGCGCCGCGATGGTGATCGGAGCCGGCAGCGCTGCCTTCGAGACGATCGTGGCGCTGGTCGACCGTGTGCCGGGCATGATCTGCCCGCGTTGGGTTTCGACGCGGACGCAGCCGATCGCACTTGCGGACATCGCCGCCTACCTTGCTGCTGTTGCCGGCCGGGGAGACATGTTCGGGGGGTCGTTCGACGCCGGTGGGCCGGACGTGATGACGTACCGGGAGATGATCGAGCGCATCGCCCGCATCCGGGGCAAGCGTCCGCTGATCGTCGAGGTGCCGGTCCTCACCCCTCGGCTCTCCTCCTACTGGCTGCACTTGGTCACTCCGGTGAACGCGAGTGTGGCTCGGCCGCTCATCGAAGGTCTCCGGAATGCAACCGTGGCCCGCGACGAGCGCCTGCGCCAGCTCCTGCCGCTCCGGCTGACTTCCTTCGAAGACGCGGCTCGGGCCGCGATGTCGCAATCGTTGCCTGTCGACACGTGATCGGAGGGCGAGCACGTGGTGAGTCGCCTGGACTAGCGCTCGCTGGTAGGTGACGTCGAGCCTCGGGCGGGTGCTGGCACGCGCATGCTCGAGCGAGCGCAAGGTCGGGCCGCCGGTACCGAAGCGCTCGAGCTCGTCGCCCAGCTGCAGGAGGATGCCGCCGTTCGGCAGACCGCCGGAGAGCCAGGCTCGAACGAGTGGCGCGACGTCGAAGGTCACCCATCGAGACCGCGCGCCGGCGGGAATGGTCGCTCGAGCTGTGCTCGGACCGAACTCCACCTCCCGCTCGCTCAACCAGTCGAGGGTCAGGATCGAGCGGGCGAACAGCCGATAGGGGCCGCCCGAGCAAGTGGAGAGTGCTCGCCACGGGCCGACGCACACGCCGTCGAAGTAGACGCCGAGCCTTGCGCTCGAGATCGTCGCACTGCGGGGCAAGCCGGAGAGGTCGAAGCGGAGTCCGGTGCGCCACACCTTGTCGATGTCTCCGCCGAGCAGGAGTCGGTCGCCGTTGTCGCGGAAGCAGCGATCCTCGTGGTCGTAACCCCAGTCGCACGAGAATGGAAAGGAGAGGTCAGCGACGGGCGGTTGGAGCCGGATCCTCTCGGGGCTGACCGTCTCCATCGGACGAGCTTGCGCCCTCCCCGACGAAACCCCGAGCAGGCATACGGCTAGAAGCAGTGGGATGGAACGAAGAAGAGTTGTCATGTCGCCTAGCGTGGCGACGAAGGGCGTACACGTGTGTGCCGGAAGCGTGACGAAAGTGAGGCACCGGGCGAGACCTCGGATGCAGCGCCCGAGGTAGTGGAGTGCCCGACACGGAGGACGGGAACGGCAGCGTCGTGATGGAGGAAGCCACCCGGGATCGAGCCGGCGCTGGATCGCCGTCACCGGTCGCTCCGTCCAGTGCGTGACGTCGCGTCCCAGCAGGCGATGAAGGCGTCGGCCTGAGCCGTACTGAACGCTGCCAGAACCTGCGCGGCCGCGGCGGCCGAGAGGCGGTGCGCGCGGATCAGATCGAGCACGACCAGGTTCCAGTGACCGGAGGCGTCACGGTGCCGGGCCCGTTCGCCCAGGCCTCGGCGATCCGCTTCGGAGGCCGCGGCCGAGGTTCTCGCGGTTGGCGCGGATGCGAAAGTCGTCGTAGCCGCGCGTCCCCCACGGCCTTGGCACGATCGTCAGCCGGCCAGTGAGCTCGCCGCTGCCGTGCACGACGCGCGCGAAGCCACCGATCACCACGTAACCGGCGCGGTGGCGTTCGAGCGCCTCGAACAGCGCGTACGGATCGAGTGGCGCCCACTTGCTCAACGGCCGCCCAACGCGTCCAAGAGGGCTTGGACGCGCTGCTGCGGCGCCTGGAGCAGGCTCGACTCGAGCCGTGCGTCCAGGACAGCATCCTCATCGCGTGCGCTGATCTCGACCGAAGCCGCAGGCCTCGACAACAGCGCGCAGGTTCTCGAAGCTCAGCTCCTGTCCGCCCGTCTCCCAGCGTGCCACCTGCGCCGATCCCGACCCAGACGCTCCGCGATGCTCGGCGTCAGCCGCGATTTCGTCGAGCGCTGGGTCGACCGGAGCGCGGCGCGGAGGGCTTGCTGACCGATCGCCGAGCCAAGCGGCAAGAGCGTCGTCAAGTAGACCTATCGGCGGCGAGATGTAAATGCTAACCGGTCTTCATCGCCGAGCTTCACGCCCGTTTTGAGCAGATCCATCCCTTCCGCGACGGGAACGGGAGAACCGGACGGCTTGCGACCAACCTCCTGCTCGTTCGCCACGGTTATCCCCCTGCAGTCATCTACAAGCGAGACCGAACGCGCTACCTGAACGCGCTCAAGCGGGCAGACCGAAGCGATGCGGGGCCGCTCGCCGAGATCTTCGCCCGGGCGGTGACGGACGGCATCTATCGCTTCCTGCTTCCGGGCCTCGCCGGCCCGCACCGGCTCGTCCCGCTTCGCTCGCTCGCTGACACCGTGCTCTCAGGGAACGCGCTCGCCGTTGCGGCGAAGCGCGGCCGCTTGCGCGCCGTCCGTCGGACCGATCAGTGGTACTCGACGAAGCAGTGGGTGCAGCAGTACAAGGACAGCCGCTACAAGAGATCTTGACCCATCGAGTGGCCGAGAAAGTCGAACAGGTCAGCTGCCATCGTCGAGCTGTGCGATTCGTGACGACCTGTCCGCTCGCGCGAGGTAAGCACCGACGGGCGCGGTTGCCTCCGACTCCGAGCCGGGCATGAGCTTGCCGTAGAGGTCGTACGTCGTCTGGATGGATGCGTGGCCCATGTGTTGGTGATCGCCTTTGCGTTCACACCGGCGGCTATCAAGGTCGACGCGAAGGTATGGCGCGCTTCGTGGAGACCGATCGGATCGAGGCCGCCACGGCGCCAAGCTGACCTGGGCACGGCGCCAAATGTTGGAGGTGACGAACGGCCTCTCTTGGGTCGCGCCGAGGACGCGAGCTCCTCGCGGAGCCAATGGTTTGCGCAGTCGAAGGAATGCCCCCGACAAGAATCGAACTTGTGCACGCGGTTTAGGAAGGC
>Ga0136622_10000467_pt1 | contig 16541 bp, 19 predicted proteins | sample AntDrymUQ4482106_2_FD_104803 | JGI IMG/M metagenome (GOLD analysis project Ga0136622, IMG submission 104803) | Polar desert sand microbial communities from Dry Valleys, Antarctica - metaG UQ448 (21.06) | ecosystem: Environmental > Terrestrial > Soil > Desert | place: Antarctica: Dry Valley...
CGCTGTGCCCGACGACGGCCTGTGCCGCCGGCACTGACGCCGTCGGCCTCGGCGCCGACCTGATCCGGTTGGGTCGAGCCGACGTCGTACTGGCCGGTGGCGCCGAGGCTCCCGTGACGCGCGCGATGTTGGCCTTTTTCGCCGGGACGCGGGCCGCCTCGACCCGCAACGACGAGCCGGAGCGGGCCTGCCGCCCCTTCGACCGGAACCGGGACGGGATGGTCATCGCCGAAGGCGCAGCCGTACTGGTGCTGGAGGACGCCGAGCTCGCAGCCGCGCGGGGAGCAACGGTGCTGTGCGAGGTCGTCGGCTATGCGGCGACCAGCGACGCCTACCACGTGACGGCTCCCGATCCGGCCGGGACCGCTGCCGAGGCCGCCCTCCGGCATGCGCTCTCCGTCGCCGGCGTGACGCGGACCGACCACGTCAACGCCCATGGCACCGGTACCCGGCTGGGAGACGCCGCGGAGGCGGCCGTGCTGTCGCGAGTTCTCGGTGCGGAGGTGCCCACGACGGCGACGAAGTCGATGACCGGCCATCTGATGGGCGCCGCCGGTGCACTCGAGGCGGCCGTCAGCGCGCTGGCCATCCGTGACCAGCGGATACCGCCGACGACCAATTGCGACGTACTGGACGCGGAGTGCGCCGGCGTTTCGGTGGTCCGGACCGCTGTGGGCGCGGCGCTGCGCGACGTCGTCAGTACGAGTTTCGGTTTCGGCGGCCACAACGCGGTGCTGGTGCTGCGCCGGCCGTGAGCGCACCGGCCGCCGTGGGAGGATCGGGCCGGTCGAAAAGGAGATCCGATGAGCCGACAGCGAGCCGTGCACGCAGCGCACGAGGCGGGCCAGCGATGACCCAGCCCGTCACCGCGGACACCGTGCGCGCCGACGCCGCCCGGCACCTCGGCATCGGCAAGGAACAGCTGCTGCCCGATGTACTGCTCTCCGAGGACCTCGGCCTGGACTCCCTCGCCGGAATCGAACTGTCGATGTCACTGGAGGAGCGCTACGGCATCAACATCACCGACGACGAGCTGTCGGAGGTGACGACGTACGGCCAGCTCGAGCAGCTCGTCCTCGCCAAGGCAGCCACGTTGTGATCGAGGCGCGTAACGGTCGGCGCGTCGTCATCACCGGGCTGGGGGTCGTCGCACCCTGCGGCACCGGACTAACTGAATTCTGGGCTGGCCTGCGCCGGCCAGCCGAGCCGGTCATCGACCGGCGGATTCTCGACTTCGACCCTGCGCGGTGGGGGATAGGGCATGTCGAGGCCCGCCGGATGGACCGGTTCGCGCAGCTCGGCGTCGCAGCGGCCGCGCAGGCCCTGTCCGACGCCGGTCTCGACGGGGACGAGCGGCCGTACGACGAGGACCGGTGCGGCATCGTCATGGGCACCGGCATCGGCGGTGCCTACGCATGGGAGTCACAGTGCAAGATCCTCTTCGAGAAGGGGCCCGCTCGGGTGTCCCCGCTCGTCGTACCCAGCGTGATGCCGAACGCCGCAGCCGCGATGGTGTCCATGCGTTACGGCTGGCGTGGCCCGGTGGAGACGGTGGTGACGGCGTGCGCGTCGGGAACGCACGCGGTCAGCAACGGAGCGCGGCTGGTCGCCTCCGGTCGGTGCGACGCCGTGCTCGTGGGCGGTTCGGAGTCATGTCAGACCGGCATCATGTCCAACGGCTTCCTGAACATGAAGGCCCTGTCGGGGTCCGGGATCTCCCGCCCGTTCGATGTCAACCGGGACGGTTTCTGCTCGGCCGAGGCCGGCGGCCTGCTGGTGCTGGAAGAGGCCAGCGCCGCCGCGGCGCGGGGCGCCGCGGTGTACGCCGAGGTGGCCGGCAGCGCATCCACTGCGGACGCCTATCACATCACCGCACCCGCGCCCGACGGCCGCGGCGCGATCGCCTGCATGCGCGCCGCGATGACCGACGCCGGGTTGTCGCCCGACGAGATCACCCACGTCAATGCCCACGGCACCTCGACACAGCTCAACGACGCCACCGAGGCAGCGGCGGTCGCGGCGGTCTTCGGCGCGACCCGGCCCGCGGTCACCTCGATCAAGGGGGTGACCGGCCACGCCTTCGGCGCCGCGGGCGCGATCGAGGCGGTGGCCCTTGCGCTGAGCTTCCGGTACGGCGAACTGCCCCCCACGATGGGTGTCGAGCACGTCGATCCGGCCTGTGACATCGACGTCGTGCTGGAACCGCGGCCCTGGACGCCCGGCCCGGCGCTGTCCAACTCCTTCGCCTTTGGTGGCCACAACGGCACCGTGGTACTTGTGCCCGCGTGAGCTAATCTGTCCGGTGTGAGTGCCCGAGCTTCCGGTCGTGGCTGGTGGGCGCCGTAACGGCGGCCCACCCATCTCGCGCATCCCTTGTTCGCGGTCCGCCTCTTCGAGGCGGACCGCTGTGCTGTGCGGCGCACCGGCGTCGAGAGAGGCGGCTCAAGTGTCAGGAGTCTCTCGATGGAAACGCACCGAACGTCCACTCGGCGAATCACCGGCCTCCAGCCCACCGGCCACCTGCAACTCGGCAACCTGCTCGCTGCCGTCCGTCCCATGGTTGCCGGGCAACACGACGTCCACACCCTTGCTTTCATCGCCGACCAGCACGCCCTCACCGTCGATCACGATCCGGCCCGCCTGGCCGGTCTGACCCGGGAAGCGGCGGCGATCCTGCTGGCGGCGGGCCTCGACCCGGTCCGCTGTGTTCTCTTCGTGCAGAGCCAGGTTCCGGAGCACGCCGTCGCGCACTACCTGCTGGAAAGCACCGCGACGTTCGGGGAGTCGCGTCGGATGATCCAGTTCCGCGAGAAGGCCGGCGGCCAGGAGTCGGTTCGGCTGTCCCTGCTGACGTATCCGGTCTTGATGGCCGCGGACATCCTGCTGTACGCCGGGGTGGGGCAGGACGTCGAGGTGCCCGTCGGGGAGGATCAGGGACAGCATCTGGAACTCGTCCGCGCGCTCGGGCGGAGGTTCAACCGGCGCTACGGCCTGACGTTCGCGCTGCCGCGAGGCGTACAGCCGGGTTCTGGCGCACGGATCATGGATCTGGCTGAGCCCGGCCGCAAGATGGAGAAGACGAATCCAGCGACCGCCGGTGTCGTGTTCGTCCTCGACCCGCCGGACGTCGTCCGGCGCAAGATCCTGCGCGCCGTCACGGACGGGGACAGGGTTGTGGCCTACGACCCGGTGACCCGGCCGGGGGTCAGCAATCTGCTGGACATTCTCGGTTGCGTCCTCGGGCGTTCGGCCACCGGGCTGGCCGGGGAGTATCAGACCTACGCCCGGCTCAAGGCCGACGTGGCCGACGCGGTGGTCGCGGTCCTGGAGCCACTGCAGCGGAGATTCGCCGACATCAGCGGCGATCCGGCCGAACTGGCCCGGATGCTTGCCGCCGGCAGCGAGCGAGCGACCGCGCTGGCGGGTCCGATGCTGGCCGTCGCCCAGCAGCGGATGGGCCTGCTTCCGGTTGCTCATGCTGACGCCCGGTGATCAACTCGGGGCTATGGTCGCGAAATCGCGCTCGGATGCGACCACAACCCTGATGTGATCTTGGAATCGCGGCGTGACGCCGGTCATCACCGCCGGCCAGCGAGCAAGGCCGCACCGGCGAGGATGAGAAGCACCGGGACGATCAGGAACGCCTGCCGCGTGCCTACTTGATCGGCCAGGAAACCCAGGAGGAGCGGCGCCAGGCCGATGGCCAGGCCAGCCCCGATCGACAGCCGGGCGGTGGCCTGGTCCGGCCGACCCGCGGAGGCCGTGATGGCTCTGGCCACACTGAGCGGGAACTGCACCGCTATGCCCAGGCCCATGACGAACAAGCCGAGCAGGGCCAGCCCGGCCAGCGCCGTCGACCAGAAGACCAGGAAGCCGGTGGCGGTGATCGCCAGGCTGCCGGTGAGCAGCCACTCAGGGTGCGGCGCAGCGCCCAGACCGGCCTGCTGACGGAGCAGGTCGGCCGCCCAGATCGTCATGGAGAATTCGATACCGATGCACAACACGAGCACCAGCCACGCGAGCCAGAAGCGGCGCGGCAACCGAGTCACCGACCCGATCGGCTCGGATTCGCCGGTCGGGCCGATGGGGCCTCGGTAGACCGCCGGTCGGGGCACGGACACGCGTGCACTGGACAGCAGGAGCGCCATCGCCAGCGCGGCCGCAACCGCGAAGCCGGGTCGCCACCCGAGGCTGGTGGCCGCGGCGGTTCCGATGATGAGCGGCGCGAGCAGCCCGGTCGCCGCCGCGAGGGCATTGGCCTCGCTGATCGCCGCAGGTCAGGCGGCCCCGTGATGGTCGCTGAGTACGGCGGAGTCTGTGTTCAGCATGAGCGCACCGAACGTGCCCGCCAGCAGCGCCCCGAGCAGCGTCAGCGGGAGGGCAGTGGCAGCGGTGACAACGACGATCCCCAGCGCCAGTCCTGCCAGCCCGACCCGAAGCACCGCTGCGCGATCCCACCGCCGCACCAGCCGCGCACCGACCAGCCCGGCCAGAACGGCACCGCCGGCCAGCGCCGTGCCGCGTAACCCGGAAACCGTTCGGGACACCTGCTGTTCGTCGCGTAGCAGCAATACCGACGGGCCGAAGCCGTACACGAAGTAGCCGTACACGGCTAGTTGGCTGTAGATCAGCCAGGTCACCCGATCCCGCACGAGCGTGGCCACGCGGCGAACCTACTGATGCGGTTGCCCGCCGGCTGCCCGTTGGTCGGTCTGGAAGGTCTGGGCGAAGTGCTGGAAGACCGCGTTCCAGCCGCCGGTGTTGCGCTCCCGGCGTACCGGCCCTTCCGCCCCGAGGCGGTCCCAGCCGGTGTGCACCAGTTCGACGATCGTGGCGTTCTGCCCGGCCGGCACGAAGGTGAGCTCGACGTCCGTCGCCTGATCGGCGTCGGTGCCGAGGTGCCAGCTGAAGCCGAACACCCGGGGCGGCTCCCACCGCACGACCTGTCCCCAGTCGGCCTCGCGGCCGGTTCGCGTGCGTTCGTAGATCCGGCCTCCGACGTGCTTCTCGATGATGACCTCGAGGTGCTCGTCGCCGGTCATGGTGTGGCTCGTCGGCCACCACAGTGCGATCCGGGACGTCCACGTCCGGAACGCGTGGTCGACCGGACACGCTATGTCGAAGCGCATGCACAGGGCGGTGGGAGGGCTCATGCATTGTCGCGGTCGGGTGTCGTGTTCTCCGCGGCCAGCCGGAAGCGGGCCATCGCCGTACCCCACACCTCTTCCAGGTACTGCTGCACGGCGGTCGCACCCTCGTCATGTAGCCGGTAGATCCGCCGGGTCCCTCGGGCCTGCTCGGCGACGAGCCCGGCCTGCTTGAGCAGGCGCAGGTGACGAGATACCGCCGGGCGACTGATCGGGAGCGCATCGGCGAGCTGCTGCACGGAGCGTCCGGATGCCCCGAGCAGCTCGATGATCGCCCGCCGATTGGCGTCGCCGAGCGCTTCGAACGCCTCGCCGGATCGCTCTCCGTTCGCCACGAGTTCAATGGTAACCTGCTGGTTACCGTAACTGCTGCGCTACCGAGGAATGGGCCGTGAGTGACACCGTCTGGGCGATGCAACGGGCCGAGCGGGAGCGCCTCGTCGGCTACCTCGCAACAGTGCCGCCGGCGGCCTGGGAGCAGCCGTCGCTGTGCCCCGAGTACCGGGTCAGGGACGTCGTCGGCCACCTGATCTCCGGTGCGAAGAACACCCCGCCGAAATTCCTCCTCGGCATGCTCAAGGCGAAGTTCGACTTCGACGTCGCCATGCGCGCCGCGGCGGCACGGGAGTCCGCCGGTACGCCGGCCGACCTGACGGCGCGCCTCGGTGCCCTTGCTGACGCCAGGGCACGGCCCGGCCCGGCAATGCTCGGTGAAGTCATCGTGCACAGCGAGGACATCCGGCGGGCGGTGGGCGGCGGCCCGGGCGCCTACCCGCAGGACCACCTGCGGACTGTTGGCGATGCCTACCGCGGCGCGGGGATGGGACTGGGTGCGAAGAAGCGGATCGCGGGGCTGCGGCTGGAGGCGACCGACGCCGACTGGTCGACCGGCGAGGGGCCGCTGGTCAGGGGTCCGCTGCTGTCCCTCGTGCTGGCGATGACGGGTCGATCCGTCGCGCTCGCCGACCTTGACGGCCCGGGAGTAGCCGAACTCGGCCGCCGCTCCTAGCGGCCCGCGCCCACTTGTCCACACCGCCGCTGCGTTATCCCCAGCCGGCGGCGGGTCCTCCCGGCTGCGCTGCCGATCCGGCACCGTGATCTCAGCCGGCAGGGTGCCGGCGGGGATGGCAGCGCTGTCCCGAGGTGAGGGAGCAGGGAGGCGGTGCGGTGAACGACACCGTGATCACCGTGGTCGGCAGGATCGTCAACGTTCCGAAACGGCGGCAGACCGAGGCCGGTGTCAGCGTGACCAACTTCCGGCTGGCCTCGACGGCGCGGCGGCGGGAGCGGGACACCCAGGAGTGGGTGGACGGCGACACCCTCTACCTGAACGTCTCGTGCTGGCGCCAGCTCGCGGACAACGTGGCCCGCTCGGTGATCAAGGGTGATCCCGTGATCGTCCGCGGCCGGGTGTTCACCCGTCACTACGAGGTGGACGGGCAGAAGCGCCAGTCCTACGACATGGACGCGAACGCCGTCGGGGCGGACCTGACGTGGGGGCAGGTCGAGTTCAGCCGGATGCGCAAGGACGTCACCCCCTATGAGGTGATAGACGACGTGGCGGAAGCGGACGCGCCAGCGGAGGACGACGAGGAGCGGGATCTCGCCCAGGCGCTGAGTTGAGACCACCGCGGTGGTCCGCTCGTCGGCTGCACGGGCGCGGCATGGGCCGAAGCCAGCCGCGCCGACGGCTGGAAGGATGGAGGTGACACCGACCCGACAGTGACGGACAGGACAGACAGACGACGTGGCGCAATACATCTATTCCATGCAGCGGGCGCGCAAGGCCCACGGCGACAAACTGATCTTGGACAACGTCACGCTGGCTTTCCTTCCCGGGGCGAAGATCGGCGTGCTCGGACCCAACGGTGCCGGCAAGTCCACGGTGCTGCGGATCATGGCCGGCAAGGAGCAGCCGTCCAACGGCGAGGCAATACTGACGCCGGGCTACTCCGTCGGAATGCTCGCCCAGGAACCGGAACTGAACGAGGACGTCGACGTTCGCGGCAACGTCGAGGAGGGCGTGCGCGAGGTACGCGGCCTACTCACCCGGTTCGCCGAGGTCAGCGAGGCGATGGGTGAGCCCGACGCGGACTTCGACACCCTGCTTCCCGAGCAGGGCGATCTGATGGAGAAGATCGACGCTGCAGCCGGCTGGGAACTCGAGAGCCGGATCGACCAAGCCATGGACGCCCTGCGCTGCCCACCCGGCGACGCTGAGGTCAGCCTGCTGTCCGGGGGGGAACGGCGGCGGGTGGCGCTGTGCCGGCTGCTCCTGGAACAACCCGACCTGTTGTTGCTGGACGAGCCGACGAACCATCTCGACGCCGAAAGCGTGCTCTGGCTCGAGCAGCACCTGGCCAACTACGCCGGGGCGGTCCTGGCCGTCACCCACGACAGGTACTTCCTCGACAATGTCGCACAGTGGATCCTCGAACTCGACCGCGGCCGTGCCTACCCCTACGAGGGCAACTACTCGACCTATCTCGAGACCAAGTCGGCCCGGCTCAAGGTGGAGGGCCAGAAGGACGCCAAGCGGGCCAAGCGGCTGCGCGACGAACTGGAGTGGGTGCGCCAGAACGCCAAGGGTCGACAGGCCAAGAGCAAGGCCCGGCTGGCTCGCTACGAGGAGATGGCGACGGAGGCGGACAAGTTCCGCAAGCTCGACTTCGACGAGATCCAGATCCCGCCGGGTCCACGGCTGGGAAACGTGGTGGTGGCGTCCGACGATCTGACAAAGGGGTACGACGGGCGGTGCCTGATCGACGACTTGACCTTCGATCTGCCCCGAGGTGGGATCGTCGGGGTGATCGGGCCGAACGGCGCCGGTAAGACCACGCTGTTCAAGATGATCATCGGTGTGGAGAAGCCCGACGGCGGCGACCTCCGGGTCGGCGAAACCGTTCAGTTGTCCTATGTCGATCAGAGCCGCGCCGGCATCGACCCGAACAAGACCGTCTGGCAGGTCGTCTCCGACGGTCTGGACTACATCAAGGTCGGAAACGTCGAGATGCCCTCACGTGCCTACATCAGCGCCTTTGGCTTCAAGGGACCGGATCAGCAGAAACCTGCCGGGGTGCTCTCGGGCGGCGAGCGTAACCGCCTCAACCTCGCGCTCACCCTCAAGCAGGGTGGCAACCTGTTGTTGCTCGACGAACCCACGAACGACCTGGACGTGGAGACGCTGTCCAGCCTGGAGAACGCGCTACTGGAGTTCTCCGGCTGCGCGGTGGTGATCAGCCACGACCGGTGGTTCCTGGACCGGATCGCCACCCACATCCTGGCCGCCGAGGACGACTCCCGGTGGATCTGGTTCGAGGGCAACTTCGAGGCCTACGAGCGCAACAAGATCGATCGGCTCGGTCCGGAGGCCGCTCGCCCCCACCGCACGACGTACCGCAGGCTCAGCCGGGACTAGGGTCCCGGGGTGCCGCATCGCTACGACGTCGCTGTCCGGTGGTCCGACGAGGATCGGCTGGGCCACGTCAACAACAGCCGCTACCTCACGTTCACCGAGGACGCCCGACTGTCCTGGCTGGCCGACTCCCCGGCCGGCAACGGGTCGGTCATCCTGGCCCGTACGGAGATCGACTTCATCCAGCCGGTGCACTTCGTGGCCGGCGGCCTGCTCGTCGTCCTCACCTGGGTGCTGGCCGTCGGCAACAGCAGCGTGCGGCTGCGGCAAGACGTCGTAGGCGCTCCGGACAACACTCCCGTCACGGGCACTGGCGTGCCGGCCGTCGCGCGGACCGAGCACGTGCTGGTCCGCTACGACTACGAGCAGCAGCGGTCTCGGCCCTGGGCGGACGGCGAGCGGACGTGGCTGCGCCGGTGGATCGCCGAAGTTGCGTCGATCTGATGGCCCGCCACAGTTACCTGTGTTCCATGCGGTGGGCCGACATGGACGCCTACGGCCACATCAACAACACTGTCTATCTCGCGTACCTGGAGCAAGCCAGGATCGACGTGTTCTTCACCAAGGCCCGCGGAGAGGGCGTGAAAGGGCTGGCTACCGGCATCGTCGTCGCCGAGCACCAGATCAGGTACAAACGGCCGATCTCGTTCGCGCCGCAGCCGTTGCGGATCGAGCTGTGGGTCAGCGAGATCAAGGCTGCGTCCTACACCGCCGACTACGAGATCTGGGACGAATCCACCGGTACGCCGTTGCTGGCTACCACGGCCCGGTCCCTGATGGTGCCCTTCGACATGGCGGCCGGTCGGCTGCGCCGGCTCACAGCGCGGGAGAGGACGTTCCTCGAGGACTGTCGTGACGACGGGTGAGGCGGTGAGCCCGGCTCCTGCCCGGAGCACACAGCAGGAGCGGAGCGCGGCTGGATCATGGCTGCACCCGGGCTGCCCAGCGGACCTGACCGATTGCTCCACGTTGCTCATCCGCATGCTCCGGCTGGACGCGGTCGGACTGGTGCGCCTGCAGCAGGTCGGGGAGAACGTGAGTCTCTGGGCACAGCCGCTGGGCGTCGTCGTACGGCGGGAGATCCGCGCGCGGATGACCGTCGGCGACCGAACGGTGTCAGCGGCCGAGCTGCTCACCGCCGTCACGGCAGACACCGCGGGCGCCGTAGCGCTGCCCGCGCCGAGGGACGAGGCTTGGCGGGTGACCCTGCCACCGCGATCGGGCTGGTCAGTCCTCGACTCGGTGCCGGTCCAGGTCATCCGGGACCTGGCCGACAGTGCCGGTCGCGTCGTACGGGCGGCTGCCGATCCGGTCGGTGCCGGCGAGTCGCTGCTCGATCAGGAAACGTTGCGGGTATCGCAGGGTGGGGACGTGGTCGTCGTGCCCCTTCGCGTCGTCGCCGTGCTCAATCGGATGGGCTTCGTCGGTGCGGAGGGACACTCCGCCGATGTGGTCCGGGTGGCCTGCACGCCGGCCTGGACGCGGTTGGCGGCCCGGCACGGAACGGTCTATCAGCGACGAGGCGGGCTGCGGCTCGGCCTTGCCTGACTCGCCGACCGGGACTCAGTCCGGGGCGTTGACCAGACTCTGCGCGGCCGTGGTCAGGTAGGTCCAGAGGGTCTGGTCCTGGATCGGCGTCAGCTCCAACGTGTCCAGAGCTGCACGCATGTGGTCCAACCACGCATCCCGCTCGCGCCACCCGACCCGGAACGGCGCATGCCGCATCCGCAGGCGCGGATGCCCGCGCAGCTCTGAGTACGTCCGAGGTCCGCCCCAGTACTGGATGAGGAACATCCGCAGCCGTTCCTCCGCCGGGCCGAGGTCGGCATCCGGGTACAGCGGCCGAAGCACCGGGTCCTCCGCCACCCCTGCGTAGAAGTGGTGCACGAGGCGGCGGAACGAGTCCTCGCCGCCGATCTCGGCGAAGAAGCTGTCCCCCGGCGGGGGGTATGCGTCGGCCACCACTCGATCTTCCCCGGTTACTCAGTCGGCGCTAGTGCGAGGGGCCGGCACCGGGGGAGGAGCGTTGCGACCGCGGATGCCCAACCAGAGGACGGCGACGGTCCCGAGCGTGCCACACAGGCTCACGACGATGCTGGGCCCGAGGAACTCGGCGACCAGACCAGCCGCGACGATCGCCAGCCCCTGGACGGCCTGAATTCCGGTGGACACCACGCCAAAGGCTCGCGCCCGTAGCGAGGCCGGGATCGCCTGGACCACCATGACGTTGAGCGGGATGATGAAGGAGACGCCGAAACCGGAGACCAGGAACAGCAGCAGGACAACCGGTAGCGAGGTGACGATCGCGGCCGGGATCAGCGCCACCACAGACAGCACCGCCAGTGGCACCAGCAGCGCCTCTCGCCGGCTGGGACGCAGCATCCGACCGATCACGACGCCGCCGACGATGAGGCCGAGCGGGCTCGCCGCCAGGAGCAGACCCACGGCCGTCGCGTCCCCGCCGAGTTCGGCGGCGTACGGGGCGGCCAATCCTTCGGGGGCATAGGCAGCGGCCAACGCGACGAACAGCATCACGACGTACCAACGCACCCGAGGGAGTCCGAAGACGATTCGTACGCCTTCCTTCGCATCCGACCACAGCCTGGCGGGCTCGTCGGGTGCAGCCGCCGGCCGTGGTCGTACGCCGACCTGCAGCAGGATCGCCGACACGGCGAATGTCGCGGCATCGATCAGCAGTGACCCGCGCGCCGACAGCAGCACTACGAGCGCGCCGCCGGCGACGAAGCCGACGACCTGGGCAACTTGGGCGGTGATGCTGCTCAGGCCAAGCCCCACTGCGTACTTGTCCCCGCTGAGGACCTCGGGTGTGGTGGCCGACCGGGCTGCTTCGAACGGCGGCGTGAACACGTTGGCGATGAACAGCAGGGTGACCAGGGACCACAGCGGCAGGCCGGGCAGCGCGAGGGAGCCGACCAGGACCATCCGGATGAGGTCGCAGCCCACCATCACCTGCCGCCGCGGATAGCGGTCGGCGTAGACCGACAGCAGCGGACCGCCGATCAGCCACGGCAGGTAGCTCACGGCGAACGTCACGGCGGACAGCAGCGCAGACCCGGTCCGCTCGTAGACGACGATCGACAGCGCGACCTTGGCCAGCTGATCGCCGATGAGCGACAGCAGATACGCGCTGAACAGGTAGCGGAACTCTCGGACGGCGAAGACTTCGCGATACGTCGCCGACCGGTCAGGCGCCATCAGGGATGCCTCGTCCGTTGGGCTGCGCTGAGCTTGTGGCCGCGCAGCCATCGGTGAATGCCTACCCATGGTGTGTGAAGTCTCGCGCATCCGGCACCCGGATGCGACCCCGGCCGCCCGATCAGGTAGCCGGGCCAGGGCCCAGGTCCGGCCGCATTGCGCCGTACGGCGGTGGTGTCCGGATCCCGTCCGAGTCGAAGCGTTCCTTGATCCGCAGCCGGAGTTCTCGGGCCACCCGCCATTGATCGGCGGTGGTGGTCTGGACCTGCAAGCGCAGCGTGATCCCCTCGGCGGTGATGGACTCGACGCCCAGATCCTGCGGATCGGCCAGCATCGCCCCGGACCAGTCCGGCTCGGCCCTGAGCCCGTCGGCCACCTCCTTCATGGCCGCCCGGGCCGCATCGAGATCGGTGCTGTGCGCAACGGGCAGGTCGAGCACGACCTGCGCGTATCCCTGCGTCCGGTTGCCCACGCGCAGGATCTCGCCGTTGCGGACGTACCAGACCATCCCGTTCATGTCCCGCAGGGTGGTCACCCGCAGCCCCATCGCCTCGACGGTGCCACTCGCCTCGCCCAGGTCGACGACGTCGCCGACGCCGTACTGGTCCTCGAGGATCATGAAGATCCCGGAGATGAAGTCTCGAACCAGGTTCTGCGCTCCGAAGCCTAGGGCGACGCCCACGATGCCGGCGCTGGCCACGATGGGGGCCAGGTTGATGCCGAGTTCGCCGAGGATCAGCATCGTCGCGACCGACAGCGTGATCAGCGAGACCACGCTGCGCAGGACGGATCCGATCGTCTCCGAGCGTTGCCTCCGGCGCTCGCCGACCTGCTTGAGAACGGAGCTGGTCCGATCCCTGAGGGGTCGCAACGCGACCGGCACGGTGCCCTCGCCGGTCGTCCGGGTGATCCGCCGGATGCCGCGGTGCAGCAGGTAGCGGACCACCAGTGCGAGGACGATGATCAGCAGGATCCTGGCCGGCTTGGCGATCAGCGTGTCGGCACTTGCCGCCAGCCACTCCTGCCCGGTCACCTCGTAGACGAGCTTGCACAGGTTGTTCCCCGACCCGTCAGCGCAGTCAGGCTGGGCGATCACCGGAGCGACCGGGTTCTCGACGTTCACCGCTGGGTCGGGCCGCCTGCCGACAGGCCGGTGTGAGCGGCGAGGAAAGCCAGCTGATCAGCGGCCAGGTCCAGGGTGCGGCTGATCGACCGCTGGCCGTGCCCCACGTCTCGTTCGCGGCGCAGCAGGATGGGCCCGGCGCCGGTGGTCGCATGTTGCAACGCAGCGCAGGTCTTGCGCGCATGCAGCGGGTCGACGCGGGTGTCGGAGTCGAACGTCGTGAACAGCACCGCTGGGTACGCCGTACCGGCAACGACCCGGTGGTACGGCGAGTAGCCGAGCAGCCAACCCAGCTCCTCGGGACCGGCAGCCCTGCCGTACTCGTCGTTCCAGGTCCGGCCGAGGCCGAAGTGCTCGTAGCGGACCATGTCCAGCAGCGGTGCGCTGCACACCACCGCGGCGTACCGCTCGGGGTGCTGGGTGAGGGCGGCACCGACGAGCAGGCCCCCGTTGGAACCGCCCATGATCGCCAGTTGCTCTGTCGTGGTCCAGTGGCCGGTGACTAGTGACTCGGCGGCCGCGGCGAAGTCGTCGAACACGTTCTGCTTGTGCGCCCGCATGCCGGCGCGGTGCCATTCCTCGCCGTTCTCGGAACCCCCGCGCAGGTTCGCGACAGCCCAGACTCCGCCGGCAGCGACCCACGTCAGCATCGAGGCGGAGTAGGCCGGCGTCAGCGCCACATTGAACCCGCCGTAGCCGTACAGCACGGCCGGCCGGGGCTCGCCGGTTCGGCCCTCGGCGCTCACCACGAACATGTGGATCGTGGTCCCGTCCGCGGACGGGAAATGCACCTCGGTGACGTCGGTGGAGACGTCGGGGGCATCGCCCGGCGCGTTTTCCCAGCTGCTCGTGCCGTACGGCGCAGTGCTGTCCCACATCAACACCGACGGCGCGGTGGCGAAGTCGGTGTAGCCGATCCAGGCCTGCTGCCCCCCGTCTGGATGGGCGGCGAGCTCGACGACGGATCCGACCCCCGGCAGGTCGACCGTGCAGATCCGGGTGCTGTTCGTCGGATCGACGACGGACAGCCGGCTGGCGGCATCGCTGCCGTGGGCGACCACGATCAGCGGGCCGTCGTGGGGTCCGTCGACCAGGGCGACGTGCTCCAGTACATCCGGGTCGGATTCCGGGACCACCTCGCGCCAGTCGTCGTACGCCGGCGTCTCGGGGCTGGTGACGCACAACCGGCCCATGGGGGCATCCCGGTCGGTCAACAGGTATAGCCGCCCGTCGTGGGCCACCCAGGCGGTGCAGCGTGCATCGACGCCGACCTGCACCTCATCGAGCGTGACGCTCCCGCCGCTGGCCAGGTCGGCGATCCACACGTCGTCGCGCGGCGCCGTACCGGCGCTGGCCGAGACGGTGAGCCATCGGCCGTCCCGGGAGACGTGGACGTCGTAGTAGTTCGTCGGCTCGAGGCCGGCACCGTGAATCTCGACGTCGCTTTCGGGGTTCGCCCCGACGATGTGCCGCCAGACCCGCCGGTGGAACTGCTCTTCACCGGCCGGTACTGCTTCGGGGGGAAGCCGCCGGACGTAGTACAGCTGTTCCCCGCCCGGGAGCCACGCCACGGGGGAGTAGCGGCACCGGTCGATCGGGCCGTCGAGCGGGTCGCCGGTGGTCACGTCGATCACGTACAGCTGCGACTCCTCGTCGCCGCCGACGGAGACCTGATAGGCCAGCCGCTCACCCTCGACGCTCGGAGTCCAGGCGTCCAGGGTCGTCGACCCGGTGGGGTCAAGATCCGTCGGGTCGAGCAGGACCCGATCGGTGCCGTCAGCCTCGCGCACGACGAGGGCCGCGTGCTCCTGACCGGCTTCCCGACGGGTGAAGAAAGCGCGCTCACCGCGCCATTCCGGGGCCGTCACCGATCCCGCCCGCAACAGGGCGGCAAGGCGCTGCCGCAACTCCACCCGGCCGGGAAGCGCAGCGAGGTGTGCCGTGGCGAGTTCGTCCTGTTCGGCCGACCAGGCCACCGTCCGGGGGTCGTCGACCGATTCCAGCCACCGGTAGGGATCGGCGATCGAGTGCCCGTGCAGGACATCGACCTGGTCGAGCCGCTCGGCCGCGGGGTAGGAGAAGTTCACTCCGCAGACCCTACGTGCCGGCGACGCCAGCGATAACGCGTGCATGTGGGCCCGTTGTCCGGTTGACTTGTCGCTGCTCGGAGGTGACCGGTGGGTCTGACGACCGTGACGCTGTTGCTCAACGCGACGTACGAGCCGTTGTGCGTCGTGTCGTCGCGTCGCGCCGTCGTTCTGATCCTGGCCGCCAAGGCGGTCGCCGTCCACGACACCGACGAGGCGCTGCACAGTGTCACGACCGTGGTCGCCGTCCCGGCGGTCGTGCGCCTTACCCGTTATGTCCGAGTTCCCTACCCGGCGCAGATCCCGTTGTCGCGCAAGGGCGTCTTCGCCCGGGATGGAGGCCGCTGCGCCTACTGCGGCTCATCGGCGACCAGCATCGACCACGTGATCCCTCGCAGCCGCGGGGGATCACACACGTGGGACAACGTGGTCGCCGCCTGCCGGCGCTGCAACCACATCAAGGCCGATCACACCCTGAACGAGCTGGGCTGGCGGCTGCGCTCGACACCGCGAACACCGGCCGGAATGACCTGGCGAGTGTTGGGTCACCGCGATCCGGATCCGCGTTGGAGCAGCTATCTGGGGCTCGCAGAACCGGTCAGCGCCTGAGCGGCTCATCCCAGATGCAGCTGTTCCGCGGTTCCCGCGATCGAGCCGAAGGGGTCGTACTCGCGCTCACCGGCCGAAATCTCGCGGTTGAGTGTCAGTAGTCGCCGGACGATCTCGCCGGCATCCTGGGCGACGGCCTTCGGCCACCCGTACGCCGCGGCGACCGCCTCGTCGAGCTCGCGATGCATCGCCTTGAGATCAGCGTAGGCGCCCTCGTCGACGAGGTTGTAGAGCGTGGTGAGGCCGAACTGGTTCTCCAGGCAGATCTCCTGCCGTCGCGCGATCACCCGCCGCGACGCCTCCGCCACCCTCTCTCGCTGCTGCTCAGTCACCGGATACGGCCATGGGTACGTTTCGACCGCCGACGTGGGGGTGTAGCTCAGCCTGTCTTCCAGCGTTCCTGATCGAGATCGAGCCCACGATTCGTGTACGCCTGACGAAACGAGCCCATGTGGTAGTCGTCGTCGAAAACGAATACGTAGGTCTTGCCGCTTGGGCACGTCCACAGGTCAACCCAGCACAGCAGTAGACGCTTGCCGAAGGCAAGGCTGGCCGCGTACCGATGGAGGCTAGCGATACCCAAGCGCATGCCCACGGCTTGTTCACCGAAGAGCCACCAGCGCTCGCGGCGTGCCCTTCGCGGATTACTGTCGCGGCTGGGCTTGACACGTTCTCGAACGATATTCAAAGCAGCGGGGTACTTCGCCGCTTCCTCAAGACGCATCCGTCCGAAGTCGATGATCCACCGTCGCGCTCGTTGCTCCGGCTCATCCGCAATGTCGTCACCGGTGAGGTATGGGCGGACGACGGCTCTGTAATGGCTGCCGCCAGAGATCAGTTCTCCGGCCTCTGTCTCAGTGATGATGAAGCCATCGCCCACGGGGATGGGACCCTGGTAGCAGCGACCAGCGTTTGCCCGAAGTCGTGCAACCTCGCCGGTTGAG
>Ga0136622_10000470_pt1 | contig 16525 bp, 16 predicted proteins | sample AntDrymUQ4482106_2_FD_104803 | JGI IMG/M metagenome (GOLD analysis project Ga0136622, IMG submission 104803) | Polar desert sand microbial communities from Dry Valleys, Antarctica - metaG UQ448 (21.06) | ecosystem: Environmental > Terrestrial > Soil > Desert | place: Antarctica: Dry Valley...
GGTCGCGTTCGTCGTGCGCGAGGCGCGCACCGACAACCCGCTGATGCCGCTGCGGATCTTCCGCGCGCGCAACGTCTCGGGGGCCAACGTGATCCAGGCGCTCGGCGTCGCCGGGATGTTCGGCACGTTCTTCATGGGCTCGCTGTACCTGCAGCGGGTGCTGGGTTACGACGCGCTAGAGATCGGCCTCGCGTTTCTTCCGACGACGATTGTCATGGGGGTGCTCTCCGTGCGTTACACCGAGCCGCTGGTGACGCGCTTCGGCGCCCGCAGCACGCTCGTCCCGGGCTTGGTGCTCACGGCCGCCGCGCTCGCGCTCTTCACGCGGGCACCGGTCGGCGGCGGTTACGTCGAGCACGTCCTGCCGGTGATGTTGCTGCTCGGCGTCGGCGCCGGGCTGACGTTCCCGGCGCTGATGACCCTGGCGATGTCGGGCGCCACGCCGGCGGACGCCGGTCTCGCCTCGGGTCTCGTCAACACGTCCGCGCAGGTCGGCGGCGCGCTGGGCCTGGCGGTGCTGGCGACACTGTCGGCGACGCGCAGCGACAACCTCCTCGCCGACGGCGAGTCCACCGCCGCGGCGCTGACCGGCGGCTACCACGCGGCCTTCATCGTCGGGGCCGTGCTCGTCGCGGCGTCGATCGTGATCGCGGTCGCGGTGCTGGAGCCGGAGGAGCAGGCACAGGCGCACGCGGCACACGCGAACCTGCGCACAGGTGCGGAGCCGGCCGGGTCCGAAGCAACGTAGCCTCTCCTGTCATGACCGCCGCGCGCGCACGAGCCGTAGTGATCGCCGCGCTCGCGGCGGGCGGCGGCCTCGTCGCGCTCGTGCTCGCGAGCGACCATCAGGAGGCCAAGGCCGTCTGGGCGATCTTCGGCCCGGCGGTCGGCTGGAGCTTCGTCGGCACGGGCCTGTACGCCTGGCGACGGCGGCCCGAGAGCCGCATCGGCCTGCTGATGACCCTGCTCGGGTTCGCCTGGTTCCTGTCGATCCTCGAAACCGCGAACTCGCCCCTTGTGTACACGATCGCGCTGGCGACCGGCGGGCTGTGGGGCAGCGTGTTCCTGCACCTGGGCGTGAGCTTCCCGTCCGGCCGGCTCGCGGCGCGCCGCGACCGCGCGATCGTGATCGCCGGCTACGTGATCTTCCCCGGCGCGCTGGTGCCCGCGTTGTTCTTCGCCGGGCCGCGCGAGCTCGGCTGCGACGCCTGCCCGACCAACCTGCTGCTGGTCGAGCGCGACGCCGACCTGGCGGGCGTCGCGCTCGCGTTCGGCGCGCTGCTCTACGTCGGCCTGTTCCTGGTCGTGCTCGCCCGCTCGATCCGGCACTGGCGCGGCTCGAGCCCGCTCGAGCGGCTCCAGCTCACGCCGGTCTACGTCTGCGCGCTGCTCACCTTCCTGCTCGTGGCCGTCGCGCGCGCCGGCGCCGGCGACGCCGCCTGGTGGGCCGCCTTCATCTCCTCCGGGTTGCTCCCCTTCGCATTTCTGGGCGGCCTGCTGCGCAGCCACGTCTCCCACCTCGACGCGGAGCTGCGCGCTCGTGTGGAAGAGCTGCGTGCCTCGCGCGTGCGGCTCGTCGAGGCCGGCGACGCAGAGCGCCGCCGGCTCGAGCGCGATCTCCATGACGGAGCCCAGTCGCGGCTCGTGAGCCTGGCGCTGCTGCTGCGCAGCGCTCGGGCGCGCGCGGCGGCCGACACCGAGCTGGCCGCGCTGCTCGGCCACGCCCAGCAGGAGCTGCAGACGAGCCTCGCGGAGCTGCGCGAGCTGGCGCGCGGCATCCATCCCGCTGTGCTGACCGAGCGCGGGCTCGAGCCGGCACTGCAGGCGCTCGCCGCGCGCGCGCCGGTGCCGGTGGAACTGTCGCCCGGCCCCCACGAGCGGCTCCCCGGAACCGTGGAGAGCGCCACCTACTTCGTCGTCTCAGAGGCGCTGGCCAACGTCGCCAAGTACGCCCGCGCCACGCATGCGACGGTTGCGGTCCGGCGGGTCAACGGCAGCGTCACCGTGGACATCTGCGACGACGGCGTCGGCGGGGCCGACGCGAACCACGGCTCAGGCCTGCGCGGGCTCGCCGACCGCGTCGCGGCGCTCGACGGCACGCTCGCGGTCGACAGTCCCGCAGGTCACGGAACGCGGCTGCATGCGGAGATCCCATGCGCGCCCGGCTGAGGTCACATCCGGGTACGCCACAGGGCCGGACGCAGGCGAGAACTCGCCCATTTGTTGCGGTGGACCTCCAAAAGGAGTAAAGAAGGTGGCGATGGTTGCCGGAGAAGGTCCGGGCGAGGTCGAGCTCGGCGTCGGGAAGCTGCGCGCGCTGCTCGGTACCGCGTTCTCGCACGCGCCACTCGGTATGGCGGTGGTCGACGTATCGGGCCAGATCGTCATCGCCAACGACGCGCTGTGCCGGATCACCGGCCACGCCACCGCGGACCTGACCGAGCACACCATCGCGGACCTGATCGCGGCGGAGGATCGCGCACTCGAAGCCGAGCATCGCGAGCGCCTGATCGCCGGCGAGCTGACTTCTTACGAGGTGTCGGTCCGCCTGTCGCGGGCGGACGGGAGCCCGGTGTGGGTCGCGCTGACCGCGTCGACCGACGGAACGGCAACGCCGGAGACGCTGATCTACCAGCTCCAGGACATCTCCGAGCGGCGCGAGCTCGAGGGGCGCCTGCGCTACATGGTGGACTACGACCTGCTCACGGGCCTCTTCAACCGCCATCGCTTCGAGGCGGAGCTCAAGCGGCAGATCCAGCGCCATCGCAGGACCGGCGAGGGCGGAGCGGTGCTGATGATCGATCTGGATGGGTTCAAGACCGTCAACGACCAGTTCGGCCACGCCGTCGGCGACGAGCTCCTGCGCGGCCTGTGCGCCAACCTGCGCGAGCGCAGCCGCGAGACCGACGTGCTCGCGCGGTTGAGCGGCGACGAGTTCGCGGTGTTGTTGCCCGGCGCTGACCGCAGGACGGCCGATGTCGTGGCGGCGCAGATCGTCGGCACGGTACGCCGGCAGGTGACGGTCCTGGGTAGCGAGCGCGCTCATGTGACCGCCTCGGTCGGCGCGGCACTGCTCGACGGGCTCGAAGACGGCGAGCTGTTCGCGCTCGCCGACGCGGCGATGTACGCGGCCAAGGACTCCGGCGGCGACCGCTTCGTCGTCTTCGAGCCCAACGACCCCCGGCCGCCGCGATCACGCCAGGCGGGCGAGGCCAACCGGCTGCGCCTGGCGCTGGCGGAGAAGCGCTTCGTGCTGCACGGGCAGCCCGTGCTGAACCTCGCCGAGCAGCGCGTCGAGACGTGCGAGCTGCTGATCCGCATGCGCAGCGAGAACGGCGGTGAGCTGATCTCCCCGAACGCCTTCCTGTACGCGGCGGAGCGTTTCGGGCTGATCGCGGCGATCGACTCCTGGGTCGTGTCGCGCGCGGTGGACCTGATCGCCGAGCAGGCGAGGAAGGGCCGCAGGGTCGTGCTGAACGTGAACATCTCGGGCCGATCGATCGCCGATCCCGCGGTCGACGCGCACATCGAGCGCGAGCTGTATGAGAGCGGCATCGATCCGGCGTGCCTCGTCTTCGAGGTCACCGAGACCGCTGCGATCGGGAACATCGAGGCCGCCGTCGCCTTCAGCCAGCGCTTGCAGCACCGCGGCTGCCGTTTCGCGCTCGACGACTTCGGTGCCGGCTTCGCATCCTTCTACTACCTCAAGCGGCTGCCGTTCGACTTCCTGAAGATCGACGGTGACTTCGTTCGCGGCCTGCCAGAGAGCGGGGTCGACCAGCTCGTGATCAGCGCGATCGTGACGATCGCCCGCGGCATGGGCAAGCAGACGATCGCCGAGTTCGTGACCGACCAGGAGACGAGCGACCTGCTGCTCGCGAGCGGTGTCGAGTTTGCACAGGGCTTCCACATCGGCCGCCCGGCGCCCGTCGAAGAGATACTCGCGGCGTTGCCCGCGTAGGTCGCCGGAGTGCGCCCGCGCGAGGGCCGGGCCGAGCTCGAGCCAGAGCGCGCCGGACCGAGCCCGCGCCGGACGACGGCCGGCTTCCGCCGGCCGCGTCCGACGCGCTCGGCACTGGTTCGCGCTACGGCTAGAAGATCCGCGCCGCGATCTCGGCCGGCTCGGAGAGCAGCTCGGAGAGCTCGTCGTCCAGGCGCACCAGCGTGAGCGAGGCACCCGCCATCTCCAGCGACGTGCAGTACTCGCCGATGTAGGAGCGGACGGGCTTGATGCCCTGGCGCTCGAGGCTCTCGTGCACGTGGCCGTAGACGAGGTAGAGCTCGGAGATCGGCGTGCCGCCGAGGCCGTTGACCATCACCGCGACCTCGTCGCCGGACTCGTAGGGCAGGTCGGAGACGATCGCCTCGAGCATCCCGTCGGCGATCTCGTTCGCGCTGCTCATCTTCTCGCGCCGGCGGCCCGGCTCTCCGTGGATCCCGATCCCGACCTCGATCTCGTCGTCACCGAGCTCGAACAGCGGCGAGCCCTTGGCCGGCGGGGTGCAGGAGGACAGCGCCACGCCCATCGATCGGGTCACCGAGTTCACGCGCTCGCCCAGCGCCACCAGCGACTCGAGGTCGTCGCCGCGCTCGGAAGCCGCGCCGAGCGCCTTGATGACGAAGAAGTTGCCGGCCACGCCGCGGCGTCCGACGGTGTAGGTGGAGTCTTTGACCGAGACGTCGTCGTCGACGATCACGGTGCCGATCTTGACGCCGTCGGCCTCCGAGAGCTCGCGGCCCATGTCGAAGGCCATGCGGTCGCCCGTGTAGTTGTTGATGATGTGCAGGACGCCCTTCTCGGACTGCAGCAGCTTCGTCGTCTCGTAGATGTAGTCGGTCGGCGGGGCGGAGAAGACGTCACCCGGGCACGCGGCGTCGAGCATCCCGGGCCCGACCGCCATCACGTGGGCCGGCTCGTGGCCGGACCCTGAGCCCTGGATGATCGAGACCTTGTCGTCGCGCGGCGCGTCCGCGCGCATGATCAGGTTGTACTCCGGGACGTAGCGCAGCATGTTCGGGTTTGCCAGGGCGATGCCCTTGAGCATCTCCGGCACGAACTGCTCCGGGTCGTTGATGAACTTCTTCACGGCGGCTCCTCTTCGTTGGGGATCCAGCGGCTCGTCACTTGTCGCCGCTCGGACTCCAGGTCTTGCTGACCGATTCGAAGATCACGGCAACGCCCATCGCGCCCGCGTCGACGGAATCCTGCGAGCGCTCGCCCGTGTAGGACGCGCGCCCGCGCTTGGCGAGCATCGTCTTGGTCGCCTCGGCGGCCGCGCGGGCCGTCGCGGCGGCGGCCGTGATCGCCTTGGTCGCCGGCTTGCCCGCCGACAGCTCCTGCTCGAGCGTGTCGACGGCCGGGATCAGCGAGTCGAGCAGCGTCTTGTCCCCGAGATCGGAGTTGCCGCGCTGCTTGATGCCCTCGATCGAGGCCCTCAGGGCGGCGACCACATCCTCGCCGCTCGGGTCGGGCTTGTCGGCCAATGCACTGCCGGCGCGCAGGAAGGCGGTGCCCCAGATCGGTCCGGACGTGCCGCCGATGCGGCTCGAGAGCGTCATCGCGGTCTTCTTCAGGAGCCCGCCGACGTCGGCGTACTCCATCGCGTCCCAACCCTCCATCAGCTTGCCGAAGCCGCGGGCCAACGAGTAGCCGAAGTCACCGTCGCCGACCACTGCGTCGAGGTCGGAGAAGTACTTCTCGTTGTCCAGCGCGGTCTGGGCGATGGTCCGCACGAGCTGTTCGGCGTCGCGCAGCGCGGCGTCGCTCATGTCACCTCCTGTCCGATCGGCGCCCGCAGGCAGGCCCGCAGGTCATCCAGCGTGATCTGGTCGCCCGGGCGCGCCTCGCTTCGGTTCGCGAGCACGCGCGCCGGCTCGTCGGGGTCGCCGAGGCTGGAGACGACGAGCGCGGCCTCTGAGAAGCTCTCCTGCCCGGTGTAGCTCGAGACGGTGACCAGGCAGCGCAGGCCGGCGCCGACCGCGGCCAGCATGCCGTTGCGCGAGTCCTCGATCGCGAGCGTGTCCCGCGGGTCTGACCCTGTGCGCTCCAGAGCGAGCAGGTAGATCCCGGGATCGGGCTTCTTGGCGGGCACCGCGTCGCCGGCGAAGAGCTCGATCCGCGCGGCCTGCTCCGCCCCGACCGCGTGCTCGAGCACAGCCCGGACGGACACCTCGGCCGAGGTCGAGGCGACGGCGACCGTCCAGTCTTCGGCGAGCGCCGCGCCGATGAGCCGGGCGATCCCCGGGCGGCCCGGCATCACGCCGGAGCCGACCAGCTCGGTGTAGGCGGCCGTCTTGCGCTTGTGCCAGCGGGCCAGCAGCGTCCGCTGGCCCTCCGGGTCGGCCGGTAGCCCGTGCTCACGCACGAACTCCTCGGTCAGCAGCGACGCCATCCGCTCCTTGCCGCCGCCGATCTTGAGCCGCTCGCCGTACTCCTGCTCAGACCAGCGGACCGGCAGGCCCTCCGCTGCGAAGGCCTGGTTGAAGGCCGGCAGGTGGCCGAAGCGCTCCGTGTCGGCGAGCACACCGTCGCAGTCGAGGATCAGCGTCGTCATGGCGCCGGGGCGTGCGCGCCGGTCGCGGCCTTGCCGACCGATCCGAAGAGCCGGATGTGCTCGTCGGCCATCGCCGCCACCGCGGCGCGGACGTGCGCGAAGAGCGACGGCGGGTCCTGCTTCGCCGGGTTCGCCGCGAGGTACTCGCGGTGCGCATCGACGAAAGCGATCTTCAGCGCGGTCGAGATGTTCACCTTCGCGCAGCCGCGCGCGATGCAGTCCTTGAACTGCTCCGGCGCCAGGCCGGTGCCGCCGTGCAGCACCATCGGGATCGGCTGCAGCTCCACCAGCTCGGTCACGCGCTCCGGGGTGAGGTTCGGCTCGCCCGCGTAGAGGCCGTGCGCCGTTCCGACCGCCGGCGCGAAGGCGTACACGCCCGTGTCCGCGATGAACTGGCTCGAGACCGCGATCGGGTGGATCTCCCCGGCCTCATCTGAGCCGACGTCGTCCTCGACGCCCATCACGCTCTCGATCTCACCCTCCACGTGGGCGCCGAGCGCGCCGGCCTCCTCCACCACAGCGGCCGTCTGGCGCGTGTTCTCCTCGACGTCGAGGTGCGAGCCGTCGAACAGCACCGAGGTCCAGCCCGTCTGCAGGCACGTCGTGACCCACTCGCGCTCGGGGCAGTGGTCGAGGTGCAGCGCCACCGGGATCGGGGTCTCCTCGGCGCGGATGCGGATAAGCTCGTAGAGCACGTTTGCGCCGATCTGCTTGACCGTCTTGAGGGACGTCTGGAGGATCACCGGCGCGTCGAGCTCGGTCGCTGCGGCGAGCACCGCCTCGATGCTGAGGTCGTTGACGATGTTGATCGCGGCGACCCCGTAACGCCCGTCGAATGCGGGGTCGAGGATCTCGTTCAGTGAGGTCAGGGGCATCGCAGATCGTGTTCTCCTCTCCCCGGTGCTGCGTCCGGAGCCCGCCGCGGCGTCTATACCGTTTCTCCACACGCCCGGCTGACAAACTTCGAGTTCTCGTCCCCACCCCGACAGCGATGGATCTGACCGTCCGACTCATGCTCGCGCGCCACGGCGAGACGCCCGACAACGCCGCCGGGCGGATCCTCGGCAGGCGCGATCCGGCGCTCAGCCCCACGGGGGTCGAGCAGGCGCAGCGCCTCGGAGAATCGCTGCGCGATGCCGGGCTGGCCGGGCTCTGGACGTCGCCGCTGGTGCGGGCCCGCCGGACCGCGGAGATCGCCGGCGCCGCGCTCGGGTTGAACCCGATCGTGCTGGAGGAGCTCGTCGAGTCCGCCCGCGGCTCGTGGGAGGGCCGCGTCGTCGCGCGCATCCGCGCGGAGGACCCCGACCGGCACGCCGCCTTCGTGCGCGGCGACCCCGACTTCGCCTTTCCCGGTGGCGAGTCGCTGCGCGAGCAGCGCGAGCGCACCCGGACGGCGCTCGCGATCATCGCGCGAGCGGGAGCGCCGGCGCTCGTGGTCGCCCACGCGGGCACGATCCGCGCGGCGCTCGCGCTGTGCGGGCGCGGCGTTCCGCCCGAGTCCGCGCTCGCGCACGGCGAGGTCGTCGCGGTGCTCGGCCCGGCGAGCTGACAGCTCAGTCGGCGGGATCCTGCGGCGTCGGGAACTCGCCCCCGTCGATCAGCTCGATGCGGTAGCCGTCCGGGTCCGCCACGAACGCGATCAGCGGCAGTTCCTCACGGTCGCCAGGGCGGTACGGCGGCTTCTCGGGGGCGACTCCGAGCGGCTCGAGATCGGCCAGCACCGCGTGGATGTCTGCGACCGTGAGCGCCATGTGGTTGTAGCCCGTGCCGAGCTCGTAGGGCTCGTCGTGGCCGCGGTTGACCGTCAGCTCGAGCACGTCGCCGCCGCCCGGGAGGCCCATGTAGACGTTGTACGCCGAGCTGAAGTTGAGCCGGCCGCGAGGCTCGAAGCCCAGCGCGCGGTAGAAGCGCTGCGACGCCTCCGGATCGCGCACGCGCACGCAGGTGTGGACGAACTGATGGCTCATAGGGACCCCTTGTGTTCGTGGCTTTCCGCGAGCAGCTCGGCAAGGTGGAGCGCGCGCACGCGCGAGCGCCGGCGCCGCAGCCCGGTCTGGAGCTGGCGCAGGCAGCCGGGATTGACGGCGACGACGAGGTCCACGCCGGCCGCCTCGAGCTCGTCGAGCTTGTCGTCGAGGATTCGCGCCGAGTCGTTCGGGCGCAGCATGCTGTAGGTCCCGGCAGCGCCGCAGCACTCCGCGGCGGACGCCAGCTCGACGTACTCGCCGACGGCGGCGATCAGCGCACGGGGCTCCGCGAAGACGCCCATGCCGTTGCGCAGGTGGCAGGAGTCCTGCAGCGCGATCCGGCGCCGCTCCCCACCCGCGCGCGGCAGACCGCCCTGCTCGGCCAGGTACTCCGACAGCTCGCGCACGCGCGCACGCCCGAGAACGGTGCTGAGGTGCGCTGCGCAGCCGCCCGCCGTCGTGACGATCGTCCCCTCCAGCCGCTGCCCGAGCTGCTCGGCGAGCTCACGCCCGCGGGCGAGCTCGCCGTTGTGGGCGTGCAGCGCGCCGCAGCAGCCCTGGCCGCGGTCGACGCGCAGCGCCGGAGCCAGCTTGCGGGCGGCGCGGCTCACGCGCGGGAAGAGCGCGCGTTCGTAACAGCCGAGCAGCAGCTGCGGGCCGTCGCCCGCACGCGGGCCGCCACGCGCGTGCCGGCGCACGAGGCCGAGCAGCCGCAGGCGCCATGCGCGGTTCGCCCCCCACAGCAGCGGCCCCAGCAACAGCCGCCTGCTTCGGCCCCGCCGCTGCCAGGTGTGGTCGCGCCACTCCTCCAGCAGCGCGCCGTACTGCACGCCCGCCGGGCAGACCGGCTCGCAGGCGCGGCACCCGAGGCAGAACGAGGACTCCTCGTCCACTGTCGCGTCGCCGTCGGGCAGCTCGCCCGCCTCGAGCGCGCGCATCAGGTCGATCCGGCCGCGCGGCGAGGACACCTCCACGCCGGTTCGCACATACGTCGGGCATGCCGGCAGGCAGAAGCCGCACGAGATGCAGCGGTCGAGCAGCTCGGGCGTGAAGATCGCGCGGCTCACGAGCCCAGCTTGCCCGGATTGAGGATCCCCTGCGGGTCGAACGCGTGCTTGATCCGCCGCAAGAGCGCGACGTGGTCGGCGCCGTGGCGGCGCTCGAGGAACGACAGCTTCGCCAGGCCGACGCCGTGCTCGCCGGTGATCGTGCCGCCGAGGTCGATCGCGGCCTGGAAGATCTCGTCGAAGGCACGGTGTGCGCGCTCGACGGCCTCCGCGTCGTCGGGATCGGGGAGCACGATCGTCGGGTGCAGGTTGCCGTCGCCGGCGTGCCCGAACGTGCCGATGCGCAGGCCGTGGCGAGCCCCGGCCGCCTCGATGCGCTCGACCATCGCGGCGATCTCCGAGCGCGGGACCGTCGCGTCCTCTAGCAGCGTCACGCGGCCCAGGCGCGACAGCGACGGCAGCGCCGCGCGGCGCGCGTCCAGGATCCGCTCGCCCTCCGCCGCGTCGCGGGCGACGTTCACCTCGATCGCACCCTCCGCCTCGCACGCCTCCGCGATCCGGGCGACGTCGCGCTGCACGCCCTCCGGCCCGCCGTCCTGGCCGAAGATCAGCACCGCGCCGGCGTCGCGGCGCAGCCCGACGGCCGCGAAGTCCTCGACCGTCTCGATGCAGACCGCGTCGAGGAACTCGAGCGTCGCGGGGAGCACCCCGCCGCGCAGCACCCGCGAGACCGCGCGGCCCGCCGCGGCCAGTGACGGGAAGTAGGCCAGCCCGAGACCTGAGCTCTCCGGGGCCGGCACGAGCCGCAGCGTCAACTCGGTCAGCACCGCGAGCGTGCCCTCGCTCCCACACAGCAACCGCAGCAGGTCGTAGCCGGCGACCTCCTTGACCAGCTTGCCGCCGGCGCGGATCACCTCGCCGGTCGCGAGCACCGCCTCGCATCCGAGCAGGTAGTCGCGCGTGACGCCGTACTTGAGGCCGCGCAGGCCGCCCGCGTTCTCGGCCACGTTGCCGCCGATCGTCGAGGTCGTGCGACTGCCCGGGTCGGGCGGGTAGAGCAGACCGTGGCCGGCCGCCGCCGCGGCCAGGGCCGCGTTGGTCACGCCCGGCTGGCAGACCGCGACCAGGTTCTCGAGGTCGATCTCGAGCAGCCGGTCCATGCGCGTCAGCGTCAGCATGATCCCGCCGCGATCGGCGATCGTGCCGGCGCTCAGGTTGCTGCCCGCCCCCCGCGGGATGACCGGCAGCCCGAGCTCGCTCGCGACCGCCAGCACCCCGGCGACCTCCGCGGTCGAGCCCGGGAAGACGACGACATCCGGGCGCCCGCGGTGAAGCGGCGTGGCGTCCTGCCCGAAGACGCGCAGCGCGCCCGGGTCGTCGCGGACGTGCTCGTCCCCGACGACCGCGGCGAGGCGGCCTGCCAGGGAGGATCCGCGGCGATGTCGGGTGCCGGACGCTACGCCGCCCCCGTGCCCACCGCTGCCTGCTCGGGTGCGGGCGCCGCGCCCCCGGGGTCGCGCCCGTCCCACGAGGCCCTGCCGGTCGGGATCGAGCTCGACCGCAGCCCCTCGGCGATGAACTCGGCCTGCCGGATGGCGAGCGCCACGATCGTCAGGGTCGGGTTGGCGGCGGCGCCCGTCGTGAACTGGCTCGCGTCGGAGACGAACAGGTTCGGGACGTCATGGCACTGGCCGAAGCCGTTGACCACCCCGTCCTCGGGCCGCTCGCTCATGCGGGTCGTGCCGAGGTTGTGGGTCGCCGGGTAGGGCGGGGTGCGGATCGTGCGGACGGCGCCGACGGCCTCGTAGAGCGCCTCGCCGGCCGCCCAGGCGTGCTCGCGCATCGCGACGTCGTTGGGGTGGTCGTCGTAGTGGACGTTCGGGACGGGCTGACCGTGCTCGTCGAGCTCGTCGCGGTTGAGCGTGACGCGGTTCGTCTCCTGCGGCATGTCCTCGCCGACCAGCCACATGCCGGCCATGTTCTCGTAGCCCTCGAGCGCCGACGTGAAGTCGCGGCCCCAGGCGCCCGGGTCCATGAAGGCCGCCATGAACGGCACGCCGAGCGCCAGCAGCTGCATGTAGTAGCCGCCGACGAAGCCGCGCGACGGGTCGTTGGGCGCCTCGTCCTCGATGTGCCCGGCCATCGTCTCGCCGCGGTACATGTGAACGGGCTTGTCGAAGACCGCGTAGACCGACGCGGTCAGGTGGCGCATGTAGTTCTTGCCGACCTGCCCGGACGAGTTCGCGAGGCCGTCGGGGAACGTGCTCGACGCCGAGTTGAGCAACAGCCGCGGCGTCTCGATCGCGTTGCCCGCCACGGCGACCAGGCGCGCGCGCTGGAACTGCTCGAGCCCGTCGCCGTCGACGTAGGTCACGCCGGTCGCGAGGCCCTTGTCGTCGTGATCGATCCGGATCACGTGCGCCTCGGCGCGCAGGTCCAGCTTGCCGGTCGCCTCGGCCTCGGGGAGCTCGACGGTCAGCGTCGACCACTTCGAGCGGTTCTTGACGCCCTGGAAGTTGAAGCCGTCCTGGATCGTCGCGGGCCGGTCCTTGTAGGGCACCGGGCTGCTGGCGTAGCGACCGGTGTGGAAGCGCTTGTAGCCCACGCGCTGGGCGCCGTTGGCGAAGACCTTGTAGTTGTTGCTGGCCGGCAGCTGCGGGATCCCGTTCGTCCCCGTGCAGCCCAGCTTCGCCTCGGCGCGGTCGTAGTAGGGCTCGACCTCGCCCAGCGAGATCGGCCAGTCCAGGGCGTTGACCCCGTCGAGGTCGCCGTAGTAGGTCGGCGCCTTGAACTCGTGCTCCATCAGCCGCGGGCAGCAGCCGGCCCAGTGCACCGTGGTGCCGCCGACCGTCTTGCAGGTCCAGGCGGGCAGGCTCGGGAAGTCCTCCGCGATCCGGAACGACCCCGAGGTCGTGCGCTTGTCGAGCCACGCGAGCTGCTTGAACGAGCGCCACTCGTCGTTGATGAAGTCGTCCGGCGTGTGGTTGCGGCCCGACTCGAGGACGACCACCTTCTGGCCCTTCTGGCAGAGCTCGTTCGCGAGGGTCCCGCCTCCGGCGCCCGAGCCCACGATCACGACGACATCGTCGTCGTCGAAACGGAAACGCGGCATCTCGTCGTCCTCCTAGCGGTGGTGGGATCCGGCGGTCGTATCGAGGGCGATGGGCGGGTCGGGCAGCCAGTCGAGGTCGTCGAAGCCGCGCTTGACGTAGCCGCCCAGGTGGACGCTCGGGCCCTCGTAGCCGAAGGCCTTCCAGACGAGCGGGTTGTCGTAGAGCTCGACCACGGCGGTCGCCTTGAGCAGGTCGAAGAACGGCGAGCCCTCGCACCGGCGCAGCGCCTCCAGCCGGGCGTCGTCGTCGAGCTCGACGAATCGCTGCGGGTCGTCGAGCTGCGCGATCCCCTGCTCGATGCTCGCCACCACCGATGGATCGCCGGCGGCGCCCGCCTCGAGCTCGCCGACGACCTTCGCGTAGGCCTCGTCCGGCAGCCCATCGTGAGGGAACATCGTGCGTGCCGCGGCCAGCGCGGTCTCGCGCGAGCGGTCAGAGAGCTTGTGCATGGTCCTCCCTCGATGACGACAGCTTGCGCCGGCAGGCGCTCGCCAAGGCTACCGCCGGCGGGCGCATTCTGCCGCCGCGGTCAGCGCACCCAGGGCCGCCCCTCGACGTCGGCCGTCCCGGGCGTCATGCAGCGGTTCGCGTCGACGATCGCGCGCCATCGTCGGTGCGGCCTACGGGTGGCGCGCGCGACCGATCGCCTCGGTGACCTCGTACTCGCCGTTGACCAGGACCTCGAGCTGGTTGCCCTCCGACGTCGTGATGTGCGCCTCGAAGGGCGAGCCGTGGTCGACGTCGGTCTCAAGGCGGTCGATCGTGGCACCGGAGTACCGGGCCTGCACGGCGGCCTTGACCTTGGCGGCGTCGGCTTGGGAGAGCGGCTTCTCACGCGCTCCGTCCGGCCCCACGTGACGGCCGGAGGGCCGCTGATCGGACTGCGAGGAGGAGGCAGCGTTGTCCTTCACGTCCGACGACGATGCCGCACCCGCAGAGCGCCGAGTGCGGCCAGGGAGGCGATGGTCTTGCGGGTGCTACCGAGCATGTGGCGTCTCCTAGTTGCAGTGGATGGAGCGGCCACTGTCGCCGCGGGCGCTGAGCACGCCCTGGCGCGAGTCTGAGAGTTTGCCGAGAAAGGGTCGCACCCGCACTGAAGGCACGCAGCTCCGACTCGGGTTCGACGCGCGCGGCGGCTTGAGCCCGTCGACGAGATGCTCGAACACCTGTCGAATCAGCGCGTCGCGTCACATCCTCGACCGATCAACGGTGTTACGACGTGCAACTGGCACCACGACACTTGGAGAACCTCATGAACAAGCGCACCATCGCCGTGGCGCTCGGCGCCGCCGCACTCGCCGTTCCCGCGGCCGCCGTGGCGCAGTCCGGCCATGCCAACGGCAAGCCGAAGCACGCGGCCAAGGCGCACGACAAGGGCGGCCACAAGGCGAAGCGGTCGAAGACCGTCAACTTCGTGTTCAAGGGGGTCTTCACCGCCCCCGGGACGGTCGCGATCAGCTCGGGGAACGCGCACGTGCGCAAGGGCGGGTTCGTCGGCCAGGAGGTCGACTTCGACCTCGCGCAGGCGAAGATCGTCGCTGACGACACGAACGCCGACGGCAAGGTCGACGCGGGCGACGTCACCGACGGCGACAAGGTGCTCGTCCAGGCTCGGGTGACAAGAGGCACGAAGTACGCCGCTCCGGTCGACGGCGCGGTCGCCACAGCCCTCGCGGCGCGCAAGCTGGTAGACCAGACCCACCCGTCGGAGGACGAAGCAACACCGGCTCCCACCATGCCGTAGCGACGACGTGAAGCTCCGGCCGCAGGGGAACCGCGAGAGCGATCACCCTGCGGCGGGCGTGTGCAAGGGGCTGCGAGACGTCGGCTCAGTCGCCCAGGAACGGCCCGTAGAACTCGAGGGCGTCTTGGGTGTCGAGGCGTTGGTAACCCGCGTGTCCGGCGGTGCAGAACTGCGACGTGCCCCAACTCGTCACGCCGACGAGATAGCCGTCCAGGAACACGGGGCCACCAGAGTCGCCGAAGCACGTCCCACCGCCACCGCGCTTGTCCCTGGGGTTCGTAGCCAGCATGATCGTGTCGCGTGTGAGGTTCGACAGCGGCGCGACGGTGAACCTGCGCACCCGGTCAGCCGTCGCGACCGGCTTCTGCGGGCCCGCGTCGAACTTGCCGTAGGGTGCGGCTGCCGGATGACGGACTCGTTCCACATGACCTCCGCGGAGTTCCGCCGGCACGGACACGCGCTGGTCGACTGGGTGGCTCAGCACATGGACCGGGTCGCCGAGCTGCCGGTGCAGTCGAGCACGGAGCCCGGCGAGGTTCGCGCGCTGCTGCCCTGCGCCGCTCCGGAGGATCCCGAGCCGTTCGAGTCGCTGCTCCGCGACCTCGACGACGTGGTGCTACCGGGCATCACGCAGTGGCAGTCACCCGGTTGGTTCGCATACTTCCCTGCCAACACGTCGCCGCCCTCGATCCTCGCCGAGCTCGCGACGGCCGCACTGGGGGCCCAGGGCATGCTGTGGTCGACGAGCCCCGCGGTGACGGAGATCGAGTCCCATGTGCTCGACTGGCTCGTCGACTTGCTCGGCCTCCCGCAGGCGTGGAAGACGTCCGTGGGCCCGGGCGGCGGGGTGATCCAGATGAGCGCTTCGGACTGCACGCACGTCGCGCACGTGGTCGCGCGCCAGCTCGCCGTCGATCGCGGCGCTTGCACCGACGATGTCGTCGCATACTCGTCCTCGCAGGCGCACTCCTCGATCGAGAAGGGCGCGCGCGTCGCCGCCATCCGCCACGTGCGACTGATCGACGTGGACGAGCGCTTCGCGCTGCGGCCCGCGTCGCTCGAGGCGGCGATCGAGCAGGACCTCGTCGACGGTCTCGTGCCGGCGATCGTCACGAGCGCCATCGGCACCACGGCGACCGCGGCGGTCGACCCCGTGGAGGCCGTCGCCACGATCGCGCAGCGTCATGGCATCTGGCACCACGTCGACGCGGCCTACGCCGGCTCGGCGATGATCTGCCCGGAATTCCGCGTGCATCAGCAGGGCGCGGAGCGCGCGGACAGCTACGTCTTCAACGCGCACAAGTGGATGTTCACGAACTTCGACTGCAGCGTGTTCTGGGTCGCCGACCGCGCGCCGCTGATCCGCACCATGTCGATCCTCCCGCCTTACCTGCAGAACGCGGCGTCCGCATCGGGCGACGTGATCGACTACCGCGACTGGCATGTGCCGCTCGGGCGGCGCTTCCGCGCGCTCAAGCTCTGGTGGGTGCTGCGCAGCCTCGGCGCCCGGGGCATCCGCCACCACATCCGCGAGCACGTGCGGCTGGCCCAGCAGTTCGCGACATGGGTCGACGGCAATCCAGCGCTCGCGCGGACGGCGCCCCTCTCCTTCGGGCTGGTCTGCTTCCGTCACGTCGACGGCAACGACGCGACGAGCACGCTCGCCGACGCGATCAATCGGACCGGTCACGTATACGTGACGCCGTCCACGATCGGCGAGCAGCGCTTCATCAGGGTCTCCGTCGGTGCGACCGCGACCACCGCGCGCGACGTCGAGCGGCTCTGGAGGGTGATCCTGGAAGCGCTCTAGCGACCGGGTGCGGAGTGGGTCGCCTCCAGGCGCTTCCCACTCGTCTGACCGGGCTCGAGCTCGAGGCGCGCAATCTCTCCCGTGACGGGTTGTGCAGCCATGCGCCTGCTGCGATCTGGGTTGTCGTCATGTCATCTCCCAAGCTGGCCGGATCTGTAGCGAGGATGCCGCACGCCGTCCCCGACTCGCTACGGCCGCTCGCGCCGCGGTGTACGGCGGCGTGGGGTGTGGACGCGGCGTTCGCCACGTCAAACCTGGGATGCTCAGTCGGTGACCCTGGTGGTGGCAAGCCGTGCAGACCTGACGCTCGACGCTCTGCGGCGGGTGGCA
>Ga0136622_10000473_pt1 | contig 16465 bp, 27 predicted proteins | sample AntDrymUQ4482106_2_FD_104803 | JGI IMG/M metagenome (GOLD analysis project Ga0136622, IMG submission 104803) | Polar desert sand microbial communities from Dry Valleys, Antarctica - metaG UQ448 (21.06) | ecosystem: Environmental > Terrestrial > Soil > Desert | place: Antarctica: Dry Valley...
CAGGATGCGACGCGGACGCTCGTCGTGCTGGCGCATGGCGAGCGGCGCCGGGACGGCACCCGCGCCTCGGGCGCCGTCGCCGAGGAGACGTGCGCCAAGTCGTTCCGGAACCTCAAGGGCGTCACCGTCCTAGCGGTGGAGGCCGTCGGCGTGTCCGACGTGGTGGCGGCGCGCACGCTCGTGGCCTCCCCGGCCGCCCTCGAGCGGCTCACGGCGATCGCATCGCCGCCGGCCGCCGAACGTCGCGGCACCCGCTCGCAGGAGTCCGAGGAGGGCGGCTCGTGAACCCGCGCAGCGTGATCATCAAGCCGGTGATCTCCGAGAAGAGCTACGAGCTCCTGAGCGCCAACAAGTACACCTTTCGAGTTCACGACCGCGCGCACAAGACGCAGGTGCGCCAGGCGGTCGAGGAGATCTTCAGCGTGCGCGTGCGGCACGTGCGCACGATGAGCGTCAAGTCCAAGCCGAAGCGGCGCGGGTGGACCTCGGGCAAGACGCGCGAGTGGAAGAAGGCGATCGTCCAGCTCCATCCCGAAGACTCGATCGAGCTCTTCGAGGGCGAGGAGGCTTGAGCCCGGTGGCCCTGAAGAAACACAAGCCGACCAGCCCCGCGCGCCGCTTCTCCACATGGTCGGACCGCGGCGAGCTCACGCGCAAGGAGCCCGAGAAGGCGCTGGTCGAGGGGAGTCCGAAGAGCGGCGGGCGAAACACCCGCGGACGCATCACCTCGCGCCACCGCGGCGGCGGCGCCAAGCGCCGCTACCGCAGGATCGACTTCAAGCGCCGTAAGGACGGCGTGCCGGCGAAGGTCGCCGCGATCGAGTACGACCCCAACCGGACCGCCCACATCGCGCTGGTCCACTACGCCGACGGCGAGAAGCGCTACATCCTGGCGCCGCAGCGCCTGCACGTCGGCTCGACCGTGATGTCCGGCGAGCGATCCGACATCGCTGTGGGGAACTCGCTTCCGCTCGGCCGCATCCCGACGGGCACCGTCGTCCACAACGTCGAGCTCACACCCGGCCGCGGCGGTCAGCTCGGTCGCTCCGCCGGCGCTGCGATTCAGCTCGTGGCCAAGGAGGGAGAGCGCGCCTCGCTGCGGCTGCCCTCGGGCGAGGTCAGGATGGTGCGAACGGAGTGCCGGGCCACGATCGGCGCGATCGGGAACGCGGACAAGCAGAACATCACCCTCGGCAAGGCGGGCCGCAGCCGCCACCTCGGCAAGCGCCCGCAGACCCGCGGCACGGCGATGAATCCCGTGGACCATCCTCACGGCGGCGGCGAGGGGCACACCACGCCGGGCCGCCATCCGGTCACGCCCTGGGGCGTGCCGACGCTCGGCTACCCCACGCGCAAGAAGCGAAAGCGATCCGACCGCGACATCGTGCGCCGCCGGCGCAAGAAGCGGTAACGAGGTTAGATGACTGATCCCACGACCCCGCGCACCCCGATGAGCCCGCAGATCGTCGCTGGATCGTTGTCCTCGGGCTCACCAATGCGCATTGCATTGGCTTCGCCCTGCGTCCTCGACCAGCTCGATCTGCGGGCTCCCCGGGCACACGCGGCCGCGGGATCAGTCATCTAGCGATGTCACGCTCGTCCAAGAAGGGACCGTTCGTCGAGGACCGCCTGATGAGGCGGATCGAGACGATGAACCAGTCGGGGCAGCGGCAGATGGTCAAGACGTGGTCGCGCACCTCGACCGTCTTCCCCGAGATGGTGGGCCACACGATCGCCGTCCACGACGGGCGCAAGCACGTGCCCGTGTTCATCTCGGAGTCGATGGTCGGCCACAAGCTCGGGGAGTTCGCTCCCACGCGCGTCTTTCGCGGTCACGCGGGAGGCTCTCGGGAGCGATGAGCACCGACCAGCCCAAGCGACGGCGCCGCGGCTCCGCCGAGACCGGCGCTGTCGCGACCAAGTCCGGGGGCGGCGCCACTCGCGAGCGCCGGCAGGCGAACGGCGAGGTGATCGTGCGCGCGCACGCGCGCTACGTCCGCTGCGCTCCGCGCAAGGCGCGGCTCGTGGTGGACCACATCCGCGGCAAGTCCGTCGGCGACGCGCGCGCCATCCTGCGACACACCCCGCGCCACGTGGCTCGCGACGTCCTCAAGCTGCTTGAATCGTGCGTGTCCAACGCCGAGAACAACCATGAGCTCGTCGCCGACGAGCTGATCGTTCATCAGGCGTACGTGGACGAGGGCCCGACGATCCGTCGCTACCGCCCGCGCGCCCTCGGCCGGGCCACTCGCATCCGCAAGCGGACGAGCCACATGACCTTGACGTTGACCCCGAAGAGCTAGGAGCAGCCCGCCGCATGGGACAGAAGGTGCACCCCGAGGGCCTGCGCGTGGGCTACATCCACGACTGGAAGGCGACGTGGTTCAACGAGCGCGAGTTCGCCGACTACCTGCTCGAGGACATCCACATCCGCGAGCACATCGAGCAAAAGCTCGCGCACGCGGGACTCTCGAGCATCACGATCCGCAAGGACGCGAACGAGATCGAGGTAAACATCCACACCGCGCGTCCCGGCATCGTGATCGGGAAGTCCGGCGTGGAGGTCGACGCCCTGCGCCGCGAGCTGCACCGCATGACGAAGAAGTCGGTGCGCGTGAACATCCTCGAGATCAAGCGGCCGGAGCTCGACGCCCGGCTCGTGGCCCAGTCGATCGCCGAGCAGCTCCAGAACCGAGTCGCCTTCCGGCGCGCGATGAAGCGCTCGCTCACCTCGGCGATGCGCTCGGGCGCCAAGGGCGTTCGGATCCAGGTGAGCGGCCGCCTCGGCGGCTCGGAGATGGCGCGCACCGAGTTCTACTCGGACGGCCGCGTGCCGCTGCACACGCTGCGGGCTGACATCGACTACGGCTTTTACGAGGCGCGCACGACCTTCGGTCGGATCGGCGTCAAGGTGTGGATCAACAAGGGCGAGATCATGCCGTCCGGCTTCCAGCAGGACCTCACTCAGGTGGAGGCGCCCAAGCAGGCGGCGCCGGGTGCGCGCGGCCAGGGTCGCGGCGCTCCCGGCGGCGGGCGTCCCGGCGGCGGGCGCGGCGACGGACGGGGCCGCCCCGACGGCGGCTCGCGCTCGGGTGGGCGGCCGGGAGCGCCGGCCGGCGCGAGCGGCGGCCAGGGCGGGCCTCCATCGAGCGGAGCGGCCAAGCCGCGGCCCGCGCCCGGAGGCGGTGGCGCGTAGTGCTCCAGCCGAAGCGAGTCAAGTTTCGCAAGCAGCACCGTGGCCGTCGCGCCGGCTTCTCGAAGGGCGGCCTCGAGGTCGAGTTCGGCGAGTACGGCCTGAAGGCGCTCGACCGGGGCTGGGTCACGAACCGCCAGATCGAGGCGGCCCGGATCGCCATGACGCGCAAGATCAAGCGCGGCGGCAAGGTGTGGATCAGCGTCTTCCCGGACAAGCCGGTGACCAAGAAGCCGGCCGAGACCCGGATGGGCTCCGGGAAGGGCTCGCCGGAGGGGTGGGTCGCGGTCGTCAAGCCCGGACGCGTGATGTTCGAGCTGGCCGGCGTCCCGGAGCCGCTCGCCCGCGAGGCCATGCGCCTGGCCGGCCACAAGCTTCCCGTCAGGACCAAGTTCGTGATGCGCGACGGCGCCGGCGTGGGGGCGGGCCAGTGAAGGCCGCCGAGGTGCACGGCTTTGAGGACGCTCGACTTGCCGAGTTCGTCGGCGAGTCGCGGCGAGAGGTGTTCAACCTGCGCTTCCAGCACTCGATCGGCCAGCTCGAGAACACGGCGCGGCTCGGGCTCGCGAAGAAGGATCTTGCGCGCGCCCTGACGGTCGCCCGTCAGCGCGGGATCGACGTGGAGCACGAGCTGCGCAGGCAGCGCGACGCCTAGCGACTGAGGAACCCATGACAGACGAGCAGAACGACAAGCAGAGCGACCAGCCGGAGGCATCGACCCCCGAGCGGCCCGCCGCGGCCGACCCCGCGCCGGCCACGCCGGCCGAGCAGCTCCCCCCCAAGCAGCGCCGCCGGCGCGCGCGCTCGACGCACAGCGGCGAGGCGCGCCCGCCACGCAGCCCGCAGGAGCGCGCCGCCGAGCGTGGCGAAGCGCGTCGCAAGAAGGCGATCGTCCGTCGCAACTGGCGCCAGCGCCAGCGCGAGCGGCGCCGCGCCGGCGAGTCCGCAGGGCCAGCCACCACGGCGCCGGTGGCCGAGGGCGGAGGTGGCCGGCCGCGGGTGCGCCAGGGCCTTGTCGTGTCCGACAAGGCGCAGAAGACGATCACCGTCCGAATCGACGTCACGCGCCGGCACCGCACCTACAAGAAGATCGTCCGCTCGTCGTCGACCCTGCACGTCCACGACGAGCGCGACGAGGCCCACGAGGGCGACACCGTCCGGGTCGTCGAGAGCCGGCCGCTCAGCCGCAGCAAGCGCTGGCGCCTCGTCGAGGTCCTGGAGCGTGCGCGATGATCCAGACCGAGAGCCGGCTGAGGGTCGCCGACAACACCGGCGCCCGCGAGCTGCTGTGCATCCGCGTCAGCGGCGGGTCGTCACGCCGCTACGCCGGCGTCGGCGACGTGATCGTCGGCACGGTCAAGCAGGCCATCCCCCACGGCTCGGTCCGCAAGGGCGAGGTGGTCCAGGCGGTCGTCGTCCGGACGCGCAAGCAGTTCGGCCGCGAGGACGGGACCTACATCGCCTTCGACGAGAACGCTGCGGTCCTGATCGACGGCCAGCAGAACCCGCGCGGCACACGCATCTTCGGCCCGGTGGCGCGCGAGCTGCGCGACCGCAACTTCATGCGGATCGTCTCGCTCGCTCCTGAGGTGCTCTGACCGTGGTCAAGGGGCTTCGCATCAAGCGCGACGACACGGTCAAGGTCATCACCGGCAAGGACCGCGGCAAGACCGGGCGCGTCCTGCGGGTGGACCCGGGCCGCCAGCGCGTCTTCGTGGAGGGCCTCAACATGCGCAAGCGTCACGAGCGCCCGCAACAGGTCCCGGGCACCCAGCGCGGCTCGGAGGTCGGCGGCGTCGTGGAGTCCGAGGGGCCGATCCACGTCTCGAACGTGATGCTGCTCGACCCCAGCTCCGGCGAGCCCACGCGGGTCGGCGTCCGCCGCGAGGGCGGCCGCCGCGTGCGGGTGGCCCGGCGGTCCGGAGAGAAGATCGACTGATGGCCGTCGCCGAAGCCACCATCGTGCCTCGCCTGAAGGAGCGCTACGAGCGAGAGATCCGGGCGGACCTGCAGGAGCGGTTCGACTATTCGAGCCCGATGCAGGCCCCGCGCCTCTCGAAGATCACGCTGAACATGGGGGTGGGCGAGGCCAAGCAGGACACGAAGGTCCTCGACGCCGCGCTCGATCAGCTCACGACGATCGCCGGCCAGCGCCCGAGCGTTCGCCGGGCGCGCAAGTCGATCGCGGCCTTCAAGCTGCGCGACGGGATGCCGGTCGGAGTCGCGGCCACCCTGCGGCACGCGCGTATGTACGAGTTCCTCGACCGGCTGATGTCGATCGCGATCCCGCGGGTCCGGGACTTCCGCGGCCTGAGCCCGCGGGCCTTCGACGGCCGCGGGAACTACTCGCTCGGCATCCGCGAGCAGATCATCTTCCCGGAGATCGACTACGACTCGATCGACCAGGTCCGTGGGCTCGACGTGACCATCACGACCACGGCTCAGACCGACGAGGAGGCGTTCGCGCTGCTCGAGGCGTTCGGGATGCCGTTCACGCGCGATGGCCGCCCGGGCGACGCGGCGGCCGAGGAGCGCCGCGAGGCGGAGGAGGAGGAGCGCCGCAAGGAGGAGGCGCGAGCCCGCGCCGAGGCGGAGCAGGCGGCGCTCGACCAGCTCAAGGAAGAGAATCCGGAGGCCTACGAGCGGCCCGAGCCCCGTTCCGATGAGGAGGGCGGGGAAGGCGACGCGCCGCCCGCCGGCGGCGGCGAAACCGACCAAAGCTAGGCTCAGGAGACCGATGGCCAAGACCTCACAGGTGGTGCGCCAGCGCCGCCCCGCGAAGTTCAAGGTGCGCAACTACAACCGCTGCCGCCGCTGCGGACGCCCGCGCGCCTACATGCGCAAGTTCGGGCTCTGCCGGATCTGCCTGCGCGAGGTGGCGCACGAGGGCCACGTCCCGGGCCTGACCAAGTCGAGCTGGTAGATGGCTGTTCCCACGACCCCGCGCACACGGATGAGCCCGCAGATCTTCGCTGCTCTTTGTCCTCGGGCTCGCCAATGCGCTGCATTGGGCTCGCCCTGCGTCCTCGACCAGCTCGATCTGCGGGCTCCCCGCGCACCCGCGGCCGCGGGAACAGCCACCTAGGAGCGCCTGCACGATGACGATGACCGACCCGATCGCCGACTTTCTCACGCGCGTGCGCAACGCCCTCCAGGCCGACATGGAGGAGGTCGACATCCCGGCGTCGGGGTTCAAGGCCGAGCTCGCCCGCATCCTGTCCGAGCAGGGCTACATCGAGGGCTATTCCACCGAGCCGGCGCGCGTGGGCGACACGCTGCGGCTGCGACTGAAGTACACCGAGGACCGCCGCCCCGTGATTTCGGGCCTTCGCCGTGTCTCGCGCCCCGGCCGCCGCACCTACGTCGGCCACGGCGAGGTCCCGCGGGTGCTCGGCGGCATGGGAACGGCGATCGTGTCCACCTCGCGCGGCGTAATGACCGGTCACGATGCGAAGCGCGAGGGCGTCGGTGGAGAGGTGGTCGCGCATGTCTGGTGACCCGCTCGCTTCCGGAGTCGTCGCGTGAGCCGCATCGGCAGGCAGCCGATCCCGGTGCCCGAGGGCGTGACCGTCGCGATCGAGCCCGAGCTCGTCACGGTCAACGGCCCGAAGGGCGAGCTCCAGGAGCGCATCGCCCGCGACATCTCGGTCGAGCAGGACGACTCCCAGCTGCTGGTCAAGCGCCCGAGCGACCGCGGCGAGCACCGCGCGCTCCACGGGCTCACGCGCAGCCTGATCGCGAACATGGTGCACGGCGTGACCGAGGGCTTCGAGAAGCGGCTGGAGATCCAGGGCGTCGGCTACCGGGCGCAGCTTCGCGGGCGCGACGTGGAGCTGGCGATTGGCTTCTCGCACCCGGTGCAGGTCCAGGCGCCGGACGGGATCGAGCTCGAGGTCCCGGCCCCGACGCAGGTGGTGGTGCGCGGGACCTCCAAGCAGGTCGTCGGCGAGGTCGCGGCGCGGATCCGCAAGGTCCGCCCGCCCGAGCCCTACAAGGGCAAGGGAATCCGCTACGCCGGCGAGCACGTCCAGCGGAAGGTCGGGAAGCGCGCGTGAGCACGGCGACCAAGCCGGCTCAGCGCCGCCGCCGCCGCCGCCGCGTGCGCGCGAAGGTACGCGGAACCGCGGAGCGGCCGCGGCTCTCGGTGTTCCGCTCGAACCGCGGCGTCCAGGCGCAGCTGATCGACGACGTCGAGGCGCGGACGATCGCCGGGGTCGCGTGGACGGAGCCCGAGTTGCGCGAGCTCGACCGGATGGAGCAGGCGTCGAAGGCCGGCGAGCTGATCGCCCGCCGCGGCAAGGAGGCGGGCGTCGAGACGTGCGTCTTCGACCGCGGCGGCTACCGCTACCACGGCCGCGTCAAGGCGCTGGCCGACGGCGCTCGCGAGGGCGGCCTGCGGTTCTGATGCCGGCCCGGCCGCGTAAGAGCTCTTCGCTACCGTTGGTCGGCTGATGGCCCGCGAAGACAGACGTAGCTCGGCACGCGGCTCGGCCGCATCGGACCTCCAGGAGCGCGTGGTGGAGATCAACCGCGTCGCCAAGGTGGTCAAGGGCGGCCGCCGTTTCTCGTTCACCGCGCTGGTCGTGGTGGGCGACGAGCGATCGCGCGTCGGCGTGGGCTACGGCAAGGCCAACGAGGTCCCGCTCGCGATCCAGAAGGGCGTCGAGCGGGCGCGCAAGAACCTCTTCGAGGTACCCCTTCACGGCGCCACGATCACCCATCAGGTGACCGGCGTCCACGGCGCAGGCCGCGTGCTGCTGCGACCGGCGTCCGAGGGCACCGGGGTGATCGCGGGCGGCGGCGTACGAGCGGTGCTCGAGCTTGCCGGGATCCGCGACGTCCTATCGAAGTCGCTCGGGAGCCAGAATCCGACGAACCTGGTCAAGGCCACCGTCGCCGGGCTCAAGGACCTTCGCAGCCCCAGGGAGGTGGCCGAGCTTCGCGGGCTCTCCGTCCGGGAGGTGCTCGGGATCGACCGGCGTGGCGCGAACGGCGCCGCGAACGGGCAGGGCGAAGGGGCCGCCTCCGAGGGGAGAGCTGAACCCGCCGTCGCTCAGAAGACGCCCGCCGGGGGCGAGGCGAGCTGATGGCCAAGCTGACGCTCACCCAGCGCAGGTCCACGAACGGCGCGAGCCCCAGGCAGCGCGCCGCGCTGCAGTCGCTCGGCCTCGGCAAGATCGGCCGCACCGTCGAGCGGCCCGACGATCCGACCGTGCGCGGCGCGGTCCGCGTCGTCGGGCACCTGGTCGAGGTCAAGGAGTAGTAGATGGCTGAGGAGATCGGCCTCCACACGCTGGAGCCGGCCCCCGGCTCCCGCCACCGGCGCAAGCGCGTCGGCCGCGGCGAGGGCTCGGGCTTCGGCAAGACCGCCGGCCGCGGCCACAAGGGAGCCGGCGCGCGCTCGGGCGCCAAGTCGCGCAAGAACTTCGAGGGCGGGCAGATGCCGATCCACATGCGGATGCGCAAGCTGCGCGGGCCGCACATGAAGAAGTCGATGCCGTTCGAGCAGTTCCGCACGCGCACCCAGCCGGTGAACCTCCGCGACCTCGAGGAGCGATTCGACGAGGGCAGCGAGGTCACGCCCGACTCACTACGTCAGGCCGGGCTCGCCACCCGCCGAGACGTCCCAGTGAAGGTTCTCGGCGAAGGCGAGCTCTCGAAAAAGCTGACCGTCAGGGCGCACGCGTTCTCGCGCTCGGCGCGCGAGCGCATCGAGGCCGCGGGCGGCGCCTGCGCGATCGTCGACAGCTAGCCTCGGGGCGACCCGCATGCTTGCCACGCTCATCGGATCGCTGCGGATCGCCGACATCCGCAAGAAGCTCGCCTTCACCGCGGCGATGCTCGCGCTGTACCGGATCGGCTCCTACGTCCCGGCGCCCGGCATCAACGTCGACGCGGTCGAATCGCTGTCGGACAGTTTCGCGGGCTCCAACGTGCTCGGCTTCCTCAACCTGTTCTCGGGCGGGAGCCTCCAGCGCTTCGCGATCTTCGCGCTCGGGATCATGCCCTACATCACCGCCTCGATCATCATGCAGCTGATGCAGGTGGTCCTGCCGTCGCTCGAGAAGCTGCGCAAGGAGGGCGAGGTCGGGCAGCAGAAGATCACCCAGTACACGCGTTACCTGACGGTCGGGCTCTCCTTCGCCCAGTCAATCGGTTACGTGTTCCTCTTCCGCAGCTTCGGCGCCGGCACCGGAGCGGAGGTCGTCGACGGCTTCAACTTCGCGACGGTGCTCGTGATCGTGCTGACGCTCACCGCAGGCTCGATTCTGATCATGTGGTTCGGCGAGCTGATCACCCAGCGCGGGATCGGCAACGGGATCTCGCTGATGATCTTCGCGAGCATCGTCGCCGGCCTGCCGCAGGGGATCTCGGCCTGGTGGACGAACCCGGATCAGATCTTCAAGGTGATGATGCCGTTCATGGCGCTCGCGATCATCGCCGCGATCGTCTACATCCAGGAGGGTCAGCGCCGCATCCCGGTGCAGTACGCCAAGCGCGTCGTGGGCCGCCGGATGTCGGGCGGCGGCTCGACCTACCTCCCGCTACGGGTCAACATGGCGGGCGTGATCCCGGTGATCTTCGCCGCCTCGATCATGGCGTTCCCGCCGACGATCGGCGAGCTCAGCCAGGCCGGGTGGGCGAGCGACATCGCGGCGCTCTTCAACCCGAACGGCGCCGCCTTCCTGATCGGGCAGTCGCTGTTCATCATCGTCTTCACCTACTTCTACACGGCGGTCACGTTCAATCCGGTGGAGCAGGCCGACAACCTGAAGAAGTACGGCGGGTTCATCCCGGGGGTGAGGCCCGGGCGGCCGACGGCCGAGTTCCTCGACCGCATCCTCGCCCGGCTGACCCTCCCGGGGGCGCTCTACCTCGCCGCCGTCGCCGCGCTTCCCACGATCCTGATCAACCAGACCAGCGCCAACTTCTTCTTCGGTGGGACCTCGATCCTGATCGTCGTCGGGGTGGCGCTCGACACGATGAAGCAGCTCGAGGCGCAGATGATGATGCGCAACTACGAGGGCTTTCTGAAGTAGGCTGCCCGGCGCTCGCCGCCCGCGGCGTGGCCCCTGACGCGCCCGCTCATCTCGATACGCTGCGCCCCCTCATGAGCGAGCTGAACCTAGTGCTCCTCGGGCCCCCGGGCGCCGGCAAGGGCACCCAGGCCGAGCGGCTGGTGGAGGACTTCGACCTCCCCTACTACGCCACCGGGCACATTTTGCGCGAGGCGGTCAAGGAGCAGTCCAAGCTCGGGCAGGAGGCAGCGGAGTACATGGACCGCGGGGACCTCGTGCCCGACGAGTTGATCGTCGAGGTCATCAGGGAGCGCGTGGACCGCCAGGAGGCCGCCGACGGCTTCGTGCTCGACGGGTTCCCGCGCAAGGTGACGCAGGCCGACGTACTTGCGGACGTCCTGGACGGCCTCGGGCGGCGGCTCTCGGCGGCGCTGCTGATCGACACGCCCGACGAGGAAGCGCTCCGGCGCCTCTCGGGGCGGCGCGTCTGCGCCGACGACGGCCACGCCTATCACGTCGAGTTCGACCCGCCGAAGGAGGAGGGTAAGTGCGACCGGGACGGCTCCGAGCTGATCCAACGTGAGGACGACAAACCTGAGACCGTCAAGCGCCGGCTCGCGGTCTACCACGAGGAGACCAGCCCGCTGATCGACTACTACGAGGGGCGCGGGCTCCTTCGTCGCTTCGACGGTAGCCGTCACCCGAGCGAGGTCCACGACCACGTCCGAGCGACGCTCGCGACGCTGCGCCTCGAAGATCAGCTCTAGATGTCTCAAGTAACGGCGCCGTGATCGTCACCAAGTCGACGGAGGAGATCGACAGGATCGCCGCCGCCGGGCGCATCCTGGCGCGCTGCATGGCGCTCCTGCGCGGCAGGGTGCGTGCGGGCGCCACCACGGGCGAGCTCGACCGGGCGGCCGAGCGTTTCATTCGATCCCAGGGCGCCGAGCCCGCCTTCAAGGGCTACCGGGGATTCCCCGGCTCGATCTGCACGTCGCCGAACTCGATGATCGTCCACGGCATCCCGGGGCGCTACCGGCTGGGGCGCGGTGACATCCTCTCGCTCGACGTCGGCGTCGTCCTCGACGGCTGGGTGGCGGACGCGGCGGTGACGCTCGCGATCGGCAACGTCACGCCGGTGGCAAGCCGGCTGCTCGCCTCCACCAGGATCGCGCTGTTCGACGCGGTCGAGTGCTGCCGGCCGGGCAAGCGCCTCGGCGACGTGTCGAGCGCGGTCCAGCGGCGGGTCGAGGCCGACGGCTTCTCCGTGGTCCGCGCCCTCGTGGGGCACGGCGTGGGGCGCGAGATGCACGAGGATCCCCAGATCCCGAACTACGGCGAGCCCGAGACCGGCGTCGAGCTCGAGGCGGGCATGGTGCTGGCGATCGAGCCGATGGTGAACGCGGGCGAGCACAGCATCAGGGTGGGCTCCGACAACTGGGCGGTCTACTCGCAGGACGGCTCGCTTGCCGCCCACTTCGAGCACACCGTGGCGGTCACCGAGGAGGGTCCGCGCATCCTGACTCCGTGGCACCTCCAGGAGGAGCGCCGGGCCGCTTGAGCGTCGCGCGGTTGCTACTCTATTCGGTCGGCGCGAGGCCGACTCCTGGGCCTTGCGCTGCTTCTAACCTATGACGTCGGGCCGTCACGGCGGTCGTCCAGAGAACGCGGAGCTATGAAGGTCCGAACCTCGGTCAAGCCCATGTGCGAGAAGTGCAAGGTGATCCGCCGCCACGGCGCGGTCCTGATCATCTGCTCGAACCCCCGGCACAAGCAGCGTCAGGGGTAGCCGGGTGGCGCGCATCGCGGGAATCAACATCCCGCTCAACAAGCGGGTCGAGGTGGGACTTACCTACATCTACGGCATCGGCGGCTCGCAGTCGCGCGACGCCCTTGCCAGGACCGGCGTCGACGCGGACACCTACGTCCGTGACCTGACCGACGACGAGGTGTCGAAGCTGCGCACGACGATCGACAACGACCTGATGGTGGAGGGCGACCTGCGGCGCGATCGCTCGCAGAACGTCAAGCGCCTGATGGAGATCGGCTCCTACCGCGGCCTCCGGCACCGGCGCGGGCTGCCGGTGGACGGTCAGCGCACCAAGACCAACGCGCGCACTCGCAAGGGCCCCAAGCGCGGGCAGGTCGCGGGCAAGAAAAAGGTGGCCAAGTGAGCGGTGCCGGCCACGAAGGAGCGGTCTAGTGGCCCAGCAGAGGCCCGCGCGCGGCCGCGGCCGTCGCCGCGTTCGCAAGAACATCCCGTTCGGACAGGCGCACATCAAGACCAGCTTCAACAACACGATCGTGACCCTCACCGACAGGGAGGGGAACGTGATCGCGTGGGAGACCGCCGGCGGCGCGGGCTTCAAGGGCTCGCGCAAGTCCACTCCGTTCGCCGCGCAGGTCACCGCGGACTCGGCCGCCAAGAAGGGCCTCGAGCAGGGGCTCGAGAAGGTCGAGGTCTACGTCAAGGGCCCCGGCTCGGGCCGCGAGACCGCGATCCGCTCGCTACAGGCGGCGGGGCTCGAGGTGACCGGCATCCGCGACGTCACCCCCCAAGCGCACAACGGCTGCCGCCCTCGCAAGCGGAGGCGGGTCTAGGGATGGCGCGCGACACGGGCCCACAGTGCAAGCAGTGCCGGCGCGAGGGCCAGAAGCTCTTCCTCAAGGGCGAGCGCTGCCTGACCGACAAGTGCGGCGTCGAGCGCCGCTCCTACCCGCCCGGTGACCACGGGCGCGGGCGCTCGCGGCAGTCGGAGTACCGCGTCCAGCTTCGGGAGAAGCAGAAGGCGCGTCGCTACTACGGCGTGCTCGAGCGCCAGTTCCGCGGCTACTACCAGAAGGCCAGCCGCCAGCCCGGCGTGACCGGCGAGAACCTGCTGCGGCTACTCGAGAGCCGGCTCGACAACGTGCTCGTGCGGCTCGGCTTCGCCGCCTCACGGCGCCAGGCGCGCCAGCTCGTCCTGCACGGCCACTGGTCCGTGAACGGGCGGCGGGTCAGCGTGCCCTCCTACCGGGTGCGCCCCAACGACGTGATCAGCGTGAAGCCGGGCACGGGGGCCGATCAGGTCATCCGCGACGCCACGGAGCTGACCTCCGCGGTGCCGGCATGGCTCCAAGCGGACCACGATGGGCTTACGGCGAAGGTGCTGCGCCATCCGGAGCGGGAGGAGATCGACTCTCCGGTCCAGGAGCAGCTCATCGTCGAGCTTTACTCGAAGTAAGCAGTGCCTCGACCGCCAGCGGCGCGAGCCGGCGGGCGGCGTACCCGATCAGAAGGAACGCAGAATGCTTGATTTTCAGACCCCTCAGATCTCGGCCGAGAAGGTGGAGGACAACCGCGGCTCCTTCGAGATCGAGCCGCTCGACCGCGGTTTCGGGTACACGTTCGGAAACTCGCTCCGGCGGGTGCTCCTGTCGTCGCTCGGCGGCGCGGCCGTGACGAGCGTGCGCATCGAGGGCGTCGCCCACGAGTTCTCCACCATCTCGGGCGTCAAGGAGGACGTGACCGACATCGTCCTGAACCTGAAGGAGATCGTCTGCCGCCTCCACTCCGAGGCGACCGAGGTCGAGGTGCCGCTCGTGGCGACCGGGCCCGGCGAGGTCACCGCGGCGGACATCGACCTTCCCTCCGGCGTCGAGATCCTGAACCCCGGCTCTCACGTCGCGACGCTCGAGAAGCGGACCAAGCTCGAGATGTACCTGACCGTCGGGCGCGGACGCGGCTACGCGCCCGCCGAGGAGAACAAGTCGGAGGACCAGCCGATCGGCGTCATCCCGATCGACTCGATCTTCTCCCCGGTCAGGCGCGTGGCCTACCAGGTCGAGTCGGCGCGCGTGGGACAGCGGACCGACTACGACAAGCTCATGCTCGACATCGAGACCGACGGCTCCGTCGAGCCGCAGGCGGCGCTGCGGGAGGCGGCCGAGATCCTGATCAAGAGCCTGTCGATCTTCACCGACCCGGCGCGGCTCGACTTCCTCCAGGGCGGCGGCGACCTCGGCGGAGACGACGGCGCGGCCGTGACGGCCGGGCCGGCGGCCGCACGAGCACCCGACGCGATGGACGACATCCTGATCGAGGAGCTCGAGCTCGGGGTGCGCTCCTACAACTGCCTCAAGCGCGCCGGCATCCAGACTGTCGGCGATTTGCTGCAGAAGACGGAGTCCGAGCTGAACGCGATCCCCAACTTCGGCAGCAAGTCGATCGAGGAGGTCGTGGAGACGCTCGAGGCGCGCGGCCTGTCGCTGAACGAGGCGTAGGGCCCGCCGGCCGCGCTTCGGATACAACGTCGTCATGCGCCATCGTCGCGACCGCCGCAAGCTGAGCCGGGACTCCGCCCACCGCAAGGCGCTGTTCATGAACCTCTCGCGCGAGGTGCTCAACCACGAGCGGATCAAGACCACCGAGGCGAAGGCCAAGGCGGTCAAGCCGGAGGTGGAGAAGCTGATCACGCTCGCCAAGCACGGCAACCTCCACGCCCGCCGCCAGGCAATGGCGCGCCTGGGACAGGACAAGTTCGTCGTATACAAGCTGTTCGAGGAGATCGCGCCGCGCTACGCCGAGCGAAACGGCGGCTACACGCGCATCCTCAAGCTCGGCCCGCGCCGCTCGGACGCGACCGAGATGGTGTTCCTCGAGCTGGTGTAGGCGGCCGCCCTGGCGGCCCGCCTGCTGCTCGAGTACCACGGCGCCGGCTTCTCCGGCTGGGCGCGCCAACCGGAGCGCCGCACCGTGCAGGGCGAGCTCGAGCGGGCGCTCGCTCGCATCCGAGGGGGTGAGACCGCGTTGACGGTCGCCGGGAGGACCGACGCCGGAGTTCACGCGCTCGGGCAGGTCGCGAGCCACCACGGCGAGCCGGCCGCCGCGGGGGCACTCAACGGAGTTCTCCCCGCCGACGTCCGCGTCCTCGCGAGCGAGGCGGCGCCGGACGGATTCGACGCCCGCCGCGACGCCCGCGCGCGGCTGTATCGCTATCGCCTGCTCCGCCGGAAGGCGCCGAGCGCGTTCGAGGCGGACCGCGCGCTCCACTGGCCGCGGCCGCTCGACCGCGACGCGCTCGAGGCCTGCACGCGATCGCTGCGCGGCACGCACGACTTCCGCGCGTTCACGCCAACGGACACTCACCACGTGCGCTTCGAGCGAGACGTGTCGGGGGCCGCGTGGGTTGACGCCGGGGAGCACGGCCTCGACTTCGAGATCGAGGCCGACACGTTCATGCGCCACATGGTCCGGACGCTCGTCGGGACGATGCTGGCGGTGGCGAACGGGCGGATGGGGGTCGGTGGCTTCGAGCGCCTGCTGGAGGGCCGGCCGCGCGAGGAGGCGGGCGAGACGGCGCCGGCGCACGGGCTCTACCTCGTGTCGGTCCGGTACCCGCCGGAATGAGAAGCGGTCGCGCCGCCGCCGCCGCCGGATCGACCCTTGCCGACACGGGGGGTGGTCAAAACGGGCTTTCAGGAGTAAGTTGCAGGCGCTTGCGACGCCACTCAAATCGGACGTCACGGAGGTAGCCCCATGAGGCGCTTGACCCTGGCTCTTGCACTTGCCCTGGCGGGCGCGGCCGCCGGTGGCACGAGCGCCCTGGCGACGGTGGACGCACCGGTCCCCACGACGGGCACGACGCCGTTCGCGCCGAACTGCAACGGCGCCCCCCAGAGCGGCACTCTTTACCGCAATACGGAGCCCGAGCCCTGGATCGACGTCGATCCGACCTCGCTCGCCGACGTGAACGGCCCCGACCTGATCGGCGTCTACCAGCAGGATCGGTTCTCGACCGGCGGGGCCAACGGGCTAGGCACCAGCGTCTCGCGCGACGGTGGCGAGACCTGGACCGGGCTGGGCGTCGGATCGCTGCCCAAGTTCAGCCGCTGCGCCGGCGCCGCGCCGGGCACTCCCGCGGACCCGGACGGTGCGGACAACGGCGACTACGAGCGGGCGAGCGACCCGTGGGTGAGCTTCGGGCCGGACGGCGACGCGTACCAGATCAGCCTCTCCTTCAACGACACCCGCGACCTGGCCAACGCGGTCCTGGTGAGCGAGTCGAGGGACGGCGGCCAGACCTGGCGCAGGCCCCAGGTGCTTAGGCGCGACACCTCCCCGACCGTCTTCAACGACAAGGAGTCGCTCACCGCGGACTACACGAACGCGAACTTCGTCTACGCGGTGTGGGACCGGCTCGTGTTCCCGAACGAGCGGTCGCAGGGCCGGTCGTATGAGCGCGCCGCCGCCTTCCGCGGCCCGACCTGGTTC